>Ga0172371_10007733_pt1 | contig 15204 bp, 12 predicted proteins | sample Lak12m_FD_114543 | JGI IMG/M metagenome (GOLD analysis project Ga0172371, IMG submission 114543) | Freshwater microbial communities from Kabuno Bay, South-Kivu, Congo - kab_022012_12m | ecosystem: Environmental > Aquatic > Freshwater > Lake | place: Democratic Republic of the Congo: South-Kivu... | reverse complement strand
GGCGTGGGGGCGCGTAAGTCGGCGGCAAAGTCGCTGAGGGTAAAGTCGGTCTCGTGACCCACGCCGCAGATGAGCGGCGCGGCGGATGCGGCTACTGCGCGAACAACGCGCTCATCATTGAACGCCCATAAATCTTCAATCGAGCCGCCGCCCCGCGCCAATAGAATCACGTCCGGCTTTTGGGCGTTTAGTTTTTGTAGGGCTGTCACAAGCGCGGGCGGGGCTTCTGTTCCCTGCACGGGCGCGGGCGCAAGCAGAACGCGCGCCAGCGGCAGGCGGCGGCGCAGCGTGTTGAGCATGTCGCGCAGCGCCGCGCCTGTGGCGGAGGTGACAATTCCAATGAGGCGCGGTTGCGCGGGGATGGGGCGCTTGCGCGCCGCTTCAAATAATCCTTCGGCTTCCAGTTTTGCTTTGAGGCGCAGAAATTCTTGAAACAACGCGCCTTCGCCTTTGGGTTGAATTAAATTGGCAACCAGTTGATATTGCCCCTGCGGTTCATACACGGCTATTTTGCCATGCGCTTCTATTGCCATGCCGTCTTGCAGCGCGGCGCGATTACGCGCCGCGTCCGTCCGCCACATCACGCAGCGCAGCGAGGCGTTTTTATCTTTGAGCGTAAAGTAAATATGCCCCGAAGCAGGTTTGGAAAGATTGGAGATTTCGCCTTCCACCCACACATCCTGTAATTGCGGGTCGCCTTCCAGCATTTTGCGAATGTGAAAAGTGATTTGCGTGACGGTGAGGCGCAGCGCGGAGAAGAGAGTGGGTTGCATTTTTATGAGTCGGCGGGTTTTTGGTTTTTAGGAAGGTCCAAACGAATTTCTAAATTTGCGGCGGCGAGGTCTTTTTTGTTAAACATATCGGTATGCAAGCCGCATTCCACTTTGCCTTTGCCCGCCCAACGTCCGGCGCGCTCGTCGTCGTTTACGCCAATGGCAATGGTGCAAGGAGCGCAGCCAATGCTGCGGTAGCCTTTTTCGTAGAGCGGGTGTTTGGGCAGCCCGTGCAAGTCAATATAGGTTTGCGCGTCCTTTTTGGTCCAATTGAGCATGGGGTTAATTTTGAGCAAGCCATCTTCTTGCATTTCTAAAATTTTGGCTTGAGCGCGCACCGCAGTTTGGTCGCGGCGGATGCCAGTTACCCAGGCTTTGTAGCCGTTTAGCGCTTTTTGCATGGGCTGCACTTTATGCAAAAAGCAGCACAAGTTGGGGTCTTGCGCGGGCAAGGCGCGCAAGTTCTCGCGCACAAAAACATCCCAGCGCGAATCGCGGTATACGTCCACAATGTTTAAGCCCCACTCTTCGCCAATGCGCTCGCGGAACATTAACGTCTCCCAAAAATGGTAGCCGGTGTTGATGAAGAAGATGGGCGTGTCGGGCGCGATTTGCGAAATCATGTGCAGCAAGGGCATAGATTGCGTTTGAAAAGACGAACTCATGGCGAGGTATGGCGCGTAACGCTCCGCTGCCCATTCAATAATTTCTTGCGGCGTTTTATGCTCAAACTCTTGCGAAAACTTTTCCAATTTATAAGCGGACAATAACATGGCTGAATTATAATAGCCTCTGTTTGCTTTTCTAGTTATGAATTTTACTGTCGCGCAACATCTCATTGAATTGAATCGGGAATTTTATACGCGCTTTGGCGCGGAATTTTCCGCCACGCGCCAGCGCTTACAGCCGGGCGCGCGGCGCGTTTTGGAAAGCCTGCGCGGAGACGAGCAAATATTAGATTTAGGCTGCGGCAATGCCGAGGTTGCGCGGTTTTTGAATCAAAGCCAGCATCGCGGCGCGTACACCGGGTTAGATTTTAGCCCGCCGCTGCTTTCCGCCGCCGCAAGCGAGTACGCCTTCCCTGTGCATTTTCTCCCCGCAGATTTAACCTCGCCCCATTGGGCGGGGAACTTTTCCCCGTCCACGTTTGACGTTATTTTTTGCTTTGCCGCGCTGCACCATATTCCATCGCGCGCGCTGCGCGTTCAGATATTAAGCGCCGCCAGACATTTGATGAAAGAGGACGGGCGCTTGGTTCTTTCCAATTGGCAGTTTTTGAACAGCGAAAAATTACGGGCGCGGATTCTCTCTTGGCAGGCGGCGAATCTCGCCCCGTCTGAGGTGGACGCGGACGATTATCTGCTAGATTGGCGCAGCGGCGGACGAGGACTGCGTTACGCGCATCATTTCTCCTCTGATGAACTTTCCGCTTTGGCGCTTGAAGTTGGAATGCGCGTGGACGCGGAGTTTTTATCCGATGGGGCGCAAGGAAATTTGGGCTTGTATCAAATTTGGAAAATCAGTTAATCCGCTGTTTGCACGCGGTTGCGTCCAGCGTGTTTGGCGGCATAGAGCGCGCGGTCGGCGCGTTCTATTAAAGATTTCAAGTTGCTGTCGTTTCTTAATTGCGCTACGCCAATGCTCACCGTTACGCGTAGCGGTCCCTCGTCTGTGTGGAGCGGGGTGTTTTCTACATTGCGGCGCAGGCGTTCTGCAAAGCGCGCGGCGGCTTCTAGCGCCGTATTGGGCAGGAGGATTAAAAATTCTTCGCCGCCGTAGCGGCACAGCACGTCAATAGAGCGCGAACTTTGGCGGCAGATTTCTGCCAGCCCGCGCAACACCTGGTCTCCGGCGAGATGTCCGTAATGGTCATTGACGCGCTTGAAGTGGTCAATATCAAACATGAGCGCGCTGAGCGGGCTTTTGGCGCGGCGCGCGCGCAGCAACTCAAATTCTCCCATTTGCAACATGCCGCGCCGATTGTACGCGCCGGTTAATGGGTCTGTTGCGGCTTGATTTTGAGTCTCCTCAAAGATGCGCGCATTTTCTAACGTAACGGCAACTTGTTTGGCGAATAGGGCGGCGAGTTTTTCATCTTCGCTCGTAAAGCGATTTGGCGTGGAACTATCCACCGCCAGCAGCCCAATGATGCGCTCTTCGTAGATGAGCGGAACGCCCAGCCATGAGCGAATGTGATTGTGCGGCGGCGCTTTGAACGCGGCGTAAAAATTACGCGCTTCTCCCAACCTGTGCGGTTGCTCGCTTTGGATGACTGCGCTGTTTGGGTTTTCATCGTTCAATGGGAAAGACATGCCTAGCACGGCTTTAAGGTCGGTAAACCCGCTGCCGCCTACAATTTCTAAATGGTTTCCGCGCAGTAACTGCACCGAGGCGCTATCGTAAGGGATAACTTGTTTTAACTCTTCCAAAATGCGCGCAACGGCTTCGTCTGTTTCTAGCGTGGAACTGATGGCGGCGTTGGCTTTTCGCAGCGTTTCAGAGGTGAGCGCGCGGCGTTGGGCTTCTTCCACCGTTTGAAATTTTTCTAGCGCCAGCGCAACCACATAAGACGCTTGTTCGCTGATGGAAATCTCGTCTGGTTGAAAACGGCGCGGGTTGTCATGCCAAAGCGTGACCGCGCCAATCTTTTTTTCGCCCGCCTGCAATGGTAGGATGATGAGCGCGCCGTCTGATAGCGGCTGCGCCAGCCCGCGCTCTTCAAAAAAAGACGGGCTAACATTTTCTACCACTACGGCGTTTTTCATTTCCAGCGCATATTCGGTCAGCGTCTTCGCGCCGGGCGTTTCCGCGCGCGCGGGCAAACCGCGTTTTTGGCGGTCATAGAGCGCCAGCAATTCTTCTTGTTGCGTGGTCTCATTCCATAACGTCAGAGCGCAACCATCGGCTTGAATTAATTTTGGAAAGAGTTCCACCAGCGCTTGCGACATCAGTTGTAAATCTTCGGCTTGCAGCGAAGCCAGTACAATTTTATGCAGCAAGTCCAGCGCGGCTTGGCGGCGGCGCAACTTTTGCTCCACGCGGGCGCGTTCTTCCGCCGAGCCAAACATATTGGCGGCAATGTTCAGCGCTTCCATTTCCACATTCGTCCATTGGCGCGCGCTGCGGCAATCTTCAAAGATAATAAAGCCCCACCATTGTTGATGAACAAAAATGGGCATCGCCGCCACAGACTGCGTTTGTATTTGACTAAAAAAACGCCGCTCTTCTTCGGGCAAAGTTTGAATAGTCCCCACTATGGGAATCCCCGCCGCGAGATTTTTCTCCCAACGTTCCAAGCCTATTGCGCGCATAGAAACATGTTGTAAGGCTGGGTTTTTAATTTGCGGCTGCGCGTGGACGCTTGCCCACTCGTAGCATAGGCTGGTATGCGTAATTCCGCTTTCGTCCGAATAATTCATTGCCACAAAAATATGGCTGAGGTCGGCGGCTTGTCCAATTTTTTCTAGTACGGCGGGAATATGATGCTCCCATGTCGCCTCTTGCAATAATTGCTGCGCCGCCAAACTCAACGCCGACATGACTGTGCCGCGGCGGCTTTGCTCGCTTTCAATTTTTTTGATTTGCGTAATATCATGCAGCACAATGAGATGGTCAAAGGAGTTGGCGTCTTTGACGTGCTTCAAAGATGTGACCGGCGAAACCGTTAAGTCAAAGTTTTTGACATTGCGCCCATCTTCTATTTCAAGGCTAACGCGCCGCTCGCCTGCTCCTAAATGCGGGCTAATTTTTTCGCCATATAAAGGAGAAACTTTGTGAAGCGGCTGCCCCATTGCGTTTGCTTGCGAACATCCTAGCAAGCCTTCGGCAACCGCGTTCAAGTAGATGACGCGCAATTGCCCGTTTACAATCACAACCCCGTCTTGCATGGTTTGCAGCATGGTTAAATATTCCGGCGGCAGCAAATCCATAAGGCTGTAACGTCTCGTTATCCACCACGCAACCCCCGCGCTTGTGGGAAGCGCCAACAGCGGCGTGAAGTTGAGATGCGTAACAAGATGAATATCCAATAGAAAAAGAAAAGTGTTTATAACGGGCGCGGCTGCGCTTAAGGTAATGAGGGTTAATAAAAGACTGTGATGGTCGCGGCGTTTGTATGTGTCTAATATCAATAGCGTCATGGCGGCTATGTCGAGGGCAAAAAATGCCGCGCTAAACGCCCAAAAGAGCGGCTGGTAGGCAATGTCTAGCAGGGTAATTTGACCCACGCGATACAAGCGCGTGATGACGAACATTAAGCCGTGCGCCTCGTTCGTCCAAAAAAAGATATTTGCGGCGAAGAAAATAAGCCAAAAAGGCGCGCGCGCGCGCGGCGCAAGCCAGTGGCTTTTGCCGCTGAACTCCAACGCAAAGAAAAAGAAAAAAATGGGTAAAGCGGATGACGCCGCGTAAACGCCCCATAGCGCCATCGTCTTGTATACGCTGTTCGTAAACAACAATTCCAACCCGTACATCAAAGACCAGATGGATAGGCTGAGCATCATCCAAGCAAAGGGCGTCACGGCAACTGCCGGACGCTTTCGCCACGCATATAACCCCATCCATGCGTAAGGAACAGCGGCAAGGAAAAAAATAAAGGCGATGGATAAGCCTACATAGGGGGTCATAAGAAGAAACGGCTATCCTTGACTTTTATTATACTGAAATTTTTTGACAATCTACGCGCCTTGTAAAAAATGACAGCCGCTTGAAAAGCGGCTGTCCAGTGGGTTTACAAGTTTACGTTTTGCGGGTTGGCGACATATTGCCACCAGTTATTATGAACGCCGCTTGTTCTTCCGGCAATGCGCGGAAAATGGTCCAGCCACCATTGATGATGAGCGCGCATATCGCCGCCGCCCCATTCCGCCGCCGTTACGCTGCGTACATCGCCCTTAAAGTTGGGGAAGTTAATCTTCCAGTCGTAACATTCGCTCATCACCGCCGTGGGGTTTGCCCATTCATAATCTTTTTGGCTATTGGGCGCAAAGTGGATGTTTCCGCAGGCGGCTTTGCCCGGCGCGTTTTTTTCGTAGCGCGTAAAGCGCCGCCACAAGTTTTTTTCCGCGCTGACGCGCGCAAAAGTTTTTTCCATAATCGATTCGGCGCGATGCCCGTAGGATTCCAACATCTCGCCGAGATAGCGCTCATACGAAAAACCCATGATGACAAAGCGCCGCTGGCTGGCGGCGGTATTGGCGAGCGCGGGCGCATTGCACCAAAACGCGCCGGGTCCCGCCATGATGGATTCGTAAAAGCCCGCGTGCGGAAATCCGAAAATCCAAACCTCGTCAATTTCATTCCGCGCGATGCGCTCCAAAATGTGGAACTGTTTTAAGATGGCGTAATAATCCGCTTCTTGCGGCATGTGCGGCGCGGCGGCGCGTTGCCAGACGCGCGCATATTCCTGCGGCGTGTAGCGGTAGCCGTCCGTTTTGGCGGGGAATTCGTTCAAGTCTAGGCGTTCTACAATTTGATAACGCGCCATGCCGCCGCTGACTTCCAGCAGGTCGGCGATGAAGCCGGAAATTAAATCGTTGATGTTGTGCCAGTTCATTTGCTGTTGCAAAGTCGTTCCATTGGAGTCCATCAACGGGTTATAGACGAGCGCCAAAACTTTAACGTGAGAAATTTGGGCGGGTTCGGTCAAATTGTCGGCGGGCGGCTTTGGCAAAACCGGCGTTGGACGGAATAAGTTAAACAAGAATTCAAAAAATTTCAACATGGGTTCATCTCCTCGTGAAGCCAAAAATTGACTAGGGCATGTTGGTCGCAAAATAGACCTGCCCGCCCGCCGCCAAATACAAAACATGATTGGGCGAAACCGCCGCCGCCTCTGCCGCCGCGCCAAAGGGAATGACGTTTGCGCTGCCGTTCATGGGGCTGAGTTGATTTTGCAATTCCAGCGCGCGCGGCGAAAAACGCAAAAGACTCTGCCTGTCAGAATCCAACAACAGCAAGGAAGAATCTGGCGGGGCGCTGAATAACATTTGCGTAAAGTGCGCGCTGGCGAATAAATCTACGCCTTGATACGCGGGAATGGGGTTTGTCAGCGGGGCGGGGTCTTCGCAACGGGTTGGCTTTCCTTCAATGCGGCTGTACGCGCAAGTGGAAAGATGCCCGTCCGCGTGCAGCATAAACAAATCATCGCCAGACACGGCTAGGTCAATCACATCCTGCTTTTCTGGCGTTTGACCGCCAAAGAAAAAATAGGGCGGGTCTATAAACGCGCCGTCTTTGCCGGTGTACACCCAAACCGCGCGCGCGGGCGCGTCTAAGACATACAAGTTGCCATTATCCATTGTAAAAGCGGTGATGCGCTTCCAGCCGGTATCGGGCGGCGGCAGCAGCATGGGCTTTGCCACCTGCCCCGGCGCGCAATAGAGCAAATGCCCGTTGGCGTCTATGCCGAGCAGCGCCGCGTTGATGACGTTCATATTCGGCATGGCGAGAATATCCACCAGTTGATTCACATCCCCGTTGGGGGCGCAAGTAAAACTTGTGTCTAATTGAAAACCGCGTCCGTTATAGGTTGGCTGCGCGCGGTACGCCTGACCGCTCTGCGCGTCCAACATAAATAAATCCAAATCGCTCGCCGCCAAACGGCTGACGTTAAAGTTCAACGGGCTGCTAAACGCCGCGTTAAACTGCATTCTTAAAATATTTTGCAATTGGTCGCGGCGCGTTTCCGCTTCCAGACGCAGCGCCGCCGTTTCATTGGTGTTGCGGTACGACTCGGCGCGCTCCACGTTTAACAACGCGGCTTCCCAAGAGCGCAACTGCGCCACCGGCTCCGTTTGCGCCTGCGCCTGCGCCTGCATTTGCTGCGCCTGCGTGAAATACATTTCATATTGCTGGCTTCTGCCGTAGCGCATATAAAAAACGGTGGAGAGAGTCACCACCAGCAGGGGAATTAACACCGCCAAAAAAAACATCCCCGCCGCAGAAAGAGACAGCGAGTCGTTTGGCTCGGAGGTGGGCAGTAAGCGCGGCGCAAAATGCCGCGCTTTTTCGCCCAGCCATGCTCCGCTTTGACGCGCCCATTGAATTAACTCAGCCAGAGATTTTGCCGCGCGGCGCATTCCATCGGATGGAACATAAGCAGCGGCGGCGCGGCGCGGACGACGGGCGGCGCGAATCGGCTCGTCGGGCAGAGTCGGCGCTTCGGGTTCTGCCTCTGCCATCGGCGCGGCGGGCGTTTCTTCTAAAACAGGTTCGTCCATTGGCGCAGGTTTTAGGCGCGGAATAGAGGCGGGGAATTCTCGCGCGCTTGGCGCGGGTTGCGGCGCAGAATTTTGCGGACGCGCAGAATATTCGCCAGGTTGAACCCTGTGCGCGGGTGGAATTGCCGCGCTTTCCTGCGGAGCAGAATCCGCCGCCGCGCCGTTGAGTAATTTCAAATCGCCCGCGCCTTCTGTGGCTTGCGCCAACGCCGCGTTTAAATCCGCGTGAGTCATCGTAAACAAACGGCGGCGCATGGCGTCTAAAGACATGGGCGTAGAATCATCGAGGGCGGCGTTCCATTCTTCCGGCGCTCTGCCAAACAATAAGAGGCGGTCGCCCGCGCTCAAATTGGGTTGCACATAATAGACGTTTGCGGCTTGGGTCGCGCCCAAGCCCTTGCCGGAAACGGCAGGCTCGTGCCAGTGACGGGCTTGTCCCTGCGAGAACCAGTAAGCGTGCATGGGTCCGCTTAGCGCCAGCGTGCATTGAGCGTCTCGCAGCGCCGCCAGCGTTAACCAGCCAATGGCATATTGACCCTGCGCGCTGGTCTTCATATTGCGTTCCAGTAGCGCCGCGTTTACAAATTCGGCGGCGGCGCGCAGCGCGGTGGTCATGGCGCCGGGCGTTTGATAGTACATTTCGGCGGCGTCCTGCGCCAATTGCGTATACTCGCTCAAAGAGAAGACGGCGTTGCCCGCCAGCAGTAAATATGTTAGCAGGCGCTCGCGTTCTCGTCCGCGCGCGGTTTGCGGCGGCGGCATGAGCGCTAATAAACCGGGCAGGGCGGCTTGCGTCTGTCCGTTGAGTCGGTAAATGGGCGTGATGGTCAGGTCTAGGGGCATGTAAGAATCTACTCAACTTAAGTATCGAAACATCGCGTTCATTATACTGGTAATTGACAATGCGCCCTTTTTTTAGAAAGGGCGCTGGTAAAATGCAAACCTTATGAAATATACCTTACATCAAAATTTTTCCGAACTGGACTCCGCCGCGTGGAACGCGCTGTTGAACGAAAGCGTGACCAACGCGCCTTTTTTGCGTTATGAATATCAAGAAGTGTGGTGGCGGCATCGCGGCGGCGGCGAATGGCAAAACGCGCAGCTAGCGCTGATTAGCGCGCGCGAGGGCGAGCGCCTTGTGGGCATTGCTCCGCTTTTTATTGCGGAGTATGAAGGGCAGCCCGCCTTGTTGCTGGTGGGCAGTATTGAAATTTCAGATTATCTGGACGTGATTGCGCGCCCCGCCGACCACGCAAATTTTATTGCCGGATTGTTGGATTTTGTGGAAGGCGAGAGTTTGCCGCGTCTGAATTGGTATAACCTGCCCGATGAAAGCGCCACCTTGACCGTCCTTCAAGCGGAGTCTGCGCGGCGCGGCTGGTCTTTTCGTCAAGAGATATACCGCCCAACCCCGCGCATTCCGCTGCGAGGTAGTTTTGACGACTATCTTCAAAACATTGAAAAAAAACAGCGCCATGAAATTCGCCGTAAACTGCGCCGCGCCGAAGAAAGCGGGCGGGGCGTGCGCTGGGAAATTTCTTCTACGCAAGACGTGGACGCGGAAATAGATTCCTTCCTCGCCTTGATGGAGCAAGCGCCGGAAAAAGCGGAATTTTTGCGCCCCGCTATGCGCGCTCAACTGCGGGACATCATCCGCGTAGCGCGCGCGCACGGCTGGCTCTGGTTGGCGTTTTTAGAAGCGGACGGCGAGCGGATTGCCGCCGCGCTCAATTTTGATTATGACAATAAACTTTGGGGGTACAACGCCGGAGTGAACCGCGCTTTTATGGAACTTTCGCCGGGCTGGGCGCTGCTGACTTACACCCTGCAATGGTGTTGTGAAAACAATCGCCGCGAGTTTGATTTTATGCGCGGAGATGAAGAATATAAATACCGTTTTGGGGGGTCTCAACAAGCGGTCATGCGCCTTATTGCGGGAAGATAGTCAAGAATCTGTTTTGAATATTTGCATCATTTAATGAAAGAGCGGTTGAAGCGCTTTGCCCAGCGCTTCAACCGCTCTTGACTCTTTTTTGCTTCCATGCGAGAATTCAGAAAATGAATTCTGAAACCCCAAAAATTACAGAACGGGAATATGCGCTGCTGAACGAACTGGCGCAAGATTCTCTTGCCACGCAGGCGAATCTCTCGGCGCAGTTGGGCATTGCCGTTGGCAGCGTCAATTGGTACATCAAACGCTTGATTCAACGCGGCTGGGTCAAGGTCTCGCATTTAGACCGCACGCGCCTAAAATATGACCTCACGGCTGAGGGAATGAGGGTCTTTACAAATCGCGCCTTGTCTTACGCGCGCGACTCGCTCAAAGTCTATGCCGACCTGCGCGCCAAAGCGCGGGAGACGGCGCTTGCTCTGAAAGCGCAGAATATTCAACGGGTATACATTCGCGGAAATGATGAAATGGCGGATATTCTGCGCCTGACTTGTTTAGAGGCGGGCTTGCAAGTCTCCGAGTCGCCTGAAGATGTGACGCTGCAAGCAGACGGACGCGGATACAAAATCATCAACAAAAGAGGAAAAAACTATGTCTAAAAATTTTGCGGTTATTGGCGTGGGCGGTTATATTGCTCCGCGTCACCTGCGCGCCATCCGTGATACGGGCAACCGCCTGATTGCGGCGGCAGACCCCAAAGATTCTGTTGGCATTCTTGACCAATATTCGTATGACGTAAAGTTCTTCACTGAGATTGAACGCTTTGACCGTCACCTTGAAAAACTGCGCCGCGGACCCGAAGAAAACCGCGCGCATTACGTCACTGTTTGCTCGCCCAATTACCTGCATGATTCGCACATCCGCTTGGCGTTGCGCGCCGGCGCGGACGCCATTTGCGAAAAGCCGCTGGTGATTAACCCCTGGAACTTTGACCTGCTGGAAGATTTAGAGGCGGAGACCGAGCGGCGCGTGCATACCATCTTGCAGTTGCGCGTTCACCCGGCGTTGCTGGCATTGCGCGAGGAGTTGAAAAACTCCAATCAAGTTCACGACGTGCAGCTGGCGTACATCACCAGCCGCGGACCTTGGTATCAAGTCTCATGGAAGGGCAGCGCGGAAAAATCCGGCGGGGTGGCGACCAATATCGGCGTGCATTTCTTTGACCTGTTGCTGTGGCTCTTTGGCGATATGAACGGGCAAAAGGTCTATCACGCCGACCCGTATCGCATGTCTGGCTTTATTGAATTGGAACGTGCGCGCGTGCGCTGGTATCTTTCCGTAGAAAAAGATGACTTGCCGCAGGCGGCGCGCGCGGCGGGCAAGACCACCTACCGCTCCATTACGGTGGACGGCAAGGAAGTGGAGTTCTCCGAAGGCTTCACCGACCTGCACACCAAAGTTTATGAAGAGACTCTGGCGGGACGCGGCTTTGGCATTGCGGATGCGCGCCCTTCCATTGCCCTCACGCACGCCATTCGCACTGCGCCCATCTCGCCCAAAGATGAACTGGCGCATCCGTTCTTGAAGTAGAACAGGCTTAAGCCTGTTTCTACAAAAAAAGGAATCTTATGTCCGATTATTTTGTTCACGAATCCAGCTACATAGATGAGGGCGCGCAAATTGGCGCAGGGACGAAGATATGGCACTTCTGCCATGTGATGCCGCGCGCCGTCATTGGCGAGCGTTGCAACATTGGGCAGAATGTCCTCGTCTCTTCGGATGTGACGCTGGGCAACAATGTCAAAATTCAAAACAATGTTTCGCTTTATACTGGCGTAATTGTCGAGGATGATGTCTTTCTCGGTCCTTCAATGGTCTTCACCAATGTTGTCAATCCGCGCAGCCATGTGAATCGCAAAAACGAATATAAGAAAACTTTGGTAAAAAAAGGCGCGTCCATTGGAGCAAATGCCACCATCGTATGCGGCGTAACGCTGGGCGAATTCTGCTTTATTGGCGCGGGCGCAGTGGTCACCAAGGACGTCCCCGCTTACGCGCTGGTCTATGGCAACCCTGCCCGCCAGCGCGGATGGATGTGCCAATGCGGGCAGGCGCTGACCTTTGAAGGCGACTCCGCTGTTTGCAAAGCCTGCGGCGATACTTATCAAAAAGACGGGCAAGTTGTTACAAAAACGGAGCGCTAAATCTCATGGAGCGCAAAGCTTCCCGACTTTGCGCTCTCGCCCGAAAGTCAGGAGACTTTCGACTCCGTTGAATAATCTAAAAGGTGAACAATGATTCCATTGGTTGATTTAACCGCTCAATATCACGCCATCAAAAACGAGATTGATTCCGCCGTGCTTGCCACCCTCGAATCGGGGCATTTCATCCTCGGTCCGCAAGTGACAAAATTTGAAGAGACCATCGCCAACTATCTCGGCGTAAAGCACGCCGTTGGGCTGGCGTCCGGCACAGACGCGCTGGTCATTGCCCTGCGCGCGCTGGGCATTGGCGCGGGCGATGAAGTCATCATCCCGGCGTACACTTTCTTCGCCACCGCCGGAACTGTCCTCTCCGTAGGCGCGCGCCCCGTCTTCGTGGATGTGAATCCGCGCACTTATGAAATAGACGTTCAAAAGATAGAAGCCGCCATCACCGCAAAAACCCGCGCCATCATCCCCGTTCATCTTTATGGACACCCCGCAGAGATGAACCCCATCCTCGCCATTGCGCGCAAGCACAACCTCAAAGTGATTGAAGACAACGCGCAAGGCTTCGGCGCGGAATATCTCGGCAAGAAAACCGCCGCGTTGGGCGACATCGGCTGTTTGAGTTTCTTCCCCACCAAAAATCTCGGCGCCTTTGGCGATGGCGGCATGGCAGTCACCAATGACGACTCCGCCGCCGAAAAAATGCGAATGCTCCGCGCGCATGGCTGGAAGAAAAAATATTATTCCGAAATGGTCGGCTACAACAGCCGGTTGGATGCAATCCAAGCCGCCATTTTGCAGGCGAAATTTCCGCACGCGGATTCGTGGAACGACTCGCGCCGTAAACTCGCCGCCCGCTACGGGCAACATCTTGCCCTGCCCGCAGTGATTACGCCGGTGGAGGAATCTTGGGGCAAGCATGTCTATCACCTCTACATTATCCGCGTAGAAAAACGGGACGCGCTGCAAGCCTTCTTAAAAACGCGCGGCATTGCCAGCGAAGTGTATTACCCGCTGCCGCCGCACCTCTCCATCCCGTGCAAAAAACTCGGCTATCAAGAAGGCAACTTCCCCCACGCGGAAGAAGCGGCGCAGCACACTCTCGCCCTGCCGCTCTACCCCGAATTGACGGAAGCGCAGCAAGATGAAGTCATTGCGGCGGTCAGAGAGTTTGCGGAAAACGATGGGAGTAAAGGTTAACCATGACTCAAAAAATTTTCCCCACGGGAAACTCCGGCACAAAGATAGCGTTTGACGACTCATGGCTCGTGCTGGATATTGGCAGCGGACATAACCCGCATCCGCGCGCAAATGTATTGGCGGATAAGTTTTTACTGGACGACACAGAGCGCTCCGGCGCGGCGGTTGTTTTGCCCGTAGGAAAGTCGTTTGTCATTGCGGACGCTTGCGCCATGCCGTTCAAAGATAAAGCGTTTGATTTTCTAGTCTGCTCGCACGTCATTGAACATATTGAAGCGATGGATGATTTTTGCGCGGAGTTAAACCGCGTGGCGCGCGGGGGGTATGTGGAATGTCCTAGTAAATTTTCTGAAACGCTGCGACATCCGCCTAATCATCGTTGGTTTGTGAGCGCGCGCAACGGGCATTTAACCATTGAACCAACGCCGAACGGCTACCCGCTGGGCTGGTTTGGAAAACTGTTTTTTAGTTTGTACTTTTATGGCACGCGCCAAGTGACGGGCAGAGATGTATTTCCTTTCGCGCATGGCGTTCCGCAACCGTTTCACTTTTTCTTCAAATGGACCAGAACCGCATTAACAAAATTATGGATTGCATTTAAGCCTTTAACTTATATGCGTTTACTCTGGCGGGGAGAGTTTAGTTGGAACATCCGCTACAAAAAGGAGACTCAATGAAAATTACGTCTTTATTACGCGCCGCGCAAAAAGCCGCCTACTCGCAGTATCGCTTGTTGTTATGGCGGCTAAATGGAATATTTCGTAAATCCGCTTTAATTTCTACGCCGCAAGGAAAATTTAAGGTTGTCTTCTTAAAAAAAGAAAGCATTGGCAGGTCGCTTTACGTCAGCGGGCAATATGAGATGGATTTAATCTCGGACGTATTGAAATTTTTACGCGGCGCGGGGCGCTTGCCAGAGGCGGGCGGGCTTGCGTTGGATATTGGCGCAAATAACGGAGTCATCTCCATTGGGCTGCTGCACATGGGAAAATTTGAGCGCGCCATCGCCTTTGAGCCAGAGCCTCAAAACTTTTCCCTTTTGGAATATAACGTCAATTTGAACGGCTTCAAAGACCGCTTGCTGTGTATGCCTTATGCCATAGCCGATAAGCCGGGGGAACTGCGTTTTGAATTAAGCGCTGATAATTACGGCGACCATCGCGTGCGCGCCGCAAACGCGGGCGAGGGCTTGCAAAACGAATCGAGTCGCCGCGAAATTGACGTTAAAGCGCAAACGCTAGACGCGCTCTGGTCTTCCGTCCCCGCAAACTTTTCCCAGCCGCCCGCGCTCATTTGGCTAGACGTGCGGGGCTATGAAGGCTATGTCTTCAAAGGCGGGCAGGCAGTCTTCTCGACTGGCGTTCCCGTGGTGGCGGAAATATGGCCCTACGGCATTCACCGCGCAGGGATGACCAGCGCGCAATTTTGCGAAAGCGCCGCCGCCTTGTGGACTCATTACTGGATACGGCGGCGCGGAAAATTCATTCAATATCCCATTGAAACCCTAAACGCCGTCTTTGAGGAATTGGGCGACAAAGGCGTATACGAAAATCTTATTTTTATGGGAACAAAAAATGCCGCCTAAGGTCGCCATTTGTCAGGAAGGAATCATCCCCGGCGGGCGTTTTCGCGTCATCCTGGGGATGATAGAAATACTCAACCGCTGGGGCATTGAGCCGGATATTTTGACGTTTCGCCTGCACTTAAAACCGAATCAAATTTCTGAAATTTATGGAAAACGCCCGCGTCTAAAATTTCGCGTTTTGCCGCATGTGCCGCTGTTGAACGAATATTCCATCATCGCATTTAACGCCCTGCTGCGCTATTACGCGGCGGATTACGACCTGCTGATTAACACCAGCAATAGCCTGCTCTTTTTACCCGAAAATAAAAATGTCTTAAGTTACATC
>Ga0172371_10007732_pt1 | contig 15207 bp, 13 predicted proteins | sample Lak12m_FD_114543 | JGI IMG/M metagenome (GOLD analysis project Ga0172371, IMG submission 114543) | Freshwater microbial communities from Kabuno Bay, South-Kivu, Congo - kab_022012_12m | ecosystem: Environmental > Aquatic > Freshwater > Lake | place: Democratic Republic of the Congo: South-Kivu... | reverse complement strand
CTGAGTATCCATGACGAGGCGCTCAGCGCGGCCGCCTCAATGGCATCTCGCTATATCTCTGACCGCTTCCTGCCGGATAAAGCCATAGACATTATGGACAAGGCTTCCTCGCGTGTCAGGATCAAGAAAGGTGTGGTACCCATCGGTATAGCCGAGGCGCAGAAGGCGCTGGAGATCGTCAGGCGTGACAAGGACAATGCCATCGGTTCGCAGCAGTATGAGATGGCAGCCGAGCTGCGTGACCGCGAGGTGCAACTGCAGGCCAAGATCAAGAATATGGAGCAGGAGTGGCAGGACACCCAAAAGAAAGAAACGCCCATTGTGACCAAGGAGGACATCGCCGAGGTCGTCAGCATGTGGACCGGCATACCTGTCATCAGCCTTACCATGGACGAGTCGGAGAGGTTGCTCAAGATGGAAGAGTCGATCCACCAGGATATCGTGGGGCAGGATGAGGCCATCCTCACCATCGCCAAGGCCGTTCGACGCTCCCGTGCCGGGCTCAAAGAAGCCCGGCGGCCCATGGGATGCTTTATCTTCCTGGGACCAACCGGAGTTGGCAAAACGGCTCTGGTCAAAGCCCTGGCCAAGTTCATGTTCAAAAGTGAAGATGCCATGGTCAGGCTGGATATGTCGGAGTTTATGGAGCAACATAACGTCGCCCGCCTGGTCGGCGCGCCCCCGGGATATATAGGCTACGAAGAGGGCGGACAGCTGACCGAAGCAGTCAGGCGCAATCCTTACTCTGTGATCCTGTTGGACGAGATAGAGAAGGCGCACCCCAATGTTTACGATATACTTCTCCAGATCATGGATGACGGCCATCTGACCGACGCCAAAGGCAGGCGGGTGGATTTCCGCAACACCATACTGGTCATGACCTCCAATGTGGGCGCGGAGCTGATCAAGCGCGATTCTGCACTGGGATTCAGCGTCCAGGCTGACGAGGATAAGAACCGTCATGTAGCCTACGAGAAGATGAAGGACAAGGTGCTGGGCGTGATGAAGAACAAGTTCAGGCCCGAGTTCCTTAACCGTATAGATGGAGCCATTGTGTTCCACGCGCTCAGCAAAGAACATATACGCCAGATCGTTAACCTTATGCTTCGCGAAGCTGTCAACTCCATGCAGGAAAAGCAGATAACTCTTGAAATCACCGGCGCCGCCAGGGATCATCTAGGCGAGAAGGGGTACGACCCCAATTACGGCGCTCGCCCGTTGCGCCGGGTGATTCAGCAGGAAGTGGAAGATAAACTGTCTGAAAATGTTCTGCGCGGCGAATACGAGGCCGGATCGGAAGTGATCGTTGATTACAACGGCACTGAGATAATTATCCGCAAGCGTGAGAAGGCCGTGGCGCCCGCAGCTGAGAGCAAGCTGCTGGCGGGTGAGGGGAATCACCTGCTGGGCAATAGCAGCCAGTAAGCGAGCCCCGTCAATTAGCTGATTGCAGGGCGTGATCGACCATAGGGGTTGCGATCACGCCCTTAAATTTTCTGCCGCCAGATTCAAGAAAGTTGTTATCATTTTTGTTATCATTTGCTGGCTGAAGGTCACACAGGACGAAGAAGATTGGAAAAGCAAAAGGTTAAAAAAGTATTTGTCTGCCAGAGTTGCGGCAAGGAAAGTCCCAAGTGGGAGGGACGCTGTCCGGGCTGTCAGGAATGGAATTGCCTGGTCGAGACCACGATCGCTGCTGGCAAACATAAAACCGAGAGCAGACCGGATGCCGCGGGGCATTTGCTGGAGCTGGCGAAGCTACAGCGCGACGATTATTCCCGAGTAAGCCTGTCCATTGGCGAACTGAACCGTGTGCTGGGGGGTGGATTGGTAGCCGGGTCGGTGGTGCTCATCAGCGGCGATCCCGGCATAGGTAAGTCAACGCTGCTGCTGCAAATCTCAGATGCCGTCACCGGGACCAGGGAAGGCCAGGTTGTATATGTATCAGGGGAAGAATCATCCCAACAGTTAAAAATGCGCGCTGAGAGACTGGGTGTCAAAGGCAGTGGTCTCCTTATCTATCCTGAGACTAACATGGAAAATGTGATGGCAGGGTTGGAGTCGGTGCAGCCTTCCCTGGTGGTGGTAGATTCCGTTCAGACGGTTTATTTGGAGGACATCAACGGCGCGCCCGGCAGCATCAACCAGATCAGGGAATGCACACTGCGACTGTTAAGATGGGCGAAGAAATCCGGCGTGCCGGTATTTATCTCGGGACACGTCACCAAGGATGGCTCCATAGCCGGGCCCAAAGCGCTGGAACACATAGTGGATGTTGTGCTCAGCCTGGAGGGTGAGTCATTTAATAGCTACCGCATATTGAGGAGCACCAAGAACAGGTTCGGCTCAACCAACGAGGTCGGCGTATTCGAAATGGGCGGCGCCGGTCTGATCGAAGTATCAAATCCCTCGCAGTTTTTCCTGGAATCATATGTTAAAGGCGCCATCGGCGCCGCGGTCGTGCCCACGCTGGAAGGCAGCCGTCCCCTTCTGGTAGAGATACAGGCCCTGACCAGTTCGGCTGCCTATGGTCCGCCCAGGCGGATTAGCAACGGCGTCGATTTTAACAGGCTTCTGCTGATATGCGCCGTCCTGACCAGGCGTGCCGGTGTGGGACTATACAATCAGGATGTCATCGTTAATGTCACGGGGGCATCAGGATATCCGAACCGGCTGCCGACCTGGGCATTGCCATGGCCATCGCGTCCAGTTTCAGGGATGCCAGATCTATACCGGGGACTGTAGCGGTGGGTGAGGTGGGATTGAGTGGAGAGCTGCGGTCGGTCCCTCAGATCGAAAGGAGGATATCCGAGGCTGCAAGGCTGGGCTTTACCAGGTGTATTATACCCGCCGCCTCACAGAAGACATTACGCGAGGTGGGAGGCCTGGAGATAATCAGGTCGGGCAGTGTAGCGGAGGCCCTGCGGGCCGGGCTCGAAAAATCTGCCAGGAAAAAGGACCTGGACGATGAGTGAACCGACCCGTGTGATGGCGATAGTGGTGGGCGCCGGTAGCGGCAGCAGGATAGGCGCTGACAAGGCATTTTTGGAGCTGGCCGGGAAACCGGTCCTGTCCTGGCCGGTTGAGGTACTGCAGAATAACGCGCACATAAAGGAAATCATATTGGTTTTACATAAAGATAGGCTGCGGGACGGCAGGGCCCTGGCCGACAAAATGGGATGGTCGAAGGTGAGCCGGATCTGTGCCGGCGGCAACCTGCGCCAGGATTCGGTTAAGAATGGCCTGGCCGGAGTCGGGGATTATGAGATGGTGCTTATTCATGATGCCGCGCGCCCCTTCCTGACGGACAACCTGATAAATGATGGAATCAAGGCTGCCGGGTTCACCGGGTCGGCGGCTGCGGCTGTGCCGGTAAAAGATACGGTTAAGCAGGTGGACGACAAACACATTGTAGAATCAACACTGCCGCGCAGCCGGCTGATGTCCGTTCAAACACCGCAGGTTTTTCGATATAAGATATTGAAGGCAGCGTACGATTCACTGGATAGCGAAGTCACAGATGACGCCGCGGCCGTTGAGCTGAGCGGCTTAAAAGTGAAGCTGTACATGGGTGATTATGAGAATATTAAAATTACCACCCGGGAAGACCTGGAACTGGCGGAAATAATCGCAAGACGAAGGTGATATTATGAGAGCAGGTATAGGTTATGATGTTCATCCACTGGTGCCCGGACGTGCCCTGGTGTTGGGTGGGGTCAAGGTGCCGTTCAAGAAGGGACTGGACGGTTACAGCGATGCCGACGTGCTGGTACATGCCATCATGGATGCGCTTCTGGGCGCAGCCGGGTTAAAAGATATAGGGCACCAATTCCCTTCCGGTGATCCCCGGCATAAAGACGCCTCCAGTATCCATATGCTGGAGCACGTAGGGCGCAAGGTGGCCTCGGCCGGGTACGTCATTAAGAACGTGGACAGCATGCTGATTGCACAGGAGCCTAAAGTGGCCCCATATGTCGATCAGATGAGGCACAATATTGCACTGGCTCTGAGGATAGAGGAGGACCAGGTGATGGTCAAGGCCACTTCAACCGATGGCCTGGGATTTGCCGGCAGGGGTGAAGGGATGGCCGCCTATGCCGTGGCCATGCTCGGGGAATAATTTTCTTGATACGAGGTGTTCCATGAAGATATTCAATACTCTGTCGGGGCAAAAGGAGGATTTTGCGCCCGTTGGCGACGAGGTAAAGATGTATGTATGCGGCGTGACCGTCTATGACGTCTGCCATTTCGGTCATGCTCTATGTTACGTGTCGTTCGATGTTATCCGGCGTTACCTTGAATACCGGGGATACAGGGTAAAGTATGTGCAGAATTTCACCGATATCGATGACAAGATCATCAATCGTGCCAGGGAAAGGAACATTCCATGGAAAGACCTGGTGGAAAAGTATATTGCCGAGTATTTTACCGATACCGATGCCCTGAATATCAAGCGAGCGACCGTTTACCCGCGGGCTACCGAGGAAATACCTCGTATACTCGAGGTGGTCAGGGTGCTGTTGGAGAAAGGCCATGCATATCAATCCGATGGCAGTGTATATTTCCGCGTCAAGAGCTTCCCCGGTTACGGCAAGCTCACGCATCAGAACGCCGATGATATGCGCGTTACGGCAACGGCTGAAGCCGAAAAGAAAGAGGACCCGCTGGATTTCGCCCTCTGGAAGGCGGTCAAGCCGGGTGAGCCATCCTGGCCCAGCCCCTGGGGCGAAGGACGTCCGGGCTGGCACATCGAGTGCACAGCCATGTCCACCGGCCACCTGGGCAACTCGCTGGATATACACGGAGGCGGGCAGGACCTGATATTCCCCCACCACGAGAACGAGATGGCCCAGTCGGAATGTTACACGGGTGTTGTACCTTTCGTGCGCATCTGGATGCATAACGGGTTTTTGCAGCTCGGCGCCGACAAGATGAGCAAGTCGTTGGGCAACCTGGTCACGATTAAAGAGGCGCTGGCGCACAACAGCGCCGATGCTATCAGGCTCTTCATTATAAGCTCCTATTACAGGATGCCGCTCAAGTACAGCACGGAGGCGCTGGATGCGGCGGAAACCGGCATAGAACGTATGAGGCAGGCCCTTAAAGCGGAGGGTAAACAGGGTGGGGTTGTTCTGGATGCCCGGCAGTTTCGGGACCGCTTTATCGAAGCCATGGATGATGATTTCAACGCGCCGCAGGCGGTGGCAGCCATGTTCGACCTCGTTCGTGAGATCAACCGCGGCAACGAGAAGGGGCTTGACATCAAGGACGCGCAAAACTTGCTGAGGGAACTGGCCGGCGTGATCGGTTTTACCCTTAGTGAGAGCCACAAATTGTTGGACGATGAAAAGAAAGAAATAGAGGCCCTGATAGCGAAGCGCAATGAGTATCGCAAAGCCAAAGAATGGAAGATGGCCGACGAGGTACGTGACCGATTATTAAAAATGGGCGTGGCTATCGAGGATACCGCTAAAGGCACGGTCTGGAAAGCAGCACGTTGATTTAAGCTTATAATACCGGGCCATATCCATAACTGGATACGATGATTACCACTTGTGCGACCACTTTTTAATCTCTGTTTGGATAACAATCAACTTTTTTTCTACGCCATCGAGAGGATTGATAACGTTCTTCAGGAACTTAGAAAAGGCTTCAATAGATTCAAACCAGGCCCAGGCGCTAATATCATAAGTGCCTGATAACAATAAAACCTGTCTGACTTCATCGATATCGCATAGCTGATCAACAATTTTATTGAGTGCGTTATTTTCAACCTTAAGAATTATTGATACTACGATTGTTTTTCCAGTGCGGAGGTTTGGTATAGCCAGTATGCGGATAATATTGTTATCCAACAGTACTTTTATTCTGCGTTTGATGGTGGGAGCGCTGATATTGAGGCTCATTGCCAGCCTTGTTATGCTTTGACGGGCATCTTTTTCAAGCTTTTCAATAATTTTTATATCGAGGTCGTCGACTTTTTTATTAGACGGTTTAATTAAATCAGCTATATCGTTCAGTCTAATTGATGCATGTTTGACATATTCAGTGCAAATTAAAGTATCTGTATCTAGTACATCCTTCATCGGATAAAGTATTGTATTTAAAAACCTGGAATATGATTCCACAGATGCAAACCAGCCCAGGCAAGCTATGTTATAGTAGCCCGTGGTCAATGTTATAAATCCCACTTCCTTCTGATCCGCTAATAAATCAGCCGTCTGGATGATCGCATTGTTTTCCACTTTAAGCAAAATGCCAACCGTTAGAGATGTTCTTACACGATTGATTTGAACTGCCTGTATGCATATAATATCGTTTTTTATAAGCTTATTTACCCTGCGACGAATAGTTGAAGCACATATATCGAGATGTTTGGACATCTCGATACTGCTCATATATGCATCTCTTTTTAACGCCCCGATTATTTTTCTGTCGATGTCATCCAGTTCTCTCATGGTCAATATTAATATCATATATCACGATAATTGTAAATATAATGGTCAATATAGACATTCAAATTATCAAAAAGATATAAATATTTAATAAAAATGTAAAATTCATTGACATACGTGATTTGAATGTTAATATACATAAAACGGTTATTTCGAATTGGGAAGCACGGCAAGGGAGGCATTATGTTTAAGAAAATATCTATTGGCATTGGTGTGGGTGTAGGTGTGATTATAGTCCTGCTATCAGCGTTTGTACTGAAAACGCTCAATGATGCGGGCCAGTTCAAGTCTTTAAAATTTCATTCCGATTACAAAACCACCGTTGTAACACTCGCCGGACCTGAGGATATTGTTATTGATTACGAGAACGGGATGGCCTTCATCGGTTCCTTTGACAGGAGGGCATCAATTCGGGGTGAAAAAGCGCCAGGCGGCATCTATGGTTATTCACTGCGAACAGAAAAACCGGAATTAGTTAATCTCACGACAGATTTTGAAGCACAACTTCATCCGCACGGTATTGATCTATATATTTCCCCTTCAGGGGAGCGCTTTCTGTTTGTTATTAACATGGGTGGCACTGGAGCATATGTTGGAACAACCGAGGGAAGTACTGTCGAAATTTTTCAGTTCGTTGGCGGAAAACTGAATCATTTGGAAACTGTTTCGGGAAGTCTCATATTTGCCCCCAACGACATACTGAGCGTCGGGCCAAGACAGTTTTATTTTACCAATGATCACGTAACAGATGATCCAACTGGTAAAAAAATTGAGACATATCTAAAGCTTCCCTTATCGAACATAGTCTATTATGACGGCAACGAGATGAAAAAGGTTGCGGAAAACATGGTCTATGCCAATGGACTTGCGATAAGTATCGATGGGAAAAAGATATACGCTTCCGCGACGACTGGAAGATTAATTCGCATTTACAATCGAGATACGATCACGGGCGCGTTAAGTGTGATGAAAGACATTGGCCTTGATACTTGCCCGGATAATATTAATAGGGATACTCAGGGAAATCTGTGGGTCGCCTGCTTGCCAAAGGTGCTTAGCTCAAACAGTTATGTATCCGATGCCTCCAAAGTTGCGCCTTCGCAAGTGATTGTGATTAAGCTGCTCGATAACGATGAATTCGAGATAAGAGAAGTTTATCTTGATGATGGCAACGGGATATCCTTCTGCAGTTCAGCCTGCCCCTTTCAAGACAGATTGCTGATCGGATCACCTTACGATGACCACTTTCTTGACTGCAACTTAAAAGAGTGAGTTGAAGTGCCTCTTTGTTACGGACAACGAAAGGCCTGGATAATTATTTTACATAGTTTATCGTGCACTTAATGTATACATGATTTGTGTATCCAAAATGATTTAGCTGCATTGATGAATTCATAGAGCTCTGGGGGTTAATTAGCCTTGTATCTCATACCGGATGTTCATCTGAAGCACATTGTAATGTGAATATATAAAAGGGAGGTTAAAAGGTAAATAGTGGAAACAACGCAGGACAGTAAAATATACCATATCGATAAGACACGGAGGGCTTTATTACTTATTGTACTTACATTATTGTACGTACTGTGTTTCGCAGACCGTCAGATCTTTTCTATAGCTCTTGAGCCGATGAAGGTTGCCCTCGGCTTAAGCGACACCGACCTGGGAATTATCCAGGCGGTATTTAATATCGGGCTGGGTGTCTTGGCAATACCCGGATCGATTTTGGTAGATCGCTGGAGCCGCCGAAAAACGATCGGGATAATGGCTATTCTATGGAGTATTGCGACATTTTCTACAGGCCTGTGCAAGAGTTTCGTTCAGTTGATAATTCCCCGTGCAGTTGTTGGTATTGGAGAAGCCGGGTATTTTCCCGGGGGTAGTGGCTGGCTTTCGGTTGTTTTTTCAAAAGATAGCCGGGGCAGGATACTTAACATATTTGGAATTGGACCAGTTATCGGCATTGTTGTAGGTTCAGTGGTGGGTGGAATGATGATCGCCAAAACCAATGATTGGACCAGTCCGTTCTGGATATTTGCAATACCGGGCGTAATACTGGGTGTAATTATATTTTTCTTCAAAGACTATGCCACCGTTGAAGGCAAGGGAGAAGGTGGGAAGGGCGAAAATTATCTGGCTGACTGGTTGGGTTTATTCAAGATCAAAGCATTCAGAATCATTATCATAGGGCAGGTTTTTTGGGCGTTATTTTACTTTACTTTTTTGGGATGGTTTGCAGTCCTATTGATGAGGGGATACGATCTTGATGCCGGCAAGGCGGGACTCATTGTTGCTGGGACGGCGCTGTTTGGAGCGATCTGTGTACCATTTGGCGGCTGGCTCACCGATATCTGGCACAAACGGAACAAAGCCGGAAGGGCATATATGATGGTAGCAGTGCAGTCTTTTAACGTAGTATTTCTACTGCTGGCGATCCTGCTGTTTGGGATATCGCTGCCTGTCTATATATGCATAATTGCCCTTTCCGCCGTAGCCACATCTATGATAACGGGCACGGTGTCAACTATGATTTCAGATGTCGTGCCCGTAAAACACAGGGCTTCAGGTGTTGCCTGGAACGTGGTTTTTAATTATCTTTTCGGCGCCAGCCTTGGGACATGGTTGGTGGGTGTGGCATCGGATGCTTTTGGAGGAGGTGCGAATGGGCTGAAACTGGCATTTTTATGTATTGCGCCGGCATTAATCATTGCTTTTATAATTCACCTTCTCAATTTGCGCGGAAGTTATGTTGAAGATAGTGCTCGTTGTAGCGACCAGGTGTTTGATGAACGAAAGGCATGACCGAAAAAATAGCTCAATGGAGGAAAAAAATGAATTTTGAATACACAAAGGAACAATTGAAGCTGAAAAAAGATGTGGCTGATTTTGCTAGAGTCGAAGCTGCCAAACCACAGAGGGAACATGAGGAAGAAGAAGGTATTTACCAGGAAGATCTTTTTTTGAGTATGGGGAAAAGATGCTGGACAGGCCCTATTGTGCCAATAGAATATAGTGGTATGGGGAAAGGTGCAATGGAATACTCCATTATCATTGAGGAACTGACTAAGGAGGGTTTGATATCACCTCAAACCAATGTTCAGGCAGAGAAATCTATTCTTGTTGCCGGTACTGATGAGCAGAAAAAAAGATATTTACCCCGTCTGGCAAACGGTGAATTCACCTCTGCACAGGCGATCTCCGAACCAAATGCGGGGTCGAGTTTTAAGAATTTGGAAACCACAGCTATAAAAGATGGCGAATACTATGTAATCAAAGGCCATAAGAAGCATATTAACTTGGCAAAGGAGGCAGGAGTTTTTATCCTGCTAACGAAGACTGAATCAGGGCTAACCGAGTTTCTCATCGACAAAGATACCGACGGTGTTAAATTTGTTAAGGCAGATGCTATGGCAGGCAGAACGGCGCCTATGTATGACATATTTTTAGATTGTCGTGTGCCAAAAACCCATATATTGGGCAGGGAAGGTGGCGCCCTTGATATATTCCTGCAGACTTTCAATTTAAGCAGAATAGGCAATGCATCTCAATTTATTGGTATTGGACGTGGATGCCTGGACCGCGCTGTGAAATATGCCAAGGAAAGGATAGTCGGCAGCCGCCATGTCACAGATTTTCAGGGTATTAAGTGGACGATTGCTGAGTTATATGCCAACCTGGAAGCCGCCAGATTAGCCAGAGACCGCGCTGCCTGGATGGAAGATAACAATATTGAGCATATTTTAGAGACAGCAGTAGCCAAGTACCTTGCAGGTGAAATTGCCGAAAAAATTGCCACCAAATGTTTTTCACTGGTAGGTAGTCATGCATGCTATCACGGCACGATGTACGAACGCTTCTTGCTGGGCGTTAAGGCGATGCAGGTAGGTGGTGGTACCTCGGAGATTATGTTGAACAATATAGCCAGTCAAGCACTGATGTTAGAGGGATTTTAACTATAAGCAGGAGGCCCCTTTGATACTATTGAAAGAAAACTAAAGGTTTTTAAGAAAATAGGTATCATGCGCGGCGAAAATTTGAAATGAATGTACCTAAAACTAATTTCAGGCAGTGGTTTGAAGAAAAAGTCGATCTGGGTATGGATCTGCCCTGCATCTGGTTTAGAGATGAAATGTATACATATGGGCAGGTTGACGCCAGTGTAAATAAGGTGGCTAACGCTCTTTATGACCTCGGTGTGAGGAAAGGGACAAAGGTTGCCATAGTCATGACAAATCGTCCCGAGTTCCTGTATTGCTGGTTTGGTTTAGCGAAATTGGGAGCGATCAGCTTATTCGTAAATGTGGATTTTAAGGAGGAAAGCCTGCAATATTTGCTCAAACAGGCTGATGCAGAATTTATTATTATCAATAATGACAGATGGAACAATTATACTCAGATAAGCAAATCCCTGCCCAAAATCAGGCATGCGATTTGCATGCCTGATGCCAAAGGGATTGATTCAAAACAGGTAGTCGGTTTTGATCAGCTCTTGCGCAATGCATCATCGGCCACTCTGCCTTTAATAGATATTGATAATGGTCTACCGATGGGATTTATACACACAGCGGGTACGACAGGCGCTCCGAAATGGGCGATGTTGAGTCATAAGGCTTACCTTACCGCGGGTGAATATTTAAGGGAATGGTCGATGACCAATTATACCGACATTTCTTTTGACCCCCTTCCCTTATACCATATTAATCCGCAAACCTACTTCCTAATGAGTACTCTAGCCGGCAATGGCAGCGTGGTCATCGTCGAGAAATACAGCGCGTCGCAATTCTGGAAACAGGTAGTAAAATATAAAGCTACATTGCTCGTGCTTCATTCAGCTCCGATAATCTATCAGCTGGCACAACCTGTTACACCCGAGGAAACTCAGCATAGGGTGAGAATGATACCTGTAGCTGGAGTACGTATCGTCATGGAACGATTCAAGATACCGGTAGGGGGCAGTGGTTATGGATCTACAGAGCTTCCTGGTTTTGTAGTCATGCACAAACATTATCTACCAATACCCAAAAAGATGGACCATTTCGGCATTATGTTGACAAAGTTCTGTGGTAAACCTGTGGACTACGTTGAAGTTAAAGTGGTGGATGAAAACGATAAAGAAAAAGCTGTTAATGAAGTGGGCGAGATCATCGTCCGGGGCAAGGAACCACATGTAATATTTGACGGCTATTACAATATGCCGGATAAAAATACGCAAGCGTTTAGAAATGGCTGGTTCCACACTGGCGATGGCGGCAGGTTTGACGAAGAAGGCAATCTTATATTCGAGCAGCGTCTCGCTGACAGTATAAATGTCAAAGGTGAGTGGATACCTGTGGAGATAGTGGAAGCCGCCTGTATACAGAATCCCAAGATAGCTGAGATGGCTTTGATTGCTGTGCAGGTGGATAGTATAACTGAGACCAAGATAATAGTGCGGTTACATGAAGGTCAGAACATGGCTCCCGAAGAGCTACTGGATTATCTGCAAACCAAGCTGGCACGATTTATGATCCCCAGATTTGTCGAGTTTGTTAAAGAATTTCCAAGAACAAAAGGCACCGATAAAATCCAGAAGGATGTTCTCAGACAAGAAGGTATTGGAAAGGCATGGGATAGGGAAGCTAGCGGTTATAAACTCCAGAGGTAGGAAAGATTAGCGTAACTGTTGTTTTAATGGCATATGGAAATGAGTAAAGCAGACAAACTGTTGCAGGGATCTATTGACATGCATGTTCACGCCGGGCCGGACGTTTTTATTGAACGACGCATGGATGCTCTGCAGGTGGCCAGGCTGGCCAGGGAATACGGCATGAGAGGCATAGTATTTAAAAGCCACAGTTATCTGACTGCTCCAATGTCCTATATAGTTAATCAGGCAGTGCCCGAGATATCGACTTTTGGCAGCCTTTGTTTTGAATATGAAACAGGTGGAATAAGCGTCCCGGTTGTGGAAGCTGCGGGAGAATTGGACGCAAGGGTGATCTGGATGCCCACCTTCTCAGCCAAAAATACCAGGCTGGCCTTAACCAAGCTGTTAGGTGTCAATTTTAACGAAGAGGGTTTCAATATTATCGAGAAGAATAGTATTGAAGCCATAAGACAGATATTCCCAATCATGAGAAAGTATGACATGGTCCTGGCCACCGGCCATCTGTCTCCGGAGGAGATATTCTCACTGGTTAAAGAGGCTAAACAGTCTGGATTAACAAAGATAGTCATTACTCATGCCATGTGCTCTCACGGGCTTGATAAGTCCCTGACCGTAGAGGACCAGGTTAAACTGGTAGAAGAAGGGGCTGTAATTGAGCATTGTCTTCTGGAAATAGTATCCAGTGGAGGTCGACGAGACCCCTTACAAATGGTACAGGCTATGAAGCTGATTGGAGCTAAGCATTGCATAATGAGCACCGATTTTGGACAAAATGACAATCCGCCGCCTCCCGAAGGCATGAGGATGTTCATCGCAACTATGCTCAAGTACGGCATGAAGGAAGATGAAGTCGAACTAATGGTAAAAGTGAATCCAGCCAGATTACTGGGTTTGTCATAACAATAAACAGGCACAGTAAAATCGAATGTCGATGTCTGAAGTGATTCTACAAGTAGCTTGCAGAAATAAAATATAAGGAGAAAGTTATGTCATATAAGGATATTATATATACGGTGGAGGATTATATTGCCACTATCACACTTAATCGTCCCGAGAGTCTGAATGCATTCAACGATACGATGCTTGACGAGTGGGTAGACGCAATTGAATCTGCAAAAAAGGATCCTAAAGTCAGGGTTGTAATTGTAACAGGAGCGGGTAAAGGATTCTGTTCGGGAATGGATATCAAGGCGGTTTCCAGTCGCAAAGAAGTGCCGGCGCTTTATTCTATGCGGAACTACTTTCGCCTGACTGTACACAGGATACCACGTGCTATAGAGAGTCTGGATAAACCATATATCGCGGCGATTAACGGCCCGGCAGCCGGTGCTGGTATGGATATGGCAAGTATGGCAGATATGAGAATAATGTCGGACAAAGCCAGGGTAGGCATGACCTATGTGCGGATGGGGCTTCTTCCCGGTGATGCAGGTTGTTATTTTTTACCCCGTATTGTGGGATCTGCCAAAGCTCTGGAACTGATATGGTCGGGCAAAATGATCGATGCTGAAGAAGCTTTAAAGATAGGCTATGTGAGCAAGGTGTTTCCTTCCGATGGGTTTCTATCTGCAGCGAAAGATTATTGCAGGCAATTTACCCAGGCTCCGGTGGCAACACAGTTCGCCAAACGTTTGTTATGGAGGGGGATGGATATGTTCAGGAATATCAACCTTGAAATGACTGAGATGGCAATGCTTATAAACTATACAACACCGGATGTATTGGAAGGGCCTGTTGCCTGGCTGGAGAAAAGAGAACCGCAATGGCGAGGTGAATAGCCAGAAGTGGATCAGCGCGAAGGCTGATTTAGCAACTTGATCGTGTCGCCCACACGTGCCCCCAGGATCGCAGCCGCGCTGCCGTCTTTGAGAGACAGTTCGAGATAGTCATTGCTGCCTATCAGCGCCATCAGTCCACTGCCCTGTGAATAGTACCGGCTGGTGTTATCGATACGTTGGTTCTTGACCTCCACACCCGCACCTCCAGGGGGTATGTCCCGGCTGCGTAGGTTGGTTACGAGATTGCCGAAGCGGTCTATGTGTATTATATGACCGACCGTCTGGCCCGTAGCATCTTTAAACGGGACGGGTATGGGAAAAACGGTGAGGCTGTCCATCTTTTCGCCGAATTCCGCAAGGGGTATATCCAGTGAAAGGTGTGCGGCCACGGGAGCGAAAATGTCCCGTCCGTGAAAAGTCGGGCTCACCGGGTGCCTCCAGTATTCTTTCGTGGTCAGCGAGATGGCTTCACATCCTTCGGGCACAGCCCGGCTGGTTGCCTGGTCCGCTTTTGTGGGATTATGTGTACTCTGAAGCTCGGTTATCTCGTGGAGCACATAGCTAAGGGTGCCGTTATCGGGCGCAACGAAATAGGCCGATGGAGTTTTCAAGATAATTGCCCTGCGGTGGCTGCCCACACCCGGATCGACTACCATGATGTGAATGCTTCCGATGGGGAAACAGCGCCAGGCGGTATGGATGATAAAAGAAGCCTGCCGGACGGACTGTGGTTCCACCGAGTGGGAGATATCCACTATTGCAGCCTGTGGATTAATGCCGAGGATGATGCCTTTCATGCTTGCGACGTACCCGTCGCCGGTGCCAAAGTCAGTCGTCAGCGTTATGACACGCGACATGCCTATGTGCCTCCCTGTTAAGCTGAGCTGACCCTGACTATCACAATGGAAAGGATGATAAACAGCACTGACAGGACGATGGTGACCTGAAAAAGGGTTTTCTCCACACCGCGCCTGGTGCGGTACACGCCGTCAGCCTGGCCGAAGATGCCTCCCAGGCCGCCGCCCTTGACCTGCAGGGCCAGGACGACAATAAGTGCAACCGCAAGTACTATCTGCGCGATGATCAAATATATGGGCATGCTAATTTCCTCCGAGTTTATCAACGATAATCGGCCTGACAACGGCGGGATTGGCTTTACCCCTCGAAGCCTTCATGACCTGCCCGATGAGGAAAGTCAAAGAGGCCTCTTTCCCTGCTCTGTAGTCGGCAACGGCCTTATCGTTATCCGCAATTACCTTGTCTATTATTATAGCAAGTTCTGCGCTGTCACTTATTTGAACCAGACCTTTGTCTGCCACGATAGCGGCTG
>Ga0172371_10007730_pt1 | contig 15208 bp, 18 predicted proteins | sample Lak12m_FD_114543 | JGI IMG/M metagenome (GOLD analysis project Ga0172371, IMG submission 114543) | Freshwater microbial communities from Kabuno Bay, South-Kivu, Congo - kab_022012_12m | ecosystem: Environmental > Aquatic > Freshwater > Lake | place: Democratic Republic of the Congo: South-Kivu... | reverse complement strand
GCCTCTCGGTGGTGCGCCTGCTGCGCCGTGAGGGCCGGGTGCTGCACGTGGCCGACCTCGATCTCCTCGACGGCACGCCGCTGGTCGACCTGAAGCCCTACGTGCCCGCGTTCGACAGCCACCCGGGCTCGCGGGCGGGGTGGTTCGACAGCACGGCCGAGGACCGCAGGGTGGCCGACGAGAGATTCCACGGCGGTCGTCCATGACCGCGCGCAAGGCGCCCGCAGCGCCCGCTCCAGGCGTGCTCTCCACGGTGTCGACCGAGTCGATCCTCGAGAGCATCTCCGACGGGGTCTTCACGGTCGACGAATCCTGGCGCGTCACCTCGTTCAACCGGGCGGCGGAGCAGATCACGGGCATGTCGCGCGGCGACGCCGTCGGGTGCCGCTGCTCCGAGGTCTTCCGCGCGAGCATGTGCGAGAGCGAATGCGCGCTGCGCCAGACGTTCGAGACGGGCGCGCCGGTCGTGAACCGGGCTGCCTTCATCGTCGACGGCCGAGGCCGCCGCATCCCCGTCAGCGTCTCGACCGCGTTGCTGCGCGATCGTTCCGGGCAGGTGGTCGGCGGGGCCGAGACCTTTCGCGATCTGACCTTGATCGAGGAGCTCCGCAAGGAGATCCAGGGTCGCTTCCAGGTCGGCGACATCTGCAGTCGCAGCGAGGCCATGAGGCGCGTCCTCGAGATCATCCCGCTGCTGGCCGAGAGCGAGAGCACCGTGCTGATCCAGGGCGCCACGGGCACGGGCAAGGAGCTCGTCGCCCGGGCCATCCACGGGCAGAGTCCGCGTCGCGCCAAGCCCTTCGTGGCGTTCAACTGCGGCGCGTTGCCGGACAGCCTGCTCGAATCGGAGCTGTTCGGCTACGTGGCCGGCGCCTTCACGGGCGCCAACCGGGACAAGCCCGGCCGGTTCGCGCTGGCCGAGGGCGGCACCCTGTTGCTCGACGAGATCGGCGAAGTGAGCCCCGCCTTGCAGGTCCGGCTGCTTCGCGTGCTGCAGGAGCGAACCTACGAGCCCCTTGGGGCCACCGTGACGAAGAAGGCGAACGTCCGCGTGCTGGCGGCGACCAACCGTGACCTGGCCGAGCTGGTGTCCCAAGGAACCTTCCGGCAGGACCTCTACTATCGCATCAACGTCTTGAAGCTCGAGCTGCCCACGCTGCGGGAGCGTCGCGACGACATTCCGCTGCTCGTCGAGCACCTGGTTACGGTGTTCAACGCGACCCAGGACAAGCACGTGACCGGCGTGAGCCCGGAGGTCATGGCGGTGCTGCTGGCGCACGACTACCCCGGGAACGTCCGTGAACTGCACAACGTCATCGAGCACGCCTTCGTGCTCTGCAGCGAGGGACCGATCGAGTTGCGGCACCTGCCCGGCGACCTCGTGCCGGTGGTCCGCGGAGACGGGAGGGCGAACCCGCTCCAGGCCTCGGTCCACGCCGTCGAGGCGCAGGCGATTCGGGACGCCCTCGAGCGCTGCGGGAACAACCGGACCGCCGCGGCCCGTGAGCTTGGCATGCACAAGAGCACGTTGTTCCGCAAGGCGCGGCTGCTGGGCCTCACGCTGCCGGACGAGGACGGGCGTACGCGTCCCAACGACCGCCGTCGCTCCTGAGTTCCGAGTCGTCGCAACGCGAGGCTCCCGGTAGGGTCGCATTTTTGCGCCCGTTCCGTCTGGTGTCGTCGCGATCGTGCACCCATGAGGGGCCGTCAGGGGAGCCGCCTGCCACTTGTAACGGATTGATCTAGAAACGATTCGGACAAACGTTCGCTCCGGCCGCCCGTTGGCGCGACTCTTGCGTTCTTGCCTTCATGGCGGGTTGACCGCCGACCTTCCGGAGGACCGACGTGAGCAAGATCGCGTGCGCCGTCCTGGCCTTGGTCGTCCTGGGCGCGTGGGCTCCTCGGGCCCACGCACAATCCGTCGCCACGCTCGCGGAGGAGCAGGTCTCGATCGAGACCGACGAGCGCTTCCGCGCGGGCGAGGCGGACGCGCCCGTCGTGATGACGGTCTATGCCTGCGGTCGCAGCGCGGTGTGCGCGAAGTCCATCCCCGCGTTGTACGGCGAGGTCACCTCTGGACGGTTCAAGGGCAGGGTGAAGCTCTACTACCGACCGTTCTTCCCCGAGGCGCAGGTGGAGGCCGCCGAGTGCGGTCGCGCGCTGGTCGCCGCCGCCAACGAGAGCCTGTTCTGGCCGTATCTCCTTCATCTCTACGCGAACAACGAGGACTTCAAGGCGTGCATGTTGAGACGCTGGGCCGAGATCAAGGGGCTCGATTCGTGCGCCTTCCAGGTGGCGTACGACGATCCGAAGACGCTCGAATACCTTGCAGCGGTGAGGCGGGAGGCCGCCCGGAACGGCGTGGATGCAGCGCCCACCGTGTTCATCAACGGTCGGAAGGTGCTGGGTGCTCTCACGGTCGACGCGATCTTCCATCTGCTGGATCAGGAATGTGCCAGGACCGCACGTTGAAGGTCGCCCTGACCGTCTGGGAGGGACGCATCTCTCCGGTGTTTGATGTCTTCCGGGAGGCCTTGCTCCTGGACGTCGTCGACGGGCGGGTCGTCTCGCGGGAGAGAAGCGTCGCGCCTGAATCCGACCCGGTCCGCAAGGTCCGGCACCTGGCGGAACTCGGGGTCGACGTGCTGGTGTGTGGCGCGATCTCCGAGACCGTGAGCCGCGAATTGACGTCGAAAGGCGTTCGCGTGCTCGGCTTCGTGGCGGGCGACGTCGACGACGTCGTGGAGGCGTTCGTCGCGGGCCACTTGCCCAGCCCCGAGTTCGTCATGCCGGGATGTGGGAAATGAACGAGTCTGGCAGCACGACAGCGCGGTTTGCGATCCCCTGCATCGACCAGGCGCTCTGCAACGGCTGTGGCGCCTGCATCTCGGCGTGCCCCATGGGAGCGCTCGTGGCTCCTGTGAACACCGTGTGCTCCAAGTGCCTGAAGTACTGCACCGTCATGGACGTGCCGTGCATCCTCACGAAGGTCGTGTGGGTGGACGACCTGTGCGATGGCTGCGGAGCTTGCGCCGCGGCCTGCTCGTGCCATGCGATCTCGATGACCGAGGGAAGGAACATGAACACGAACCACGCTGGCTTCTCGTCGAAGCTGATCCACGCGGGCGCGACCGTCGACCGGTTCGGGAGCGTCGTGACCCCGATCTACCAGACGTCCACGTTCGCGTTCGAGGACGCCGACCAGGGCGCCGCGCGCTTCGCGGGGACGACCGACGGCTTCATCTACACGCGCCTCGGAAATCCGACGATCCGCGCCCTCGAGGAGTGCGTCGCCGCGCTGGAGGAGGGGGTCGGCGCGGTCGCCACCAGCTCGGGGATGGGCGCCGTGTCCACGGCCTACCTGGCCCTGATCGGGAGCGGCGACCACGTCGTCAGCACGGCGTCGGTCTATGGCCCGTCGCGCACGCTCATGGAGCAGCAGTTGTCGCGGTTCGGCGTGACCTCGAGCTTCGTCGACACGTCGGATCTGGAACAGGTCCGGGCGGCCATGCGGGCGGAAACGAAGATGCTGTACGTCGAGACGCCGTCGAACCCGCTCATGCAGGTGACCGACCTCCAGGCGGTCGCCGAGATCGCCCACAGCCAGGGAGCCCTGCTCGTGGTCGACAGCACGTTCGCGTCGCCGCGCCTGCAGCGCCCGCTGACCTTGGGCGCCGACGTGGTGCTGCATTCCGTGACCAAGTTCATCGGAGGTCACGCCGACGTTGTCGGGGGCGTACTGGTCGCCCGTGAGGCGAGCGTGCTCGGCCGGTTGCGCCGGATGATGACCCTCGTGGGGTGCAACATGGACCCGCACCAGGCGTTCCTGGTGCATCGCGGGTTGAAGACGCTGGCCGTGCGCGTGGAGCGGGCCCAGGCGAACGCGGCCGTGGTCGCGCGCTTCCTCGAGGCCCGACCCGAGGTGGCCTGGGTGCGCTACATCGGGCTGCAGAGCCACCCGCAGCACGAGCTGGCGCGCCGGCAGATGAGCGGCTTCGGCTCGATGATCAGCTTCGAGCTGAAGGGTGGCCTCGAGGCGGGCAAGCGGCTGATGAACCACGTGAAGCTGGCGGCGCTGGCGGTGTCGCTGGGGGGCGTCGAGACGCTCATCGAGCATCCGGCGTCGATGACCCACGCGTGCGTGGCGCTCGAGGAACGGCTCCAGGCGGGCATCAGCGACGGGCTCGTGCGGTACTCGGTGGGCATCGAGGACGTGGAGGACCTCATCGCGGATCTAGAGCAAGGCTTTCGCGCGGGAAACCGATGACGCTCTCGTGGCTGCTCGGGGCGTCGCTGCTGGGCAGCGTGTTCGGGGTGCTGCCGGCATTGCCTTCGACGCCGACGGCCGCGGGTATCGCAGCGTGTCCGAAGGCCAGCGCGCGCCGATTCTCCGCTACGTCGTCGCCCCCTGACCGACGTCAGGGATCGAGCGGATCGTCGACGTCGACGTGCAGCACGTTCGGGGTGACGACGAAGCAGTTGTCGGTCAGGGTGAGCACCGCGGACTCCGTGTAGCAGGGATAGCCCAGCTCCTCCGTGCAGCGCGGCCCGAGGGCCGAGAGCATGAGGTGCTGGGCCACGTCGCTCGTGCACAGGATCGGCTTCTCGGGCGGGATTCCGTAGCGCAACGCCAGCCGGCTCACGTTGCGGACGTTGGTCGTGGTGTGGCGGGCGTAGGGGTCAATCAGGATCGCGTCCTCCGGCACCCCGTACTCCTGCATCAGGTAGCGCTTCATCTCGAGCGCCTCGCCGTAGGGCGTGGGGAAGGGGTGCACGTGCCCGCCAGAGGTCGCGATGAAGGGGGCCAGGCCTGCGGCCCAGCGCTCGTAGGCCTGCGCCGAGCGCCATTTCCCGCCGTCGGTCAGGACCACGTCGGGGGAGTTTGGGCCAAGCCCCGGGACCAGGATCAGGCTGTACGGCCACGCCGCCCAGTCGATCGACGCGAGGCGCTGGTACGCCGCGGCGTTCTCTCCCGCCTCCAGGATCTCGTAGCGGACGGGCTCATCGCGACCGGCGGCCGCCATCGACGCGATCGCGGCGCGCAGCGCGGGCTCGAAGAGGATCTCTTCGCCGGGCACGAGGGCGGGCGCCGAGAGCGCCTGTTGCAGCGCGGGCACGCCGGTTGAGGCGGCGTAGTCGCCGAGCAGCCGGTTGACTCCCCGCGCGGCGTCCTCCCAGGCCCGCGTAAGGAGGCCGGCGTCGTCCTCGGACGCGTACAGCACGAAGGCGCCGCTGGGGCGGAGCTCGGTCGCGACCACACCACCGGGCGTCGCCGTCAACGCGGTCGCCAGCGCGGCCCCGACCTCGGCCACGTCGGCGTCGGTCCACCGCAGGGCGTCGACCAGGGCGGCGGCGTCGTCGGGCGCAGCACCCCGGGCCGCGCTCACGCGGTCGGCGCGGTCGACGGCGATCGCGGCCAGCGCCGCGTCGCTTCGCAGGGCGTCGCGGGCCTCCGGATCGCGGGCGAGCACCGTGAACAGGTAGAACAGGCGGTCGACGAAGAAGCCGTTCTCCCCGCCCGCCGCCAACCGCTCGTGAGCCGGATCGAAGCCGCGGGGGTCGAAGCCCTCGACGAACACCGGGCAGTGGACCGGGTCGAAAGCCTCCCAGCGCGCGTCCGGCGTCCAGGGGAGTCGCGCGTCTCCGGCTTCGTCGACATCCCGTGCTTCTGACGAATCGACGGCCACGTCCTCGACGGACGCCTCGGGCGCCCCCGTCGCGTCCGCCGCGGGCCCGTGCTCCCCGCCGGCGCAGGCGAGCGCCAGGCCCATCCCCACGACGAAGCCGGGCCAGGCGACGCCGGTCATGCCGGTACCAGCCCTGCGGGTACCTTCACCGCCACCACCCGCCCACGCACGCAGACCTCGCCGTTGGCCGACAGCGTCGAGACGACGATGACCTTGCGGCCCTTCAGCTCCTCGACGCGGCCGCGCACCTCGAGCTCGACGCCCAGGGGTGTGGGCTTCACGAAGTCGACCTGCAGGCTGGCCGTGACGTACCGCAGCTCCGGTGACGTGCCGGGCTCGCGCCCCTCGGCGCGGTAGGCCGCCAGCGCGGCCGTGCCCGTGCCGTGGCAGTCGATGAGCGACGCGAGCAGGCCGCCGTACACGATGCCCGGCATGGCCGTGTGGTAGGGCTCAGGGGAAAAGCGCGAGACGGTCTCGTCGCCCTCCAGCCGCGTCTTCAGCTGCAGGCCGTGCTCGTTCAGGCGGCCGCAGCCGTAGCAGTGCGCGCCCCACTCGGCGTAGGCGTCCTGGATGGCGGGCGCGGGTCGGTCCATCTACGGCACCTCCTCCGGTTCCTGGCGGGATTCTATCGATTCTGCGCGCGGTTGACAGCGCGAACCGTGACTACAGGCTGTTCTTGCACTTGCCTTCGTGGTCGATGGTCATGCCCGCCGCGGCGGCCTCGCAGTCGTTGCCGTACGTGACCCCGTCGCAGCCGCAGACCGGAGCCCACAGGTCGTAGCACACCTCGGGGCGGGACTGGCAGTAGCCGGACTTGGCGCCGCAGCCGACCAACTCGCAGTACTGGTCCTTGGCGCACATGGCGTCCTCCCAGCACAGGATGGGCAGGATCTTGCAGGCGCCCTCGTAGTCGACGCTGACGCCGGCCGCGGCGGCCACGCAGTCGTTCGAGTAGGTCTTCCCGTCGCACCCGCAGACCGGGGCGTAGAGGGTGATGCAGACCTCGGGGCGGGGGACGCACTGGCCGGTCTCCTGGGCGCAGACCTCGAAGAAGCAGTACTTGGCGGCCGGGCACATGTCGTTGCCCCAGCAGTGCACGGGCGTCACGGCGCACTCCCAGACGCAGACGGCCTCCTGGCACGTCCACGCGCCCACGCAGTTGAGGATGGGTGACAACCCCTCGCAGTCGGCGGCGGTCAGGCACACGGGCTCGACCGGGTCGACCGGCGTGCAGGTGGGCTCGTCGGCGCCCGTCGAGAGCACGATCAGGCCAATCAGCCCCACCCCCAGCGCCATCGTTCGACGGAATGCGGCGAAGGTCGACATGGGCGGATTCTCCATTCCTGTGCTGACGAATCCAGGATACTGGAATGCGTCCCCCGGTACAAGCGTTGTGAACATAGGTTAGATACGGGCTCGCCCGCGCGTCCGTCATGCCGCGGCAGTCATGCCGCGGCACCCTCGGCGTGCAGGTACTCGGTGGCCTCGAGGGCCGCGACGGTGCCGTCGGCCACGGCCGTCGTGATCTGGCGCCAGCGCTTCACGCGCGCGTCGCCGGCCGCGAAGACGCCGGGCACGCTGGTCCGCAGGCGGTCGTCGGCCACGATCTCGCCGCGGGGCGTGAGGTCGACCAGGCCCGCCAGGTGGGCCGTGTTCGGCACGTAGCCGATGAACAGGAACGCGCCCGAGGCCGGGATCTCGGTGACCTGCCCCGTGCGCTTGTGGGCCACGATGACCTTCTCCATCCGGTCCCCCCCGGCGAACGCGCGGAGGTCCTGCTCGAGCAGGAAGCGGATCTTCGGGTTCTTGCGGGCCTCCTCGACCGCGTACGGCTGCGCCTGGAAGTGGTCGAGCTCGTGTACGACCGTCACGCTGCGCGCGTACTTCGTGAGGCTCACGGCCTCCTCGAGCGCCGAGTTGCCGCCGCCGATGACGACGATGTCCTGACCGGTGAAGAAGTCGCCGTCGCAGGTGGCGCAGTACGAGATGCCGCGGCCCTGGAAGGCGGCCTCGGAGGGCAGGCCCAGCTTGCGCGGCACGCCGCCGGTGGCCAGGATGACCGCGGGCGCCACGAAGGTGCCCTCGTCGTCGATCTCGACCGTCTTCAGCGGCCCCGCCAGGTCCAGGCGCGTCACGTCGGCGTGGGCCAGCACGCGCGCGCCGAAGGCCTCGGCCTGGCGGCGCATGGTGGCCACGATCTCAGCGCCCGAGGCCTTCTCGAGGCCGGGGTAGTTGGCCACCTCGTAGGTCAGGATCATCTGGCCGCCCACGGTGCCCTGGTCGACGATCAAGGTCTTCTGGCGTGCGCGCGCCAGGTAGATGCCCGCGGTCAGGCCCGCGGCCCCGGCGCCGAGCACGATGACGTCGTAGCGCTCTTCCATGGCTGCCTCCCCGCGCACCGTCGTGCGCTACAGCGCCGCGCTGGCGGACGCCTCGGTCGCCAGGTGACGGTCGAGGATCTCCTTGACCTGCCCCTTGGTCTGGATGCTGCTGGTGGCCGCGACCACCTTGCCGTTCCGGAAGTACACGGTGAAGGGCAGCCCGTTGAAGTTGCGGGTCTCGGGTAGCGAGCGGATGGTCTCGCGGCCGACCTGGCTGTCGAACTCCATGTCGTAGAAGGCGACGTCCGGGTACTTGGGCGACAGGGCCTCCATGACCCCGTACACGGGGATGCACATGGGCCCCATGCGGCCGCACACGATGGCCACCTTCTCGTTCGACGCGATCAGCTCACGGTACTGGGCCGCGGTCTCGACGTGCTTCAGGTTCGTCTGCAACATGGGAAGCTCCTCTCCTTTGGACTCAAAAATCTACGACACAACATATGTCGCAAATGGAATGTATGGCCGACCGACGGGCCGTCAAGGGGGGCTAGTTGAACAAGCGGGAGATGAGGCCCGGCTTCTTCTCGCGCAGCGAGCGATCGAGCATGGCGCGCAGCATGTCGGCCGAACCGGCGCCGGTGCGCGAGTCGACCACCTCGCCGCCCTTGAACACCAGCAGCGTGGGGATGGCGCGGATGCCGTAGCGCGAGGGCACGCCGCCGTTGGCCTCGGTGTCGAGCTTCACGACCTTGACGCGCCCCTGGTACTCGACCGCGAGCTGCTCGACGATGGGCGCGACCGCGCGGCAGGGCCCGCACCAGGGTGCCCAGAAGTCGACGAGCACCGGCACGTCGGACTTCAGCACGTCACGCTCGAACGTGGCGTCGTTCACGACCTTCACGGGCGACGACGGCTTGGACTTCAGCGAGGGCAGGGGGCGGTGGACCTTCATGGGGGGCTCCTCTCTCACGACGGAAGGTGGGACGCGCGCGTGGCGGCGCACTCGGCCGCCTTGACGCTCGCGTCGTGTCCGAGGGCGGCGAGCGCGTCGATGGCGGCGCCCGCGAGCTCGGGGTGGGCCAGGCCGTAGATGCGGCAGCGCCCCTCGGGACGGCACGCGAGCAGCCCGCCTTCGCGCAGCAGGCCCAGCTGCTTCGACAGCGTGGCCTGGCTCTCGCCGAGCGCGGTCACCAGGTCGCCGACGTTGCACGGGCCGCGCTGCAGGCGCAGGACGATGGCGAGCCGCAGGGGGTTCGACAGCAGCGCGGCCATCGTCGTGACCTGCTCCAGCTTGCGGACGGCTTTCATCTGGGCCTCCTGACAAATTGCCGATGCGGCATATGTCATGAAAGGAATATGATGCTGGCGGTTCGCGTGTCAAGAGGCCGCGCGCGGGCGAGCGCGAAGGGGCCGGGCGCAGGAGGTCAGCGCGTGACCTCGCGGGCGAACGCCTCGGCCGACAGCGGGCGGCCGGTGGCGTGCTCGACGAACGCGGGCCAGGGCTCGCGGGCGCCGGGCCGGAACACCTTGTCGATCAAGGTCGGCCCCAGGTCGGCGCGGCCCTTGAACGAGAGGGCGGCGAAGGGCTTGCCGCCTCCGACCTGCTCGGCCAGCAGGGCCCGCAGCTGCGCGCCGAACAACTCGCCCAGCAGGTAATTGTGGTAGTAGACGGGCGCGATGGTGAAGTGGGGCTTCGCGGCCCAGTCGCTGCGCCCCGCCCGATCGGGGGGCGTGGCGAGGCCCTGGAAGCGCCCGACGATCTGGTACCAGCGAGCGTCGAGATCCTGGTCGGGATCCTCGTACAACGCGCGCTCGAACGCCAGCATGACCATGGCCCAGCGCGCGAAGATGAGCTGTTCGCGCCGGCGCTGCTCCAGCAGCGCCGGCGTCTTCTGTACGACGAGCGTCGGATCGGCGCCCGCGTAGTCGACCAGCCAGGTGGGGTTCTTCGCCTCTGCCCCGAAGAGCATGGCGATGCCCTCGGTCGTGAGGATGTGCGCCGAGTCGCGCAGGTTGAAGGGCAGCGAGCGGTCGATGTACTTGGAGTACACGGCGTGCCCCGACTCGTGGAGCATCGTGTCCATCCACTCCGCGGTGGGCTTGATGTTCAGGAGCATGCGCACGTCGTCGGCGCGGTTCATCGAGATGCAGAACGCGTGCTGGTCCTTCCCGGGACGATCGTAGTAGTCGCTACGGGCTGCGATGTCGTCCATGGGCAGGCCGACGTCGGCGTAGAAGCCGGTCGCGAGCGTCACGATGTCGTCGCGCGTGCGGCCCAGGAAGAACACGTCGAGATCGATGGCGGCGGCGGGGGGCGGCGCCTGGAAGAACGGGTTGTCGTAGTGCCACGGCATGATCCCGGCGACGGGCACCTTCAGGCGCTCCGCCACCTCGGCGTCGAGCTCGGCCTTCATGGCCCGGAAGGGCGCGTCGGTGCGCGCCGACAGCTCGTCGAAGAGCGCGAGCAGCCGGTCGGGATCGTGCTCCTGCAGGCGGACCTGCATCTCCCAGTAGGTCGCGTAGCCGAGCGCTCGCGCCGCTCGGTTCCGGACCTTGGCCAGCGCCACCAGGCGCGGGCCCACCACGCCGCCCACGTCCTTCAGCGCCTTCCACAGCCGCTCGCGTCGGCCCGAGTCGGTCTCGGCGGCCAGGCGCTCGAGCAGGTCGTTGTTGGTCAGTTCCTCGCCGTCGAGCGTGGCGCGGTACGTGTTGAAGATCTGCTCGATCTCGGTGCTGCCCTTCACCATCTCGGCCAGCAGCTCGGGCGGCAGCTGGTTGCCCCGGTACGCGAGCTCGGCCAGCGTCAGGCTGCGCGTGGTCAGCGGATCGAGCGTCTCGCCGGACGCGAGCAACGCCTTCAGTTCGGCATAGCGGGCGGGGTCGCTGTGGTACGTGCGCATCGCCAGGTCCGCCGCCGCGAAGGCGTCGAAGTCGGCCTCGGCCCCGGAGTTGGCGGCCTTCCAGTAGGCGGCATTCGCGGCGCCCTCGAGGCGCTCGAGGTCCCGGTTGTAGCGCTCGGCGAAGTCCCTGGCTCGTTCCACGGTTGCCCCCAGCGTCCCGTCGTTGTCCTCGGCCCCCCCGGCGCTCCCCGCCGTGGCCCCGGCCCCGCAGGCCGCCAGCGCCAGCAGCGCGAGCCCTGTCAGGAGCCGGCTCCCGCGGTGCGATCGTCGACCTGTCATGCCCGACCTCCCGGATCGTTTCGGGGCCGGGTTCTACACCGGAAGGCCCCCGCTTGTCGACCGACCTCGCGAGAGTGCTGGAAACAGCCCGGCCCGGATGGTAGTAGAACGGCGAAAGAGGGCGCGCATGTCCAGGCTGGTTCGGCTCCTGTCCCTGGTGCTCGTCGGCGCGTGGCTCGCTCCGGCGGGGCGCGCGGCCGAGCGCGAGATCCTGGTGTCGGCCGCCATCACCCTGAAGGAGGCCCTGGCCGAGGCCGGGGCGGCGTTCGAGCGGATGCACCCCGACGTCCGCGTGGCCTTCAACTTCGCGAGCTCGGGGCAGCTGAAGGCCCAGATCGAGAACGGCGCACCCGTCGACGTGTTCATTTCGGCGTCGGGCGACGAGATGACCGCGCTGGCGGCCAAGGGGCTGCTGCTGCCCGATACGCGCGTCGACATCGCGCGCAACGAGCTCGTGCTCGTGCGGCGGGCCGCCGAGGCCGGGGCGCTCTCCTCGATCGGAGACCTCGGACGCGCGGGCGTGCGGCGCATCGCGGTCGGGAACCCGGCCTCGGTCCCGGCGGGCCGCTACGCGCGCGAGGTGCTGGCCCAGGCGGGGCTCACCGCCGCGGTCGCCGCCAAGCTCATCCTGGCCGAGAACGTCCGGCAGGTGCTCGACTACGTGGCGCGGGGCGAGGTCGACGCGGGCTTCGTGTACCGCACCGACGCGCGGGTCGACGCCCGCGTGACCGTGGTGGCCGAGGCGCCGGCCGCCAGCCATGCCCCCATCCTCTACCCGGCCGCGGCCTTGAAGACGACCCGCGACGCCGAGGCCGCGCGGGCCTTCGTCGCCTTCCTCGGCTCCCCCGAAGGCCGGGCGCTGTTCGCGAAGCACGGCTTCGAAGCGCCGCCCGCGAGGCCGTGAGCACCCCATGGACGACGCGAGCTTCTTCTCGTTCCGGCTGTCGCTGCAGGTCGCGTTGCTGGCCACCGTGATCGTGGCGATCACCGGCGGCGTGACGGCCTACCTGCTGGCGACCCGGCGCTTTCGCGGCAAGACGGCCGTCGAGGTGCTGGTGACGCTGCCCCTGGTGCTGCCTCCCACCGTGACGGGCTACTACCTGGTGGTGCTGCTCGGGCGCCACGGCTGGCTGGGGAGCGCCCTCGAGGCCGTGACGGGCGGGAGCATCGTGTTCACGTGGTGGGCCGCCGTGCTGGCCTCGGCCATCGTGGCGTTTCCGTTGATGGTGCGGACGACCCAGGCGGCCATCGAGTCGGTCGATCGGACGATGATCGACACGGCCTACACGCTCGGCTACTCCGAGCTGCAGACGGCGCTACGCGTCGTGCTCCCGCTGGCCCGGCGCGGCATCCTGGCGGGCGTGTCGCTGGCGTTCGCGCGGGCCATCGGCGAGTTCGGCGCCACGCTGATGCTGGCGGGCAACATCCCGGGGCGCACCGACACCATGCCCCTGGCCATCTACAGCGCGGCCTCGAGCGGCGACTGGGGCCGGGCGCACGGGCTGGTGGCGGTGCTGACGCTGGCCTCGGCGGCGCTGTTGTACGCCGCGCACAAGCTGGGGCGCGTGCGATGGTGACCCCCCGCCTGTCGGCCCACCTCGTCAAGCGCCTGAAGGGCTTCGAGCTCGACGTGGCCTTCGATCTGGGGCCGGGGATCAGCGTGATCTTCGGCCCGTCGGGGGCGGGCAAGACCCTGACGCTGAAGATGCTCGCGGGGCTGCTGGCGCCCGACGCCGGGCGGGTCGCGCTCGACGGGCGCGTGTTCTTCGACGCGGCGGACCGCCGTGGCACCGTGCCGCCACAGGGGCGGCGCCTGGGGGTCGTCTTCCAGGGGCACTCGCTGTTCCCGCACCTGACCGTGCGGCAGAACATCGAGTTCGGCGCCCCGGGGCAGGACCCCGCCAGGCGCGGGGCGCGCGTGGCCGAGCTCGTCCAGCTCTTCCGGCTGGGCGGCCTCGAGGAGCGCCGGCCGTCGCAGATTTCGGGGGGGCAGCAGCAACGCGTTGCGCTCGCGCGCGCCATCGTGGGCCGACCGCACGCGCTGCTGCTCGACGAGCCGTTCTCGGCGCTCGATCACCCCACGCGCGTCGCGATGCGCTTGTGCCTCAGCGACGTCATGCGCCACCTCGACATCCCGGTGGTGCTGGTGACGCACGATCTGCACGAAGCCTGCTCGATGGCCGATACCATGCTGGTCTTCGTCGACGGACGGCTGGTGCAGCGCGGCACGCCCCGCGAGGTCGTGCTGAACCCGATCGACGACGTGGTCGCCGAGTTGGTGCACCGCGACCACCCGTTGCCCACGTCGGATGCCTGCTGAGATCGGCCCGAACGCGGGATCGCGGTCCCGGTTCGCGTCGGGACGCGGATCAGCAACACGAGGAGCCGTCCGAGCAATCGCAGGACGGACCGGACCCGGCCAGCCAGCCGTTGATCACGCCCGCGGCGCAACCGACGCCCGCGCGGACCTTGATAGCGCCGGGCTCGCAGTTGCGCGCGCACGCACCGCACTCCATGCAGGCGTTCCGGTCGACCAGCGCAGCCCGTTTGTCTTCCATGCGGAACACCGCGTGGGGGCAGACCAGCGTGCAGTTCGTGCAGCCCGTGCAGAGACCGGCGTCGTACTCCAGCGTCACCACGTTGGCCAGGTACCTCATGGGCGCACCCCGAAGGGGAAGAACAGGCCGACGAGCCACAGGACCAGCCCCACGCCCGCGGCGGTTCCCTGGATCGGGAGCGAAAGCCGCATCTCCTTCAGCACCCCGGAGAGCGACGTGTAGGTGCTGGCTCCCGTGAAGTTCATGAGCGTGAAGCTGGACAGAGCCGGCACGATCAGGCCCCATGCCACCGCGTGGAACGCTGCCAACGGCCATCCGCAAGACAGCGCGAGCGCGCCGGCGGTCCCTGCCACCAGCACACCCAGCACGGCGCCCTTCACCGCGAACGCCCGGCCGGGAAGCCACGGCAGCAGGATGGGCCCCAGGGCAGAGGCCAGCACGAAGGTCGAGAGAAACAGGCCCGCGCTCGGCAGGCCCACCCCGCGAACGCCCGCGAGCGAGTAGAGGTCGCGCCCCACACCGCCCAGCAACAAGAGCGCCGCGGCAATGAGCAGGGCTGCCTTCGCGCCCGTGACCAGCTCGACCGGTATCAGTACAGCGCGGTCCACCAGGCCGAAGAGCACGCGCCGCATCTCGGGCGTGGCCTTCATCCCGGCGTCGAGGAAGGCCGGCAGGTCCTCGGCCCGCACGGGACCATACGCCACGCGGAAGCCGCACTCCCGCTTCACCACGTGGGCTGCGACACCCGGGGCTCCCAGTTGCGGCACGATCAGCGTGCGGTGTGACACGACGCGCTCCAGGCCGGCGGCCTGCGCGCGGCGCACGATCTCCTCGGTCCCGAACGTGCCCTTGCCCGCCGCGCACCACACGTTGATGCCCTTGGTGTCCAGCACCAGCACCCAGGCGTGACGGCCCGCCAGCACCGACCGCAGGCGGTCGACGCTCAGCTTGTAGTTGGCCGAAACCAGCACGGGGCTCTCCGGCGTCGGATCGCCCACGGCGTACAGGCCGGGCGCGACGCTGTAGTCCATGCGGCCGATGGCCCAGCGCGCGGCCCACGAACCCAACCGATCCCGCGTCGAGAGCGCGGTCCGAAGACGTGGTACCTCGTCCGTGCCCGTCCGGACCACGCCGTCCTGCCACGCGTAGGAACGCTCCTGCATGGCCGGCCTCACCGGGCCTGCGCCGGCTGGGTCGTGGGCGCAGGCGCCGCAGGTACGGGCACGGGACTCGACGGCGACAGCGCGGCGTACAGGCCGATCGCCACCGCCGCCAGGATCAGGATCCAGGGCAAGGCCTTCTTGAACGGGCACGGCTTCTCGGCCGCCTGCGCGCCGCCGCCGCAGCAGCAGGCGGCGCTCGCTTCGGCCGGCCCGCAGCAGGGATCGGTGACGACGACCGGCAACTCCTTGGAAGGGGACAGCCAGCCGGCGATCTCGGCCGCGCCCGGGACCCGTCCG
>Ga0172371_10007729_pt1 | contig 15209 bp, 10 predicted proteins | sample Lak12m_FD_114543 | JGI IMG/M metagenome (GOLD analysis project Ga0172371, IMG submission 114543) | Freshwater microbial communities from Kabuno Bay, South-Kivu, Congo - kab_022012_12m | ecosystem: Environmental > Aquatic > Freshwater > Lake | place: Democratic Republic of the Congo: South-Kivu... | reverse complement strand
CGGAGCATGTCGCACACTTAAGTTACAATAACCTTACCTGTCTATTTTCCTTACCACTGTGCGGCATCCTCCGTTTAACTGTGCGATTTGACCGAAATTCGCACTTTAATTGGGTGTCAAATCTTTCACAGCTTCAAGCTTTAACATATACAATAAATCAAAGTTGTTTTGTTCAAATAATAAAATATGCTGTTACAAAAAAAGATAGGGTTTTAACGCTAAATGAAATCAAACGATTAGGAAGTAGTGCCCAAGGAAATCATAACAAACTAAAATATGAACCGTGGGGTTTACTTGAAGATATTGATTCGAAAACCCGACGAGTAACAGAAAGACTACTAGATTTTTACAAGGGAAAGATTTCATTACCTTTGAATATCATTGTCTATGACAATGATGAATCTGATCCAATCCCAAATACACAAAATGTTTTCTTTTCAGATATTGATATTTGATATTATAAATTACTTATTTTTAAGTAATTTTAAGGCATCTTCTAAAGAACCTCCAAATCCATCAGCCCAATCTGGAACATTGTTTGGATTAATTGAAAACCAGTAATCGATCGAAATTGTGCTTTTATGTTGTGGTTTTGCATGTTCTAGTGCATATTCGATTGGAAAGATCCAACAATGTGCTGAAAATGGAGATAAACCAAAACATAACAAAAAATCATTACCATTTTTTTTAATTTGCTGAAATTGGTAAAAATTATCAGTCCATAGTGTAGAGAATTTTATTGAATAAGTTGCTCCATTAAAAACCAAGGTTTCACTAGACTTTTCACCTCGTTGAGTAATTATTTTATTGCTTTCCAACCACGAAGCGACAAGATTTCTACCGAGTTTTCCTTTTTTTCTAGCAGGTAATTGTAGAACCCATTCAAAGGGGCTATTTTTCCATAAATCACTAATTTCTTCCAATTCTTTTTGTAAATAACTGGCTGTTGATGCAAGCATTCGAAATTCCGCAGAAGTTTCCTTTAGAATACTCTTGTCCAATGGAATATTTTCATTTTGTTTTAGTTCAAAAAACAATTGCTTTGGATTTGGTTGATAGTTTATCCATTCAATTTCACTAATACCAGCAAATCTATTCGCCATAACTTCAAGAGAACTAAAATTATTATCAATCAAGATAAAATTTCTTTTTAAAGCTAGGCAACTCTCCCCAACTGTTCCACTGCCGGCAAAGAAATCAAGAACAACGCCATCTTGAAATGTTGAAGCTTTAATTATTCTGTCTAATAGTCTCCGGGGTTTTTGTGTTGGATAATCTAATCTTTCTTTACTATTAGTTCCAACTATCGTTTGCCACCAGGTATCTGTATTCCTCATACCAACGTAAGGCCAAAACCAAGTGTCTGTTGGCAATTTCCCTTTTTCCGCTTTAACTTGACCAACCAATCCGGGTGCCATATAACGTTCACGGTCAATTTCATTTGTGTTGAATATATAGTTTTTTTTATCTTTTACGTAAAAAAGAATATTATCATGTTTGGTTGGCCATCTCGACTTTGCTCGACCCCCAAAATCATATGCCCAAATAATCTCATTAATAAAATTATCTCTACCGAAAATATTATCTAATAAAACTTTACAATAATGAACTTCTCGATAATCAATATGAAAGTAAAGGGATCCATTTGGTTTTAATAATCTATATGCTTCATTCAACCGTGGTTTTAAGAAAATCTCTAAAAAGTATTTGCTGCTATGAGGAGCAAGTTTATCAAAAGCTAAATTAGTGTCTGTTGATATTTCTTCCTCATTTTTAAAATTAAATGAATCTTTATAAGCTTTGGAACCTATTTCGATGGTTGTATAAAGATTTCCATTAAATCCTTTTCTATCCCCATTTTCTGTTTTTAATGTCTTTATTTTTTTTAAGGTTTGAGTTTTACCAGTATTAAAAGGTGGATCAATATATATTAAATCAATTGATTGTGAAGGCAGAGATTCTAGTATCGGTAAATTATCGCCAAAATAAATTCTTTTCATTGGTTAAGTAGTAAACCTTAATAAGAAATTCTGGAAAAATTTTTTTGAGTACCATAGGTATTATACTCTCTGACATTTTCTTATTAAGAAATTTAAGAGAAGACCGGCTACCCCACCCAGAAGCCTCTCGGCATCATCCGGCGTATCATCACGGCCTCTTCAAACCCCGGCGACATCGTGCTTGACTTCTTCGCCGGCAGCGGCACCACCGGCGCGGCCTGCCTCGAATTGGGCCGCAGATTCATTCTGGTAGATAACAACCCGCAGGCCATCCAGACCATGAAGGTGCGCTTTGCTGGTCAAAGCGACATTGAGTGGATCGTCAATTAAAACCTTAAATCCAATATTTTTTACAAACAAGAATCTGAAACTTCGGTGGATGGTTTAATATCCTCTGAAACGGTCTGTATCTGCACGCCTGTTGGGTCATTCTCTGCCATCAAAAGAGCTATAGCCAATGGTCCAAAACCTTGTTGTTTCAGGTATTCGCTTATCTGGGTGGAGTCGGCCGCCTGTCCAAGCGATTCATGCATTTTCGCCAAGAAGTCACGTGCAGCAGTCTGACAGGGTTCGCGCCATTCAGCTTCGCCCAAAAGGGAATCCGCCATGATCTTGCCGTAACCGAATTGTTTGAGCAGGTCAAAGCGCTGGGTATAAGAAAGCTTGCGTTCCTTCCAGGATTGCAGCACGCCTATAAAAACCCTGGTGATTTCCTTAAGTTCTGTGGTCGGTTTCACCCACCCGACCCTGGTTGCATTCTCAGTATGTCCGGCCACAAAGCCCTGGATGTACTGGATGTCTTCCATTCCGGCAGGGATCTCAAGCGTCAGCCCTTTGGCCGATTGCAGCAGGATTATGTCGAGAATGCCGGATTTCATCTTGAACTCAACCTGGCTGACTTCATCCCAGCGCAGCTTTTGGCCATCAACACGCAGGCCGAGATCGTGAAGCTCAACCAGCAAGTGTTTTTTTTTCTGAATATTCCAAAATTGGAAAATGGCAAGGATTGCCAGCAAGACCATAAATGGCGGCACCCACCAGCCGAACCGGACCTCAACGATATGCCCTTTGGAAGGCCAGACCAGCCAAAAACCAGCCCATAAAAGTACTCCCAGCCAAAGAAGTGTGCAGCCCAACAAGATCCAATTAATGAGGATCATCCTCTTGCTGTAATAAAACTTATCCATTTCCCTCTCCTTGATCTTTAAAAAGAGATCCTATGTCAGCTTTATAAAATGACGATCCGGCTGCTTTGTCGTGTAAATAGTGCGAACAAAATCACTCGAGTTGTGCGATGATTTTTATGGGATTCACTTTACTATAGCACGAATCATTTAATATGCATCATTTTTAATGTCTGTAATAATAGACAAAGGATTTCATCAACAACGGCGCAACGGGCTCAGCCTGCTTTGAACCGTGGCGCATCTTCATCCTGGTGTGTAACAATCCCCAGTCCATCCAGACCATGAAAGTCCGCTTTGCCGGTCGATGCGATAATGGGTGGTTTTTAAATTGAATTATTGACTTCGCAACCTGTAACCCACCCCTGGTTCGGTATGGATGTAACTTGGTCTTGAAGGATCTGGTTCGATCTTGCGGCGCAGGTTGCTGATATTGACGCGTAATATATGCAGATCGTCGTACCCCTCCCCCCACACTTGTTTCAGCAAATGACGGTTGGTGAGCACCTTCCCTGAAGAATTCACCAACGCTCTAAGGATGTCATATTCGGTGGGGGTGAGCAGGATTTCCTTGCCAGAGACTGTCACAATGCGGCCAGCCAGATCCACCGTAAGGTCACCCAGGTGGAAGACCGGTTCGGAATTGACAGGTGATTGCCTGCGCATAACCGTGCGGATGCGGGCCAGCAATTCTCCCACGCCGAAGGGTTTGGTCAGGTAATCATCGGCTCCTGCATCGAGTGCAGCGATCTTGTCGGTTTCCTGTTCGCGTACCGAAAGGATTACGATTGGCACTGTAGACCATTCACGTAACCTGCGAGTGACTTCCACACCATCCATGTCTGGTAAACCAAGATCAAGGATAACCAGATCGGGTTTTTCGAATGCAACAGCCTTCATGGCAGATTCCCCGGCAGCGGCTTCACTCACAATGAATCCCTGTCCGTTCAAAGCGACTCTCAAGAATCGCCGGATTGCGATCTCATCATCCACAACAAGTACACGCAATCCAAACGGTGTCATTTCACCTCATCTTTTTTTAATTCAACCGTCATGATCGTTCCACCTTTGGGGCGGTGTCGGGCTGAGATTGTTCCGCCATGTGCCTCCACGATCCCTTTGCAGATTGTCAAACCCAGCCCGGTGCCGTTCACGCTTTCAGGTCGCTGCACACGGTAAAATTTGTTAAACACTCGTTCAAGATCCTCAGTGGGGATGCCGATCCCCCGGTCGGCGATTTCAAGAATGATCGATTGCCTGGTTTGTGACGCACTAATTTCAATGGGCATGGCATTGGGTGAGTACTTGATGGCATTATCCAGCAGATTCACCAGTGCCTGACCGAACAGGGCAAAATCCAGTGTGACAAGAGGCAGATCCGGGGTGAGTTTCACCTTGATCTCACGTTCCCCCAGGCGATTTTCGACCTGTTCAAGAGCTGCGCCGATCACATCCTGAATATCGCAAGGTTCAAGCCTTAAGTAGATGGCGTCCGCTTCAAGGCGGGTCATATTGAGCAAATTGCTCACTAGCCGGTTCAGGCGTTCTGCTTCACCGGCCGCTGTTTCGAGTAAACTGTCTTGAGCGTCCTTATCCAAATTTAATGATTTTTCTCGTAAACTACTCAACGCTCCTGTGATGCTGACCAATGGAGTACGCAGGTCATGAGAGATCGAGTTCAGCAAGGCAGATTGCAGTTTTTCGGTAGCCTGCAGCAATTCGGCCTGTTTGGCTTGTTCTTCCAGGCTGGCACGTTCGACAGCCAATGCTGACTGATGTGCAAAGGCATCAAGGGTTTGGCGTTGTTCCGAACTAAGGAATTTTTTAATATCCGTGGGACGTATGGCCAGAACACCGATTTGGCCACGTGAGGTGGTGAGAGGTTTGCAGCTTATTTTCGAGGCGGGTAAAGTATCGGTGCCAAGTCCGGCTGGCTGGTTGTGTTCGAATGCCCAGGCAGCGACAGCCTCCTCATTTATTTCTGATTCAAATTCTGCAGATTGAGCAGATATTTTTAGCTCTTTCTGTACCGGAAGATAGATGGCAATTTCTTTGCCAAAAACTTGTGCGGCGTGGTTTATGATTATATCCAACACCTGCTGAAGGTCAGTGGCTGAAGTCAGATCGCGCCCCAAGGTGTATAACGCTGAGGTATATGCCTCACGTTGGATGGCAGCTTCGGTTTGTTCCTTATTTTTTACGGTTAGCGAACTGATCACCAGGCTGACGATCAGAAGCCCGCCAAAAGTGATGAAATACTCGGTATCCGTTACTGAAAAAGTGAAATACGGGGGGATGAGGAAAAAATCAAAGGACAACACACCCAGGATCGAAGAAAGCAAAGCCGGGCCTCTGCCCAAATAGACCGAACATATCACAGTTACCATTAAATACACCATCACCAGATTAACCGGTTCAAGCTGAGGGGTTAAGAATCGTCCAAATAAGGTGGCTAGAATCACCAACAGAATGCTGATGAGATAACGTCGAAATGGACGATGGGGACGCCATGTTTTGAGGATAGCCACCGGTTTGTTTTCAGATTGTGCGTTGATCACATAAATGTCTATGCTTCCACTGGAATAGATCAACTGATCCACAATGGATCCAGATAGCAGTTCTTTCCAGCGTGGTTTGATTGGTTTTCCGACCACGATTTTATTGATATTATGCTTACGGGCATAAGCAACGATCTCGTCGGCAACGGAAGACCCCGTCAAAATCCGCGTTCGGGCGCCCAAACTTTTTGCCAGATCAAGCGTTTTCGCGACCCTTTCCTGGTTGAGCGGATTCAATTCAGGGTTGGCTGCATTATTGACATGGACGGCAAACCATTCTGCTTTTAATTCATCCGAAAGCCGCCGCGTTGTGCGCACCAGTTTTTCAGACAACGGACTCGGGCTGACACATACCAATAATCGTTCTCCAGCCGGCCACGGACCCTGGATGGCGCGTGTACGCATATAAATGCGCATTTGGTCATCCACCCTTTCAGCGGCTCTGCGCAGAGACATTTCACGTAAGGCAGATAAATTCCCCTGGCGAAAGAATTTTTGTATTGCACGTTGAGCCTGCTCCGGAATGTAAACCTTGCCTTCCTTTAACCGCACCATTAATTCTTCAGGTGGCAGGTCGATCACTTCAATTTCGGAAGCTTCATCGATTACCTGGTCGGGTATGGTTTCCTGTACTTTTATACCGGTAACCTGCGCAACGACATCGTTCAGGCTTTCAAGGTGTTGGACGTTTAAAGTCGTATAAACATTGATCCCGGCGTTCAAGATATCTTGCACATCCTGATAACGTTTTGGATGTCGTGAACCTGGTACATTGGTGTGGGCAAACTCGTCCACCAACACGAGTTCAGGCCGTCGTTTCAGGATTTCATCCACATTGAGTTCTTCCAGATGGATGCCTCGATATTCAATTACCCGGCGCGGCAAAATCTCCAGCCCTTTGACAAGGTCTTCTGTTTCTTGGCGTTTATGCGTTTCAATATAACCAATAACGACGTCGTGACCCTGGCTTTTCCTTTGATGGGCAGCTTCGAGCATGGCGTAGGTTTTCCCAACACCGGCCGCGTATCCGAGGAAGATTTTTAGTTTTCCTGTCGCTGGTTCTGTTGCGTTGACCTGTTTAAGCAATTCATCCGGGTTCGGTCGTGGTTTCATAAATTTATTGTATACCATCCAGTGCAAGGTTTAATCGTAACACATTCACTCTCGGCTCACCCAAAATACCAAATTGGCGGGGGGTGATATTTTGCTCGATTAGTCTCTTAACAATTTCTTCATCCAAACCTCTGGATTTTGCCACACGCGTGAGTTGATAGAAAGCACTATCGACGCTGATATCGGGATCCAAACCTGAAGCCGAAGATGAGACCAAATCGATCGGGATGAGTCCTTCGTTTTCGGGAGCGTAGGTTTTTAACCTTTCTGCCTGCTCATTGACATTTTGTATTAAGCGTTGTGACAACGGTCCCAGGTTAGCTCCCGCGGAGCCTGTCAACCTTGATGGATCGAAGGCATTATATGGGTGGTTGAGGGTTGCCGAAGGCCTGCCCCAGAAATATTTTTCTGCCGTGAAATTCTGACCGATCAATGCCGAACCAACAATTTTATCGTTTTGAATGACCAGACTCCCATTGGCTTTATCAGGGAAAAGTACTCGGGCAATTCCAGTGATGAACAGAGGATAGATAATCCCGGTAAGTACAGTTGAAAAAATAAATATTATGAGCAAAGGACGAATCTGTATTTTCATGATTCGAATACTCCGGAACAAATCGATATAAACAGAAAAATGGAAATGAGCGTCGTCCAGGGCCACCACGTTTTAGGAATTCCGAAGGATTTTGGAGTTATCATTACCAATATAACCAGAGTAAGAATTCCCAGACTTTTCCAGTTGATTGCATTCCGTTCTCTTTTCATTTTTCCTCTTAAACGGCATGAATGAGTACCAACAACAAATCGATCAATTTGATTCCGACGAAGGGAACGACTAATCCACCCAAACCGAAAGTCAACAAGTTATCCCTCAATAATTGTGAAGCAGATTTTGGCCGATACGGAACACCACGTAAAGCCAACGGGATCAGTGCAATGATGATCAACGCATTAAAAATAACCGCGGAGAGAATTGAGCTCTGCGCTGAATGAAGATGCATAAAATTTAGATTCTCCAGAATTGGGTAGGTTGTTGAGAATGCGGCTGGAATTATCGCAAAATATTTACTCACATCGTTTGCAATACTGAAGGTGGTCAAAGAACCGCGTGTCATTAGAAGTTGCTTGCCGATTTCCACGATCTCGATCAGTTTGGTCGGGTTGCTATCCAGGTCTACCATGTTTGCCGCTTCACGCGCTGATTGCGTGCCGGTATTCATCGCCACAGCCACATCCGCCTGCGCGAGTGCGGGGGCGTCATTCGTCCCATCTCCCGTCATGGCAACCAAACGGCCGCCAGCTTGATATTCGCGGATCAATTTCAGTTTGGTTTCCGGGGTTGCCTGAGCCAAAAAATCGTCAAGGCCGGCTTCGGCTGCAATGGCAGCTGCTGTGAGCGGGTTGTCGCCGGTGATCATTACCGTTTTAATGCCCATCTTGCGCAGATGGGCAAAACGTTCTTTGATCCCGCCTTTGACGATATCTTTTAAGTCCACAGTTCCTAAAACCGCATTGTTTCGGTTGACAACCAAGGATGTACCCCCCGAACGTTATATTCTATCGATGGTTTCCTTTAATTCAGCAGGAATGTAGCCATTTCCTGCAATTACCATTTCGATCATGGTATCTGGTGCACCTTTGCGAATATTTGTACCGTTATAATCCACTCCCGACATACGCGTTTGGGCAGTAAATGGAATAAAGTGCATCCCGCTGGGCGCTCTTTGGCTTGAACCGAGAGATTGCCCGCGCAAGCCGTATTTTTCCTTGGCCAACACGACGATGGATCTGCCTTCTGGGGTTTCATCGACCAGCGACGCCAGTTGGGCAGCCTCGGCGAGTTCTTTGCCGTTAATACCATGGACAGGAGTGAACTCCACCGCCTGGCGGTTGCCAAGGGTAATGGTACCGGTCTTGTCCAATAATAAAACGTCCACATCGCCGGCAGCTTCCACAGCCCGGCCGGACATGGCGATTACGTTGTGTTGGATCAATCGGTCCATTCCGGCGATGCCGATTGCAGAAAGCAACCCGCCTATCGTGGTGGGGATCAAGCAAACCAATAGTGCCACTTGAACCGATATCGAGATGGGTGTTCCTTGACCGGCAACTTCGACGCTATACTTCGAGAAAGGATACAAGGTAATGCATACGACCAGGAATACAATGGTGAAACTTGAAAGTAATATACTCAAGGCGATTTCATTTGGTGTTTTCTGCCTTTTGGCACCTTCTACCAAGGTTATCATGTGATCTAAAAAACCTTCACCCGGATCTGTACTGACGCGTACGATAAGCCAATCGGAGAGTACCTGTGTTCCACCTGTAACGGCGGAGCGGTCACCACCCGCCTCCCGGACGACTGGTGCAGATTCACCGGTTACAGCACTTTCGTCTATCGAAGCGATCCCAAAAACAATTTCTCCATCGGCTGGCAGTACGTCTCCGGTTTCAACCAGGAATAGATCACCTTTATTCAATTTTGTGGAGGATAAAATATGGCAACCTTTTTGTGCTTTTTCCAGGTTTTCATAGACGACCGGCAATACTTTTGCCGGGGTATCCTTACGTGCTTTGCGCAGGGAATCAGCCTGTGCTTTTCCACGGCCTTCTGCCAATGCTTCAGAAAAATTGGCAAATAAAACGGTAAACCATAACCAGACGGCAATGACGCCGATAAACCCGGTGGGTGCTTCTCCATGGCCAGCCAGCGCCTGCACCCATAATATGGTGGTCAATAAACTGCCGATTTCGGTAACAAACATGACCGGATTGCGAACCATGTGCATGGGATTCAGTTTCTTGAACGCATCCATGATCGCGACACGGAAAATCGAATTTTGAGATAAGTTGGTTGTGCGAGTTAATCCGCTCATTCTAGAAAAGCCTTCCTGACCCAAGCAATAACTGTTGGACGATTGGTCCGAGTGCCAGTGCCGGGATGAAACTCAGAGCTCCAACGATGAGAATTACACCCATCAACCAGAAGATGAACAAACCGGTGTGAGTTGGCAATGTGCCGGCACTGACCGGAATGGATCTTTTGACAGCCAGAGATCCGGCCAGGGCCATGATCGGTATAATTAATAAGAATCGGGCTGTAAACATGGCAATACCTAGACTGATGTTGTAGAAATCAGTGTTTCCGTTAAGGCCGGCAAAGGCTGAACCATTGTTGTTTCCTGCAGAAGAAAACGCATATAGAACTTCACTAAATCCTTGCGGACCAGAGTTGAAAATCCCGGCTTTTCCGGCATCGGTCATTAATGCGACGGCAGTGCCGAACAATACGGTCAATACGGGGATTAAAACGACTAGAGCTGCCATTTTCATTTCAAAGGTTTCGATCTTCTTTCCTAGATATTCAGGTGTACGCCCCACCATCAAACCTGCAACGAACACAGCAATGATCACAAATGCCAGCATGCCGTAGAGTCCCGAACCGACTCCTCCGAATATGACTTCACCGAGCTGCATCATCCACATTGCTGCCAAACCTCCCAGGGGAGTCAGTGAATCTTGCATGGCATTCACAGATCCGTTCGAAGCAGCAGTGGTGGCTGTCGACCAGATGGCCGAATTAACAAATCCAAAACGCACTTCCTTGCCTTCCATGTTGCCAGCAGTTTGATCGAGACCGAGTCCGGCAAAGCCGGGATTTCCTTTCGATTCTGAATAGATCGAAATAGCCGTCAGTATGATAAAGAACAGTGTCATAACGATCAAAACGGTGTGCCCCTGGCGTGCATCTTTCACCATTTTGCCGTAGGTGTAAGTCAGCGCAGCCGGAATTAATAAAATGGAGATCATTTCTACGAAATTGGAGAGCGGTGTTGGATTTTCAAAGGGATGTGCGGAATTTACGTTAAAGAATCCTCCACCATTCGTCCCCAACTGTTTGATGGCCACCTGTGAAGCTGCAGGTCCCATAGGGAGAGTTTGCATCGTCAAACCGGCAGTTGGGTCAAGAACCTGCACAGTTTGATAAACATGAAAATTCTGAATCACACCTTGCGAAACAAGCAGAACTGCCAGAAGGATCGATAAAGGAAGTAAAATGTAAAGCACTGAGCGGGTTAGATCAACCCAGTAATTACCAATTCGGTGCGTATTTTGACGCACGATCCCGCGGATGAGTGCCACTAAAACCGCTATTCCACTGGCTGCAGATAGAAAATTCTGAACGGTCAACCCGACCATTTGGGAGAAATAACTCAGAGTCGTTTCACCGCCATAGTTTTGCCAATTCGTGTTGGTGATAAAACTGATGGCAGTGTTGAAAGAGAGTGCCGGAGATACATCTTGCAGTTTTTGAGGGTTGAGCGGAAGGTGGGATTGAAAACGAAGAAGTAAATATAGGAAGATAAATCCGACCAGGCTGAAAGCCAGAAGTGATAGCAAATAGACCTTCCAATCCATTTCATCATTCGGGTTAATTCCAGCTGCACCATAAAACCATTTTTCAAGAGGGGAAACCACTCTGGTGAGGCAGTTTTTCTCTCCTTCGAAAACCCTGGCCATATATCCACCCAATGGCTTGGCACAAAGCAATAACACGACAACATATAAAGGAAACTGTAACCAACTTAACCAATTCATCCGAACCACTCCGGTTTGATCAGCGACAAAAACAGGTAAACCAATAACATTAATGCCAGCAATCCTGCAGCGATCAAGATCGGATTCATGAATTTTTCTCCATCAATCGTGAACACAGGAAATAAAAAGCGCACCCAATCATCCAAAGTAAAAATACAAATAATGCAATTATTAGATCAGTCATAGTTTTCCTTTCCTAATCTCTACTTTACACCTCGGTGAATTAAGAAATGGACAAAAAAATCCGTCAAAATGTCAAGAAATCGTCAAAAAATGGATATTGAGTTATTACGGAATTTACAATGGATATCGAAGGATTATTTCGTGACAGTGGCGAATTTCCATTCATGCAGGCAGGGAGTAGAAAGGAAATTATCCTGAGTGCGCATCAGCAGGTGATTTTGACTGGGAACCGGGATACGCAATGAAAAGCAGATTTATTACAAAGTGATTTCAACATGAAATGGAAAATCGCTTAAAACGATAATGTAATTTTTTCAACTTCGACTTCTCTTAACGAATTAGAACATCGGCACTGATATCAAATAGATATATTTTTAGGGGTGAATAGGGTGGTTTTTCAGCCTGCCAAATATCAAAATTACTGCCTGCGGGTATTTTTATTAAGACGCAAGCTTGCCAATGAGCGCTTGCTGCGATCCAAATTAGATCACCGGTGCACTTTTTCGCTAAAGGTCGGTTTTTTTAATCTAGACTTCGCCAAATGTTTGTTCTCTGTTAGGACAGCGAACACTTTTTATAAATGTAGAATAAGCCGGTTCACAACATAAAGCTAAAAATTATTGGTATATCACCATCGTAAAACCGGTTTCCTGATAAAAAAATAGGGAATTGAATTAAGGTCGGCTCCATGTTAATATAAGAATTAAGCTTATCCTTTTCAGATTGTCTACAACTGCATATTCGAGGAAGGAGTAATAGATGAAATTTCTATGCTTAATGATCCTCTCTTTAATCATCTTAGTATTCCTTGCAGCCTGGCAGCCGGTCGGAATCCAGCTTTCGCCGCCAAAACTTGGCTCGGCCAACAGCGGATCCATCGTTAATACCTTGTCCGGGTTATGCATCGAACCTGTTCCGGGATCCGGTGCTTCTAACGGCACTTTGATCCAGATTGCCCCTTGTACGGGGTCGGACCAGCAGTACTGGGAATTAACCAATAGCAATCAACTTTATAATCCGGCTTATGATAAATGTATTGACACGATCGGAAGCCCGGGAACATCCAAAGGGACTCAATTACAGTTATATGATTGTGAGAATACGTCCAGTAATGTTGCCCAGTATTGGACCTTTACTTCATCGGGTTTCTTAGAAAACGGCCTTTCGGCATTATGTATCGATGTGCCAGGATCCAGCAACAAAACAAGCGGTTCAATTTTACAAATTTGGGATTGCGAGACAAATAATTTATCAACCACCGATCAACGCTGGTCTTTTAAACCCAAAACCAATAACAGCTTTGGTGCTAATCAGACCGGTATAAATGGAGGGGTAATTGGTGGTTCTGTCAGCCAGAATGGCGGGGGAAGTAGTATTGTTAACAAAAACTTGACCGTCACTCAAACCGGCAAGATCGTCAATTTCCTGACCAATAAATGCCTCGATCCTGTGGGGACGAATCCCGGCAGCGGAACTCAGGTGCAAATAAATACCTGCAGCGATAGCGCTGACATGATCTGGGAGTTCACCAAGGAAGGTTTCATTCGAAATAAATCATCCGGTTATTGTCTGGATGTCACGGGGACGGTAGGAAAGACGGATGGATTGCCCCTGCGCCTGTGGGAATGTGAAACGCAGTACAAATTGAACGATCAACAATGGAGTCTGGCGGATTCCAGGTACCTGATCAATAATTTGTCGGGGAAATGCCTGGACGTACCTGGTGCTTGGGGGAATACCGATGGTTTGATCACCCAATTGTGGACTTGTGAATTCGACCAGTCCGCCAACACCGACCAGCGCTGGGAACTGCAACCCGAAGATGAGGATATCCCCATCTTCATGGACGGGATGAGCGGTTCGACCATGACACAAACCGACTGTTACGACACGGATAAAGACTGCATTACGGATGAATTTGAACAAAAGATCGCAGATGAATTCATGCCTTTCTTTGAATTTGATGAAGAAGAGCATAATATTTTGGCAAAACTGAAACCGGCAGACTTCAATTTGGGCGCAGGCGTCGTCTATCTCTATCAGGTTTCCGCAGTTGATTGTACGCTTGACGAAGACACCGATATCAACAGCGCGGATGTGGTTGAAGGGGAGGCAAACTTTGAACGCGATCTATTCCCATTTGGAGAGAATGGGGAATTTGAAAATCCGAGAAGTGTTTTATTTACAGTACTTGAGATCTTTCCGTATGATTACCTTCCCAAACAGAACATCCTGTATGATTTTTGGAACGAGAGTGATGTATTCGTGCATTACGGCGATATCGAAACGATCAAATATTGTCTGAGAGATGATGATCGCGATGGGAATTATGATATTTCCTTCATCAACTTTCGCAGGCACAAGCATTCCTATGTGATCCGCACCACAGCGGAGCATGAAGGCAACCACTTGAAGTTTTATGCGTCGGAAGGAAAACATGGCACTTATATCTCCCAGGTGGATTGCCGGGAGGCGATCAATAATTATCAATCCCTGTATTGGGGCGAGGATTGCGCCGGAGGGCGGGTCGTCCATCCCCGCACGGAAAGCTTTTATAATGTCGGGGAATTCTTCGAAGGGCAGCAGCTAACCTTCAGCGACCTGGGGATTGATCCCAGTTTTCGAACAACAGCCCAAAAAGCCGGTTTTCCATATTATGAAGAATATATCTGGAACCCCAACTACGATATAACCGGCGACAGAAGCAACTATTTCTGCGGCGGAATGGATGTGGATCGTTATTGGGATAACCATGATGTGACAACCTTCTACAACGATATAACCTGCCCGGGAGGAATAAGTGACCGCTGGTGGCTCACGAATGATCTTGAATGCCTGGAAGAAAATACCGACAGGGTGGGCTCGGATTATGAGATCATAGACGACCTGTTTATCGGCCAACCTGAATTCTGCGCGGAAGCGTGTGTGGATGACCCGGCTTGCGCGGCGTTTACGTTCGTGCCTGGAAGCGGGCAGAATAAAGCCTTGTGCTACTTGAAGAATTCTGTCCCATCAACCACTTATAGAAGCGGACTCTATTCAGGGCTTCGCATCAATTGTCTGGATGAATATCTAAGATAAAGAGGTAATTGCCTAACAAAGGGGGAGTAAAGGAGTCGCGTTATTTATATTAACGCGAAATATTAAGGGACGTGTTGAATGGTTCACAGGCTTTCGATCGAAATCAAGATTGTGCGCCTACTAAAATCACCTTCAATTCACCGTGACATACCAAATCCGGGAAATTCAATGACAAAATGAGAGGTTTGGTGTTATACAATAGAGATACTTTGGAGGTACCTAAATGAGCCATTTACCCATCGACCACAGCGACGTTCCCATCCGCTTGTTCAAATCGGATTTCATGGAGTTCTTCAGCCACATCAACCCCATTGCCGTGCTGGTGATCTGGCTGCCGGTCACAGCTTTCTTCCTCATCCGCGCCATCCTGCGCGCGCCGGCGGGCGCTTTCCCGTGGTACATCCCGTTGGGCATGCTGATCGGTCTGGCCGTCTGGACGATCTCCGAGTATTTGCTGCACCGCTTCGTCTTCCACTACCCCGCCAAATCGG
>Ga0172371_10007728_pt1 | contig 15209 bp, 12 predicted proteins | sample Lak12m_FD_114543 | JGI IMG/M metagenome (GOLD analysis project Ga0172371, IMG submission 114543) | Freshwater microbial communities from Kabuno Bay, South-Kivu, Congo - kab_022012_12m | ecosystem: Environmental > Aquatic > Freshwater > Lake | place: Democratic Republic of the Congo: South-Kivu... | reverse complement strand
ACATTGCTGTTCAAGCCCTGAAGGGGCGACTGATAATAGCCCGGAGTTTCAACTCCGGGTATTCGGATGGCGAAAATTTCATGGAACCGAACAAGTTAAGCAAAAGTTAGCGCCTATGGGGTGTTGGGGTGAGGACTCGCACAATCCCGCGGTGAACGATTGCGACTTCAGTTATTAGGGTAAGAGGTGGCGGCATTTTCAGGTTGCGTGACCAACGACTTTGGTCCGCCTCTATGGGCAGCTCATTGAGCAAAGTGAGTGTCTCTGCATAGACTTTGACTTTGAGAAAGCCCGTGAGGTATGATGCGTGACGTTGAACAGAGCCCACACTCAGGTTCAGACCAGCGAATTACCGTGGTCGGCCCGTTCGAGCAGGCGAATCGATTGCAATGTGGGGCGCCGGAGACCGTTGGACGCGTAATCAGGGCTCTGAAAATCTTCAAACTGGGTGGCTCGGAACAAGTTCCGGTGGTCGGGTTCCATTCCTCCGGATGTTCCCGTTGATTGATGCTGACCGGATTTATTGGTGGGAGTCCTGGATCCATGAATCGTGGCGAGATTGAGAAGTTAGACGAAAACATATACTTTGTTCCAGGTGAAAATGGAGGACGTTTCCCGGCCTGCCATGGGTTCCTTTTAGACGGTGGCGAGACCGTGCTGATCGACTCCGGGGTAGGAGAGGAACGGATCAAAGCGATAGACAGTGAGAAACGGATCGACATCCTTATCATCACTCACTCTCACCCTGATCACATTCGCTGCTGGAATTTCCTGCACGACCGAGTGGTAATGGTTCCCCAGGAAACCCCAGACGTTGTCACGGACCTCGATCTTCTCGGCGAGCGATTCACGGGCTCACCAGAAGACGGTAGAAAATGGGCAAAGTACGTGGGCGGCTTCGGTGTGCAACCATTGAGAGCACCCGATGAACGGTTTTCTGACGGGGAATTGCTCCAACTGGGAGGCTGCCACCTGGAAGCCATACACACACCCGGTCACCTTAAAGATCACTACTGCTTTTTCGAGCGAAAAAGCGGGACACTTATCACTACGGACATAGATTTTACCTCATTTGGGCCGTGGTACGGGAATCCTGAGTCCGACATTGAGGTCTTTAGAAAGGACGTGACGAGAGTGATGGCGCTTCCGTACAAAAGGGTGTGTTCATCCCATAAGACGCCAATTGAGGGAGATGCCACTGAACAGTTTGAGGGCTTTTTGCGGTCGTTTGAGCGGCAAAGGCAAGCGGTATTGGAACTCTGTGAAAAGCGTATGACTCTTGACAGCATTATTGCTGCGTCTCCTTTCTATCGGAACTCGTTCCCCAACAAGGAGCTTCAGAGGGTTTTTGAAACAAACCTGGTGAGGAAAAACCTTGAACAGCTTCAGCGGGATGGGTGGGTGATGGAATCGAACGGACGATACCTTCGGACCGGCTCTTAGGCGAGCCTATTATCCTGGGCCGATTCCCGGCGCCGCGGAACTGCCGGCAGCGCGGCAATACGTGCCTCGACGATTACCAATAGGCTCTTATAGTGAAGCGCATTGAAAGGAATGGAAGACCTCAAGCTGATAGCGAGGACGGCTGGAGCTGTTTCTGACAAATGCACTCCGCTATAGTGTCGGCCATAACCGTGAGATTCCGAGAGGCTGTGGACGGGATCGCCTCATGGTGATACGACCTGGCGTCATGAGGCTTCACTGGCTTTCCCGTGTGTGAAGAGTGCCGCGAATTTCAATGAGCGGCACTATAGGAAGAGCTTTACTCATGGATGTGCACGTCCTTTCTCCTTTGGTCAGTGGGGCTGTCCCTCAAGGACAGCCCCACTGACCAAAAAATCTATCTATATTGGAAAGGTCCGACTGAAGGACCGATTGTCGCTGGCAAATCTATCGGCAGGGCGCCTCGCGGAAGATTTCCCGTATAGGATCACGGAAATACAGGAAGATAGTCCTCGTGAGGCGCTGGCACAGGCACTCTCGCGTGATGCTCGTATCTTTCTCCGCCAGGCTTCCGAGCTTACCAGCCGTGTAAGCGATGATCTGCAGAGGGTCTATCGGAACCTGGAGCTCCCCCTGGTGCTTGTGCTGGAGATAATGCGGCCGCGCATTGACGGAAAGGAAACGATCTGACAGATGACGCTAAAAACAACTCCGCCGCTGCGAGCTGCCTGGCTGGTCTGGGGACTGGGAGCCCTGTTGTACCTCATGGGATTCTTCCAGCGGGTGGCCCCGGCCGTTATGACGGATGAACTGATGGGCGACTTCGGGATCAATGCCGCGGGGCTGGGCAACCTTTCCGCCTTCTATTTCTATAGTTACGTTGCCATGCAGGTTCCAACCGGCGTACTCGCAGATCGGTGGGGTCCGCGGCGTCTGCTGGCCGCGGGCGCGTTTGTCGCCGGTCTGGGAACTCTGCTGTTTGCCGTGGCTGACGGCATTCTCTTGGCTGGTGCGGGCCGGCTGTTGATCGGTGGGAGTGTCGCCGTGGCTTTCGTGGGTTTGTTGAAAGTCTCCAGCAATTGGTTCCCGCCCCGGTTGTTCGCCCTGGTATCCGGCCTGGCCCTTTTTGCCGGAATTGTCGGTGCTGTTTTCGCCGGTCCTCCATTGAGACTGCTGATGGGCTGGTACAACTGGCGCAGTATCATCGGCGGGTCGGCTATTTTCACCTTCTTTATCTGCGCCGGGATCTGGATCTTTGTCCGGGACGCCCCGCACGAGAAAGGTTACGCGGACTTTCTGCAATCCGGAACCCCGGTAACCGAGAATGCGATGGCCGGTATTGTCGGAGGCATTGTAGAAGTGTTCCGGTATCCAAACACGGGGCTTTTGTGTGTCATTCCGGGTGGGATTGTCGGCTGTGTACTGACATTTTCCGGCCTCTGGGGAGTGCCGTACCTGGCCACGCACCATCAGCTCACCTCCACCGGGGCTTCCGTCCTGTCATCGGCGCTCATGGTGGCTTGGGCGGTTGGCGGGCCGACCTTCGGCTGGTTTTCAGACCGCCTTGGTCGGCGAAAACCGCTTTACATCCTTGGATGTGGCCTGTCGCTGGTCGGATGGGGCGGCATACTCTTTCTGAATAACCTGCCGATTCCTGTGCTCACCGGTCTGCTGGTGTTCACGGGTTTCTGTTCCGGCTGTATGATTATCAGTTTTGCCTTTGCCAAGGAATCGGTGCCCCTGAGCTTGGCGGGCACGGTTTCCGGTGTCGTGAACATGGGAGTTATGATGGGACCTATGATCCTGCAGCCGGCCGTGGGCTGGATACTGGATCAGAATTGGCAGGGGCAAGCGGTTGCCGGTGTCCGGGTGTATCCCCTTACGGCCTACCAGGCAGGATTCTCCCTAATGCTGGCCTGGTTAGCCCTGGGGTTTGTGCTGCTGTTTTTCACACGTGAGACCCGTTGCAGCCAGGCTATATGCGAAAATGTAAGCGTTCAGCGGGAAAGAAGAGCTCACCGCAGAGAACACGGAGAACGCAGAGGCAAGAATTCTTGAAGTCTCGGCTGCGGCCCTCGCCCCGGAGCAGGGTAATTCCATCGCGGCCAACCCTGAATCCAAGCTGTTGCGGGAGACTTCGTCACGTAGCCAATCGGAAGAAATTGGATTTTTTCTGCATTCTCTGCGTCCTCTGCGCTCTCCGCGGCGAACGATTACGGTATTACACTTGCAGCGACTTCTTTCAGGCGGCGTCTGATCAAGCCCGACCGTTCTGCAACCCCCCTTTCCGCTGGTCGTCTCAATCTGTATCGGGCGGCCGTCCTTGCTCATCCCAACCGCGGGCTCGATAGTAATCCCTCAGAAGTCGCTCCATATCCTGTTCGGAAATCACCTTCCCCGTTTCCGGAAGCGCCTCCCTGTGGAATCGCTTCGGCAGGCGATCTTCTGCCGGATCAAGCCCTTCTCTCAGGTTGAATCGCCTGGTGTCGTCGGCAATGCTACCGGCAATGGCTTTCATGGCCTCTCGGTCCAAATCGAGGCCGGTAACGCCCCTGATTATGGTCGACAGCTCCTCCCATTGGTATAAGTCGCGGTAGAATCTGCACAACACCAGCGCATCAAAGATCGTCAGGCGATCTTCCCACTCGACCAGCATCTCTGCCTTCCCCTCGATCTGATCCGGGTCGATCATCTTGGCGAGCTCCGGTTTGTAGAAGGTGGTCCGCAAATGACATGCACCGCGATCGCTGGTACCGTAGGAGAGTCCCATTCCCTTGAGCACACGTGGGTCGTATCCGGCAGGTTCCAGCCCTTTAACATGGATGGCCTGATCCGACATGTCCATAACTGCGGCTGCGTGTTTGATTCCTCGGGCAAGAATCTTGCCCATGCCCCTCTGGTAGGCGATGTCCTCGAGGAGCGACGCTATGCGATCCACCTCGCCGTACTCGATCCTATAATCGGTCTTGCCCTGTCGCGAAGCTTCGATGGTCAAAGCCACGAGGTTTCCTGCGCTGATGGTGTCTATTCCAAGGCGATCGCAGATGTCGTTGAGGTATGCAATTTCTTCGATTGAATTCACTTCGCAAAGCCCGCCGAAGGAGTAAATCGTCTCATATTCGGGTCCCTCGATCTTGAGGCCCTTGTGTCGGCCTCCCTTGACGGTTGCCATGCGGCCACACGCAATGAAGCACCTGAAGCAAGCATGTGGCTGCACGCTACAGCGTTCGTGGAGGGCCGCGGCGTTAATCTGCTCCCGGTGCTCGGTTGTGCCCTTCTGCCAGTATCGCGTGGGGAAGCTCCCCACTTTGCTCATGATATCTACCATCATGGGCGTTCCCATGCTCTTGTATGCCTTGACGCCGGGGTTGTCCTTGGCCCGCTGTGCAACGTCGTGAGCGAAGGTTTTCACCAGCTCCGGATCGGCGACCTCTTTCTTGCGATTGCCCCAGAAAACAACCCCCTTGACCTTCTTCGCGCCCATCACGGCGCCCACACCCGTGCGCCCGGCGGACCGCCACAAATCGTTTTCGATGACGGCGAAGGTGACGAGATTCTCACCTCCAGGGCCGATGACCACTGCCCCGCAGTTCTTCGCCGCAGGCCGATTCTCTTTGATCCAGGCCCTGATCCGGCGCTCGGTTTCGTAGGTTTCCAGGCCCCACAGATCAGCCGCAGAGTGAAAATAGAGCGTATCCTCGGCTACTTCCAGCCAGACGGGTTCGGAGCTCGCGCCGTGGATCATCACCGCGTCGAAGCTCGTCGCGGCCATATATTCAGCGACTTTTCCTCCTGAATAGGATTCGGAATAGTAGCCGGTTTGCGGAGACTTCGTGTACACGCCGTGCCGACAAGAGCCCCAAATTGGCGTTCCCGCCACCGGCCCGACTGCAAAGATCAGGTGGTTTTCGGGCGCCAGCGGATCAACGTTCACTGGGTTGTGATTCAGGAGTAGCCGTGTTGCAAGCCCTTTTCCCCCGAGGGTGACTCTGAGCGTTTCATCGGACAGGACCTTGAGGTCATAGGACCGCTCCGTCACATTAATTCTGAGCACTAGATTACAGAAGCCGAACATGGTTCGTTTTCCTTCTCCTCGCGTCGACCGCCGCGAGCGGCGCCCATGCGTTCGCATGTTTTGGGCAAGGGGTGTCCGGAGATTCCTTACAGGACCTTACGGTAGATCTCCTTTGCGTCGTCCAAAGTAAGCTCTCTCGGGTTATTGGCGAGCAGCCGAGTGACTTTCATGACTCCTTCAGCCAGCGAGGGAATGTCTTCCTTTTTGACTCCGAAATCGCTGAGGTGGCTTGGAATTCTAAGGTCTTCAGCAAGGGTCTTCAGCGCATTCACGGCAGCCATGGCGGCGTCGCGGCGAGTGCGACCTCGAATGTCCTCGCCGAACACCTCGGACATACAAGCGAATTTCGTGAGGTTTCCCATCATATTGAATTCCATCACCGGAGCCAGCATCATGCTGTTTGCCACTCCATGGGGAATGTGAAATTCCGCTCCGATGGGATACGCGAAGGCATGGACAGCCGTCACGCCCGCGTTGGCAAAGGCCATGCCCGCCAGGAGACTTCCTTCGAGCATTGCAGTTCTGGCCGGCAGGTCGGAGCCGTTCGCGTAGGCGGTACGGATGTTCTCGAAGATCAACTTCATCGACGCCAGGGCGAGCATGTCGGTTGTCCGGCAGGCATTCTTCGACGTATACGCCTCCACAGCGTGGATAAGCGCGTCCATGCCTGTCGCGGCGGTGACCTTCGGAGGCAGTCCGAGGGTTAGCTCCGGGTCCAGAACTGCCGCGTCCGGGAATAGAAACGGACTTACGATGCCTTTTTTCAGTTTTTCGGTATGATCCGACAATATTGCGATGGGCGTGACCTCACTTCCGGTCCCCGCGGTCGTCGGTACCAAAATAGTCGAAATCCCCTTCTTGGGAACCAAGTCGATGCCAAAGTAAGCGGCCACCGGGTCGGAATTCGTAACGAGTATGGCTGCCACCTTGGCAATGTCCAAGGAAGATCCGCCGCCAATCCCAAGGAGAAGGTCAGCCTCTGCTTCCTTGGCGCGGTTCGCCGCCTGAGCGGCAATCTCGTAGCGCGGGTCCGCTTCCACACCCTCGAAGCGGCTCACGGATGCGGGAACCGATCGTATAAGCTCTTCGGCTCGGCCCACAATACCCGTCTCCACGAGACCGGGATCCGTGACGATCATGACTCGCGAAGCATGTAATCGCTTGATTTCATCTCCAATGCGCGCAAGTGAGCCAGGTCCCATGACAATTCGTGGTGTCGTCTGCAGGAGTCGTATTGGTTCCATTAAGCTTTACCTCTTCACGTGAGTTCAACGTTTCATCAGTATCTTCAGACCGCCAGATATTTTTTCTGCACGGCCGTTTCACGCTTGAATTCCTCCATACCGCCAGTGAAGACCACATGGCCCTTGTCGATAACCACCACATGGTCGGCCACGCTCATGGCGAACCGAATGTTCTGTTCTGATAAAAGTATGGTGGTCTCAGCCTTCTTGAGGGTCATCACCAGCTCGTGCAGAACCGACACCACCACCGGCGCCAGTCCTTCGGTCGGCTCGTCCAGAAGCATGACGTCAGGATTTCCCATCAGCGCCCGTGCGATCGTGAGCAACTGCTGTTCTCCGCCCGAGAGGGTTCCTCCCGGCCGGTCCAACAGGTGCTTCAGTGTGGAAAACTGGTCCAGCACCGTTTCCAGCGTCCATCGACCTGCTCTCCCCGGAACCTTGCCGAGCATGAGATTCTCACGCACCGTCAACGGCCCGAGTATGCGGCGGTCCTCGGGGACGAAACCGAGACCGAGCCTCGCCCTCTTGAACGCAGGGAGTTTCGTGCAGTCCGTACCGTTGAACACGACAGATCCGGAGCGGGGCATGGACAGGCCCATGATCGAGCGAAACGTCGTCGTCTTGCCGGCTCCATTCCTTCCCATCAGGCAAACGGTGTCACCTTGCGCCACCGAGAGGCCCACGTCGAAAAGAATGTGACTGTAGCCGTAAAAAGTATTGAGCGATCGGGCCTCCAGGATGACGGTCATGCGAGATCCTCTCCCAGGTAAGCGGTGATCACTTGGGGGTTGCTGCGAATCTGATCGGGTGTTCCCTCCGCTAACAAGGCCCCCAGTTGCAAAACCCTAACGGTCTGAGCAATACCGAACACTGTGTCCATATCGTGCTCGATGAAGATGAGGGTCAGGTTGAATTCTTTCCAGAGTTTCTTGATCAGATCCCTCGTCAATTGTCGCTCATCGGGGGACATGCCAGCGGTAGGCTCGTCCAAGAGCAGCAGCTTCGGCTCCAAACCAAGAGCCATGCCGATGTCCAGGAGCTTTTGATCGCCGTGAGCCAATTCAAATGCCGGCCGGTCCGCGTGGCGATGGAGATCGAGGCTCTCGAGAATCGAATATGCCTGATCTGTGGCTTCCTTAAAGCGCTGCACCGGTGTGAAGTATCTGAGCACTTCATTGCGTCGGGAAAGGCAGGGCATCCGAACGTTTTCCAGCACAGTTTCTTCAGGAAAGATGGAGGTTATCTGAAAGGCACGGCCCATACCGCGTCTGACGATCTCTTGTGGGCACAAGCCGGTAATGTCCTGCTCCAAAAAGGTGATCTTGCCCTTATCCGGCGCCAAGTGACCGGTAATTTGATTGAATAAGGTGGTTTTGCCTGCGCCGTTGGGTCCGATGATGGCCGATATTTCGCCCGCCTTCACGGAGAAGCTTACCGACGCTGTTACCCGTAGGCCTCCAAAAGCCTTCTCTAAACCGTCCAATTTCAGTATCCACTCCATCCTAACCTCAACGCGGTGCACCGCCAGACTTCAAACGAGCCCTGAGCGACTGGAACTCGCCTACGAGGCCCTTTGGTAAGAGCAGCACCATCACCATCATCACAATGCCGATCATCAAAGGCCAGTACTGAGTCTCCGCGCCGACCACGTCTTGAAGTACGATAAGGACACCGGCGCCTACAAAGGGGCCGAAGAACTGCCCGATGCCTCCCAGGACCGACATGAGAATGACCTCCCCGGAGGTAGTCCAATAGAGCATGTCGGTGTGTATGAAGTTGTCGATCCCTGCCATCAGAGCACCCGCCAGCGCGGAAAAAAAAGATGAGATTACATAGATCCGGAGCTGGCTGAACCGCACACTCTGTCCTAGGAACGGAACTCGGCTGGGATTCTGCCGCACACAACGGAGCAACACACCCATCGGAGACCGTGCGATCCTTTGCAGCAGCCAAATGGACAAGCCGACGACGACCAAAACGAAATAGTAATAGACCACGCCATTGCCGAGAATTCCGGGAGGAATGATGCCTTGAATCCCGTCATCGCCGCCGGTGAAGTTGTACCACCGGAACGTGATCTGCCAGGCCAACTGGCCGAATGCCAGCGTCAACACCGTGAAGAAGACTCCGCTGACCCGAATGATCAGTAGACCGACCGCGACAGAAAGAACCACGGCGCCGAGCAAACCAAAAACTAAGCCGGGTAGAAACCACCCGGCGCCTACATGCTTCGCCATGAGCCCCACGGAATAGGCTCCCAGGCCGTAGTACAGCGCCTGGCCGAAGGAGAGCATGCCGGTTACGCCCCACAACATATTGAAAGCCACGGCGAAGAGGCCCCACAGGAGAATGTGACCCGCCAGCAACATGTGGTACTTGGATGTGCTCAATACCGGCACCAATGCGAATCCGACAAAGAGCACCAGGAGGAGAACGGTTTGCCTGAGTGCTGTACCGCGCTCCATGGCTAGGCCTTCCTGACTTGACGAGGAGCGAACAGCCCTTCGGGCTTGAAAATCAAGCATAATACCATGGCAACGTAACTCACTACCGACGCCCACTCGGGCACGAGAGCCACGGCAAATGAATTAACCTCCCCGAGAAGCAGGGCGCCCAACCAGGCTCCCCAGAAATGCCCCATGCCTCCGATGACCACCACGATGAGGGAGTCGATGATCACCTCAATGCCTGCTCCCGGGGTCACCGACCGGAGCGGGGCGGCCAGCGCTCCGGCGAAGCCGCCCAGAGCCGTTGCAATCCCAAACACCACGGTCATGGTTCGCGGTACGTTCACTCCCATGGCGCCGAGCATCTCCCGATCCAGGGCCGTGGCCCGACTCACCCTGCCGGGCCGGGTTCGAGTCAGGATCAACCAGGCGAGCACGGCGACAAGCACTCCAATCCCGATGATGGCGAGGTTGTACGTCGGCATGGTCAATCCGCCCATGGTGATTGATCCGTGAAAACCGGCCGGCCGCAACAGCGACTTGTACTCCGTGCCCCAGATCATCTTCACCAGGTCGTCGATCACGAGGATAAAGGAGTACGTCAGCAGGATCTGAAATCCACCCTCCTCTGAGCGGCCGTAAATGCGCCGCAAGAAGAGGAATTCCGCCATCATGCCCAGGATACCCGCTCCAACGGCTGCCATCAGCGTGGCCGCCCAGAAGTTGATGTGCCATGCCGAGACCGTCTGGTAGGCTAGATACGCGCCCAACATGTAGAACGATCCGTGCGCGAAGTTGAACACGTTCCCCACGCCGAAGATCAGGGTCAGGCCGCTGGCCACGAGGAACAGCAGCGTGGCCATGGTAAGGCCGCTCAAAAGCTGCATGGCTATAAACGATACATCCATGTGGGCGCGTCTCCTCGAAATCGAAGTCTGACTGGGAAATGGGACCCGGTGGCCCCGTGCCCTGGGAGATGCCTGCAAGGGGCCCGAGTCTTCGCAGAACGAGCCCCTCTTCCAGAGATCATTTATTTCTTTTTCTCGCTGAAGTCCTTCGGAGGCAACAGGTCCTCAGCTTTGTACACCTTCCAGTCGCCGAGCATGCGCTTCGCGGGCGGAAACTGGTCGTTGGGAACGGTCACGCCGATGGCCTGCACCTGAACGATCTGATGCGTCGCGGGATCGATGTACGACGTGAAGCCGTCAGGATCTTCCGGCAGTGCGATCTTCATGCCCTCGAGGGCCTTGACAAGGGCTTCAGTGTCGTCAGGATTGCCCACTTTTTGAATGGCTTGAGCGATGGCAAGAATGCCCGCGTAAGCCCCTTCCGCCGCGTATGTGGGATACCGGCCGGTGCGCGCGAAGAACTTCTTCACGTACTCCTTGTTCATTTGAGTGTCAGGCCAGTTATTGTGGTGGCGGGCGCTGAGTATGAGGCCCAGGGGCAGCTCGGCCCCCGTCGCGCTCATCAGCTCATAGTTTCCCCCCGCGTCCGGATGGAAATAGAGCATCTTCTGAAAGAGTCCATACGGCTGAGCCTGCTTGATGAACGCCACCGTGTCGCCTCCCCAGAAGCCGGACACGAGGATATCAGGTTTGCTTTTCAGGATGGACGTGATAAACGCCGTGTAATCCGGCGCGAAAAGTTTCGGCCAGTATTCGCCGACGCTCTTGTACTTCACGCCGAAACGATCCAGGTTGTACTTGAGCTCGTTCCACTGATCGTGACCATAAGCGTAGTCCGGTCCAATGTATGCAATGGTTTCCCATGGCTTGGTCTGTTTGAGCTCCTTCAGAAACAGCGCTCCCGCGGCCATGGATTGGAACGTGTTGTTCGAGACGCGAAAATAGTACGGCTGAAATTTATCTGCCGTAAGCTGGGTGGATGCGTGGTCGGTCCCGATGAAGATCTTTTTTTCCTTCTTCGACACCTCCGTTACCGCGAGCCCCACCGCGCTGCTCACCACGCCGAAGAGGAAATGGACCTTGTCCTGTTCGATGTACCGCTTGGCAACCATCACGGCAACGTCCGGCTTGGCTTTGCTGTCGGTGTTGAGCAGCTCGAGTTTGTACCCGGCCACGCCTCCCTTGGCATTAATCTCGGCAATGGCCATTTCGGCAGCGTCCACCGAATCGAGACCGTACAGCCCCGCCCGTCCGGTCATCGGATACAGTGCTCCGATTTTTATGACCTTTTCCTGAGCCATAACGCTGAAAGGCGCCAGAACGAGAGTACACAAAACCAGAAGAATGATGATTCCCGACCTGAGTTTCGACATACTGCCTCTCCTTTTCGTCCGACGAAATCTCCATGCGACGGGCTGGATGCCGATTGCCGGCTTCCCAGAGAGAAACAAGGGAGCGCCTTCGCCCTCCACCCGCCCTTTCTTCCTATGCCCCGAAAACGTGTGGTCCGACAGGTTTGTTTTTCCAATAGCCCGGATCGTGAGAGGGCACGACCTCTGCCCCGATGAGCTTCATGGCCTTGAACGCATAGAGGGCCTGAAGTGACCGCGGAACGTCCCAGGCCAGCCCTGGTGGAATTGCATCTTGCATGTTTTCCAGCGTATACATGGCGTCGGCAGCGAGAACCAGGGGATGGCCCTTACTTTGCCTCACCAGGAGCGATTGATGTCCCTCCGTATGGCCCGGTGTGGGAAAAGCCACGACGCTCTGGTCCCCAAACAGGTCGAGGACTCCGTCCACGCCCTTGATGTTCAATTGCCCCATGACCTTGAAATCCTCAGGAATATAGGCAGTCTTCTTCCCTTCCGCTACCGCCTTCTTGATGAGCTCCAATTCCTTCTTCTGAAGGTAAATCGGAACGTCCGTTCCTTTGAAATTGTCAATGGCCCCGGCATGATCTAGGTGTCCGTGACTCACGATAACAGCCTTGAGGTCCTTGGGCGCTATACCGAGCTTCTTGATCTGGTTGTGGAACTCTTCATAGTCCTTCATCACGGGGTAATAGGCCTTTGTGACCGCCTCTCCCCAGTAAGCGACCGGGTCCTTGGCCACCATGGCGTTGTTTCCCGTGTCGAAAGCCACCCAATCAGCGCCGTGCTTCACCACAAAAAAGGTGACCGGAATGTCGAAGGGCGTCCCCACGCGCGTGTCCTTCAGCAGGTATTGTGTCTGGGTCTTCAAGATCCCGCACACGAAAGCGTACGCTGTCACATCAGCGGCCGGAGCAGGCGAAGATTTCCCACCCTCCGCACGGCTGCTCGTAGGGGCGGCAAGGGCCCCCACCGACAGAGCGGCCGCGCCCGCGAAGCTCAAGAAGTTTCTCCTAGAGATCTCCGATGGCATTGTGTTCCCCTCTTTGACTCTGACTTGGCCAGCCCGGAAAGTCGCGGCATTCAGTCACCCAATTTTTCTGGACTGCACGTCGGGCTATGGTTGTTCGGGTGAATGCCAAAAGGATGTCCCCAATTCAGCGGACACAATATCCGCACGCAATCCTCTCTGCCTCTCGAAGAACCGGCTCTGAACGACGGTCTCTCTGTCTCCCCGTTTCGTAAAGGGGCAAGGGGGGATTTTGATCAGGACATACTTTCGGTAGTCACCAGAGGTTGTGAGAACCTTTCGGCCGTGGTTGCATCCCGCGCGTGATTCGCCTCGCAGCGCTGAAGAAGCATGAATCGTGCCATTTTCAGAGGCATGAATTCATCGTGATCCGTGAGCGGCAAGGGCGAGGGGTATTCAGAGACACGCTGCATTCCTGCAATAAGCCGAGCCGGAGGGAATGGTAATGAGGGCATTTCTTACCGTGGGAGGACAGGGGCCCGAGGGCTGCATTTTTGCAAAATGATTGCTAATCTGCATTCTTCCCGTGCAGCCCGTGCCGAACCATCTTACGCCACAACGTGGTCGGATGGACGCGCAGGGATCGAGCCGCACCACGTATCCCGCCCCACCGCCGCACCGCCGCGATGATGATCCGCGCTTCCGCCACTCCCACCGCGTCCTTCAGGCTCAGCCCGTCCACGTAAGGGTCAACCGAGGCCAGGGTTGATCTCCGGAGCTCGCCCGGAACATCCGCGGCAGAAATGAGCGCTCCGTCACTCATCACGATCATTCGTTCCACAAGATTGATCAACTCCCTCACGTTCCCGGGAAAGTCGTACCGCATCAGCAGATCCAATACTTCCGGGTCCAAGCGCTTGTGGAGGCCGTGAGACTGCCGAAACTTCTCCATGACATTCGCGACGAGGGCTGGGATGTCTTCTCGCCGCTCCCTCAGTGGCGGCACATGGAGAGGTATCACGTGGAGCCGGTAGTAGAGGTCTTCCCGGAAACGCCACTGACGGACGAGCTCTCTGAGGTCACGATTCGTGGCCGCAACGATTCGAACATCCACGGAAGTGGGCTTGGTCCCGCCTACGCGGGTAAACGACTTTTCTTCGATTACTTGGAGGAGCTTCACCTGCATGGCCAAGGTCAAGTCGCCCACTTCGTCCAGAAAGACCGTTCCGCGGTGAGCTGCCTCGATGAGGCCGGCCTTGCCTTCGGGAGAAGCGCCTGTGAATGCCCCTTTATGATAGCCGAACAGCTCACTCTCCATCAGCGACTCAGGTATGGCTCCGCAGTTGATCTTGACAAAGGGGTATTCTTTTCTGGAGCCCATCAAATGAATGATGCGAGCCAGCATACTCTTGCCCACTCCCGATTCTCCCGAAATAAGCACTGATGTGTCCACTCCGGCAACCTTGACGGCTTTTTGCACCACCTGGCTCATCGCGGAGCTTTTCACCACCAGGTCTTGGAGCGCGTGCTCGAACTGCTGCAATTCCAGGAGAGACTTGTAATACTGGGAAGTAATGCGTCTGCTCTCCTCGAGTTGAGAGCGCAAATCGTTGAGCATGGTCATGTCACGCACGTTGGTCACCACCAGCTCTATTTTACCCCTGTCGTCGAAAATCGGGACGCCGGTCACCATCACTTCGACGCTGCTCTTCAGGGTCTGCATAAGCGTAACCTGCTTCCCCTCCTTGAGCACCGCGAGGGTAACCGAGTGGTCGAAAACCCCATCGCTGACGAGATCTCGCATGTTGCGACCCACGAGATCCTTTCGATCAAGCCCGGTGATGCGTTCGTAGGCGCTATTGACTTTGATGGTATTGGCATCGCCATCCGTCAGGTAGAGACCATCGTGCGACGACTCAAAAATGGCCTCCAATTTCCGGTTGAGCACTCTGTATCCCTGGAGCTCCGAAATAATGGCCTCGTATTCGGAGATGTCCTGAAACACGCTGATCACTCCGAGCACATTTCCGTCCACAATGATCGGGTTGCGATTGGCGATGACGGTGGCGTGCGGGTGCGAAATGCGCCGGCCGATTTGAGGTGTCCCCGTTTCAAGGACGTTTTTGAGGTCAGGCCACGTGCCGGGCATGATCTCCGAGAAAGGCATTCCGACGGGTGAGTCCTGCTGGGGCCGCAGGAGTCTCCTAGCGGCCTCGTTATACAAAACGATAACTCCGCTGCGGTCTATAATGACAATCCCGTTGTAAGAGCAGTCGAGAATGGCCGCCCAGGACGCGGGAATCGCTTCGAGGGTGGGCGCCGGCTGTTCTCCCATGCCTCTGTCCTTTCTCATCGGAGCGAATTCGTATTTGACCCGGGGAGCTTGCTTCGTAGCATTCGGGAACCTCGTCGGAGATTCCTTCCCTGTGGAGAGACTTCCCGGGTGTGTCGATCAGCAACCATCCGCGCGGAAGAAAACATGATTCGCATTACTCTTTTTCGAGCAGTGGTCGCGACGGATGGCTAATACCAGTGCGCGTTCAAAAGAGTAAGGTCGGGGGTAACCTTTTTTCAAAAAGGTTCTCCCCAGATTACTTCTTTGAAAGCGATTTGGTATAAACCATATCGCAGTCGTGGGCGGTGGGTCAACCGTGACGTGATTCCAAGAGGTTACGAGATTGCGAACTTCTGATGACTCGTGATTCCACGGTATTATCCGTGATCAAAAATGGGCACGGTCGAAAATCATTTT
>Ga0172371_10007727_pt1 | contig 15211 bp, 10 predicted proteins | sample Lak12m_FD_114543 | JGI IMG/M metagenome (GOLD analysis project Ga0172371, IMG submission 114543) | Freshwater microbial communities from Kabuno Bay, South-Kivu, Congo - kab_022012_12m | ecosystem: Environmental > Aquatic > Freshwater > Lake | place: Democratic Republic of the Congo: South-Kivu... | reverse complement strand
GCAAGCACTATGCTTGTAATTATCCCAATAATGGTTGTGTGAATTCCCTGTTCAGCCAGATCAGAAACAATTTTATTTTTTTTTGTCTTATCCAAAAAAGTCAGATCTTATTTTAAAAGAATCTTTTTATAACCATGTTTAAGTAAAATCCTTGTGCAAATAAATTAGAATTAGTCAATAAAAGAAAAAACAAAACGTATAAAATCTTTAAGTAAAAAAATTTTCATAAAACCATTAATTGAATCAAATAATATAGTTACAGTTATCTATCTAAAGAGTAAAATTGACTTGTTAAATTAACATTAAAATGTTGTTATCTGAACAAAAATTTTAAATTTTTGAAATAGAGGAATATATCTTATTTTGGGTCCCACGCAGTTCCCTCACAAGGAATAAAATTTTCGGTGGGATGTTTATCATACTTTGTGCATAATACCGCCGATTCATCAAAATGTTTACAAGAGGAACACAGACTATTAGTAACTACATTTTTATTTTCTTCAATAAATTTTTTGTAACCCAAGTATGCTGGATGAAAAACAAATAAATAGATTGCTAGAACACTTATTATCCAGAAAAACTTTTCACCAAAAAAGTTTTTACTGAACCATAGTATAATTAGTACTAAGATAAACCTGACCAATGTCTTGTAAACTATCTCACCCAAATCTAACCCGTAAATTAAATTATTTAATCAATCTTAAATTAAAATTGAAAATACTTAAAAACACTTAAACTTGCTGTTTTTGGTAATATGTGTTATTATTAAACATTAGTTCTTAAAAATTGTTTAAAATAAACAAAGCCACTAATGTGGCTTTATCTATCGTGAGCGCGGGTGGGCTCGAACCACCGACCCTCTGCTTAAAAGGCAGATGCTCTACCCCTGAGCTACGCGCCCGAAAACTTGAACAACAAATATAATTAATGTGCATTTTTAATCCAAACTAACAGATTTTTTATCGGTGGGAAATGGCAGAAAGTTCAAAAAACTCTAAAATTCTTGTCTGTGATGACGACGAAACACTATGTTATTTGCTCAAAGAGCAGTTATTAGAAGAAGGTTTTACTGTTGACGCTGTTTATGACGGCAAATACGCTATAGAGGCAGTCAAAGCAAAAAATTATGAAATTCTTCTTCTTGACCTTAATATGCGGGAAGTACAGGGAGAAGACGTTTTAAAGTTCATAAAAGACTCGGGTTATAACATTCAGGTTATTATTCTTTCAGCTCAATCTGATATGAAAAAAGCCATCCAGTGTATTAAAAATGGAGCTTATGACTATATAAACAAACCTTATGAATTTGAAGAACTTGTCCTAACGGTAAATAGAGCGATTGAACATAGAAATTTATTAGTAACAACTGTTCTGCTCTCAAAAGAAATTAGTAAGAAACATTCCGAAAAAATTATTGGGGACAGTAAATCATTACATCGGGTGCTGAATCTTGCAAACAAAGCTGCACAATCTGATTCCAATGTTCTTGTTGAGGGTGAAACCGGAACAGGTAAAGAACTTTTTGCTGAATATATTCACAAACAATCAGCAAGAAAAGACAAACCTTTTGTGGTTATTAATTGTGCTTCGCTTCCAGATCAGCTTATAGAAAGTGAATTATTTGGCCATGAAAAGGGAGCATTTACAGATGCAAAATCTACTAAGCAGGGATTAGTTGAAATTGCCCATGGCGGCACGTTATTTTTAGATGAAATTGGTGAACTCAGTTTAACCCTGCAGCCGAAGTTATTAAGATTTTTAGAAAATGGCGAGTATAGAAGAATTGGCGGCGTTACAAATTTAAATTCAAATGTAAGAGTAATTGGTGCAACTAATAGGAATCTATTAGAGGAGGCTGATGCAAAAAATTTCCGTAAAGATCTTCTTTTCAGATTGAATGTTATAACAATTACAATTCCCCCATTAAGGGATAGAAGAGAAGACATAATTACACTTGCTAATTTTTTCCTCAGCTCAAAATCTCCTATCAGGTCGCCTAAAAAATTATCTATTGAAGCTGCTCAGATTTTAGAAGAATATGATTTTACAGGCAATGTTAGAGAACTTGAACATATTATTGAGCGTGCAATAATTTTTGCCGAAGGGGATACTATAGTCCCTGAAGATTTGAGTTTACCCAATTCCGCAGGATATAAGAGCAGTGGAGCTAGAAACACAACTCTGGATATTCCATCAGAAATATTAAGTATGGAAGATCTTGAACGATGGCATATTGCAAAAGTGTTAGATGCAAATAGATGGGATAGAACGGTCACTGCAAATCAATTAGGTATTAGCCCCAAAACGCTTTACACTAAAATCAAGAAGTACGAACTTAAACAAGATTAGATATTGAATGTCTGATGAATTAATCAGAAAATATAAATCAAAAGAGCTTCTTGAATTACAGACCGCCTCTGTTGCTCTTGCAGATAAAACATTTAAAATATTCTGGTTCAATAAAAGCTTTAAAAAAGATATTGGAACCGGAAAAATCAAAGGCACTTCTCTTAAATCTCTTTTTAATATAAACACACCAAACGAAAAGATAATTTCCTCTTCTGCAAAATCTTTTGTTGTGCCGCTTGCAGATAAAAATAAAAACATAATAATTACCCCGCTTTTTTCTAAATCAAAGAATGAAGTTGATGCTTATTTTATTGAAATGCTGCCGCTTGTAGACTCAGATTATAAACAGAGTGAAGAGAAGGAAAAGCTTAGAAGAAACTTAGTTTTTCAAAATGAACTTCAAAGCATTTTAGTTTTATTGGTTAGGGAAAAGTCTGTTGAAAATATTGCAGAAGAAATTTTAATAAGATGCGTAAATGTAACCAACAGTGATTTTGGAGTAATTGCTTTTCATCAGGATGAGGATGTTCAAAAGTTTTTGTACAGCGATATCTCTAATTTTATTTCTGATAGGGGAGAGATTGAGAAGAGTATAAAATATAATTCTTCTTTTATTAACAAGTGGTTAGACATAAATAAAAGGCCGCTTCTTGCATTAAACCATCATAATAATATTGGATATGGATTAACACAAGTGTTTAGTTGTGAATCACTTTGTATTTCACCATGTTATTTTGATAACAAACTGCATGCAAAAATTCTTGTTGGAAAAAGATCAGGTGCGTTTTCTTCGTTAGATATTAGTGACATCGAACAGTTTTCTATTCTGCTTTCATTTACAATCAGTAACATTGAAACAAGGGCACTTAATGCCGCACTTGAATCAAGACTACTTCAAGCACAAAAATTGGAAACGATTGGAAAATTAAGCAGTGGGATGGCGCATGATTTTAATAATTTACTATCAAGTATTTTTGGCAGCATTCATCTGTTGCGTAGCCGAGTTTCCGACTCAGAAAATGTAAGTCGGCTTATTGATAATATTGAAAATTGTTCTGTAAGAGCGAGAGATCTAACAAAAGGTCTCCTTTCATTTGGGAGACCCACTGCCAAACGAAAAGAGATTGTGATGCCTAATTTTCTTTTGAGTGAAATAGCCAAAGTTGTATCACAAACATTTCCATCTAATATCACTCTTGAAGAAAAAGTTGATACTGGTCTACACAATATAATCGGCAATGGAACGGAGATTTATCAAATACTTTTAAATCTATGTGTAAACGCCAAAGAGTCTATTGAAGGAAATGGTAAAATAATATTAAGTGCCTCAAATCTTTTAGTTGATGACTTCAACACAATTAATTATCCGCTTTTGGATAGAGGTAGGTTTGTAAAATTCTCCGTTAGTGATACCGGAACCGGAATTGACGAAGAAAATTTATCCAAAATTTTTGATCCATATTTTTCCACAAAGCAAAAAGACACTGGTTCTGGATTAGGGTTGTACGTTTCTTACGGTATTATTAAAGCACATAAAGGACATATTGATGTTACAAGTCGCAAAGGAATTGGAACCACTTTTGATGTTTACCTTCCTGTCTTTGAACCTCAAAAATCTATAAAGCCAAGAGAATCCGATAAAATAATTATGTTAGCCGATGATGAGGAAATGTTAAGTGATCTTCTTGCTGAGATGCTTGAATCAAGCGGATACTATGTTATAAAGGTTAGATCAGGAGAAGAAGTTATTACAGTATTAACCGAGGAATTAAAAGTTGATTTGTTAATCATTGATTATAATATGCCGGCTATGAATGGATTAGAGTGTATTTCCAAGATCAGAAGTTTAAACTTTAAACTACCTGTTATTTTATCTACAGGTAGTATAAGTTTTGAAGATGCAGATTTAATTCGTTATAAGGTTAGTAAAAAGATTATGAAGCCCTATGAATTTGATACAATGTTAAACACCATAAAACAATTAATCTAATTTCTTATTTTCTTCTCCATCTATATCATCAACCTTAATCATTTTTATGTTTGCAGTGTACTCTGATAATACCGGATCTTTTATTGCGTTAAGTTGATTTAGCACATCAGTAACTTCTTTAATTGCAATATCGATGTACTTAACTCTCTTTAAAATTCCATCCCTGGAAATCTCATCTTTACTTAACTCTCTTTTAATTGCCGCGGAAGATAGACTAAGCAGAGTGAGAGGTTGTTTAATTTTGTGATTTGCAGTTACAACCGTAGCAAGGTATGTATCTCTTTTTTCTGATAAGAGCAGAAGTTTATGAACTTCAGAAAGCTTTAAAGCAGATTTAACTCTCGCCAGCAGTTCAATTCTGTTAAACGGTTTTTTTATATAATCAAACGCACCTGCTTCTAACCCTTCTTTTGTATCTTCTGCGCCGGATTTAGCAGTAACTAAAATTATTGGGATATCTTTTGTTGTCGGTTCGTTAGCCAGAATTTTACACACTTCTAATCCAGTAATATCAGGCATCATTATATCAAGAAGAATTAAATCGGGCAGTTCATTCTTAGCTTTATCAATACCCGTGTATCCATCATAAGCTGTTAGTACCTCGAAACCTTCATGTTCCAAGCGGTCTTGCAACATAAAGACGTTTTCTGGTAAATCATCTATAACTAATATTTTTTTCATATTTAACTAGATTTTATCTTTGAAAATAATTGAGCTATTTTATTTGATATTATTGATGAGCTGACAGGTTTTGGTATATAATCATTGAACCCGTGCTTTAAAATAATTTCTTTATCCCCAACCATTGCCTTTGCAGTAACAGCATATATCGGTATTGCAGATAAATTAGCATTGCTGCGGATATTTTTTAGAGTCTGAAAACCATCCATTTCAGGCATCATAATATCCAGCATAATCAGGTTAGGCTTTATGTTATCAAGAACTTTTAGACACTCTAATCCACTTTTGGCAAGATAAGTTTTGCATCCTGTTGCCATTACCAATTCATTTAAAGTAAATAAAGTATCCGGGTCATCATCAACAATTAATACTTCACCGAAAAAGTCATTAGAGGTTTCTTGCTCTTCAGTTACAAAAGACTTTATACCAGGCTTCTCGTCTTTATTCGAAAATACGTTCTCATCATCTTCCTGCATGTTAATTCTGTCTCTAACTGCTTTAAGTACATCTAGCGGATGTCCGTCTGATTTTAAAGTAATTTCTTCAACAATATTTTTTAGTGATTTGTGTTCCTCTTTCGTTAGATCTTTTGCAGTGCTAATAATTATTGGAATATGTTTTGTCTTACTGTTTGTCTTTAGTTTGTTTGATAAAGTAATACCATCAATTTTTGGCATCATTAAATCAAGAATAATAAGATCGGGTTGAACTTCGGCGATTTTGTTAAATGCAAACTCACTGTCTTTAACGTACTCAATGGAAATATTTTCGGCTTTAAATTCATCTTTAAATTTCTCAAACTCTAATTCGTCATCATCAACAATTACAATTTTCTGAATGCGTTTTTTTGCCAGAAACTGCAATTTTGCAAATGTCGATAAAAGCTTCTCAGAAGAAATTGGTTTTATAAAATACTCAAAAGCACCCAACTCATACCCCATATTTTTATCACCTACAATTGAAACAAGAATTACAGGGATATCTTTAGTAACCTTATTTTCCTTTAACTCTTTAAGAATATCCCAACCATCTTTTTTAGGTAAAAGTAAATCCAAAGTAATGGCAAAAGGTTGTTGTTCTATCGCAAGTTTTACACCAGTTTCTCCATCTTCAGCAAAGATAACTTCGTAACCACTTGAAATAAGATATTGCCCGATTGTGTATCGCACTTCTGCGTCATCATCTATAACCAGAACAGGGTTTCTAGCATGTTTTCTGAGTTTTTCTAGATTTACGTTTGTTGAAGAAATTTTTCTTTTTTCGTTTTGATATTTAATTGGAATCGTAAAAGAGAAAACGGAACCCTCTCCTTCAATACTAGCTACCCAAATCTTACCCCCTAAAAGATCTAATATCTTTTTAGAAATGGCTAAGCCCAATCCTGTTCCGCTGTATTTTTTTGATGGGGTACCATCAATTTGTCTAAACTCCTCAAAAATAATTTTTTTATTTTCTTCAGAAATACCAATTCCGGTATCACTTACTGAAAAGAGGAGCATTCTATCCTGATTAAATGAAACAGCTAACTCAACCTTACCACTATGAGTAAATTTAATTGCATTCCCCAAGAGGTTAATTAATACCTGTGTAACCCTTACCCGGTCTGTAGTAATTATAAACCTTGTATTACAATTTTTCTTTAAATTAAAATCTAATCCCTTTTCTAAAGCAAGCGGAGTGATTGTATTCGAGACGTCTTCGATTATTTCTTCTAGTAAAATATCTTCTTCCCGAATATCCATCTTGCCCGCTTCAATTTTTGAAAGATCCAGGATATCATTAATCAAGCCCATTAATCGTTTGCCGCTCTTTAAAACTACCTCAAGCCGTTCTTTGTTTTTAACACTTAACTGTGCTTTATCAAGAATTAATTCGGTAAGTCCCAATATTGAATTCATTGGAGTTCTAAGCTCATGCGACATGCTTGCCAGGAACTGAGATTTTAATCTTGTAGAATCTTCAGCCTTTTCTTTTTGAATCTCCAATTCTTCAGCTTTAATTTTAAGCTGATTACTCATTTCTAAAAGAGTTTCATTTTGCTTTTTGATTTGAATGTTTTGTTTTTGATATTCATCATTAAGCCGTTTTAATTCATTAACAAAATTTTCCAGCTGCACAACAGCTTTTGCGTTTGTTAAACCGATTGCAAGCTGATCTTTAATTTTTTCGAGATAATCTTTTGCTTCTATTGTTGGAGTATTTAAAGAAGCAAGTTCAAGAACGGCGATTACTTTGCTATTATAAACTACAGGCAGAAATAAAAGATAACTTAACTTTATGTCTAAAGCACCTGCTTGTACAGAAGGTAATGAAATCTCAGAGGTAATTTCTATCGCCTCTTTAGTTTCGATAATCTTCTTGAAAAAATCATTTCTTTCGTGTTTTGTTTTTGTATTATTTAATCCATGGGCGCAGAGAAGGGTAACTTCCTCATCGTCTATAGAATATAATGCACCAACAAGAAATCCACAGGTATTAATAATTTTATTTAGTGCTGCATTTGATATTTCATTTAAAGATGCGTTCTGATTGATGAGAGTAATAAATTCGGAGTAGTCATTTTTAGCCCGCTGACTTTTTTTGAGTTCATCAAGCATTAAGTTAAAGGCTTTACCGAGGCTGCCGATTTCATCGTTACTTTGGACTTTTATATGTGTATCAAAATTACCAGCACTTGTTTGTGCTGTTGCAAAATTTAAATCCGAGATTCTTGCTCTTAGTCTATGAGTTAAAACATAGCTTAAGATTAAAGCTAAAATAATTCCAACCACACCAATCAATATTAATATATTTCTTAATGTTTCTCTTAAATCAGTTGCTTCGCTATGCGATCTAAAAAGCACAAAAGCTAAATTGTTACCATACGTAGATGTTTTTTCTGTTCTGTATGAAGTTGCAATTATGTCGGATGTTTCGCTGTTGCCAACGAATATTTCCGAATCATTTTGCTGTTTAAGCTGATTAAAGGCTTTATTTAATAGAAATGTATGCTGATCGTTTAAGGCTGAGTTCGATACTTCAGCAGTAAAATTATCCCATACCAAGGCAATATCCGAACCAATTCTCTGCGAAAAATCATCAAGTACTTCATTACTTATAACTTTTCCAAAATAACAAATACGATCAGGGGCAATACTTTTGACATTTATTATTGCATATGGATTTAACTGAATAAATTCATCAATTGTAAAATTTTGCTTTGGTATTTGTATAAAACTTTTTACAGAATAGCGAATTATTATAGTAGAATCGGTAGTGCTTGCTTCAAGAAAAAAATCATTTAGGTTCCCCGCAATAAAGGGGCGCTCAAAAAAAAACTCAGGATTATTGTTTTTTAATATCCAGAATTCTTCATCAATTTTATCAATAAAAGAACGATAAGTAAAAATAAAATTTCTTGAAGAGCTTATTATAATTTTGGATTGTTGGGCAGTTAAAGTGTTGTACATTATTGAGTAGAAAGCAATTGCGGCACTACCCAGCACAATTGCTACTATTAGCAGGTTAACAAGAATTATTCGGTGGTTTATTTTCATTTATCATCATTCTCTTTGCAGAACTTTCGTAATAGTTATCAGAAGCTCATCAAAATCATAAGGTTTACTTATAAAATCAGTTGCACCCATTTTAGCGGAATCAATTGCGCTTTTAACATCAGCGTATGCTGTTAACACAATAACTTTAGCTTTAATTTGATTTTGCTCGATTGCCTTTAGAACATCAAATCCATCCATCGCGGGCATTTTAAGATCGAGCAAAACCAAATCAACCTGATTATTCTTAAGAAAATCCATCGCCTCAAAACCACTGTTTACAAAGTTCGAGTTGTACCCAACTTCTTCAAGCTCCTCTTTGAGAACAGTACAAAGATTCAAATCATCATCCACAATTAGAATTGACTGCATTGAACTATTCTTTCGCGTCGTTGTATTGTGAACTTTTAGATTCTAACTGGTAATATTTAATTCTTTCGTTCTGCTTAGAAATTTCAGAATTAAGCGGATTGGTTATAGGATTTTCCAATCTTTCCTGAAGTGTTGGCAGCAATTCGGTCTTTAATAAAATAACCAACTCCTTCTTTCTTTCAATAGTCTGATCAGAACCAGTTAAATATCTTATACCAAATACCCACCAAGGCAAATCTTTAAGAAATGGTATTCCATTTCTTGTTACAACCTCTTCAGTTACGAAAAGACCACCCAAAATGGTTTCTTCACCATTTAGCATTAAAACCTGTGTGGAAGCAGTTGTCTTCTTAATTTCACTTGTTGTCTCGTTCTGCTGGAACGAACTTCTTTCAACCATGATATTCAACAAAACATAATCGATCCCATTTTCTTTATAAACATGAGGAAGAACCTCAATAATGGTTCCTGTTGGATAGAATTTTTCAATTGTGTTACCGGCAAAGTCTCTTGTCTGGATAGAAAAATCCGAACCCACCTGTATTCTGCCTTGCTTTTTATCTCTAACAACTATGTTTGGAGATGAAATGATTTCACCAAGACCTTCACGTTCAAAAAATCTGAACATTGCTGTTGCCTGTCCATAAAAATCACCGAGTTTAAAATCACCCATGCCAGACAAGTTAAATTGAGATGGTTGAACCTGTGTACCTGCCTGAGATTGAACTTGAGTATTCAGTTCAGATCCTAAATTTAAACCATTTTGTGAAAGTAAAACTTTCCAATCCACACCAACTTCTTTTGTCTTTGCAACATCTACTTCAAAAAAGACAGCGGAGATTTTAACTTCTCTTGAATCAACAGAAGCATAAATATCTTCAGGTTTTACTTCTTCACCCTGCACACGTTTTACAACGATAACGTCTTCTTTTTCTTCAATAAGAAATCCATTGTACTGAACTATCATAAACAGGGCTTTATCATAGGGCATGCTTTCAACTTCAAAACCAATTGGCTGGTCGGAGGCTACCGTAGATACAATCCTTTTTCCTGTTGTGCTTTCACTTACTTTGCTTAATAAAGCTATTGCTTCATTAAACGGCAATGTTTGAGACATTGTTACCAGTTCATCGGGATTATTATAATCTTTTAGTCGTCTTTCCCAATACTTTTGCGGAAAGATGTTTCCGATAAACATAAAAACTAAAAGCAGTGAGTATATAACTGTTTTCATATTATTTCTCATTTGTTTTCTTTTTTAAATTCTGATCGATCTAATTCAAGATCCATTTTTTCAATTATTCCACCCTTATTAAGAATAAAACTTACTCTGCTGTTTTGATAGTCTATCTTTGTAAGATATCCTAAGTAAACCTGTTCACCCTCCCAGATCAAAAAAGTATTTCCCTTACTATCAGCAATAAAGGCACCTTCCGGTATAAGAGCAAGCAGAGTAGCACCCTGAACATCAAGTAGTTCATCTACATTTGGAGGAATTTCATTTCTGATAAGCGGATAGAAAGCATCATATAAAGTTGGACCGCCTAGATTATTTTCTACAAAAGTTGCAGGGGCAAATCGATTATCAGTAGAAAAATATGTTCTGGCGTTTAAAGTAAAGTTTACAAGGTAAACAGGAATTTCATCTTCTTTAGTCTGAACTAAATTACCCAAGCTAACACTGGTAACTTTCTTTAATTCTTTGCTGTTTTCAATTGCGAATATAAGATTGTAAACTTCGTTAAAGTAACCGAAGCCTGTTAGTTTATACTCGTGATAGAAAAATTCCTTTTCCTGTTTTTGTTCAAGAAATTCAATATTTACCTGCGCTTTATCCGAAAATCCATTAGTAACATTATTTACAAAGTTGTAAAACTTAATGGAAGATAAATTCTGTGGTATATTAAATTCCCGGTTAGCAAGAATAGAATCGAGACGATTTGATTGAACCAAAAGGTCCTGATATTGCGCCAGCAATTCTTGCGGGTCCAATGCTTTTGCCTGAAGTTCCTGCAGCTTTGCCTTTTTTTCATCCAAATCTTTATTCTGAACAAAATAAAGATATGCACCGCCTGCGATGAGGATTATAAAAAGAAAAGCCAGTAAAACTAAAGTGCTTCGTAATTTTTTATTCATTTTTTATTCTGATATGAAGTAATATCAAATGTTAAATTATATTTATAAGCGTTCTTTTCTCTAAGTGCTTCATTCATCATGCTATTAAGTCGTGAATTTTCTAAGCTGTAAGCCATATCCGTAGGGGAGTACTTTGAGAGTGAATAGCCTTCAATCTTAATAGTATTGGTGTTATCCCTAGAAATATTGGATATCCAGATATTCTGCTTACTGCCGCAAAAACCGGCAACATCTTTTAGAACCGATTTCCATACACCTGTACCAACAGCAGCAGAATCCAGAATCGCTTGTGTTTGACCGAAACTGCTAATCTTACCCTCAAGCTCAGCAATTTTGCTCAATGTTTCCTGATTTTGTCTGATGATTAAAGTCTTCTGTTTTATCTCTGCATCAAGCCTGGATAATTCTTTTGTATTTTGCAGAACTTTAAGAGTAAACAAAAAAGCAGCAAGAAATAAAAATGGAAGAACGGCGAAACTATGCCAGGAGAACTGAAAGAATTTTTGTTCTTCGGAAATATATTTTGGTAATAAGTTTATACCTTTGTGCTCTTTTGCCAATTCATCAAAATACTCAGTGGCAACTGCAAGAGGAACGCTGTATGAAGAAAACTTAGCTTTTGTTTCTTCACCAATTGATGACATGTCTACATCATCAAACTCTAATCTGCTTACATTAGCCTCAGGGAATGTTCCGTAGAATGAAAGTATAAGATTTTCGGAATCATCTTCGCCGCAAACAATGATATTATCTAAAGACGTTACTCCGCCATTTTCCATTTCGAGTAATATCTTTGAGAAATAAACATCGTAAGTGTGAAGGTTAGTTGTTCCTATATCAATCGTAGTTCCGATGTGCTTTAGTTTTCTGCCTTGCAAGAAAATAAGCTTGCTGTATTCTTTACCAATATAAACAATTAAGCTTTGATCATCCGGAAAGAATTTTTTTCGCTTGGCAACATAATATGCTAATGCAGTATCAGCACTTTTGATTGTGGGAACTTTGAAAAACTTTTTGCCGAAATATCCGGCTAAGTTGTCTGTAAGATTAACACAGGCAACAGGTCCGTCTAAAAAAGCTGATAGTAAAGATCCGTCAGAAAGCTCAATGTAATCTATGCTTTCTTTTTCAACATTCACACCCTTTGACTGACGGATATCAGAAAGAATTTCATCGAGCAGTTTATTGCCCTTTAAATCTTTCTTTCCATCATAAGTGTGATAATAAATTGCGGGTTCAGTTAGTGCAGGAATAAACTCAAGTTTGTTTAAGTTTACTCCTTTTAATGCTGCACCAATAGAACTAAGACTTGGTGCATCAAGATTTTGGTTGAGTGAAGTTTCTTTAGAATCAACGTTTTCTAGTTGAAGTCCTTCACCTTCCAGATTAAACCCTGCGGTTGGCTGTAGATTAGAGTTTGAAGAAACCACATCCACAGATGCAGTACTCACAACTTGTAATCTGCTGCCGATTTTTTCCTGGTTAACGACAGCTAGTTTAGTGTCGTTACCCTCGCAATAAATGCAGGCTATTGTTTTCATAATTTAGGCCGCCAGTATTTGCTGAATTCTTGTTTTGTTATTCGCATAAGTAATTGCCGTTTCTAATGAAATTTTCTTTGCAAGATACAAACGTTTTAGGTCTTGTTCCATAGTTAGCATTCCTTGAGCACCACCCTGATTAATCATCATGTAGATTTCACTTGTGTTGTTATTTTTAATTGCAGCTTTTACGCTTGGAGTAACAAGTAAAACCTCTTTTGCCATCACGCGCTTTCCATCAAGACTTGGTACAAGTTTTTGTGACACTATAGATATTAAAACGTCTGCAAGTCTGTTTCTAACTCTTTCCTGTTCAGCAGGATCACACTCTGCAATTATTCTATCTATAGATTCAACAGCAGATGATGTGTGAAGAGTGGAAAAAACTTTATGTCCCGTATCCGTTACTTCTAATGCAGCCATTATCGTTTCAGGATCTCTCATTTCACCCACAACAATAATATCAGGATCCTGACGCAGCGCCTGAACTATTCCTTCCTTAAATGAATTCACATCTCTTCCAACTTCTCTATGCTTGATCAGCGAGACATTAGAAGTGTGAACAAATTCAACCGGTGCTGCAACTATTATAATATGGCAGGGATCTATTTTGTTGTGATGGTCGATGATAGAGTCTAAAGTTGTAGATTTACCAGAACCTGTAATTCCAGTAATTAAAGATAATCCAAATTTTATATAGCCATGACTTAATGCACGAACAATGTTGGGATGAAAATCAAGTGATGAAAGTGGTCTAATTACCTGATTGATGGCTCTCATATTTAATGTAAGAGTATCAAGATCAAAATAAGCATCAGATCTAAATCTTACATTTGCATTTCTTCTTTCATAAAGGAATGTATAACTAAAATCAAGATTACGTTTCTTTCCAAGCTGTTCTCTTTGATTAGTATTAAGAAGATTAATAATTATAGCTGCCGATTCATCACTAGAAAACTGACCAATTTCTTTAACACGTTCTTTATTTCCATAAATACGCATCCAGACATATCCAACGTTACCATGTCCTCCAATTTCAATATCAGAAGCTTCCTTCTCAATCATATTGGTAAGAAGCTTATTATAAAATTTTCTAAGTAACAGCCGTTCGTTTTCTTTAAGCTTATCGATGTTTTCAAGAATATAATGAACTCTATCCGGGCCAAAAATTGCCGCAGGAATAGTTTTGCAAAAATTCTCTAATATTTTTTTCTCTTCTGCAATGTTCAATTTAAAGCCTTTTAAAAAGTAATATTCCGTTATCTGTTAGATAAAACTATACCAGCAAATAAGAAACTGTTTTTTGATTAAAACAGTAACATTTATCTCTTTTTGATATAAATGTTAAGTAAAATTTACAATTCAGTAAAAAATTTTACGATTCACTTGTACCCGCAAGTACTTCTTCAATTGAAGTAAGGCCCATCTTAACTTTTTCTAAACCAGCTTCCCTTAATGTAAGGGATCCATCTTTCTTTGCCTGCAATTTTAGACTTTCTTCATCAACGTCACTGCCGGCTCGTACTATAAGTTGTCTTAATTCCTTTGTAAAATAAAGGGCTTCGTGTATTGCAAGTCTTCCCTTGTACCCTGTTCCGTTACATTCATCGCATCCCGCAGCTTCATAAATTGTAAAATTTCTCCACTCTGCAATATTTAATTCTGCCGCCGCCATTAGTCCTTCATCAAAATTTACAACTCTTTTTTTACATTTTGGACATAGTCTTCTAACCAACCTCTGTGCCACGATAAGATTAATTGCATAAGCAATAAGGAAAGGTTCGATACCCATCTTGAACAATCTTGAAACAGCACTTGGTGCATCATTGGTGTGAAGAGTGGAAAACGTTAAGTGACCCGTGTTAGCAAGTTTAATTGCAATCTCAGCAGTTTCTTTATCTCTCATCTCACCAACAAGAACAATATCAGGATCATGTCGTAAAATAGATCTGATAGCTTGTTCAAAATTCATTTTGTAACCAATCTTTAGCTGTCTGGCACCTTCAATAACATACTCAACAGGATCTTCCACAGTAAGCACATTTACTTCTGGCGATATTACCTGATAAAGTGCTGCCACCAGTGTAGTACTTTTACCGCTTCCTGTTGGTCCGGTTAAGATTACCATACCTTGCGGCTGGTTAATCGCTTTCTCAAAAGATTTTCTTGCGGTACCTGCAAGTCCAAGTTTATCAAGGTCCCTGATTACTTTTCTGTCATCAAGAATTCTTATTACAACGCTTTCAAATTTGTTCTTCAGTTCCGTACCAACCATCGGCAAAATAGAAACCCTGAATCTGATAATAATATTATCTATCTCTCTTTGTATAAAACCATCCTGCGCCATTTCTCTTTCAAATATCTATCCATTCCCCTTGCGCGATCTTTAACAACTGCAACCACGGCTTCAGGAAGAGTGCCTTCCTGAATATACCAGGTTTGAAGATTTCCATCGAGACGGAACATTACGTGTGTTTTATTTCCAGAGCGCGGAATGAAATGGATATCACTTGCTCCTCTTCTTACGCCTTCAACCAAAGCACCCTCAACAAGATTTATCAGGGCACTTTTATTAATCTCGGCATCAAGTTCCTGTTCATCTAATGAAG
>Ga0172371_10007726_pt1 | contig 15216 bp, 13 predicted proteins | sample Lak12m_FD_114543 | JGI IMG/M metagenome (GOLD analysis project Ga0172371, IMG submission 114543) | Freshwater microbial communities from Kabuno Bay, South-Kivu, Congo - kab_022012_12m | ecosystem: Environmental > Aquatic > Freshwater > Lake | place: Democratic Republic of the Congo: South-Kivu... | reverse complement strand
GATGAATGTCGTTGTCAAGGACTTTTTTCGAATGCGAAAATGCTCCCGGCGCCGGAGGGCCGCAAACACCCCCGACTCCAGGCTAGATTATACCCCCCATCGCTTGCCGTGCGGAATTACTGCCGCGTTCCCCGGAGCATAATTCTGGCAAAACGGGCCGCATTTTGTTAGAATACTCGGACATCGGAGCATGCCTTGAGCGAGATTCGCGTCGAACAGGTTCAGACGACGGCCGGTCTGAAGGCATTCATCCGCTTCCCCTGGAAGGTCTACGCGGGCGACCCGAACTGGGCGCCCCCTTTGATCACGGACGTCAAGGCGAAGCTCGACGTCCGGAAAAATCCTTTTTTCGAGCACGCCGAACGGGCTTTGTTCCTCGCCCGGCGGGACGGCGAGGTCACGGGCCGCGTGCTGGGCATCGTGGACCGCAACCACAATGACGTCCACGGCGAGAAGGTCGTATTCTACGGGATGTACGAAAGCCTCGACGACCGGGCCACGGCGGCCGCCCTCCTCGACGCCGTCGGCGCCTGGGGCCGGGAGCGCGGGATGGACACCCTGCGCGGCACGGTCAACCTGTCGCTCAACGATGAATGCGCCTTCCTGGCCGAGGGCTTCGATTCGCCCCCGGCGGTCATGATGCCCTACCATCCCCGCTACTATCTGGGCCTCATGGAGGCCTCCGGCCAGGTCAAGGCCCGGGACCTCTACGCCTATCTCCTGACGCGCGAAAACGCCCTGAACGACAAAGTGAAGGCCGTTGTGCATAAGATCCAGGACGCGACGACGGTCGTCTGCCGGCCCATCCAGCTCAAGAAATGGGAGGCGGAGGCGGACCGGATCATCAGCGTCTACAATCAGGCTTGGGAGAAGAACTGGGGATTCGTCCCCTGGACCGACCATGAGATGAAGCACATGGTCAAGAGCCTCAAATCCATCGCCGACCCCGACCTCGTCATCCTGGCCGAGGACGGGGGCCGGCCGGTGGGTTTCGGATTCGGCCTTCCGAACTACAACGAAGTCCTATTGAAGATGAACGGCCGGCTGCTGCCCTTCGGCCTGTTCAAGTTCCTGGCCGGCCGGAGGAAGATCAAGAGCATGCGCATGCTGGTCTTCGGCATCCTGAAACCCTACCGGGCTTCCGGCATCAGCTATCTGCTGGCCGCGGAGATGATCAAGCAGGGGATGAGGAAAGGATACCAGTGGGCCGAGCTGTCCTGGACGCTCGAAGACAACGACGCGGTCAACAAGTTCGCCGCCTCTCTCGGCGGCCGGGTCTACAAGAAATACCGGATTTACGAAAAGAAGATCGGATAGGCGACCCGGACCGCTCGGGCGGAGCCGGGATCGGCAAGGAGAAGGGTATGAAAACGTACGAAGGCAAGCTCCAGGCCAAAGGACTGAAGGTGGCTCTGGTCGTCAGCCGGTTCAATGCGTTCCTCACGGACAAGCTCCTGGACGGGGCGCTCGACGCGCTCAAGCGGCTGGGGGCCGAAGACGCCGACGTCGCGGTCTACCGGGTCCCCGGCTCGTTCGAAGTGCCGTTCGTCGCCCGCAAGCTGGCCCGGGCGAAAAAGGCCGACGGGATCGTCTGCCTTGGAGCGCTCGTCCGCGGCGACACGCCCCATTTCGATTTCCTCAGCGCCGAAGTGACCAAGGGGCTGGCCCAGGTCGCGCTCGAAGACGGGATTCCCGTGTCCTTTGGCATCCTGACGGTGGACACGATCGAGCAGGGCATCGAGCGCTCGGGGACCAAGGCCGGCAACAAAGGCTGGGACGCCGTGTTCTCCCTGGTCGAGACCGTCAACCTGATGAAGGACGCGAAGCTGTAACGGCATGGGAAAACGCCGGTCCGCTCGGGAGAGCGCCCTCCAAGTCCTGTTCGAGCTCGAGTTCAACGACGAGGACTTCGAGACGGTCCTCGGCCGGGCGATGAAGGAGAAACGGGCCGAACCGGCCGTCCGCGACTACGCCGGCTGGCTGGTGCGGGGCATCATGGGCCGCCGCGCCGAGATCGACGCCCTGATCCAAGGGACTTCCAACCATTGGCGCGTCTCCCGGATGGCGGTCGTCGACCGGAACATCCTCCGCATCGCCGTCTTCGAGCTGCTGGAGGAAGCCTTCCTGGCCCCGGCCATCGTCATCAACGAGGCCATCGAGATCGCCAAACGATTCAGCGGCGACCAGGCCGCCGTATTTGTCAACGGCGTGCTGGACGCCGTCCGGAAGAAGCTGGACGCGACGAAACCGAAACCGAAAGAGAAAGAGACGAAGGATGAACGAATCGAAGAACCCGCTCCCAAAAGAGCCGCCGGGCGCCGACGAGCTCAAAAAGCTTGACCAGGATATCGCCCGGGAGGAGAATTTCCGGAAGATCGTCGCCGCGGGGGACGACCCGTTTCCCCACGCGTTCCGCGGGACGCACGAGATCACGGGGATCGTCCGGAGCTACGCCGAGCTCGGCAAAGAGGAGCTCGAAGCCAAGGCCGTCCGGGTCCATGTCCCCGGCCGGATCATGACCGTCCGGAAGATGGGCCGGGCGACGTTCTTCCATATCTCGGACGGCCGGCAGGGCCTCCAGGTCTATCTCCGCGAGGACCGGGTCGGCCCCCGGCGCTATGAGGAGTTCTCTTTCTTCGATATCGGCGACATCCTTGCCGTCCGCGGCGCGCTCTTCAAGACGCGGACGGGGGAGCTGACCGTGCTCTGCGAGGAATTCACGTTCCTCGCCAAATGCCTCCACCCCCTGCCCGAAAAGTGGCACGGCCTGCAGGACGTCGAGCTGCGGTACCGCCGCCGGTACCTCGACCTCATCATGAATCCCGAGGTCATGGAGGTCTTCCGGCTCCGCAGCGCCCTCGTCTCCCGCATCCGGCGCTTCTTCGACGGGCGGGGCTACATCGAGGTCGAAACGCCGATGATGCACGCCGTCCCGGGAGGCGCGCTGGCTAGGCCGTTCATCACCCATCACAACGCGCTCGACATGGACCTCTACCTCCGGGTCGCCCCGGAACTCTATCTCAAGAGGCTCATCGTCGGGGGGATGGACAAGGTCTACGAGATCAACCGGAATTTCCGCAACGAAGGCATCGACGCGGAGCACAACCCCGAGTTCACGATGCTCGAGTTCTACGAGGCCTTCCGCGATTACGAAGACATGATGACCATGACCGAGGAGCTCCTCGTCGACCTGGCCGAAGCGCTCCTGGGCAAGACCGAACTGGCGTACGGCGAGCACACGATCTCCCTGGCCCGCCCGTTCAAGCGGATCAAGTTCATGGAGGCGATCTCGACCCACAGCGGCCTGGCGCCCGAAAAATTCGGCGACCCGGCGGCCGTCATCAAGGCGGCCGAGACCCTCGCCCCGGAGAAGAAGGCGCTGACCTTCGGCAAGGCCCTGGACATCATCTTCGACAAGCACGTCAAGCCGCACATCGTCCAGCCGACGTTCATCATCAATCCTCCCAAGGAAGTCTCGCCGCTGGCCAAAGCGGCCAAGGACGCTCCGGGAGAAGCGGCCCGCTTCGAGCTGATGATCGACGGCATGGAGATCGCCAACGCCTTCTCCGAGCTGACCGACCCGGCCGAGCAGAGGCTGCGGTTCGAGCAGCAGGCCGAGGAGCGTAAAAAGGGGGACGAGGAGACCCATCCCGTCGATTTGGACTACGTCCAGGCGCTCGAATACGGGCTCCCGCCGACGGGAGGGGAGGGGATCGGCATCGACCGGCTGGTCATGCTCTTCGCCAACCGCAAAACGATCCGCGAGGTCATCCTCTTTCCGTTGCTGAAATCGAAGGAATGATAAAATGAATGGGGACATGTTCCGAATTCTCTTGAATTCGATACGTGTCCCCGTTTTACGTGTCCCCGATTTGAAGATCTCATGAATTACGAATTTTTCATCGCCAAGCGCTACCTGACGGCCAAGCGCAAGCAGGCCTTCATCTCCGTCATCACCTTCATCTCCGTCCTCGGGATCACGATCGGGGTCATGGCCCTCATCATCGCCATCGCCCTCATCACCGGATTCCAGGCCGACGTCCAGGACAAGATCCTGAGCGCGACGTCCCACCTCATGGTCCAGAGCGTCTCCGAGGAAGGCTTGAGAGACTACCGGCAGGCCATGGACCGGATCCGGACCGTCCCCGGCGTCCGGTCCGTCTCGCCCGTCGCCCTGAACCAGGCTTTGATCACCGGGCCGGCCAAAACGGACGGGGCCTATCTCAAAGGCCTCGATTTCGACTTGGAGGTCAAGCAGGCCGCGTGGCTTCAAAAGCTCGAGAGCGGGACGATCCCCAGCCCGCCCGCGGCTTCAGGCCGGGACGGCCTCCTCCTCGGCCACGACCTCGCCTTCAAGCTGGGCGTGGGGGTCGGCGATGTCGTGACCGTCCTGACCTCGGCCGTGCGGCTGACCCCGACGGGGCTGGCCCCGAAACAGAAGAATTTCCTGGTGACGGGGATCTTCGTCACCGGGCTCTATGAGTTCGATTCGGCCACGGCCCTGGTGTCCCTCCCCGTCGCCCAGAAGCTGTTGGGCCTCAAGGACACGGTCAGCTATCTGCAGGTCATGATCGACGACATCTTCGCCGCGCCCCGCTATAAGGACCTCTTCCGCTCCGTCCTGCCGCCGCTGGCCTACACGACGACGTGGATGGAACTGAACCGCTCCCTCTTCTCGGCCCTCAAGCTGGAGAAGAACATCATGTTCCTGACGATCACGCTCATCGTCATCGTCGCCGCCCTCAACATCATCGCCACGCTGATCCTCATGGTCATGGAGAAGACGAGGGACATCGGGATCCTGATGGCCATGGGCGCGACGCCGCTCCACATCCGGCGGATCTTCTTCTACCAGGGCGCCCTCATCGGCGTCCTAGGCACCGTGCTCGGCACGGCTCTCGGGCTCGTCTGGTGCGTCCTGGCCAATGCCTTCGAATTGATCAAGGTGCCCGTGGACATCTACCAGATCTCCTTCGTCCCGTTCCGCATCAAGGCCGTGGACCTGGGCCTCATCGTCGGCGTTTCGCTCCTGATCAGCCTCCTATCCACCCTCTTTCCTTCCCACCGCGCTTCGAAAACCGATCCCGTGATCGCTTTGAAATATGAGTAGCTTTCTTCGCGCCGTCGACCTGGGGAAGGTTTATCCCCTGCCCAAGGGCGTCCTCGAGGTGTTTCGAGGCCTGAACTTCGAGCTCGAAGCGGGCGACATCGTGGCCGTCATGGGCGCTTCGGGGGTAGGGAAGACCACGTTCCTCAACCTCCTGGGCGCCTTGGACCGCCCCTCGGAAGGGGCGGTCTTCCTCGAAGGCGAAGACCTCTTTGCCAGGGACGAAAAGGAGCTGGCCCGCATCCGCAACCGGAAGATCGGCTTCGTCTTCCAGTTTTTTCATCTCCTTCCTGAATTCACCGCCCTGGAGAACGTCAGCCTTCCTTTGATGATCGGCGGCCTGGCCAAGGACGCCGCTTTAGCCAAAGGCCTGGAGATTCTCAAGGAGGTCTTCCTCGAGGACAAGGCTCTCTGCCGGCCCGCCCAGCTTTCGGGAGGGGAACAGCAGAGGATCGCGATCGCCCGGGCCTTGATCAACGAGCCCCGGCTCCTCCTGGCCGACGAACCGACGGGAAATCTCGACTGGAAGACCGGCGAGCATATCTTGAAACTCCTCCTCGATCTCCACCGGAAAAGGGGATTGTCCTCGATTCTGGTCACCCACAACGATAAAGTCGCCCAATTCTGCCGCAAGCTCTACTTGATGGAACGGGGGGAATTGAAACTTTCCGCCTGATTCCGCCGTTCCAGAAGAGAGGCGCGAGCGGATCCTTTGAAAAAAGCCGCCTCTTATGGTATAAGGAAAAAGCCATGAAAAAGTGGATGATCGGCCTGTTCCTTCTCCTGGCTCCCCTTTTGAGCTTCGGGCAGGAGCTCATCGAGCGCATCGATATCTCCGGAAACGAGAAGGTGACCAGAGAGACGATCATGTATTACCTTTCCGCCAGGGAAGGGGACTACTACAGCGAAGACATCATCAAAAAAGACTTCAAAGTGCTCTGGTCCACGGGCTTTTTCGCGAACATCCGGATCGAGAACGAGCAGGGCGCCAAAGGGAAAATCATCAAGATATATCTTGAAGAAAATCCGGTCATCAAGAGCATCACGTATAAGACGGGTAAAAAGGTCAAGGAAGAAGACATCGTCAACAAGCTCAAGGAACGGGACGAATACGTCCTTCCGTACTCGTATTACAACCCCTCCAGGATCCAGAAGATCAAGAAGACCATCGAGGAGTTGCTGGCCGACAAAGGCCTCCACGCGGCCGTGATTGATATCGAAACGGCGAAAAAAGGGAAGAGCGAGCTCGACATCGTCTTCAAGATCGACGAGGGCCCCAAGGTCCGCGTCGGCGAAGTCGAGTTCACCGGAAAGCCCAAGCTCTCCCAGAACGCGCTCCGCGAAGCGATGAAGGAGAATCAGCAGCTCAGCCTCTTCTCCTGGGTCACGGGCAAGAGCCTGTACAAGCAGAATAAGCTCCCCGACGACCTGGCCAGCGTCAAGAAGGCCCTCCAGGAGAACGGTTACATGGAGGCGACGGTCGGAGAGCCGAAGGTCGAAGAGATCACCGAGCGCAAGTTCCCCTATTTCAAGGCGCGGAAGATGATGAAGCTCAGCATCCCCGTCAACGCCGGCTATCTCTACCGCGTCGGCGACATCAAGATCGAGGGCAACAAGGCCTTCAATACGGCCGGGATCCTCAGCCTGATCAAGCTCCGCAAGGGCGATATCTACAGCACCAAAATCCGGGAGAAGAGCGTCGAGGACATCGGGGAGATGTTCCGCAATTACGGCCACCTCTACGGCCAGGTCATCCCCATCGAGACCCTCGACCCGAAGAACAAGGTCGTCAACGTGACCTATCAGATCGTCGAGAACGACATCTGCTTCCTCCGCCGCCTCGAGTTCCGCGGCAACATCTTCACCAAGGACAAGGTCATCCGGCGCGAGATGGCCCTCCGCGAAGGGGACATCTTCAGCTTCGCCCAGTTCAAGAACAGCATCCTCCGCATCAAACAGCTCGGCCTGGTCGATCTCGAGAAGGACCCCGAGGTCAAGCCGTCCGCCGACGACCCGACCCAGTTCGACGTGAGCGTCAACGTCAAAGAGCTCCAGCGGAACAACATCCAGTTCACGGCGGGCTACAGCGGCTACGAGGGGACGTTCGTCGCGGCCAGCTATTCCACCGTCAACTTCCTCGGCGCCGGGGAAAATCTGGAGATCACGGCCCAGTACGGCAAGCGGATCAAGAACTACGTCTTCGGCTTCACCGAGCCGTATCTGTTCGACCTGCCCGTCACGGCCGGGTTCAACGTCTACGACCGGACGGCGATCTACCCTTACCTCTACGATCAGAAATCGCGGGGCATCGATTTCACCTTCGGGGCGATCCTGGTGTTTCCCTGGCGGGTGAACCTTGTCTACAGCTTCCAGTACATCGACGTCAAACAGCCCTCCGAGACCTACAGCTCGGAAGACGGCTATTATTCGCCGTATTCGTATATGAGCCCCTATTACATGAACCTGTACGGCTGGGGCAAATACAACATGAGCTCCCTCACGCCCTCGTTGTACCGGTCGACGATCGACAGCCCCCTGACCCCCTCCAGCGGGACGATGTATCTCCTCTCGCTCAAATACGCCGGGACCTTCCTCGGCGGCGAGATCGACATGATCAAGCCGAACTTCGAATTCACCCACTACCAGCCTTTGAAGCGGGGCGTCATGTCGCTCGGCGTTCACGTCGAATACTCGTTCGTCAAGCCCATCGGGGACACCGAGGTCCCGTTCTGGGAGCGGTTCTTCCTGGGCGGGGAGCGGAACATCCGGGGCTACGAGATCTACACGATCGGTCCCCGCGACGAGAACAACTCGAACGTCGGGGGGCTGAAGCAGATCGTCTTCAACGCCGAGCTCATCCTCCATGTCGGAGGAGCGGACAGCCCGCTCTACCTCATCGCCTTTCACGACATGGGCAACGCCTACGCCCTCGACGAGCGCGTCAGCCTGAAGAACGTCTATACGTCCACCGGCCTGGAAGCCCGCATCTTCGTCCCGGCCTTGCGGGTTCCCTTCCGGCTGATTTTTTCTTATAATAATAAGCTGATCTACGAGAGCGACTCCAACTTCGCCTTCCGTTTCGCGATTGGAACCACGTTCTGAGACAGACGCGGACTCGTTCCGCCAATTTTAGGAGGTTGACCATGAAACACAGAATCCTGTCGATCGCCCTGATCGCCCTGTTCGCCGGCGCTCTGGCCGGCGCGGGCTTCGCCCAAGTCAAAATCGGCATCGTCAATTCCCAGGATGTCCTGGAGAAGTCGTCCGAAGGCAAGAAGATCATCGCCCGTCTGACGGAGACCGATAAGCAGAACTCGGCGGCCATCACCAAGCTCGACGACGAGATCCGGAACCTTCAGACCAAGCTCAACACGCAGCGCATCACCATGACCGACGACGCGATCATGGCCATGTCCACGGAGCTCGACCGGAAGAACACGGACCGGAAGCGGAAAGCCGAGGATGCCTACAGCACGATCAACGAGCTCCAACAGAGGCTCTTCAAGAAGCTCCAGGACGAGCTCATCCCCATCGTCGAGCAGCTCGGCAAGGAGAAGGGGATGGACGTCATCTTCGACCTGGCCAAGAGCGGCGCCGTCTATTGGAGCCCGGCGATCGATTACACGGCCGAAGTCATCAAGCGCTACGACGCGTCGAAAGCGACCGGCAAGTAGCGGACACGGACCGGCCTCGTGTTCGACATCGAAGCGATCCTTAAGTTCCTCCCCCACCGCTATCCCTTCCTGCTCGTGGATCGCGTCCTGAGCCTGGAGAAGGCCAAGTCGATCGTCGCGATCAAGAACGTCACGTTTAACGAGGAATTTTTCCAGGGCCATTTCCCGGATATCCGCATCATGCCCGGCGTGCTCATCGTCGAGGCCATGGCTCAGGCGGGCGGCATCCTCCTCTTCAATTCCATCCCGGACCCGCAGACGAAGTTCGTCCTGTTCAGCAAGATCGACAACATGAAGTTCCGCCGGCCCGTCGTGCCGGGCGACCAGATCCGCCTGGAGTGCGAATTCCGGAAGTTCAAAAACCGCTTCTTTCAGCTCCACGGCAAGGCGTTCGTCGACGGCGAGGTCGCCGCCGAAGGCGACATGATGGCCTCGCTCTTGGACCGGGGGGAGCTGAATGTCGCGAAGTGACGTCACGGTTCACCCCTCTGCGTCCGTCCACGCGGAGGCGATCCTGGAGCCGGGCGTCTGGATCGGGCCGGGGTGCGTCATCGGCCCCCGCGTCGCCATCCGGCGGAACACCCGTTGCGAGGCCCATGTCGTCGTCGGCGGCTGGACCGAGATCGGGGCGGATTGCCGCTTTTCCCCTTTCGCGGCCGTGGGGGGCGAGCCTCAGGACGTCGGCTATAAGGGCGAGGAAACCCGCATCGAGATCGGAGCGCGGAACGTCTTCCGCGAGTTCGTGACCGTCCACCGGGCGACGACGAAGCAGGACCGCCTGACCCGCATCGGCGACGACAACTACTTCATGGCCTACTCCCATGTCGCCCACGACTGCGTCGTCGGCGACCGGACGATCTTTCTCCACGCGGCGACGCTTGGCGGCCATGTGACCGTCGGGGACTGCGCCACGGTCGGCGCCCTGAGCGCCGTCCATCAGTTCTGCCGGATCGGACGCTTCGCCTTCATGGGCGGCGGCACGCTGGTCGTCCAGGATGTCCTGCCGTTCGCCCGGGTGGTCGGCCAGCGGCCGACGCGCGTCCTGGGCCTGAACACGATCGGGCTGAGGCGGAACGGATTCTCGAACGCGCGGATCGCCGCCCTCAAGGCGATGTTCAAGATCGTCTTCTTCTCGGACCTCAACACCAAGCAGGCCGTGCAGCGTCTCATGGCCGATGTCCCGGACGGCGAGGACCGGGCCGAGATCCTCGGCTTCATCGCGTCCTCGAAGCGGGGGCTGGTCAAGAAAGCGGCGGAGGCATGGGAACGCGACTAGGGATCATCGCCGGTTCGGGCCGCTTTCCCCTGCAGGCGCTCGAGATGGCCAAGGGCCTGGGGTATGATTGCGTCGTCGCCGGCATCCGGGGCGAAGCCCTTCCCGAACTCAAGCTGCGGGCCGACGCTTTCGAATGGGTCGGCACCCACGAGCTCGACAAGCTTCTCACCTTCTTCAAGGAGCGCGACGTCCGCGAGACGGTCTTTGTCGGCAAGGTCGAGCCCCGCGTTCTCGTCCAGAAGGACCTTCAGGACGAAGCCCTGGCCCGGCTCCTGGCGCGCGCCGAGAACCGGACGCCGACCGCCATCCTGACGACCTTGATCGAGCATCTCTCCGCGCACGGCCTCACGGTCAAGGATCCGGCTTTCCTCCTCAAGCCGTTTTTCTGCCCGGAGGGGATCCTGACGAAGACGGGTCCCTCGGATGCCGTCCTCGAGGATATCGCCTTCGGCTCGCCCTTGGCCAAGGCCGTCGCGGACCTCGATATCGGACAGACGCTCGTCGTCAAGAGCCGGGCGGTCGTCGCGGTCGAGGGCCTGGAAGGAACGGACGAGACGATCCGCCGGGCGGGGCGGCTGGCGGGGGAGGGCCTGACGGCCCTCAAGGCGCGGCGAACGCGGCAGGACCCGAGAATCGACCTGCCCGCGGTCGGCCTGGAGACGATCAAGAGCCTGGTCAAGGCGAGAGGCGCCGCCCTCTGCATCGAAGCCATGGGCGTCGCCTTATTCCAGAAGGAGGAAGCCCTGGCCCTGGCCGATGAGAACGGGATCGCGGTCGTCGCCCGGCCGTTCGAGGCCGGGCCTTCGTCCCGGCCGTCGGAAAAGGAATAGCCCGGCGGGCATGAAAGAGGCGAACGTCAGAAGCGATGGATAAAGTCAAAGTCGGGATCATCGGAGTGGGATATCTGGGCATGCAGCACGCTCGGATCGCCTCTTACCTGGAAGAGGCCGAGCTGAAGGCCGTGGCCGACACCGATTTCAAGAAGGCTCTCGAGATCGGCAACCGTCACGGAGTCAGCTATTATCAGAACTACGAAGAGATGATGGACGAGATAGATGCCGGGATCGTCTCGACCCCGACGTCGGAGCATTTTCGCGTATCGATGAGACTGCTCGAGCGGGGCAAGCACGTCCTCGTCGAGAAGCCGATTACGGAAACCGTCGAGCAGGCCGAACAGCTCGTCGACCTGGCCCGAAAAAACGGCCTCCTCCTCCAGGTGGGGCACCTGGAGCGGTTCAATCCCGCCGTCGAAGTCGTCGAGAATATGATCTCTGACCCGAAGTTCATCGAGGTCCAGCGGCTGGGGTCGTTTTCGGCCCGCTCTCTCGACGTCGACGTCGTCAAAGACCTCATGATCCACGACCTCGACATCATCCTCGCCCTGATCAAGGACGAGGTCGGCGTCATCCGGTCCTCGGGGATCCATGTCCTGTCCGACAAGGTCGACATCGCCAACGCCCGGCTTGAGTTCAAGGGGGGATGCGTGGCGACGCTCACGGCCAGCCGCGTCCACCAAGGCAAGGTCCGCAAGCTGCGCATCTTCGAGCCGACCTCCTATTACTCCATCGACTACATCGACCAGGAGGTGAAGGTCTTTCCTCTCAGCGGCCGCCAGACGGACATCAAGACCTTGAAAACCAAGAAGGAAGAGCCGCTGAAGAAGGAGCTCGAGAACTTTCTCCGCTGCCAGGCGGAAGGCCGGCCGGGAAAGGTCAGCGGCGAGGAGGGCCTCCGCGCCCTCCGGCTGGCCTACGACGTCCTCAAAGAAATGGAAACGGCCTGAGCCTCAGCGGACGACCTTGATCAGCTGGCCGCGCCCGGGCACCGTTTCCACGTCCTTCAACTCGTTCAGAATCGACAGATAGGTCAACTCCTCCTTGCCGAGGCCCTGATTCAGATAGCTCTTGAAGGGGCGCTGCCCGTCGGCCTGGACGATCCGGAGGTGCTGCGGTTGCCGATTCAGGTAGCGAGCGTCCCGGAGGTCGTTGAAGGAGGAGAAGACCCGGTGGAACGCCGGGTCGAACTTGTTGAAATCCGCGGCCTGGCTCAACTGAGCGAAGGTGTAGATGTATCCGTTTTTCCGGATGCACGTGATCCGGGCCCGGAGGAGGCTCTGATCCTGCTGCGGGATGTTGTAGATCCCATGATGCGCCGCCATCCCGTTGAGGAAATCGGCCTGTTCCCCGACGAATTGCCCGCCTTCGATCGAAGCCGCCTGCTTTTTGACGTAAGCGGCCAGGTTCTCGCCGCTCTTTTCGGCCTTGAGGATGACAGCCGCGTTGCCGTCGGCGTCGGCCAGGGTGACTTGGGCCGGCGAGTTCTGGACCTTCCACCCTTGCGGGACGGAGAAGACGAACCGCATCTGGGGATGGTAGAACGCCCCGGCTTCGACGTAGCCCTGGCGGGGGTCGTCGCCGTAGATGAGGTTATCGATGCGGCCGAGATACTCCTCGCGCTTGACCGGGAACGCGACGTCGATCTCGCCGAGCATGGCCTTGACGTTCTGGATGCGCTCGCTCGTCAAGGGATGGGTGGACAGGAACCCCGGAACGCTGTGGCCGCCGGACATATCTCCGTAGCGCTGTAGAGCGGAGAAGAATTTCACCATCTCGCCGGAATTGAAGCGGCCGGCGCGCGCGTACTGGACGCCCAGGGAGTCCGCCTGGCGCTCATCGTCCCGGCTGAATTTCAGAAAGAGGAGCTGAGCCCCCAGGCCGGCGATGCCGGCGTACTTGGCGAACTCCTTGCTGAGGACGCTGCCCACGGCCAGCCCGGCCATGACCAGGATCTGGGTGGACATCTGCCGGACGCTGTGGCGGGCCGCGACGTGGCCGAGCTCATGGCCCAACACCACGGCCAGCTCGGACTCCGAGTTCATCAGGGCCAGGATGCCGCGGGTGACGTAGATATACCCCCCCGGCGCGGCGAAGGCGTTGACGACCGGCGTGTCGAGGACGGCGAAATGATACTCCAGCTTGGGGCGGTGCGTGTGCGGCGTGATCGTCATCCCTACCGCCGTGACGTACTTGGTCAGCTCGGGATCGGGATAATAGCCGTATTCCTGGGCGATCTGGGCGTCCGTCTCCTTGCCCATCTCGATCTCGCCTTGCTCCGAGATGAGGGCCAGCTCCCGTTTGCCCGTCACCGGATTGATGGCGCAGGCGGCGGCGACGAGGATGATGATGAAACAGAATAGCGCTGTTTTTTTCATGCCCTATTTCCCCAAGACAAACACATTGTCGTCCAAATTGGAATTGAGGACGATTTTGGCGAACGACATCTTCAAGAACTCCGAACCGCCCTGGTGGATGCTCATGCCGTGGGCGATCGTGACGTTGCCGACCTTTTTGTAATCGGAATAGTACGTCTCGGATTCGACCTCCGCTCCGGTTTGGGGATCGGTCCCCGGCCCTCGGGTCATGAAGATGAGGTAAGTGGCCGGGTCGACGTACAGCGTGTACTTCTGGCCGTCCTTGAAGGTCTGTTCGAGGACGAGGCACTCCTTGCCCTGGACCTTCTCCCGGCTTTTGGCGGCGAAGCTGATCCCGTATTTTTCGGGATTGAGGGTCGCGTCGGTGCCCAAGGCCTGTTTTTTCATGTCCTCAAGCTGTTTGCCGGTCAAGGCCTGAACGGTTCCCGACTGGGGGTCGGTCGTCCAGGCGCGTTCTCCGTCGCAGGCCTGGGTCATGGCCATATTGAAGCCCTCGACGGCGAATTCCATGTCCATGCGCATTTTGTTGGGCTCTTTTTGGTGCAGGGTGATGGTTCCGCCCATGGTCATGCCCATCAGGTTCATCTGGAGCGTTCCGGAGATGGTGGTGTCCTTGACGGCGGCCAGATCCTTGCGGCCGCCCTGGGCTTCGATCACCTTGTCCAAGATGTCCTTGGCGGTCTGGCCGGACGCGTAAGGCGCGAACGTTCCGACGAGGACCAGCCCCGCGACGGCGAATATCAGCGCTTTTTTCATCGACTCCTCCTCTCGGGCGAATCCCGCGATCCTCCTTAATTGTATAGAATTCGGCCAGAGTTTCCAATACAATACTTCTTTCCCGATAAGGACGGCGACGTGACCACGGTCTCTTCGAAACGCGCCCTCGGCCTCTTCGACGCGGCCATGATATCGAGCGGAGCGATGATCGGCTCCGGAATCTTCATGAATTCGTCCGAGAGCGCCCGGTTCCTCCAGACGTCCTCTCAGCTTATCTTGGTCTGGGCCCTCGGCGGCATCGTCGCCTTTCTCGGTGCTCTCTGCTTCGCCGAGCTGGGAGCCCTTTTTCCCCAGTCCGGCGGACAGGTGGTCTATTTGGAGAGGGCCTTTTCGCCGTGGGCCGGCTTCCTCTTCGGCTGGACGCTCTTCAGCACCATCCAGACGGGGGCCATCGCCGCCGTGGCCACTACGTGCGCGCGCTTCATCGGCGCGTTCGTCCCGATGTCGGATGTCTGGACCGGGATCCTCGCCGCCGGGATCATCTGGCTCCTGTCGGCCGTCAACATCCTCGGCATCCGGCCGGGGAGCCTCGTCCAGAACGTCTTCACCGTCCTCAAGATCCTGGCGCTCGTCATCCTCATCGCCGTCGGCCTCTTCGGGTACAGGTCTCCGCTTCCCGACTTGGGGCCCTTGTTTCCGGGCGGCATCGACCTCCGTATGCTGAGCGCCCTGGGCTTGGCTTTGATGCCGGCGCTCTTCTCCTACGGAGGCTGGCAGAACCTGAATTTTGTCGCCGGCGAAGTGAAAAATCCGGCCCGGACGATCCCCCTGGCCGTCATCTCCGGGGTCACGCTCGTCGTCGCGGTCTACGTCCTGTCCAACGTCGTCTATGTGAAGGCGCTCCCGATCGGCGGGATCGCGGATTCGACCAGGCTCGCCTCCGACGCATTCCAGTCCATGGTCGGGCCGTGGGGAGCGAAATTCATTTCCCTGGCCATCGTCGTCAGCACCTTCGGCATCACGAACGTGTTCATTCTCACCGGAGCCCGCGTCTATCAATCCATGGCCCGGGAAGGATTGTTCTTGCCCTTGGCCGCCCGTCTTCATCCGCGTTTCGGGACGCCGCACCTCTCGATCATACTCCAGTCGGCCTGGGCCTCCTGCCTGCTCCTGACGAACACGTACGGCCGGCTCCTTCAATACGTCACCTTCGGCGATTGGATCTTTTTCG
>Ga0172371_10007724_pt1 | contig 15219 bp, 4 predicted proteins | sample Lak12m_FD_114543 | JGI IMG/M metagenome (GOLD analysis project Ga0172371, IMG submission 114543) | Freshwater microbial communities from Kabuno Bay, South-Kivu, Congo - kab_022012_12m | ecosystem: Environmental > Aquatic > Freshwater > Lake | place: Democratic Republic of the Congo: South-Kivu... | reverse complement strand
TCGCGAAACACTACTAAACGATCGTAATTTCGTAATAGTTTCAATAGGATGACTTTTATATAAAATATCTATAATTTTATTCAGGTCATCATCCTGTAAGCCGAAACATTTATCAAGATGTTGCAGCATCAACACAGGAATACAAATGGCAACTTTCTCAACTAGCTCATGATACCAATTAGCAGTTTTTAATTCTGAAAAGGCTTGTGCTGTTACGGCATTTTTATCTTTCTGTGCCCCTTCCTGAGTAAAAATTCCTAGTATTGATAACCTAACATCATCACGGTTTATATTAGTAGGTTTTTTTATTTCATCCCATTCTGCTTTTGTGCCAGTAAATCTAGTAATGGATAAGACAGCGTCTGCAAGTTTTTGCTCAGCCTTTCTTTGTTTAGCGGCGGCTTTTTCTGCGGCTTTTTCTGCAGCTTCTCTTTGTTGAGTTTCAACTTTTTCTGCAGCTTCCCTTCGTTGAGTTTCGGCTTTTTCTGCGGCTTCCCTTCGTTGAGTTTCAGCTTTCTCTGCAGCTTCTCTTCGTTTTGCAGCTTCAAGTCGATCAGCTTCTCTTTGACGGTCAGTTTCTACGCGTTGACGCTCAGCAGCTTCTTTTAGTTGAGCAGCGAGTAATTGATTAGCCTTCCTCTGCCGCTCAGCAGCTTCTTTTAAATCTTGTTGAATCTTTCTTAATCTTTCCCTAAGTTTTGTTATAATCCCTCCTATCTCAACAGAAAGTTGAGTTGTGATTTCAGATTCAGAGTTTTTTGCAGCTATATCTAGTGTTAATTCAGTGACCTCAGGATTCAAAGTGTTAGGATCTATAATAATCTTTTCTGATTTAAAAATCCCGGTAGATTTATTGGCTCTGCCACGAATTTCCTGAGACATAGTTCTTATAGTAAATTCTACTTCTGGGGTTGCAAATCCATCAGCATCCAACATTTCTGCAAATATCCTAAATGCTATTTTATTGTCAGGTGTAAGGCTTAAGTTCTCATGTTTTGCAGATATTTCTTTTGTCATCTATAAAATTATGAATAATTATTTTAGTTTAGCTTTTTCAGCAACATCTTTTACAGATATAGCCCATGGCTGTAATTTATATTTTTCAAAAGCTTTTAAAGCATCTTCGTGATTTATTTTGGCAGCCTTGAGGGCTATTTGCTCAGCCCACGGATAAAATTCGAATAATTCTATGTATTTAAAAAATGCTTCGGGGTCTTTTTCTGCAGCAATTTCAACTGCAGTAGGTGAATCAGGATTTTTTTCTATATCTTTAAACTTACTTAATATCAACTCAGGAATAACGTTAGCGATTTTCATGAGTAATTCCTTGTACCATTCGGCGGATTTTAGTTCCATCAAGGCTCTATAGCATCTAGATTCATTATTCTTGCCAACCATTTCTAAAAATTTTTGTTGAACGATTTCGTGATTTATGTTTTTTGGATTTTTTATTGTCTTCCATCCATCCTCGACGTCTCTATCATAGCGTTCATTATTATCATGGGCATCAGTGCATCTTTTACAGTCACACCTATCACAAGTTAATGAATCCCAGTCGACTTGAGCACGTTGATAATATTTAAAAACATCGTCCAATGCTCTCTCGATTATTCTTTTATGCTCCCTTTTTTCATTAGCTTCTCTTTGTAGCTTGTCATGGTCTTGTTTTCTTTGTGTGTCAACGGCTTGTCTCTGTTTATCAGCATCAGCTTTTAATCTCAATTGTAGTTGTTTAACTCTACCTCTTAATCCTTCCATAATTTTGCTTATATTTACAAAAATTTGAGTTTCAGTTGTGGTCTCAGCATCTTTAACGGATATATCTACGGCAAATTCATTAACATCTCCATCAAGAGCAGGAATATCTACAATAATATCCTCTGATTCGAAAATCCCAGTTATTCTATCAGCTTTACCACGGATTTCTTGGGACATTGTTCTTATGATAAATTCAACTTCTGGCACTGCAAGTAGTACATCAGGGTCGTTATCGAATAATGCTGCATCTATTTTAAATGCAACTTTTTTGTCATCTACTAGTCTCAGATTGTCATATTTTGCTACTATTTCTTTTGTCATCTCTATAAAATGTCACGGATAATAGTTGGAATTAAAGGATGTCTTTTTAATAACGAAATTAATGCTGCATGGTTATTCGGAGCGGCTTTATGGATTTCTTTTCTGGTTTCGAGGGCGTCTTGTTTAGTCTGAGCTTTTTCTGCGCCTTTTTTTAATGCTTGAAAAACGACACCATTGCTAATTCCATATTCTAGAGCCAAAGACGCAATAGAAAAGCAATACTGCGGAGATCCGGAAATATTTCCGTTATCAATAACTTCTATTATCATCTCAATTATTCTTTGTTTTACAGGAGCCAGTTCTGCTCTATCAAAAATTTTTCTTTTGATAAGCATTTGTGGTGATTTCTTAATTAATTTTTTAATTAATTTAAGTCCAGTTTCTATATCATTTTCTCTTATGTAATCGATGGAAAGTTTATAATCAAAATCTTCTGATGACTTTATTTCAGATCTGAGCACCTCTCGTAACTTTGGAAGAATAGGAGTGAATGCCGGTTCAGTTTGTATTTTTTTAGAGAATTCAGGATGTTTCTCTAATAATTCTATAAGCCTTCTTGTGGCATCTTCTAGCAATTGATGAGCTGCAAGATATTTTGCTAAGGAGAAAGCTGTTTCACTGTTAGATGGATCCATTCTTAAGGCGGAATTAGTTGTCTCAATAGCTTTCACCATATGGATATCTCTATCTTGAGTTTCTCCTCGTTGTTCATGGACTGTTGCTCTTGCGTAATAGAGTTGTGAAAGAGTCATGGTAATCTTGATTTTCAAAGGTAAATCATTGTCACCGACAAAGTCTAACGCTTCTAATAAATCTTTTTCTGCCTCATCTGGTCTTTCAAGAATTATGTAACATATTGCTCTGCGATAATATGTCTCAAAATTTGTAGGATCTCTTTTTGCAGCATCGTCGAAATAGGGGACAGCTTTCTCTACTTTTCCCATCTCGAATAATTTTATTCCATTTCTTAAACTCTCATCGGCTCGGATTTTTTCAGGATTCAAGTCTCTTTCTTTTTGTTCTTGTGCAGCTAAAACTAAAGCTTCCCTATATTGAGCAATAGCTTCTACAATTTGAGTGCCTTTTTCTCCTAACATCGCAACTAAAGATTCTCTATGCAAACCAATAGCCTCTATAATTTCAGTACCTTTTTGATTTAAGACTAATGCTGCAGCTTGTATTGTTCCGTTAATTTCTTGTAAATCATCATCGATGTCTTCAAGGTCATCATCAATTTCAGCAAGTCCATCCTCAATTTTTTGGGCTGCTTCAGCTAAATCTCCTCTTATCCCATCAAGAGTGCCATTAATTTCACCCAATGAATCCCCAATATTTCCCAATCTTGCCAATTGATCTCTTTGTAGTCCAATGCCTTCCAATGCCGTAGCCAACTGTCCAAATCTAGTTCGCTGAGCGTCATCCATTCTAGTGATTACTTCTACTCCTAATAATTTTTGTAATGCCAAAGATGCAGCAGTGTTGTCGGCAGTTTCCATAGTAGCAGTGCGGATATCTTCTCGTTGTACAAGTGCAACATTGCTGTTTCTCAAAAGTCCTGCAGTGTCTCTTCTGATTGCACCTCTATCAAATCCGGCAACTTCCATTAGTCTTGCCATCAACGATGTATTATCAGATGTGCGTCCAGTATGCCTTTCTATCAGTTCTCTCTGATCATTTGCATCTCTTGTAAGTGATACTATCTCTCTAGCGCTTACCGCAGTGTCTCCGGTGACTTCAAGAATACCTTCTTCAACTCTAAGAGATCTTCTTTGTGTTGCCAACGACATCTCTTGTGTATCAAGAGATCTCCTTCCGGTTTCTGAAATGTCTGCTAAATGTTGAGTGCCAATTTCTTGAAGATGTGCAATATCGGCTCTTTGACGGTTTCCTGCAGCTAATTGATCATTAACGTCTCTAATTCCATATTGTATTCCCTCAGTTCCATGTCTATATTCTTGAAATCTTCTCATCAACTCATGATGAACATTAGGAACTATGTGTCGATTACTCGCAACGGCTGGCAACGATGACATCTGAACTATAGGGACATGTAGTGCTCTTCTTATTTTCGCGAGGAACCTTCTCTCTTCTGCAGACAATTTTTCTTCCATTTTTAAATCTACTCTCATTACCATTCCACTTCGAAGAATCCCAGATTTCCATTCAGGTAAATCTTTTAGAACCTCTTCTTCCCCTATATCTCTCGGAATAACTCCTCTTAATACAAGGGCAAGTGCTTCTGTTTCATCAACAGCTCCGCTACTTATAAGAGTTTTTAGACTTTTCCGATCGGAAGAAATTCCTCTCGATTCATCTCCGGATTCTCGGATCGCACCAACTTGATCTTCAGATCCTTCTCTGAAAGCTTCCAGCATTCTATCAAGTCTTTCTCTTGTATGAAATTGTGATTCGGCAATTTCTCTTCTGAGAGCCTCTGTCTGAAAATCCATAGCTTGCCTTGTCTGTTGACTTTCTTGGACTAGTCGTCCGGTTTGATCGGCTAGAGCTCTTCTTGTTTGATGGGTCTCTTCGACTAATTGTCCGGCTTTTGCATTTCCTTCTGAACCGACTTCGGCAAGAGTGTCTAATTGACGACCTTGAGCTTTTGCAAGAACATTACCTCTCATAGTTTCAACAATAACTTGCTCTGTAGGAGATAACATTGGTCTATAAGGAACTCCGTAAGCAAATGCTTTAGCCAAACCTTCCATTGTGCCGTCTTTTTTCTCTGTCATCTAAATTTGTATAAAGGAACAAATTTTATTGATTTACGCAAGAAATGTCAATCTTATGACATGGGGGTTTTTATATGTATAATAAAAAGGCTCACGTAAGCCATAATTTATCTCTGGGGTGAGTTATGGGGTTCGAACCCATGACCCTTGGGACCACAACCCAATGCTCTGCCAGCTGAGCTAAACTCACCATAGTCCTTTTAAGGCCCACCAATTCTATAAGCAATATACAAAAAACTCAAGAACTTTTAACTATAAAAATAAAAACTGATTTTTGCTCTGGGTCTCGGTGGTTCTCAGGGCAAAAAACTCCTTATTCTTTTCGAAAGCGAAGAAAACATTTTTCAAAAAGTTTCCATTAACAAAAAAAAACTCTCCCCACTTGGGGGAGAGCATCTGTTAGCTTAGGTGTACCAACGCCCTAGAAAAGCCAAGCCTTAAGTATCCTAACCCAACTCGATTTGCAAAAACTATTCTACTCGTATAAGGAAAAAAATCAAGTGATTTTATATTGATTATTTAATGGACCTGTGGAAGCTGCCTATAATTTCCTGTGATTGCCAATCACTTCATCTGAAGATGGTGCAGCAGGTTCTGGTTCCGGACGTGGATATGGATTAATTCTTTCTGTAGGCTTTGGTCCTGGCTTTGGCATTGGAGGAATACCCTCCTCTTTTTCAACTGCTTGTCCAGCTCTTTCCATGGCATCAAAAGCCTTTTGTTTAGCCAAGTTTGCTGCTTCCAGAGAGCTTCTAGCAGATACAGTGGCTGAATCAACTATTGCTAAAGCTTTTTTGATTTTTGAATATCTTTCACTCCAGAAATTATCCCAAGTAGCTCCTGGTTTATATCCAGCTCTTTCAGCTTTTTTTATAATATCTTGTTCTTGGAATAAAATTTCTTCTCTCAGTTTTTCAACATCTTTAACAATCAAAGCTACATCATTAGCAGCCTCTCTTGTGGCTTCATATGCTTCACGTAATTCCTTTTCATCTACAGATTTTTCTGCAACATCTGCTGCATTATTACCAAGTCCGGCAATTCTTCTAGCTTCTGCAGAAAGGGCTTTAGACTGTTTTGCCAATTCTTCAACTTTCTCAGCTTTTTCTAGAGCTTTATCAGCCTTCTCATCTTTGTCGTCCTCAGTTGATTCTACGCCTGCATTATCCCAACTAATAAAGTTTCCATTTGCTTTAAGTAAACTATAACCAGCAGCAGTCAATGCTACCCATCGTAATTTTCCCCAGAATTGCGCAGACCATTCGCGAGAGAAACGATAGTTATCAATAGTTCCTAGAGCAGTAACATTCCCATTAATTCTTGTAAGAGCTGCATTAACAACTGCCGGATCTGGAGGAGTAGCTGCTAGTGCAGTTTCAAGATCTCCCATATTTGACCTTAGTTCTCTCATGGCAGTCATAACTCTTGTGCCGTTTGCTCTGTTTCTTTCCATCGAAAACCTCAAAGTGTCACTGCAGAAAGTATTCATGTCTACAAACAATCCATTAATTAATCGTCCTCTCATGCTGGCAATATTTGGATCTACAGAAGCGTCAACGCGAGCATATCTAGTAGATAAATTTGTTGGAGCGGCAGTGCCAAGTCCAAACCATCTTCTGAACCACAAAGGCATCGCTCCGTGATACCACTGATAATTCATATTAAACATTTCTCGAACTTCAGTGAAAGCTTCTTTATTACTTCTAATATTTACATCTCTTTGCTCAATTCCAGGAATAGCTCTATATTTGTAATGAGCATATCCAAAACCAACAAGTGAAGCAGCTGCAACTACAGTTTGGAACACTCCAATAGAATTTCCTCCAACGAATTTCCCAAACTGATCTAGTCCAAGAAGTCCCATAAATCCATAGCTTCCCATTTTTACAATATTCCCATCTTTCAAAACTCCCATGTTTTCTCCACGCTTGATCATGTCTGCACTTTCTACTCCGGCAACTGCCAACATTTCTGGAGTAACTCTGCCGGCTTTTTTCAAATTTTCGAAAGTTTCATAACTTCTTTTTATAGAAGTAGAGAATGCAGCAAGTTCTGCTCTGGCAGCAGGAGATAGTCTTACAAGTCCTGTATATTTGCCTTTTTCAGCAACAAATTCTCCATCTCTTACAGATATTTTAAATCCATTTTTATTAAGAGCATCCAAAGCATCTACCAAATTTTTTCCTGATGTTACAGAAAATTCATTAGTAGCCGCATTGCGTTCGATTCCAGGAGTAGATCTAAATTCAAGATTTGGAGTAAGCCCACGAATAGCTAATACATCTGTTTTACTGCTACTCAATATGTGCATAACTACAGGTTCAGTTGTAGCAAGAGTAAGAAGTTCTGCTTCAGTTAATTCCGTAGTAAGTGCAGAAATGCGATTTACTTCACCCATTATTCTTCGAACTTCTGCAGCAGGTCTTCCTTCAAAAAAATCTGGATTCAAATTAAATCTTTGTGTGAATACACGATATTCTTGGATAGCAGCAGCTTTTGCTGCAGGAGTATCAGTTGCTGGAATATAATCAGTTACTCCAATATTTCTTACAAATAAATCAGGATTTTTGTCTTCAAGTGCCATCCTGTGTTTGTCTGTGATTCCTTTGTGAAGTGGCTCCATAACTGGTTTAGCCACACGTCCTCCTGCACGAAGAGCCATAATTGTTACAAAGTTTCTACCAACTTCAGTCCATGGATCTATGTCAGACCAATCGTCATGATTTAGAACCATTCTTTCTGCAACTCCAAGTCCAGTAAATGTACCAGTTTCAGTAGCAAGTTTTCCTGCGTAATCGAGAGCTTTTGCACCTCTAGAAGCAAATGCATATGTAGGATTGAAACTCTTATCCAAGAATGAATTGAATAAAACTTTCTGTCCGATTGTTTTTCCAACTAATTTATCTCCGGCCATTCTAGACCATGCGAAACTGCCGGCCTCAATAGACATAAACATCAATGCATTCATCGCAAAATCTTTTCCGAAATTCTTAAATGTAATTTTATTTCCATGAAGTAATGGATCCATTACATTCATACCAACTGTGAATCCAGCAGTTCTTGCTCCGAATCTTGCCAAGTCGATAGCAATACTTCCATTTTCAGCCATTCTTGCGAGTCTTGTTGAACGGCTTATCAAAGCCAAATCAGCAGCTCCTTCGAATGCCATTCCAACTGTAGCACTTACTAATACTACGATGGCCTGAATAACTAATTCTCTAGTCAAAAATCTCATTGTTTCATCTGACAAATCTGATCCGATTCCTTCCATATTTGTTAAGCTTTTTGAAAGTTCCAAGTCCAAACCTTTTAAGCTTCCATTTTTTTCTCTTCCTTCAAGTTTTTCAAAAACCATATTATCAACTTCGGCATTGATTTTTGATTTCACAAGCATTGCAGCCAACTTGTTTATCAAGTCTGGATTTGCAAGAAGTTGACCTTTTGCTGTTTCAAAATTTTCAGGAGTAATTTCAACTGTCCCAGCCTTTGTGCCGACAAGCATATTTCTTAAAGAGTCGGGGTCGTTTTCTAACATGTCGACAATCATAGCTTTTGCCTTTGATTGATAACTATAAGATTCAACTTTATATTTCTTTTCTAATGCTGCTTTTTTATCTGCAACTAATGCTTCTTCTGCAGCCATTTCTCCTTTTAATGCAGATTTGTAATAGAGTTTTGCAACTTCATCGTGTTCTACGTTTTCTCCGCGGAATGAGTCGGCAATATCTTTATATTCCTGTTTTCTTACGTCATCGTCGGCTAATGCTGATAAATTCTTTGAAGTTTCAAGTGAAAGCACCTTATTCCATAGAGCTCCTTTCTGAGAATCTTCAGGAACAGATGGCAAATTATCAGTTTTTACAAATATAGCAGTTTCAGTTTCAGAAATCCTTTGGTGCTCCTTTTTCAAAGCGTCACTTATAGGATTGAAATATTTTCTACGGTCATCTTCATCTTTATAGAACAAAGTTTTAGCTACAAAAGATAGTTTCCCGAGAGCTTCAAGTGAACGATTTTTTAAAACAATAATCGCATACTTCAATCCCTCAGCAATCTCTTGATCTTCCTGCACATTTTTTTCTTTTTTTATAGCAACAACTTTCTTTATAAACATCTCAAGTAGGGGATATGCCTTATCAGTTTCGCCGGCTAGAACAAGTTTATGAGCATCAAGAATAATAATTTTTGCCGCTATATAAGGATCACGATCTGATTTTTCCGGATCTTTTAAATCTTTGTCTAAAGCTTCTTGGACTTTAGCAATTTTTTCGATTTCGAATTGTTTGATCAAAGCTTTGTAAACTTCTCTCAATGTTTCCATAGAGATATTTTCTTCGATTTTTACATCGCCTTTGTCATCTATGTTGAAATATTTCCCGTTCAATCTTTTTAAGATACTATATTCAGGTAATTCGCTTACATGAGCCAATTTTATCTCTTTATTTAGGTCTTTTATTTGAGTCAGCATTACTTCTTTAGAACTTGAAATCATCAATTCTTCAATCTTATCTCCATATAGGTTTTCATGTTTTGGAACTGTTTGGTCACGATCAAGACTCAAAAATTCTCCACTTTCTAATTCTTGGAAGGTGTACCATTTTGCTTGTTCTTTAAATTTAACTTTTTGTTGAATGATATCTACTTCAGAAACTGTCATAGCATTCTCATCTGAATTTGCTAGACGTGTTGCATATTCAGTAACCCTTCTGAATTTTCCTCCGACTTTATATCCAGAAGCACGAGTAGATTTTTCGGATAGGGAATAGAGTTCAGCCAAAAATTGCTTTCCTCCAGCCTTAATCTCAGGATCCATTCCGTCTAAAGTTTTTGTAAATGAATCAGTCAAAAATTTATAAACCTTAGGATCGGCAGGAATTTCTTTTGGATTTGATTCAACATTCGCAAGTACACTCTGAATGATTTTTCCAAGTTCATCATTGAACTCTTCTGGAGATAAAAAAGACTTATCTCTTTCCAAATTTTTTGCAGCATCAGTAATTTCTTTAGCAGTTTTAAATGGACCTTTTTCCATTGTGTCTTCTGCTCTATATTCTGGTGTACGACTCAATTCATCTAATTGTTCTGCGAGATATTGAGCTGCGGCAATACTTCTTTTTTTCTCTACATCAAGCCTTAATTCTTGTAGGCGTTCTTTTGTTTTTAATGCTTCTGCATCACGTGGATTCTCAAGTAATTTTTTGTTTATTAAGTCCATTACGGCATTATATTGCTGAGAAACTCTCTCGGCATCTTTTTCCGGCAAGACTCCCTTTAAATTTTCTTGAAGATTTTCTCCTTTAGGTGCCATCTTAAGATATTTTTAATAAACAGAAATATTGGACTTACTTCTTGTATTTGTCATAACCTTTTCCAGCGCTCGGAGTATTTGGAACAGTATCTTCCGGTGGTTCGTCATCATTCCACCAAGCTCCAACTCTTCTTATTTGTCTATCTCCCCACTGCCAATTCTTAGCAATCCATTCTCTAGCAGTTTGTGGATCTTTGAATACTCTTTCAGGATGTTGGAAAAGATCTCTGATAATGTATTCTTCAATAGCTTTATCTACATCTTGTTCTTGTTCTCCTCTGAATTTTCTTGTTGCAACTTCAGCAGAAATTTGGTCAGTTACTTGCCAAAGTTTACATGCAGGTTTTCTTGTACGAGGATCTTTGTATATAGAGAATAATCCAGCATCTCTTCCTGCATCAAAGGCAGGATTTGCTAGAGCTTCAGGAGAAGGATCTTTTGATAAATAATTTTCAAGAGCTCCAGGTTTCAAATTCTCTCCATATTCACTTTCGATTCTTCTAAATACTTTTCTTACATTTTCAGCGACGGCCAAGTCCAATTCAGTATATCCTTCGCCAGGTTTTCCTCTAAGTGCTAAATCATGTTTTATAGGAGGACGATTATCAGCTACATCAATGGTGTCTGTAAGCGCAGCTGCACTGGTTTTATATGTGTCGAAATCATCAATTCCATAACCTGTAGGAGTAGGAACGTCCTCTGGATGATCGAATTTTTTATCAGAAACGGCCTCTCTCACATATTTCAAATAATTGTATACAAGATAAGGCTCACGTTTTACCGGGTCAGCTGGAAGTTTTTCTCCAGATCTTATGTCATCAAGAGCTCGTGTATCTAAATAACTTGTGAAATAAGCGAAGACTTTCATTTGATTTTCAACAGTTTTATGGCCTCCAGACGTGAAATCTGATGATGTGTGTTCTGCGTAAAGATCACGTTCCAGTCCTTGGCGATTTCTAGCGTATACATCACTCTTTGCATTAGCTTCTCTGATAGGAGCTAAAACAGCATAATCAAATTCATGTTTCTTCCAGTTGTCATCATGTCTACTCAACTTAGCAGTAACATTTTTTAGATTTGCAGTTACTATAGCCAAAGCTGAATCCTTAACTTTTTCAGCATCTTTCAAGTTAGTAATTTTTGGATCAAGCATTGCTCTGCGAATATTTTGGAAAACCTCATATTTAGTTACAGCAATAGTTGATTTAGCTAAGTTATTTCCAATACTTCCAGTCAAAGCTCCAAGTGTAACGCCATATTCAGCAAGAGATTCAGCGAAATTCTTCACGAAACTTTGAGGTGCGTCATCAATAGCTTTTTCAAGTTCAGCGATTGTTTTATTTAGTTCAAGATCTTTATCGTTTTCTAGACATTCAATATAAATTTTTCCGAAATCTGCATCTTGAACAATGACTTTTTCTTTAGCAGGATCAATTTTAAATGTGCCACCTTCATATTTTACAGGAACAGCTCCGGCTCCTGCTATTTCCAATTGGAATGTAGCCGCACTTGGATTTACGCTAGTAATATCCAACTTGTTGCTCTTTGCAAATGCATTGAATATTTTAGTGTTTTTATCTGATAGGAATGCATTCATTAATACAAATTTCTCTGGATTAGCTTTCATTGCAGCTTCATTTATGTCCATCTTAAATCCAACTTGTTGGACAGAAACTGTAAGAGTTTTTCCGTCAGTAGTAGAAATAATTGCTTTAACTGGAGCTTCCTTAGTAACTCCAAAAGCAGGCATCGAAGCAATCTTCATGTCTGCAGTCCATACTGACCCATCAAATGTAGGTTTCCCATATTTAGAATCAAGATGACTCATTAATTCTTCCATTCTTCCTTTTACTTTGTCTGAAGCTTTTTTCACTCCTTCAAGTCCAAGATTCCCACCTTCAGTAGAAATTTCTGCAACAGGAGTTCTTTTTCCAGCTTGTTCATCAGTTTTAAATTCGTTTGCGAAATAAACCTGATATTTTTTATGAGTAGCGTCATATAAAAACACTACAGGATATCCCATAATTGTTCCCTTCATTCCACCTGAAAGAGCCTTGTCTGGAGCCTCAACTGTAAATCCAATAGGGTATTCTTTAAACCCATCGAATGCCTTACGTAAGTCTCTTTTAGCCAATTCTCCGATCTTTAAATAATCAAGAGTTGAACCCCATTCAGAAGAAGCTGGATTTACAAATGCACCCATGCCGGCAAATATATGTCTTACCTTTGCTTCTTTCAAAAGAGGATCTTTCATAGCATCTGAAAAACTCATATTAGTATCTCTACCAAGTGTTTCAGGATAAGCAGCTTCGATAACCAACATCAATTTATATAATTGTCTTCCAACTCGAATATATTCTCTTTGTTTTGTAGATAGACGTTTATTGATATTTCCTTCATTGTCGTCTTGATCACCAATTCCCAAATCAAAATATCCAACATTTGCAAGTCCAGGGAAGATTTGTGGGAATTGATTTGGATGAACAAATCTGATTCCACCTTCTTTATTTGCTTTTTGATATTCATTGTAAAGGTCAGTAACTTTTACTTCAGACATTCTTGCGGCAATGTCATAATCCAAATCAACAGCCTCTTTTAGATGTAACTGTTGAGCAATTTTTGGAATTGCTTCCATTGGAGTACCGGCAACTTCATCATCTCCACGTTTCATTCCAGACATTTTTAGAACATCATATCCGGCATTCTTTGCAAAGATATAACCGGTATATCCAGCGACTCCATAAATAGCCCATTTTTTCCAATCAATTCCTTCATGTCCTCCTGCGCCGTGTTCTCCATGTCCACCACCTCCACCAAATAGAGCGTTAAAAGATTTATAAACTGCCCAGATTCCTACCGCATACAAACCAGCAGTTGCATAATCTCCTTCTTTAATAGACTTTGTAAATTTATTGAAGTTATCTCTTACTACGTCTATAGCTTTTTGAGTAACAGGCTCTCCATCCATCTTTCTTTGCTTATCAAGTGCGGATAATTGAGCATCATCTCTTCCAAGAATATTTTGTTTTACTCCCATGAAAAACCCAACCGAAGTAGCATAAGCATCTTCAAAACCTTTATCACCTCTTATAGTTTTGATATTATTGATGTGTCTTTCTGGACTCTTGAACCACTCTGCAGTTTGTGGATTTTTTAAGCTAGGATTTTTTGCAGGATCAAGTCCATCTCTAAGCATGCAGAATACTTTAACGTAGAATGGAGTATCTACTGCGATTCCAAGTTTACTCCACTCGTTATATGCTCTGTTAATACCTTCTAAATCAGCTGCTCTCCATTGGTTAGCATCAACTTTGTAATGTTCTCTAGTTACTTCTCTTTTGACTGTGTCGATACTATTTCCAAATTTTTCCATTTCTTTCTCAGCTTGTTTAGAGAAATCACTATTTGGTATTTTAGATTCCAAATTTCCAACATCTCTTTTTGTAAGATCAGGAAGAACTTGAGTACGTTCTAGTTCAGATCGAACTCCAACTCTGCCCTTAACTCCGTCGATATTTAGTAGTGGTCTAAGTTTTTCTAATTCAGCGAAAGCTTCATTAGCCAAGACATCTCCGGCCTTAACTTTTGAAGGATCGATAGCGATAGCCTCTACTAATTTATCGTACTTAGGATTTTTTGCAGGATCTTTTGCGGCAAGAGCCATTAATTCTACGGATACAGATTTTCCGGCAAAAACATTAGAAACATTTCTAGAAATTTCATTCCAGAAAATTGCTCTGTATTCATATCCTGCAAATTCAAGATCTTTTTCTGTTCCAGCGTCGTCTGAATATTTCAAAATAAGTCTGTCGCTTTTTCTTACGATTTTATTTACATCTACTTTTGAAAAATCAACTTTAGAATTAGCCAATGCTTGCTTCAAATATTCAGCATATGGATTATTACCACTTAATCCAGCCTTTAAAGTATCTAAATATTCAACTCCTTCAATTTTTAAATCTTTTGCTTTTGGAAGAGTGCTGATCTTTGCAGCATCTTCTTTTGTTGTTAATGGAACATTGTTATAAGAATCATTTCCAGAAGGATCCTTGTCCTTAGTCCATCTGACAGTAACTCCAGGAACTCCGTTTACATTTTGAAATTTTACCCACATGTAGTCTGGTAAAGCTCTTGTATCTCCGCCATGTCTGTTTACATCAACTCTGATTTCACATGGATCTTCTTTAGGTCCACTTGCAGAAGATGATCCTCTGTCAAAAGCAGGATCTACATAAAAAAGTTTAGCCTGAGATTCTACTGTGTTGTATGAACCTCTCAAGTTTTTGATAAATAAATCTGCAACTTCATAATCGCTATAAGGCAGACTTGCAGGAAGAGAAGATCTTCCTTTCTCCAAATTTGTTCTAAATTCTGCAGTGCTTTTTTCTTTTTGCTCTTTAAGCCAAATTTCTTTTTCCTGCTCATCCATTTGAGCTTCGTCTTGTCTAACAGTCTTGTCCAAAAGTCCAAAGAACTGTTCTGTAGCTTTTTCTGCAGGTGAATCTTTTTTTGCAGTTGATTCAACGCCAGCTTCACCTTGGCCAGCTTTGCAAACAAGCCTTTTTTCAGCGAAAAGGCCAACCGCATTAATGAACTGATTTAGCAATATTTTGTTTAGCATATTTTTTGTTTTTATTTATTTGGTTTTTATATATCAAAATATCATATAATTATACCAAAAAAACACCTTCAGATCAAGCGACAAATAGGTGACTTTTCCACGTCATTCCCGAGAGCCTTTTCCATGTCATTCCAAAGAGCCTTTTTCATGTCATTCCCGACTTGATCGGGAATCTAAAATTATGCCTTATTTATTTTGTTGAACTCGAAAACAAAACTCTTAAAAAAGTCAGATAAAGAGTCATTGATCAACGGGGTAAATTCGGGATATAGAAGCGAAAATTCGATCAAAACATCTTCGTGATTCATCCAAGGATAAGTATCTAAGTTGAAATCCATGAATTTTTGAAGTTCTTTAGCTTGAGTAGGAGTTAAATGATTCCAAATAGTATAAATTATGAAATCTTTGGTTTGTCTCCTTAGCGTGTTATACATCAATTTTTTGAAAATTTCGTCGGATTGGTCGATGTTTAACAT
>Ga0172371_10007722_pt1 | contig 15223 bp, 14 predicted proteins | sample Lak12m_FD_114543 | JGI IMG/M metagenome (GOLD analysis project Ga0172371, IMG submission 114543) | Freshwater microbial communities from Kabuno Bay, South-Kivu, Congo - kab_022012_12m | ecosystem: Environmental > Aquatic > Freshwater > Lake | place: Democratic Republic of the Congo: South-Kivu... | reverse complement strand
AGTGGTGGAAAAGAGATTTCGAAGCGCCTCCAGATGGTGTATGACCTCTTTCCGAGACTAGGCCCTTTGAAGAAGCGCACGGCGGGCTTCTTATCCGGTGGCGAACAGCAGATGATGATAATGGGGAGGGGGCTTCTGGCCAATCCAAAGCTCCTTCTGCTCGATGAGCCTTCGCTCGGACTAGCTCCCCTAGTGATCGAGCCTATTTTTGAGGCCATTAGAGAAATCAATAAGGTAAGTCACGCAGCCATTTTGCTCGTCGAACAAAATGCGGGTTTGGCACTGGAGATCGCAACATACGGTTACGTGATGGAAAACGGACGTATTGTCATGGATGGCCCCTGTGACCAGCTGAAGGACAATGAGGACATCAAAGAGTTCTATCTGGGTTTAAGCGAATTTGGAGTTCGCAAGAATTACAAAGACGTCAAGCATTATAAGCGAAGAAAGCGGTGGCTTTAACCAGCACTGAGTAGTCAACGAACGAAGCGCCAGGAATCGCGTGGCGTTGGGCATGTCGGTCAAAGTATTTTCGCAGGACCGAACACCTGTGACCTTGATCGGTCACCGGCTATTTGGTTTCAGCCAAGGACGGTTGCATGGAATTGCCAGCCGAACATTTGATGATTCGCGACACGGTGAGGAAGTTCATCGACGCACTCCCCAAGATCCCAACTGAGCGAGTTCAGAAGTTCGAGCTGAGAAAGTTCGGCATTGGAGAAGCATGGGACAGGGAGAAGGCCGGATACAAGCTGAAACGAGTGTGATGTTTTTTTGAGAGTTGTCGGCATAGAGCGCCTTCGTCATAGACTAGATGCAATCTTGTCCAATGGGAGAGCATAGCACATGACATCATCGCTGGACCTGGAATCGGCATGCCCGCTGGTCTCGTTGGTGAACCTGTCGCTCTCTTTCGGCGGAGTGAGAGTCTTGACCAATATATCCATAGATATATTCCAAGGCCGCCTCTCGGCTTTGATCGGCCCGAACGGCGCCGGGAAAACTTCTCTGATTAATTGCATTTCCGGGTTCTACGTGCCCCAATCGGGTCGAATAATTTTCGACGGCAAAGACATAACAAGGCTCAAGCCGGTGCAAAGGTTTGAGTTAGGAATATCGAGAACCTTCCAAAACATCGAACTCTATTCCGGACTGTCGGTGTTGGACAATCTCATGTCCGCCCGGCAAAACATGATGAGCTACGGAGTGCTTGCTGCCGGGATCTACCTGGGAAAGGCGCGCAGACAAGAGATCGAACACCGGGAAATAGTGGAAGACATCATTGACCTGTTGGAGTTGGAACCCATACGCAAGAGCCGGGTCGGAATTCTTCCGTATGGCCTTCGCAAGAGAGTAGACCTGGGAAGAGCGCTGGCCAGTCAGCCGAGGCTTCTGCTCCTCGACGAGCCGATGGCGGGAATGAACTCCGAGGAAAAGGAAGATATGGCCAGGTTCATTCTCGACGTGCGGGATCTGTGGGGCACCACCATGGTCATCATCGAGCATGACATGAGTGTCGTCATGGATATTTCCGAACGGATTGTGATGTTGGACTTCGGGGTAAAAGTCGTAGAAGGGCCACCCGAAGCGGTCAAGGATGACCCGAAAGTGATAGCGGCCTACCTGGGAATAGAAGAGAAAGAGGGAAAAAGTGGCGATGGCGGGCCTGGACGCGGACATGAACACATTGCCTAAGCTGCTCCTGCACAATTATGAGAGATTGCAGGACCGGCGAACTGCCGTGCGGGAGAAAGACCGCGGCATTTGGAAGAGCTACACATGGTCTGAGTACTATTCCATCGTAGAGAGCCTGGCAGCGGCGTTCCTGGCCCTGGGACTGAACAAGGACGACAAAGTATCGATCATTGGCGAAAACAAACCTCATGTGTACTGGTTTGAATTGGCCGCTCAAGCGTGCGGCGCCCCGGTTGTGGGCATCTTTTCGGACTGCTCTACCGAGGAGATCAAATATTTCCTGACTCATTCAGACTCACGCTTCGTGGTGTGCCAGGATCAGGAACAGGTTGACAAACTGCTGGAGATCAAGGAACAGGTCCCGGAAGTAAAGAAACTCATATACTGGGAAAAAAAGGGCCTCTGGAACTATCAGGACCCGTGGCTGATGAGGATGGACGAGATGCTCGAGTTGGGCCGACAGGAGGCTCGAAAGCATCCCGACCTCATTCGGGAAAAGATTCATCAGACCGATGGCGACGACGTGGCAGTCTTCTTCTATAGCTCCGGAACCACCGGCACACCCAAGGCAGCGGTACAGACGCACTTCAACATTATCACCATGGCTCGGTTGATGGACCAGCGATATTTTGTCCCGGATACGGACGAGGCAGTATCGTTTCTCCCAATTGCATGGGTAGCCGAGCAGCTTCTGAATGTTGCGTACTCGCTTTACAAGGGCTTCACTGTGAATTTTCCGGAAAGCCAGGAAACCGTGCAAGAGAATATTCGTGAGGTGGGACCGCAAGTTCTCTTACTCAGTCCGAGGCTGTGGGAAGAGCATATTAGGACGATCCGCGTCAAAATGGCCGGCGCTTCCTGGTTAAATGCTCTTGTTTTCGATCTTGCCCTGAGGGTGGGTAGGAGGGCTGGCGATGCCAAAATGAAGGGTCTGACCCTTGGCCCTCATTGGCGTGTGCTGAACCTGCTGGCGGAGCGAATTGTCTTCAGGCCTCTTCGAGATCGCCTTGGGTTAAGGCGAATACGGGTGGCACGAACGGCAGGGACTGCGATCAGTCCTGATGTCATTCGGTACTTTCACGCGATCGGGGTGCCGCTGGTACAACTCTACGGCAGTTCGGAATGCGGTGTGGCTACCATGCACCCGATGAATCAGATCAAGGCTGAGACATGCGGAGTTCCGCTTGATGGTTACGACGTCCGAATATCAGACGAGGGTGAAGTCCTCATTAAGAGTCCGTGCTTATTCAAGGAGTACTACAAAGAACCCCGCAAGACGTCCGCTGCAGTCAGAGACGGGTGGTATCACACCGGAGATTTTGGCCGTTTGGATGACGACGGGCACTTGATCGTAATGGACAGGATGGAAGACCTGCAACGTATTGCTGGAAGCAGGTCTTTTTCTCCCCAGTTCGCCGAGACGCGACTCCGCTTTTCGCCCTACATCAAGGATGCTCTCGTGGCGGGCCACGAGAAATACAACTGTTCCGCAGCCATAATAAACATCGACTACGAAAACGTAGCACGCTGGGCGGAGAACAACCACGTGGTATTCACCACTTTTATGGATTTGAGCCAGAAAAGCGAAGTAATCCGACTGGTCAGGTCCGAGGTCGCGGTAGTAAACAGGGTTCTCCCCGAGTGGGCTCGCATCACGAAATTCATCAATCTACATAAGGAGTTCGATCCTGACGAGGCGGAACTGACCCGGACGCGCAAAGTAAGACGGGACTTTATGGAAAAGAAGTATAAACAGTTGATTGATGCTCTCTATGGTGGGAATGAACGAGTAGAGGTGACCGCGACTGTATCTTACAGGGACGGCACGACCGGGTCGCTCAACGCGTCCCTCACGGTCAATCGTGTAGAATTGGAGGCTTAGACGCGGCATGCGGTTTCTCCAATACCTGTTGACCGGTCTGCTGACCGGAGGAATTTACGGACTGATAGGTCTCGCGATTGTGATCATCTACAAGTCCACGAAGGTCTTCAACTTCGCCGTAGGAGCCCTGATGACCTTCTGTGCCTTGATCTGCGTCGGCCTGGTGGTAAGAATCGGGTTGCCCTTTTGGGCAGCACTACCGGCAAGTCTCGGCTTTGCCTGCGTGCTGGGTTTCTTGACCGAGCGGCTCGGAATGCGGCCGCTGCTAGCTCAGCCGATATTGACGCTGATTATGGCCACACTGGCCATCGAGAGCATCCTGTACGGCATGATGGTGATCATCTGGGAAGGATATACGATTAGTTTCCCTCATGGACTTCTACCCGGCAAGACTATCTTTATTGGCCCACTATTCATACCCCATGAGTTTCTCTACGCATTCGTAGTGGCAGTCATAGCCTTTGTCGCCGTGGGTCTGTTCTTCTTCAAGACGCACACCGGATTGAAGATGAGGGTTACCGCGGAGAGTCACGAGGTGGCCATGGCACTGGGGATCAACATCACTCGGATATTCTCGATGAGCTGGATGCTCGCAGCTGCTGTGGGGGCGCTAGCAGGAGTTTTCATCGGGAATCGTCTGGGTCTGCAGGTTGCCATTACCCCTTCGCTCGCCTTTAAGGCACTGCCCGCTATTATCTTTGGCGGCCTCGACTCGGTGGCTGGGGCCATTATCGGAGGATTCACAGTGGGAATCGTGGAAAAGCTGGCCGGCGGATATATCGATCCCAATGTGGCCGAAATCACGCCTTACATCATTCTTCTGCTCGTGCTCATAGTAAGACCTCAAGGGCTCTTCGGCGAAGAAAGAATCGAGAGGATCTGAGATGTGGCGACCCTGTGGAGTGATGGACGAAACATACAGCGAAGACCTGGCCATTGTACGGACTCCGGAGCATTGGATGCTCACCGTGGCCGCTTTGGGCATGCTGGCTCTTCTCCCTTTTCTTGTTTCCGGTGTAACGCTCAACACATTGAATTATATCGCCATCACCATTGTCGCTCTGCACGGAGTCAACATACTCACCGGCTTGACAGGCCAAATCACTCTGGGTCAGGCCAGTTTCATGGCCATTGGGGCGTATGCCATGACCATGATGGTGCGATACTGGGGATTGAGCTTCTGGGTCGCCACGCCGTTGGCCATGGCCGTCACAGGCCTGGCCGGAGTCGTCATAGGGCTGCCTTCGCTCCGAATCAAAGGGTTCTATCTCGCAATGGCCACTCTGGCCGCACAGTTCATAGTACCGTGGATGATAGTCAACATCAGGCCCGACCTGACGGGCGGTACCGATACTATGACGGTGCCCGCCCCTACCATCGGAGGATTCCACCTGACCAGTCAACAGAGCATTTTCTATCTTTCCGCCACGATAGCGGTTCTCAGTACCGTGTTCGCAAGGAACGTGATGCGCAGCCGCTTTGGACGAGCGTTTGTCGCAATACGGGATAACGACGTTGCCGCAGAAATCATGGGCATACGGGTAGTAAGGTACAAACTGCTCTCTTTTTGGTTGTGTTCACTCTATGCAGGGCTGGCTGGTTGCCTTTACGCCATCTGGATGCGCGGAATAAGTGTTGAGCACTTCACCCTTCACGAATCCATTTGGTATCTGGGAATGCTCATAGTCGGAGGCATGGGCAGTGTCCCGGGGGTGATCCTGGGCGCCATTCTCATTCGCGGTCTTACCATTCTAGTCACCTATATAGGTCCCTGGATATCCGGTTTTTTACCGCCGGGCACGGGAACGGTGATCGAACTGGGACTGGGCCCCATCGTTTTCGGGCTGGTTGTGTTGGGCTTTCTTATATTCGAGCCGCGGGGTCTTGCTCGAATATGGGAGAGATTCAAGACTTTCTATAGACTCTGGCCGTATTCGTACTGACCACATTTCAAAACGAGGAGATCAAGTCATGAAAAGATTGTCGATTACTCTTCTCTTGGCAGCGCTGTTGATGGCCCTTGGCACGCAGCTGGCCTGGTGTGCGGACAAACCGGAATACATTGAAATCGGCCTTATAGGCGACTTCAGCGGCCCGTACGCCCCGGTGGTAGGACCAACGCGCCCCGGCACGCTGGACGCGTGGCAGTACCTTAACGATCATGAAGGTGGCATCCAGGGGGTTCCTGTTAAACCGATCCTGAAGGACATGGCAGGCAAGGTTGACGTCGGCCAGTCCCAGTACAACGAACTTGTCAATATGAAGCCCAAGCCACTGTTTATAGACATTTATATCACACCGCTGGCTGCTGCCCTACGCCAAAGGTTTGTAGAGGACAACGTGGTATCGTTTGTCCCGGGTGCTGTGGAGAGCCTGTATCCCCTGGGCAACAGCTACAGCTATTATTGTTTGTATCCCGAAGCGCTGGCCGCGACTCTGAAATGGATCAAAGACAACTGGAAGGAAAAGCGCAACCCCAAGTTCGGCATCATCACCTGGGATACCGGTTATGGCCGCGCAATACTAACGGACGAGTTCTTCGCTTATGCCAAGAAGATCGGAGTCGACATTGTGGACACTCAGATGTTCGGGATTCGAGATGTCGACCTAAGCACCCAGTTAATGAAATTGCGGGAGAAGCAGCCGGACTATCTCATCACCAATAGCACTGCGTCAGGGCCGTTGGCCATCAAGAAGGGCTGCCGTGAAATGGGGTGGAACATCCCTCTGATAAACCTTGCCGGAGGAGGCTGGGGGACGGTCAACCTGGATCCCCCGCTCTTTGAAGGCGATCTGAACGCTCTCCACGTGAAAAGCTTCGACGAAGTTGACGACCCGTCCATCAAGACGGTGATGAAGTACTTCAATGAAAACAAGCGCACCCAAAAAGACAAGTCGCTCTTTTATCTGATCGCGTGGCAGATGGCGCTCCTCGAGCACAAGATCCTGAATGAAGTGGTAAAGGAACATGGCTGGGATGGGTTGAATGCAGCGAACATCAAGAAGGCCATAAACAAGCTTCATGACTATGAGCCGTTGAACGGCATCACGAAGATGACGTTCTCTGACAAGCGACCGATGCCGAGTGTGATCAGGGTGTACAAGGTCACAAGCGGGAAACTCTTGCCCCTGACCGGCTTTCTGGAGGTTCCGGATCTGGCGCCTGCACAGACCAAGTGATGCCGACCTCCGTGCCAGTCATGAGGCTCAACGCCGTGTGAAAACGCGCTGGGAGCGCCGTCGCGGTGCCGGCAAGTGGAGCCGGCATCTCGCCGGTAGGCGCAGATTCGCTTTCACTGGAATGTGCGTTCCAGGTCAGTTGAGCAGTTTTCGTCTAAAACCAAGTCAGGCTTGTCGTTTACAGTTCAAGTAATATAGCGACAGCGAGACTGCCAAGGGATCGGCACACTCCAGGAGTGATACATGCTTGTGGTCCAGCAAATAGAAGTGTTCTACCAGCACGTGATTCAGGTCCTCAAAGGAGTTTCTCTTACCGTGCCTGAAGGCCAGATCGTTTGCCTGTTGGGAGCCAACGGTGCGGGCAAGTCCACGACCCTGAAAGCCATTTCCGGACTCCTCATAAGCGAGGACGGCAGAGTCACCGACGGGTCCATCGAATTCGAGGGACGCCGCATCGACAACCGTTCTGCTCACGAAGTGGCCCGTAGGGGTATCAGTCAGGTTTTCGAAGGCCGGCGGGTACTGGAACATCTCACCGTGGAAGAAAACCTGCGTGCCGGGAGTCTCGGTGGGACCCGCGGAATGAATTCCAAATTGAGTCAGGTTTACAGCCTTTTCCCGCATTTGAAATCTTTGCACAAGAAGGCCGCGGGCTGGTTATCCGGAGGGGAACAGCAAATGCTGGTAATAGGGAGGGCGCTGATGGCCGAGCCGAAGCTCATGCTGCTGGATGAACCTTCACTGGGGCTTGCTCCCCTCATGGTCAAGGGGATCTTCGCTACAATCGAGCGGGTAAACCAACAATCCGGAACTGCCATCCTCCTGGTAGAGCAGAACGCAGCGTTCGCGCTCCAGATAGCATCCTATGCATATGTCATGGAAAACGGCCGCATTGTCATGGATGGGAAGGCACAACAGATCAGGGAAAACCCTGACATAAAAGAGTTCTATCTTGGGTTGGGCGAGCTCGGCTCCCGCAAGAGCTATAAGGACGTAAAGCATTACAAGCGACGAAAAAGGTGGCTGTAGGAGGCGAAGGGGGTAGGCATTCAATTAAGTGAGAAAGCGACCTCTCCGGAGGACGTCATTGCGAGGGCGAAAGCTACTACGACAGTCCTCGGCGCCTGCGGGCCGAAACGGACATGAAACATGTTGAAAGGAAACCCATGGAATTGCCAGCCGAACATTTGATGATTCGCGATACGGTGAGGAAGTTCATCGACAGGGAGATAGTCCCCATCGCTGAAGATATGGACCGCAAAGGCTATTTCCCCCCTAATTTCTTTTCGCGGGCAGGAGAGTTGGGGCTCCTGGGTGTAACTATCCCCGAGGAATACGGCGGTACGGGCCTTGATCCGCTGAGTCAGGCCCTCATCATGGAAGAAATCGGCCGGGGAAGCGTAGGGCTCGCCATCTCATACGCTGCACATGCCAATCTCTGCCTGCATAACTTGTATCAACATGGCAGCGAGTATCTTCGCAAGCGTTACGTCCCGGATCTGTGTAACGGCAGGAAAATAGGATCGCTGGCACTGACGGAGCCCGGAGCGGGGTCTGACGCATTGGGAATCACCACAAGTGCGGTAAGGGATGGTGATTTCTACAGACTCAACGGGACAAAGATGTTCATCACCAATGCTCCGATTGCGGATGTGATGCTCGTCTATGCAAAGACTGACAAGGCCAGGGGGCCTAAGGGAATTACCGCATTCCTGGTAGAAAAGGGGTTCGAAGGCTTCTCCGTGTCCCGGGAACTGGACAAAATGGGATGCAAATGCTCTCCGACCGGCGAAGTGGTTTTTGACAACTGCCTCGTTCCGGCGACTAACGTCATTGGTGAGGAAAATCGCGGTCTGGCGGTTATGATGGCCGGCCTGGACATCGAGCGGCTCGTTGTAGCCGCAGCCTGCCTGGGATGCGCTGAGGCCGCTTTCAGCGAGGCCTTGAAATACTCCAAGCAACGCGAGCAGTTCGGTCAACAGATCTGTCAGTTCCAGCTTATCAAGGCAAAGTTGGCTGACATGTATACGGGCATCGAGGCGGCAAGGCTCATGATCTACGACCTGGCAGTGAGAACGCTAAAGGAGCGCCGCTTGCGCAAGGAATCCGCAGCCGCACTTCTTTTCACCGCGGAGATGGCAACCAGGACCTGCCTCGAAGCTGTGCAAGTTCACGGCGGATACGGCTATATGCTGGAGTTTCCCGTCAACAGATACCTCAGAGACATCAAGTTGCTGGAAATTGGAGCAGGCACATCGGAAATCAGGAGATTGCTCATCGCGGACGAACTCCTCGGAGAGTGAAAGCAGATCAGCCATGCAGACGATTCGCGGTCCATTTTTCGACGACTTTCAGCAGGGAGATGTCATGATCACCCACGGCCGCACAGTATCGCGGTCCGACGTGGTGAACTTTGCAGGCGTAAGTGGCGACTTCGATCAGTTGCACCTGGATGTGGAGTACGGAAAAGCTACGATCTTTGGGAGAAACGTTGCACACGGCCTGTGCGGTCTCACCGTCGCATCGGGCCTTGTGGTACAAACCGGAATACTGCGAAACATAATGGCTTTTTACGGCATCGAGCGTTGGGAATTCCGAAAACCCTTATTCTTCGACGACACCGTTCGAGTTCGCATCACGGTGGAGAAGAAGACTGAAGGGAGTAAACCCGATCGGGGGCTTGTCTGCCTCCGTCTCGAAATACTGAATCAGAACGATGAGGTTCTACAGCACGGATTGTGGAACGTGCTCATCAAGAAAGAGAGTTGAAACCGGTCTGCAAACTGCCGATAGATGATCCGGGTGCCCATTGTGGGCATCACTGCAGGAACTCGGGTACGTATGTCGAGGAGGGCATTCCATGGTGGGGAAGATAGGTATTATTGGATACGCAGTAGTGGGATTCGGAGCTGACGTGAGGCTGGCAAGCGACGAACTGGTATTTCAGGCGTCCAAATCAGCCCTGGATATGGCCGGAATCTCACGTGAAGATCTGGGAACCACCGTGATCTCGTCGGTTGATGTCTATGACGGGATTACCATTAGCAACGGACTTACCGCAACGGCTGGGGGTGGCTACGAAAAGGACGCTACACGGATACAGGGAGGTGGTGTCGGTGCAGTCTTCTCTGCATTTGCAAGCATCCTCTCCCACAGCGCCGATTTTGCCGTTGTAGCGGGCGCGGACGCGGTTAGGTACGACGACGAAGTCGTGAGCAATAGCAGCTACGATCCCTTTTTCCGTCGCCCCATAGGGATGTTCAATCTGGCCGGTTACGCGCTTGTGGCTACCAGCCTGATGCGTGAAACAGGGGCCACGGAAGAAGACTTTGCACTGGTCGCTGCAAAAAGTTACAAGGCTGCCTCCATGAATCCTCACGCTCACCGCAAAACGGCTCACACTCTGGAAGAAGTCATGCGATCGCCTTACGTGCTGTGGCCTCTGCGCGCCCTGGAAATCGCGCCTGTGTCCAAGGGGGCCGCAGCGCTGGTGGTCGCGTCGGAAGAAAAGACGAAAGAGATCAGCAAGGACCCTGTCTGGATTACCGCGATCGGAGCAGGGACGAGTCAGTACTACGGGAGCTGGTCCGATCTGATGGCTCTCAAAGGGATGAGAGCTGCCAGCGGCCAGGCCTACCGAATGGCAGGCATCACAGATCCGGCTGTCGAGATCGATGCTGCGGAGACGTTTGCTCCGTTTGCCCCACTGGAAATTCTCGCCGCCGAAGCTTTGGGCATATGCAAGAGCCAGCAATCATTGGAAATGCTGCGCCACGGCATGACTTCCTTCGATGGAGCTAAGCCGATAAACCCTTCCGGCGGGACGCTCGCCGCGAATCCTCCGAATTGCGGTGGCATTCTGCGCACGATTCAGGGTGCGCAGTACCTCCAGCGGAACACGGACGCCAGGAAAGTCGTGGTGCAGGACAGTGACATAAATCTGGGATTTTTCGGCGAAACATACCACGTGGCCGTTCTGGAAAGAGGAGGTACGGAGTCGTGAAAGAAAAAGTAGCCATAATAAGCGTCGGGAACACAGAATATACGTCACTTCGCCGAGAGACTCGATCCAAGGCAGAATTGGCCTACGCAGCCATAAAACAGGCGCTAGACGAGGTCAGACTATCCATAGAGGATATTGAAGCGTGCGTCTTCACTAGCGTAGACGGCTTCGAGGGAAACGTCAGGCCCGCACGGGTGCTGGAGGCCTTCGGTCAGGCGCACAATATACCTCTTATTGATGTCAATACCGGCGGCACAGCCGGAGGAAGCGGGATCAAGGAAGCCGTTCACCTGGTTTCTGCAGGGATCTATCGGCTGGTTCTGGTGTACGGGTCTCCGACATTCAATGAAGTCGTAGATAACCAACAGGTTCTCAACACTGCCTCCCCCCCGATATTCGAGAAGCCTTTCGGCCTGGGGGCAGCCCACATGGGCTCGCTTTACGGCGCCCGATATATGCGGGAATACCATGTCACGGCCGAGGACTTCGCCATGGTTGCGGCTAAAAACCATAAAGCCGCAGCCAGCAATCCGTATGCCCACATCAGAAAAGGATATACAACCGCAGAAGTCCTTAGCTCTCCGATGGTCGCCTGGCCGTTGCATCTGTACGAAATCTGTCCCGTGTCATCCGGTGCAGTTGCAATGATCTTCGCGTCCGAGGGCGCAGCGAAGGAATTGTGTAGCACGCCCGTCTGGGTCAAGGCCATGAACAGCATAGCTGACACTTTTCTTAGCGGATATAAGGTTTACAAGGACTTCGAGAAACTCAAGATCCTGTCCAAACGGATCTACGCGGAAGTGGGCATCAAGAACCCTCGAGGGGATCTCGACGTGGTCGAAATATTCAATCCTTTCGGCCCGTTCGAATTGCTGGCATACGAAGCACTGGGTCTCTGTGAAGAGGGCCAGGCAGTGAAGCTTCTAAGGGAAGGGGCAACGCAGTTGGATGGCGACATCCCATGCAACCCCTCCGGAGGTGTCCTTTGCACCAATTCAGGGATCTCCGCGTCGGTGACCCGCCATGCCGAGGTTGCGCTTCAGCTTATGGGCAAGGCGGAAGGACGGCAGGTGAAATCCCCGGAAGTGGGGTTGGCGCATTCATGGGGCGGTAATGACGGGCAATTTCACACGGTTGCGATTTTCTCATTATAGGAGGCTGAAACAATGGAGACAACTGAGTTCATGAACAAAGAATACAATATGCACCTTGACTTTAGCGTGTCGCTGGGCCCAAATTACACCAGATGGATGAAGGCGCTCAAGGATAAGAAGATCCTCGCAAACAAATGCGGCAAATGCGGGAGACACTTTGTTCCTGCAAAACCGTTTTGTGAGATCTGCTTCGAGTCCATTAACGAGTGGGTCGAGACTGACGGCTTCGGGATCGTGGAGAGCTTCACCATCGGGTATGCCAAATTTCGGAACTTTCCCGATCCGCCTTACGTGATAGGGGTAATCCGCATCGGACCATCGGCGGTGTCCATGATTCATTGGATCGCGGGATTTCATTACGACAAGCCCGAAGACATTCCGGACAAAATACAGATAGGAATGAAAGTGAAACCGGTCTGGGCTGACCAGAGAACGGGCGATCTCCTGGACATCCTGTACTTTGCGCCCGTGTAGCCGGTCGGGGAGAGCCCTTGAAAGTACGATCTCATATCACTTTTCTTTCAAAAGATGAAGATTCTGCTGGAGGCTTTCGCTGTCCGGCATCTGAGAAAATTAGCCTGCAGGCTGTGGCCGGATTCCAGTGCACCGCGGGTGAGGATCAGATGCAGGCACTTGCAGGGGTGCGGGGAGTCGGAGCCAGGATCGTTCAGAGGGCTCGCACAGTTCACGAGCGAGCCTCCGGAGTTGGAGACGCGATCCTGCTCAACGTCTCCAGAGGTGTGTTTGCAGTTGCAGACAGCCCCGACTACAACCCAGCAGCGTCCCGGGAATTCCTGCATGCATTCAATCGAGCTATCGAGCGCCTGGCGTGCTCGCAGCCGGACTTGTGGACAGACGGATCCACAGTTGACCGCCTCAAAGCAAGCGTGGCCGGAGCAGCCAACCGGTTGATCGAGCGGGTGGACTATCACTCATCCACCACGTTTAGCTGCATCATCTGCGTGAACAACCGGGATCATCCGGTGGCCTTGATGTTGCACTCCGGGGATAGCTGCGTGTTCACGGTCGATACCGAAGAAAACTCGATCAAGCAGGTTAGCCGGAGCAGCATAAACTTTGTAGGTCGGTCCGCCACTCTTTCTCAAGTGGAATTGCTGGACATACGGAATTCCACAAGGTTCATCCTGTGCAGTGACGGACTCCACGCCTTGGCGAGGCATCCACTCCGGCTAACTCTGCCGGAAATTCTGTTATGGGCGGCCAAGCACCCGGAGGTGCATGAGATTCCGGAAATTCTATTGAATCGATATGCAAGGCAGGTCGAGCTGCCCGATGACGTGGCCGTAATCGCCATAGATCCTCACATGCTGGGGACAGTGGGAGAGCCCACTTTGCTGGGAGGTTACACGTTTGATTCGTCGCAAACACTCGGCTCAAGGTAGGAAGGGGCCTGGCAAGCCACGGGCATCAACCCCATGCTTGCACAGGACTGGCCCTGCGTTCCGAGATCTGAACGAGGCATACCATGGGAAAACTCGTCCGTTATGTACTTGACAACGGTCTGGCTGTGGTGACGGTGGATAATCCTCCAGTGAATTCGCTCACGAAGCAAATGAGTGATGAGCTGCGGGGAGTTTTTGAGGAACTGCGGAACGTCCAAGCTGGCGATCTTGGCACTGTGAAAAAAAGGGTCAAAGTCGTGATCCTCACCGCTGTCCCGCACAAGGGCATATTCATCGCCGGTGCCGACATCAATCTCTTTCTGAACCTGAAATCCAAGAAGGACGGCGAGGAACTGGCCAAGTATTATCATGGAGTGGTCGACACCATTGCCGACTTCGACCGCCCCGTGATATGCGCCATTGAAGGCCTGGCCTTGGGCGGCGGGACGGAAGTGGCCCTCGCGTGTGACATAAGGATCGCCGGCGAAAAAGCCAAGTTTGGGCTCACCGAGGTCAAGCTCGGCGTGTTGCCGGGAGGCGGAGGCACCCAGCGTCTGGCCCGCCTCGTAGGCCCGGGTTACGCGAAAAAGATGATCTTTACCGGAGAAAGAATTGACGCCCACGAGGCCTTTCGCATAGGCCTAGTGGAAAAAATGGTCCCCGCTGGCAAGGCTCTGGAAGAAGCTGGAAAAATGGCTCTCTCCATTCTGGAGAACGCCCCCACTGCCGTCCGATGTGCTAAGACTGCCATTGACAGAGGACTTGACGCAACATTGTCGGAGGGGCTTTTGCTGGAACAAGCGGCACTGGGACTCGTTTGTGAGAGCGGCGAACAGCTTGAAGGCGCAGCTGCGTTCCTGGAAAAGAGAAGACCAGTCTTTTCTTGAACCTGATCTATGAGCCGGTAGGAAAAGTATCATCCCAATGCGCGGTCCAGGAAGCGACAATGGATAATGCGGGTTCGGGGAGATCTCCAAAGCGAAGTCAGGCCTTGCCGTTCGCAGTGGATTCCGCTCATACCATTTCGCCTTTCAACAGGTAACCTGCAGATAGGGGAAGTTTGTCATTGAACTTACCTCACTCGGATCGTCGTGCAGATTTCGCAATCCTGTGCAAAGAGCTTGCTCGCCTATAGATAGCTGTGCTCCAACGGCAGGAAGCCGATGTTCTCTGAAGGGTTGTTATTATTTGAGGCATATTGTCAACAGGAGGCAAAACGCAGGAGATCAGCAGCAGAAAGCCTCAACCTGGTTGGTCTCATGCCGCGTTCTGTTTCTTCCTGTACGCCCTCCTCCGGTCCGCTTCCGCGAGAAATCGTTTTCGCAGGCGTACACTCGCGGGAGTGATTTCCAGGTACTCATCCTCCCCTATAATCTCCAACCCTCGTTCAATACTCATTTCCGATGCAGGTGTAAGCTGTATGGCGTCGTCCGCCCCAGCTGCACGCATGTTGGTGAGCTGCTTGCCCTTGACGGGATTAACCGTCATGTCGTCGCCCTTGGATGAACTACCAATGATCATTCCCTCATAAACTTCCGTTCCCGGACCAATGTACAAGGACCCTCGTTCCTGAAGATTGTACAAGGAAAACGCAGAAGCCTTGCCCGAGACTTTGGAAACCATGGAGCCCACTGTTCGTTTGCGTATTTCGCCCGCATGTGATCTGAATCCGATCACCCGGGAACACATCACGCCTTCTCCCCTGGTATCAACAACGAGTTCAGTGCGATAGCCCAGGAGACCTCTAGTCGGGATTTCAAAGAGCATTCTCTTCTGGTTCCCACGACTCTCCATGTCAATCAGAGAGCCCTTCCGGGCTCCGATTTTCTCAATCGCGATTCCGGAATACATCTCCGGTACTTCAACGGTCACCTCTTCATAAGGTTCCAGTCTGCAGCCGTCCACT
>Ga0172371_10007721_pt1 | contig 15223 bp, 15 predicted proteins | sample Lak12m_FD_114543 | JGI IMG/M metagenome (GOLD analysis project Ga0172371, IMG submission 114543) | Freshwater microbial communities from Kabuno Bay, South-Kivu, Congo - kab_022012_12m | ecosystem: Environmental > Aquatic > Freshwater > Lake | place: Democratic Republic of the Congo: South-Kivu... | reverse complement strand
ACAAGACCGGAAAGCCCAAAAATTTGATCAAATGAAGGCGGAACCGCCACATCTTTCAAAGTAGATCCCGATGCATCATCAGTACCTTCCTCCGTATCAGCTTTCTCTGAAACTTCTTCCTCAACTTCTCGTTCAGCTTTCTCTTCTTCCACCTGATTTTCTTCCTCAACAGAAACTTTTGTTTGCTCGCTTAAAATATCTGTAAAGAAACTATATCCGCCAAGAACGAAAAACAAAATAACCGCAGCAATAAAACCAAAAGCTCCAAAAACCATAAAAATATGTTTTTTTGTTATTCCTGCCTCTTCCATCATTCCAAAAAACGAAGTCGAATCATCCTGGATCTGTACATCACCATCATTCTGACCGGCCACCGAACCAGAAACATCGGCAACTTCAACGCTAGAAGGAAAGCCGGAAGACAAAGGATCTTCCCTTTCATATTGAGTCCCATAAACAGCTTCGGACGGAGAAATTTCTTCATTAATAGGAGCCTTCATCGATTCATTCGTCTCCTTATCTTCAATTTGATCTTCTTCTTTATCTTCAAAAGCTCCCGGCATAGCAGAAGTCTTCCCAACCTGATCCAAAGGTTTGTCATCAAAAGACTTCGGTTGATCAAAAGACTGAGAAAAAGGCGAACCTTCAGATTCAAAAGGGTTTCCACCGGAATCTCCAAAAGGGTTTCCACCGGAATCATACCTACGTTCTTGTCTTTTTTCAGGGCCACCGGAACCAACGGAACCACTGGAGCCGGCCGGAAAATCGCCACCTCCGCTGTGTCCTTGATGACCCACTTGATCACCCATTCCTGGTGCTTTTCCATCTGTCATGCCTAAATTATACCATATTTTAGCACATGGCACAACAAGGACTACAAGACTCAGGGCTCAAGGCCAATCCTTGGCGGAGCTTACATAAACGCATAAAACCCGCCTATCAACACTCTCCCAAAAATTTCCTGCAAAATCGCAAAACCAATACCCATTCCCACGATAGTTATAACAGCGTTCTGTTGATTAAGCCTGTAATGGTCAATTAACAGATTGTAAGCGGCAAAAAGAATTCCGACATATCCAACCCAGCCAGTAATACTGTACAAATCCGCAAAATACACCCCCAAAAGCCCAAGAACAACAGGAACAACTGTAAGAATCATGCCAACCGAAGCATACCCAAGCACCCTAAAATTTCCCATAAAATCAGTCTTCACCTTAAAAGCGTATTGAGCAATAAGTCCTACAACAAAAATCCCGCCCGCAGCGGAAAGCATAGGAATAGCATAAAATCTCATCATAACGCTCCAATAATCAGCGCTTGTAATCAAAGAAATCACCGTATTAACAACAAAAGGAATAAGCAGAACAACGATCGCCCAAGTAGTCGCGCTCTGTTTTCCAAAAACTTCCGAAACCTTTGCTTTATCTCGCTTCAAAATTGAAATACCGTCCTTCACTGCCGAAATAACAGGCAGATCCTTTTTTACCAAAGTATCCATAGATAAATGAGGTTAAAAATTTACTAAAGAAAATTTTACATACTTTTGATAATTCTGACAAGAAAATCATAAAAAAATCCCTTCTGTTAAACAGACTTTACTTATATACTTTCTCAAGGCCGAATTCTAAAACATTTTTTAACAATTTCAAACATGACGGAACTCTCAATCCCAATGATCTCAATACTGGTAAGCTTGTTGGCTCTGGTATATGCGGTCTTTTTAATCGTGGGCGTAATGAAAAGCCCAAAAGGGACAACCGAAATGCAGGAAATCGCAAAATCAATCCAGCAAGGAGCAAAAGCGTATTTGAACAGACAATTTATTACGGTGGCAATCTTCGCGATTTTAATTTTCTTGGTTTTGGCATTCACTATTCCGGCAGGAAAATACAACAGCGGAGTAATGATCGCCGCTGGATTTATTGGCGGCGCATTGTTTTCGGCACTGGCTGGTTATATCGGGATGCATGTTTCTGTAAGAGCTAATGTAAGAACCGCGGACGCCGCAAGAATTTCTCTCAAGAAAGCACTTTCTCTCGCTTTCAAAGGAGGCGCTGTAACGGGAATGTCTGTTGTTGGCCTTTCACTTCTCGGAGTTAGCGGATTTTACTTTGTATTCACAAAAATTCTAAACATCCCAACTGGTGACGCCGCAAACCTCTTAAGCGGGTTTGGATTCGGCGCTTCTTTAATCTCATTATTTGCCCGCGTAGGCGGAGGCATTTTCACAAAAGCGGCTGACGTCGGAGCGGATATCGTAGGAAAAGTTGAAGCCGGCATTCCGGAAGACGATCCAAGAAATCCCGCCGTAATTGCCGACAACGTCGGAGACAATGTAGGAGACTGCGCAGGCATGGGAGCTGACCTTTTTGAAACATATGCAGTAACACTTATCGCCGCAATGATTTTGGCGGCATCAACATTAACGGAAACTCTTGGCGCAAAAGGAATTGAATATCCTCTCGTACTAGGTTCAATCGCGGTAGTCGCGTCAATTATCGGCACATTCTTTGTAAGATTAGGAAAAAAAGAAAATATAATGGGCGCTTTGTACAAAGGAATGATTGTAACAGGAATACTTGCAGCTATCGGATTCTACTTCGCGACAAAATATATAATTGGAGACATGTATATTTTCTACGCAACATTGGTAGGTCTTGGCCTCACTCTTTTCATAAATGTCATCACGGAATACTACACGGCAAAAGAACGCAAACCGGTTCAAACAATTGCAAAAGCTTCTGAAACAGGCGCAGCTACAAATATCATCACCGGCCTCGCTGTAGGGCTAAAAAGCACATTCCTCCCTGTTATTTTAATCTTAATTGGAATTTATTTAGCATATTATTTCGGAGCTAACTCCCCTGCGGTTGGAAACGGAATTTACGGCATCGCAATCGCAGCGGTAGCAATGCTTTCAACTACCGGAATAGTTATCGCAACAGATTCATACGGTCCAATCACCGACAACGCGGGAGGCATCGCGGAAATGGCAGGTCTTCCGGAAAAAACCCGCAAAAATACAGACGCGCTTGATGCAGTCGGCAACACAACAAAGGCGGTAACAAAAGGCTACGCAATTGGATCGGCCGCTTTAGCTGCACTCGTGCTGTTCCAAGCATATAACGAAGAATTAATAAAAAATTCATCAGGCGAAGCTCTCGTATTCGACATCTCCGACTACAGAGTTTTGATCGGATTATTCATCGGAGCGCTTCTCCCATTCATATTCTCCGCTTCCACGATGCAATCCGTAGGGAAAACGGCTCACACGGTAGTAGAAGAGGTAAGAAGACAATTTCGCACAATAAAAGGCATCATGTCCGGCAAATCAAAACCGGACTACGGCAAATGCGTAGACATAGTAACAAAAGCCGCGCTCAAACAAATGGTATTCCCTGGAGTATTGGCGGTATTAACTCCAATTCTAGTCGGATTCCTATTGGGACCTTTGGCCTTAGGCGGACTTTTGGCAGGCGTAATTATTTCCGGATTCTTGCTGGGACTCCAGATGTGCACCGGCGGCGCGGCATGGGATAACGCAAAAAAATACATTGAAGACGGCAATTCGGGCGGCAAAGGCAGCGAGGCTCACAAAGCCGCAGTAGTCGGAGACACAGTCGGCGATCCATTCAAAGACACATCCGGCCCAGCCCTAAACGCATTAATAAAAGTCATAAATACGGTCTCATTGATCATAGCCCCAATCATCGCAAGCTACACGATCTGGCACCTATAATCAGTCTTGACTTTTTAGGGAAATGGTGTAAAATGCCTTCTTCTTATTTAAAGAAGGATCTATTTACAAAAGACTATGGCAACAGCAGAAGAAATTAAAGATTTAACGGATCCGTCGGCCCCAGTATTAGAAGAACAAAAACCTTCGGTTCCGGAGCTCTGGGGCAAACTAAGTATGCACGTTAAAACGTGTCAAATATTGAAAACTCAAATTCAACACACTCTTTTTGAACTAAAAATTCTTCTTAACGGCTCACTGGAAAAATACCTGCTAAACTCTGGAGAAGAAAAAATGAGAAACCTCAAAAACCTATTGCAAGAAAACGGGGAAAACCACCAACCACGACCAGTGGTGGATGAAATAGTCCTGAGAAACAAAGGACAAGTCCGCACCCTCCTAACGAAAATGTTCACCGAAGAATACCAAGAAGCTGTAAAAATCCTGATTGAAAATTTAAACGAACAACTCCAAGACTTCGACACAGCTTACAATACACTCATGAAAACTTTCGCAAGATTAAAAACAGCAATAGCGACCGTAAATTTAAAATCATACCAAACAGGAATAACAACAGAAATTTTCCCCCCAAAACTCCCAATGAAAAACGGTGTTCCGGAAATACGCATGCTCCCACCCAAAATAGACCCGAATTTGATATCACCGGAAACAATTGAAAAAGAACGGCTAAAATACTACGACGATAAACCCCCAACGCCTGTATCACGCGCAATTGCAGACACAACAAAACTCGTATACGGAACACTTGCCCCACTCGGATACCAGATAGGAAAATTCTTTTAATACAACCACTACTCCTTCTTTTGAGCACCTTCGGCAGCCGAAGCCTCCCCTTCAGCACCCTCAACCTTAGCTTCCGCGCCGGCGACAGGAACTTCACCAGCTTGGACAGCAGGAGCTTCTTCTTTCTCCTCTCTAACAGGAGTAACGGTAGCGATTACAACATCAGCCGGAGAAATAACCGTGATATTTGAAGGCAATTTTAAATCGGAAACACGAATAACGCTGTTGAAATCAACAAGCGAAGAAATATCAACTTCAACGGAAGAAATCAAATCTTTAGCCAAACACTTAACCTCAACTCCATCCATAGCGGTATTAAACGTTCCCTGAAGATCCTTAACAGCGGGCGAAGTACCAACGAAAACAAAAGGAATCTTTGTCTCAACCTCTTTATCAAGATCAACGTGCATGAAATCAACATGTATATATTGATCACTCACGGGATTATAATCAACCTCATGAACAAGCGCATACGTCGGCTTTTCTCCTTCAATTTCAAGATTCAAAATCGTACTTTTCCCAGCTTTTTTATAAACTTTTCTAAAATCCTGATAAGGAATAGCCAAACTAATATTAGTAATTCCCTTCCCATAATATTCTCCGGTAACAAAACCCTGTTTCCTGTAATCTTTCGCCTTTTCCGCCATATCTCTCTTTTTAACTGACAATTTTACTGTTTCCATAGCCAAAAATTTCAAAAATTAAATTTGCAGGGGAAATCTTAGACGAAAAGTATATTTATATCAATAGTTTTTTGTGTTAAACTGCAAACCCGGATCTGTCCGAGTTTGCAGGATAAGTCCAAAGAGCAATAAAAATACCATATAACACCACTATCATGTTCGAAAAAGCAAAAGAAATGTACAAGATTCAAAAAGAAGCCCGAAGAATAAAAAACGAACTGAAAAACACCTATATCGAAGCTGAAACAGACGGAGTGACGGTAACGATAAACGGCGAACAAGAAGTTGTTTCTGTAGTAATCACAGACGAAGCGATGCTCAAATTCCAAGGCAAAAAGAAAGATTTGGAATCAGCATTGGAAAAAACTTTCAACAAAGCCATCAAAAAATCTCAACAGGTCGGCGCCGAAAAAATGAAAGCAATCATGGGCGACATGAACTTCCCAGGCTTAGGCGGCGGAAATTAAAAATTAAAGATAATTCAAATCTTCAGTTATTGCCGATATTGTTTTTTTGACATCTGGATTTTTAGCTCCAACATAATATTTCGTCTGCTCAGTAAAACTATACAAAATTTTTAAAACGGTATAAGCATCAACTTTACCAAAATTAGGATGAGATGAAATAGCCCCAACCACAGCATCCATGTACTCATCCTTATTCTTAGTCTCCCAATAGCCAAACCCATCAAAATCAAACGACCACAAAATCTCTCCAAATCGCTTTTTCAAATATTCCAGTTTCTCCTGTTTGCTCTTTTGCCAATCAAGAGAATCTTGATTAACAATTAAATGCTCCACGCCAATTCTAGCAAGAATAGCAAGTCCAGTATACGCAGACGGATCAATCATTAGAACCTTCTTACTACCAAGAGAAGCATTTTCAACAAAAGTTTTTACTGCTCCATACGTCATACCAACAGGCACATTTTTATTACCGCCTTTCTCAACAGACTGCCAAAACTTTACCGTAGCCTGTAAACATCTATAGTAACGCATCATAGTATCTTCAGCTTCCTCAGATGACGATTCACTCAAATCAATCGAAGAAAACCATACTTCAAATTGCTCCTTAATTAAATCCTTAATAGCTAATTCTTCCGCATCTAATTTTGCCATCAACCCAGTATCGTCATTCAACAATTTCTGCTCCAAATAGTCCTTCCTGTAACTAACAAATAAAACATCAACCAGAGAGCAAAAACTTTCTTTCAAAGAGACTTCTCGTTCCATTGATTTCTCCAAACCATCACACTTCACTAAATCTTCTTGTTTTTGTTTAGCTTCAACTTCCTTATTTCCATTATTACCTACTGGCTTATAATCTTCAATTTTTGTACCAGAAAATCGTTCCTTTTTGTCTGAAGAACCAGAACTCTCCGCAACATCAAGCTGCCTGTAGACCAACTTATTCGATTTAAACATTTTTTATTTTGGTTAATTTTTGTTTTAATGAACAGTATAATTATAACATGCCCCCTCCATCGGTCAAGCAAGGCACGCGAGACTGAAAAGGCACTAATTTTTGCAAATCGCGCATTTGACATATTTTCAACCAAAATTGGGAACAAACATGTCTGAACCTGAAAAATTTTCCGTACGGAAAATTTTGATCTGAAGAATTATACCATAAAATGTCTGGCAAAATGACTTATTAACACAAAGACACTGCTCCTTAAGCATGCGATTAACAGATAGGCGGAAAACTCGTGCCTTTTTAGCGCGAGACCATAGGAACACTTATTGAATCACCTTATCGATTATGTTAAATTTCTTTCAAGAAAAATAATAACAAAAAAACGGATTTAACTAAAAATAAAAAAATGCAAAAAAGAAAATACCTCATTCTTATTTTCGGACTGACCGCAATTATCTCCGCGGTAACAATCAACGAATATAAAAAAGACATCTACTCCCCTCTAAACAAAGAAGATAAAACGGATATTTCAATCTTAATTCACCAAGGCGACAGCCTATCCGAAATAGCAGACGAATTGGAAGAAAAATCCATAATAAACAGTAATTGGGCTTTTAATTGGTACTCAAAAATTCACAACCTCGATACCGGGATAATTTCCGGCAGATTTTTATTAAATCCATCAATGACAATTCCGGAAATTTTATCAAAAATTTCAACCCCATCGGAGTCCGAAGCAATCCTCACGATTCAAGAAGGATTGACTATAAAAGACATAGACAAAAAACTCTCAGAAATGGGACTCATAAAAGAGGGAAATTTCATCACAGCAACAAAAAACTTCAAAGATTTTGACTCATATAAATTTCTGCCAAAAACGACGAACACGAGCCTGGCGGCTCCATTGGAAGGCTATATTTTCCCGGACACATACTTCCTCGAACCGGTAAATTTTGACTCAAACGATTTAATTTACAAAGCTTTAAATAATTTTTCAAAAAAAATCACTCCATTGGAAAATGATTTTAAAAATTCAAAACACTCAATGAACGAAATCGTTACAATGGCTTCGATAATTGAAAAAGAAATCCGAACGGAAAATGACCGTCCGATAGTTTCCGGGATCCTCTGGAAACGCCTAAATTCAGGTTGGAAATTGGACGCGGACGCAACACTGCTCTACACAAAAGACAACAACAAAATCACAACCGCGGATTTGAACTCCGATTCTCCGTACAACACTCGAAAAATCAAAGGCCTCCCGCCCACCCCTATTTGCAATCCCTCAATCGAAAACATCAAAGCCGCATTAAACCCGATTCAATCCGAATACTGGTTCTATTTAACAGCAAAAGACGGCACAACAATCTACGCGAAAACAAACGAAGAACACAACACAAACAAGAAAAAATATCTATAATCAGCGCTACCACATTTTTTCGAGATCAGCCCAAATTTTGGCAAATCGCGTTGCGTTTGACATATTTTTAACCAAAATCAGGAATAGACACAATTAAACCTGAGGTTTTCTGCGCGCGCAGAAACCGAACCTGAAGAATTACACTATAAACTGTGGCAGTATTTACTGCTACACAACGATCCTGCAAAATTTACAACCATCTCCAACCTGTAAAAGTCGTAATGTTACAGTATCCCAGCCTGAAAACCACCACGCATGTGAAAACTTGAGCATTGGATTTAAAAATTCAAACCTGAGAACTTGTGCACATGCACAAAACCAAACCTGAAAAACCCCCACCCCAACTTCTACCAGACATCAATTCCAGAGCTACCCGAACCTTCACCAATCCACGCCACCATCCTAACCGCCTCTTTATTCAGACGGCAAATTTGTTTCCTCTTCCACCACCGGCGGCGTATAAATCACTTTGAAGTAAACACTATTGCTCCTCGTCCCATCCGGCGCGGTTGAATAAACTTCGTAAACATTTTCGCCGACTTTCAAATTCCCATATTTCTCCTCAAGCCAATAGGTAAAAATTTCCTCACCCGAAGATGAAGGAACAAATTTTTGAAGCTGATAATCATTAATAAAAATCTTATCTGCGCCATAAGCCTTCCCGATAATTTTTATCGAAAGCGAATCTTTAATTTCAATCCCTTTTTCAAACATTGAATAATCCCAGGAAATAGTCCCAACCTCTACAATAATCGGATCCTTAAATTCCCCCAGATCAGGAGTAGACATAGCCTGCTCCTCAGATTCTTCAAACACAATCTCGGCCTCTTCAACAATAGGTTGTCCCACGGACTCCTCAACAACAGGCTCACTCTCCTCAGCAGAAGGCTCATCAACAAAAGATTGCGGAACATCACCAACTTCCTCCGCGTCATCTGCCACATCCGTCACATTCCAAATATACCAATTCGACTCCATAAAATCCTCCCCGATCGCCTCAACAACATTTGGCGCCTGAAAAAGCCAAAATTTCTCCAGTTTTTTATTATCAAAAACAGCCCGCTCCCCCTCCTTAATCTGAACATGGTCAACGACAACCCCGCCATTTCTGCTGTAAACATCAACCTCCATCGCCCCGGAAACAGTCCTGGCAATTTCTTTTTCTCCGTAAAAAGAAATATCGAAAATTCCGCACTTCGGTTTAGCCAAAATATTTTTTACAAGCACGGAAAAATCCCACCTGCAGGAAGAAGAAAAAGTCTTGTCCACCCAAATCTCTCCTTTCTTTAAAACAATTTTGGCGGAAGATTCAAAAACAGCATCCGTATCTCCATTTAATCTCAAAGAAGTCCCATCAGGATAAACAACCCTTGCTTTTGAATTCTGCCCGACAAAAACCTCATCGCCGGGAAGAATTTTCGTTCCATCGTAAGCCTTTGAAAACTCCGAAGTCCCCCACAATTTCACCTGCGCCTGACCGCTGACAATATCAAGAACAATCGCATCCCCAATATCATCTCTGAAAAATTTAAAATAAATCTCAACCCCAAGCACCAAAACAACCCCGATAATTATAAAAAGAATAAAAGGGAAAAGAAACCCTCCAACCTTCGGACGATCACCCCTGCCACCGGAACTGCCCCTATAGTCATAGTAGTATCTTTCCATGCGCCCCCATTATAAACCAATATCCCTTTTTATTGCATTTATATCACGAACCAATCTGCTGTCTTTTTTCAACTTTTTCAAAATCTGAACACACGCGTGCATAACAGTTGTATGTTTTTTCCCGCCAAAATCCTGGCCGATTCTCTCATAAGATTCAGACAATTCATGACGAATCAGATACATGCAAACCTGTCGCGGAACCAAAAACTCCTTTTTCCTAACTTCGCTCATCAAATCTTCCAAAGTAATCCTGTAATAACAAGCGACAACATTCATTACATCTCTCGCAGTCATCGAAACCTTTTCATTCTTTTTATCAAGATCATAACCGATAATTTCTTTTGCTCTATAAAGCTTTTTGAAAACCTCAGCCGCACACCTTATTGTCGGCACCCTGTTTTCAATCTGAGCCTCCGCTATAACTTGCCTCAAAACCCCTTCAAGCTCACGGATATTCGTATTCACATTCCCAGCGATAAACTGCAAAACCTCCGGATCGATTATTACCTGTAACTCAAGACATTTCTGCTGGAGAATGGCAACTTTTGTCTCAAAATCAGGAAAAAGAATTTCGGTCACCATCCCCATCCCAAACCTGGAAGTAAGTCTTTTGTCCAAATCGTCGAGCTCGGAAGGCGGCCTGTCGGAAGTCAAAACAACTTGTTTGTTTGAGTCGTATAACTCATTAAAAGTATGGAAAAATTCCTGCTGACTTGAATCCTTTTTCCCAAAAAACTGGACATCATCGATAAGCAAAACATCAACCTTCCTATAAATATCTTTGAATTTCGCCATATCCCTGTTTCGGATCGCGTCACAGACCTCGCTTACAAACCTTTCAGCGGTAACATAACGAATAACCTTTTCCGGAAAACGCTCCAAAATCGCGTTGCCAATAGCCTGAAGCAAGTGAGTTTTGCCATGCCCCGGCCCGCCGTATATATACATGGGATTATATATCCCGCCGGGCATATTGCCGACAGCCATAGCCGCCGCGTGCGGAAGACGATTTTCTTTGCCAGCAACAAAATTTTCCAGAGTATAACGCGGATTTAGAGCCTTACTCTTCACACCGGAACTCACATAAACATCCCCACTGCCATCACGAACTTTTTGAACTTTTTTAACTTCTTTTGTAGAAATTTTAGAGATATCAACCCCTTCGGCATTAACCTTATCCGCAAGCCTGCCCAAAACCTCAAACTCAACATCGTCAATATCGGAAATTATCTCTTTAAAAGCTTGTAAAACTTTGACTTTATATTTGCCGATAACCCAGTCTCTCGCCATAACGGTCGGAACACCGACAACGACAACTTTTTTGCCATTTTTCTCCGCCAAAGACGTAACAATCGTACGCTGAAACCACGTAACAAAGTGAGTGCGCGTGATAGTTGGTTCGATCCTAGTTAAAACTTTTACCCAAAGCTCACGTAAATTGACGTCCATTGGAATGATAAATTTAAATGCCTAGAAAAGCCCTTTTACCCCGCTGCGGCGGGGACCCCCATCCCCCATCCCCCATCCCCAACAACATTTTTCTTGCCGTTGGGCTTTGAATATTAAATATTTCCTCCCCCACATTCAAGCCTTAAATTCCGCCAAAAAACCAAATCAACCCATAGATAAAATTCCAAAAACAAACACAATATGTTGTATTTTTTTTATATTTAAAAAACATCTCACCAAAAAAATCAACCACTCCCAAAATACAAATTTGACAGACACGCAAGAGCAAAAATTGCCCATAAATTCTGGCATATGGTGACAACTTGGAACGAGGGGAGAGAGTCGAAAAAGAAAGTACAGGCGAACAGAGTCACCATATGCTCGAGCCTAGCTACAGCGGGAGGAAGGACGGGGGGAGAAAAGATGACGAGGGATGTAGCAGAGAAATCTATACAGAACCTCGCACGCGACTGCAGGACTCTCCGTGACCATGAAGATCAGGAGAGTAAGAAGAAGAAAGAACGCTGCAAGGCCACAAAGGATATAGACAATCCCTTCAACAATCTCGAGGGGAATCCCGATCCCCTGCAGCCCCTCCCACAAAAAAGAACCGTTACCAGAAAGATAGAACCACACCAACGCACCCCACACTGCCAAAGCCAAGCAAGTCACCAGATACTTTTTCATCGTTCCATCTCCTTTTGTTCAAGTTGTCACCAAGTTTTCAAACAACGACCACTTAGCTCAAAGTAGAAAAACTTCTTCCGACCTTGGCAAAAGTGACACAAGTGGAGTACAGCATTATTTGAAAAACAGTCAATGCTTGACACATTTCCAGTCAAAAATTAAAAATGAACATACTCAAACCTGAAAAATTTTCCGTACGGAAATTTTTAACCTGAAGAACTATACAATAAAACATGGGTAAGAATAACCCGCCACCACACATTCATCGCATTCCAGATATCGGAATCTTTTAAAAAATTAAAACAATCTCAAAACATCCTTGTAAGTCACTGCAACTGCAAGCCCGAACCTGTTCGAGCTTGCAGGATGAGCCTAAAAGAGTCTTAAAACATCCTTATACGTCACCGCCACCGCCAACACCAACAACAAAAGATATCCAAAAAGATGTATATAATTTTCGTATTTTGCGGGAACGCGTCGGCCGGTCAAAAATTCAATAAATAAAAATATCAATTTTCCGCCGTCCAACCCAGGAAATGGGAAAATATTTATCACCGCAAGACTTATGGATAAAAGAGCGATAAACCTGATAAACGGCATAACCCCCTCTCTCGCGACCTGCCCGGCCATTTGAGCGATTCCAACCGGCCCCGCGACATTCTCCGAAATCTCCCCGGTCGAAGCAAACCCCTTAACGAGATCAACAAACAAAACACCCGTCATTTTCAAAGTCCGCCACACCTCGCTAACCGCGTAAAAAGGCGCTACATAAAAAGGTTTTTGATCTTTTTTAATATCAATAACGGAAGTAAACCGCTCAATCGAATAAACCTCCAAATCGCTCTGCCAGCCTTTTAAAAGCGGAGAAAGATAAACGCCGACCTTCCCATCCTCAGGCTTAATTTCCACAAAAAGATTTTTGCCGCCGCGCTCAACCAAAAATATCAAATTTTCATCCTTGTGCTGAGTAACATACTGCGTAACTTCCGCGGGAGTTGTTATAAATTTTCCATTGATGGAAATTATCAAATCACCCTCTTGCAAACCTTTTAAATCCGCCGGAGAATCCACTATAACACTGCTTACAATCGTGTTCCCATTTTGACCGAATTCAACATAAACATCCTGCGTCACCCACCCCCGCGAAATTGTAAAAGTGGCTTCATCAACAGAAGAAATTAAACTTTGATACTGAGCCAATGAATAAATTTGCGCTCCATTGACAGCAATGATCACATCCCCCGAACGCAAGCCGAAATTGTAAGCGTTCGAACCCGCTTTTACATTGAGAATTTTTACACGTGGGAACGAAAAAGCTCCATAAAATTCAACGCCAAAATCAACATCCCCATCCATTGCTTTTTCATATTCATCTCTTTCTTCATTTCCACCGCTATTGACCATTCCAGACTTCAAAATAGCCCACACATTATCAGAAGTTATTTGAAAAGTTATATACTGCCCTCCCCTTTCGCCCTCATAAATCCCAACCGGATCTTTCAAAATCAACGCAATATCATCAACCGAATCAATTTCCTCTCCGTTAAATTTCACCAAGTGATCTCCCGGCAAAAGCCCGATTCCCTCAGCCACACCCCCCTCCTCAACAGATTTCACAACCGCCCCCTCCCTCAAACTGATCACCCCGCTATCCACCGCAGGAAAAATATCATCAGGCCCAAGCAAAGGTTCAATCCCAACCACAAACCCCATGCTTAACAAAACCCACGCCGCCAAAACATTCATCACGACACCCCCAACCATAATTTTCGCACGGGCACCCAAGCCTTTATTCTCAAAACTCCGCGAATTTTTTTTCCCGGCGCGAGTATCCATCCCAAGAAGCCTCACAAACCCACCAAAAATCAGCGCGTTAACGGAATAAACCGTCTCTCCAACCTTGCGAGCAAAAATTCTCGGCGGAAACCCAAGCCCAAATTCCTCAACTTTCACCCCAACCAATTTTGCCGCAGCGAAATGCCCAAATTCATGAACAAGCACCAAGACGGAAAAAGCTACCACAAACGCGCCAATTGTAAGAAGCACACTCATGCGAAAAAATTACAAAGTCATTATATCTTTTTCTTTTGCCTCAACCGCATCAATCACCTGTTTATTTGCCTCGTCAACCGCAGTTTGAACCTGTTTTTCGGCACGGAAAAGCTCATCCTCCGAAAGCAATTTGTCATCTTTCATTTTCTTAAACTCAGCCAAAACATCCTGCCTTGAAGTCCTGATTGAAATTTTTGCATCCTCGCCGAGAGTCTTCACCTGCTTCGCGACATCAGCACGCCTTTCCTCTGTTAATGGAGGCATTTTCAACATAACAGACATACCATTGTTCATTGGATTCATTCCCGGTAAATTTTTCACAATCGCTTTTTCAATAGCGGTCAACAAACCTTTATCCCAAGGCTGAATTGTGAGAGTTGTTGGATCGAGAAGAGCGATATTTCCAACTGCCTTAAGTGGCTGTGTTCCGCCATACGCCTCGACCATAATATTTTCCACAAGCGCAGGATTTGCCCTGCCGACCTGGAGTTTTTTGAATCCATCTTTCAAATGAGCTACGGAAGCGGCAAAACTGTCTTTGGCTTTTTTGTGCAGTTCTTCAACTGTCATATTTTTTGGGTTAAGAATTTATAATTGTCCCGACTTTTTCGCCTTCAACAGCTTTTTTTATAAGGCCGGGAGTATTTAAATTAAACACAAGCATTGGAAGTTTTCCTTCCTCCAAAATAGCCGCGCAAGTCATATCCATCACGCCCAGATTTTTCTCAATTACTTCTTTGTAAGTTAAAGTTTCAAATTTTTTGGCATCTTTGTTTTTTTCCGGATCTTTGTCGTAGACATAGTCAACTTTTGTAGCTTTCATGAGAACGTCGCATTCCATTTCAAGAGCTCTCATCGCCGCCGCGCTGTCGGTGGTAAAAAACGGACTGCCGGTGCCTCCGCCAAACAGAACAACCGTTTTTTTCCTGATAAATTTCAAACCCTTGCTCACAGTATATTCTTCAATCGCATCTCCAGATTGAAAAGCAGTAAGCGCCTTTGCCGGACATCCAATTGCATTAAGAGCCCATTCAAAAGCAAGAATATTCATATTTGTAGCAATCATCCCAAGAGTGTCCGAAACAACTCTGTCCATTGCCAATTCGCCCGCCCAAGAATTATCTCTATATCTCCAAAAATTCCCGCCGCCGACAACAATTCCGATTTCAACGCCCATGTCATGCAGTTCCTTCACACGACCGGCAAAATCAAGAAGAGTTTTTTGGTCAATTCCGCTAGGCTGGCTCCCTTTAAAGACCTCGCCTGACATTTTAAGTAGAATTCGCTTATATTTCATAAAAATTCTTT
>Ga0172371_10007717_pt1 | contig 15229 bp, 8 predicted proteins | sample Lak12m_FD_114543 | JGI IMG/M metagenome (GOLD analysis project Ga0172371, IMG submission 114543) | Freshwater microbial communities from Kabuno Bay, South-Kivu, Congo - kab_022012_12m | ecosystem: Environmental > Aquatic > Freshwater > Lake | place: Democratic Republic of the Congo: South-Kivu... | reverse complement strand
GAAGCAGAAAGAAAAAGATGAGCTTGAGCAAAAACTTTCGCAATTTCGCGCCAAAGAAGCTGAAGCGAAAACAGTAATCAGCGCATTGAAAGATAAGATTGGTTTTCTACAAAACTTGATAAACAATCTTGAAGGTTTTTCTAAAGGCGCGAAGGAATTAATCGCAAACCCGGAATGGAAAACCAAAGACAAAAATATTCTTGCCAACATCGGCAACGCAAACGATAAATTCCGGTTTGCCGTTGAAGCGGCGCTTAAAAACAATTTAAATAATATTCTTGTTGAAACCCTTGAAGATGTAAAAAAAGGAATTGAGTATTTAAATACTTTCGATTACGGCAAAGCTTCGTTTTATGTTTTTGGATTTTCGGAAAGCGAAAAAAAATCTCTGCTTGATAAAATTGAAAATTTCTTTCTTGTGCGTAAAAGCAAAAAACTCGAAAAAGAAAATACCTTTTTAGGCTGGGCAGAAAATTTTGTGGAGACAGAAACCCGATGGAAACCATTCTTCAAAAAACTATTGCAAAACACAGCGGTTGTTGATTCTCTTGAAAATGCCTTTGCACTTTCAAAATTTTTTCCTCTCTTTAATTTTGCAACGCTTAACGGAGATTTTGTTCACAACTCCGGCGTAATAGAAGCCGGTTCAGCGCCAAAACTTGACGACACACTTTTTGGCAGAAAACAGCTGCTTGAAAATCTGAAAAAAGAAATTCCGCAGCGCGATGCGCAGCTTCTTGAAATTAGACAAACTATCGAACAGCTTGAGAATGAAGTCTCTTCCATTGATTTGAAAGCCCTTTCGGAAAACGGAAAAATTCTTTTAAACGATTTGCGCAACGTTGAAAAGCAAATTGAAAAATTTGAATTTGAAAAAAGTAAAGCGTATGACGAATCAGAAAAAGCGCACCAAGAAATGCAGACGTTTGTTACAAACTCAACTAAACTTGAAGAGGAAATAGAAGCTCTTACAAGCGTGTTAATCGGTCAAAGAGAAGAGAAACAAAAAGCCGATGAAACGCTTCGTTCTATGGAAACAGATTTTTCAACTTGCGAAGATACTTTCAGAAAACTTACCGTCCAGCAAAATCAAGCGAATTTAGCGATTGAACGAATGTCCGGCGAAAAACGAAACTTTGAAAACGCCGTTCAACGAGCGCACGAATCAGTTGGAACGATTCGTAAATCAATTGAAAAAAGAGAAGAAGATATCGCTTCCGCTAATGAAGAAATGCAAAGCCTGCAAGTAGTTCTCGAAGAAAAAAATGATGAATTGTTTGAATTGAATGAAGTTCAGGGGTTACTGAAAAGCGAAGAAACGGCTATTGACGCACAATTTAAATTAGTGCGGACGAGCATTTCAAACTTAGAACAGCAGCAAAAAAACATCCGCAACGATCGGGAAGAAGCCGGCAATGCAATACATCAAGCCGATATTTCATTAAAGGAAGCTGATTTCAAAATTGAAAATTTACAGCAGCACATTCACGAAAAATATTCTCTTACCCTTGCGCTAAAATCTTTTGACGCCCTTGAGGTGTTTGATTTTTCAGCGAGGCAGGAAGAGGTCGCAAGTCTTAATCAACAGATAAAAAGTCTTGGGGTGATTAATCCGCTTGCTTACTCTGAATACGAGGAAGAAAAAGAACGGCTTGATTTTCTTTCAAAGCAAAGAAATGATCTTCTTGATTCCGAAAGAGACCTTGTGCAAACTATTGAAGAAATAAATGTTACCGCGCAGCAGCTTTTTATGGAAACCTTTGAAACGATCCGCGGACATTTTATTAGAATTTTTAGAGGACTATTTAATCCCGGCGATGAAGCAGATTTAAAAATAGAGGAAGCGATTGACCCACTTGAAGCAAAGATTGAGATAGTTGCAAAACCAAAAGGAAAGCGTCCAACATCAATCGAACTTCTTTCCGGCGGAGAAAAAACGTTGACGGCAATTGCGTTGTTGTTTGCAATTTATCTTGTTAAGCCAAGCCCGTTTTGTATCCTTGATGAAATTGATGCGCCGCTTGACGATGCAAACGTGGATCGGTTTACGCGAATCTTAAAAGAATTTAGCGAGAATACACAGTTTATTGTTGTTTCACATAACAAACGTACAATGGAAGCCTGCGATACGCTCTACGGAGTTACCATGCAAGAAGAAGGCGTTTCAAAACTTGTTGGCGTGCGCTTCAACGAGGAACTGAATGTTGCGTAAATTTTTACTTCTGTCGTGTTATCTATTTAGTTCAAGTTTTGCTTGGGGGCAATGGCTTACCAATTCGGAGCTGAATACGCAGCTTGTTTTCGATGCCAAAAGTGCGGTGAACATTTCTTCTGTTGAAGATGGAAACGGCGGCGCTTTTCTTTTCTGGCAAGATGCAAAATCAAATGCTCAAGCCGATATTTATTTTCTTCACTTTAATCATAACGGAAATGTAACCTTTCGCGCCGATGGTAAAAGCGTTAGCAATATATCCGGGCAAAAAATAAATCCCGTTGCGGCAGGAAATAATTCGCAAAATGCGGTTGTAACCTGGATGGATAATTCTTCAAGCGGGCGAGGTCTGCTGTGTGCGCAGTTAGTTAAAAGCAACGGAATGCTTTTGTGGAATGAGTCCGGTGTAAAAATTTCAAACGGTCAAAACTCCGCCATCAACAACGGCGTTGCGTTGGATCAAAAAAACAATGCCTACTTCGCTTATATCGAAAAATCCGATGCAGCTCCGGCAGAATATTTAGTAAAGCTACAAATAATTTCTGAAGCAGGGATAACTAAATACTCGAACGATGGAATGGTTATTAACAAATCTTTATCGGCAAAAAACAACACACTGGTTTTCCCGGATGAAAACGGAGGGTGTTACGTTCTTTGGGGAGAAAACGAAAATAAAATTTTTCAAATTCATGCGCAGTATGTAGATGAACGCGGAAAAGTTGTTTGGAAAGAACCCACCGATGTTTCGGGGCATTCGGCAAGCATCTCCGGTTACCACGCCTTGCTTGTTAAATCCCATCTATTATATATCTGTTGGCAAAACCTCGGGAAGAAAAAATCTATTTCTCATCAACTTTTGACCTCAAAAGGAAAGACTCTTTTAGATGGAAATTTTATTTCCGTTACTAAACAAAAAGGAAATCAATCAAATCCGCAAGCTGTGTTCGGAGGAGACCAGTCGTTGTTGGTAAGTTGGGTAAACGAACTTAACGGGCAAAAAAAAATTTATTGCCAAAAATTTAAACTAAATGGTACTGCAATTTGGAATGATGAAGGAATTTCTATTGCCGAAACAAGCGGCGATCAATTTGGGCAGATGATTGTTTCTGATGAAAAAGGAGAGGCGCTTCTTGCATGGATTGGTCAAGGGAAGCCGTTACAAAAACCGGCGGTGTATGCTCAAAAAATTTCTCCGAAAAAGGAACTGTTGTGGGGAAAAGAAGGAACACAAGTTGCCGCAGATAAAAACTCAGACAAAAGCTACCTCTCGTTATTTTCCGATAAAAAAGGGGGAGCAATTGTATTATATAAAGAAACTCGGAAAAACGAAACCGGTATTTACGGACAGCGGTTATTTAGTTCAAACGCATTAGTTTCACAAGTAACTGATTTTTCAGCGAAAGTAATTGCTGATTCAGTTCAACTTACCTGGACGGTAGTAAATGAATCGGATATGTTTACCTATAAAATTGAAAAGATGAATCAAAAAGATGCTGTTGAAAACCTCTGGCAGCCTTTGGCGAAAGTTTATTCTTCAACTACCGGGAAAACAAATAATTATTTGCGGAAAGAGCCGTTAGAAGATGTTGGGATGATGTATTTCCGTTTATCTCAGTTTGATAGAGAAGGAAAAAAGAATTTTTCCGCAATGGAAAAAATCACGTATGCCCCCGTGAATAGCGGCGAGACGTACGTTGTGCAAAATTCTCCAAACCCTTTTTCCGGTAAGACGACAATTGTTTATAATTTAACAACCCAGCAGAATGTGGAATTAGAAATTTTTAATTCGCGAATTGAAAAAGTAAATGAACTTCACATTACCGAAACTGAAGCCGGGAAAAACAAAATTGTTTTTGATGGAAGCGCTCTTGCGCCGGGAATTTATTTCTACCGCTTTACCGCCGGTGATTTTGTGGATGTAAAGAAAATGGTTGTAACAAAATAATTTTTGAAGTTTAATGAAGACGTTATTAAAAAACACATTATTTCTTTTGCTCTGGGGGAAGTTGCATTACTTAAATCTGGTCAAAAAGTGCTGATGAGTAAAAAAAAAATTAGATTCGTATAAAATTAATATTAAACGCGTAAATTCTTTTTAATTGCTTAATTGAAGGTATAATATGAAACATACAATAATAGTAATCCTCTTTACTGTTTTATTTAGCAGCCACACTTTCACACAGAACAAAGATTCTTTATATAAATATTGGATTACAGTTGGCTGTTGGGTAGATAGAGATGTAAGAGCAAATCTTAATTATAGTTTTTCTTATCATGGTTTTTTTTATAAAGTCGGTTATCTCACAAAAGGTGAATCTTTTCCTTTTGGAGGATTTAATGGGAATAATCTTCATATTAGATCAATTGATATTTCTGTTGGGAAAAGATTACAGTCGGAATGGTTTCAGACATCATTATTTGCAGGACCTTCCTATGTTTTTGGTGAAAAATTGTTAATAACTGATTCAATAGAAAAATTTAATACCGTTGGTTTAGAAACTGACGTACAATTATTGTTCAGACTTGCGGATGAAGTTGGGGTTGGAATTGGTCTGTATGGGAACTTAAACTTTGTAAAGAATTATGTAGGCATAAATATAAACCTAACTTTAGGTAATGGTAAATAAATTAACAAGGAGTAAAATGAAAATTAATCGACTGTTCTACCCAATTTTTTTCTTAGTCATGGGAATATGTTATCCTCAAGTCACCATCAATAATATTCAAATTGCAGTGACTAATATCTCTATAGATGCTTCTACCCCTAACAATCCGAGTTCTTATATATGGTCCGAGATCAGCAATACAAAACAAGGTGTCCACATAAGTCTAACACCGCCTGAAAAAGCAGAAATTTCTTTGCAATTAAATAATTCATGGATAAATTACAATACTTGGAATTGGGGATATATGATCAGATTAGAAATACAATATGATGGTGGAAGTTGGCAGACTATTTTTACCGGTCAAACAAAAGATGCTACAGGTTGGATACAGTCTCCATTTTCTACTTTGGGTCATCATACAATTACCGTTAAATGGGAATCTTATGGTGAAGTAATTTATTATCGTGATTATGATGTATATGTTGTTCCACAATGTCAGAAAGTGTATAAAGATAATACTTATGGAAATACCCTTACTTTATGGGATGGTGGCAATCCGAATAAAGTCATTTTAGTTTCCGAAGGGTTCGATCCATATAATATAACTTATTCCGAATACTTAAGATATAAAGGGAAATATCTATTCGATCGACTATTACAAGCTGGATATAAGATATATTTTCTAAATTATGCTTATAATAGTCAGGATATGCGTAATACAGCTGCAATATTTAATTCCGCTTCAAATTATGTATCTTCAATAAATGCCAACAACACTATGGTTGCGGCAGGCATTAGTATGGGTGGAGTTGTAGTTAGATATGCTTTAGCGAAAGCTGAAAACGATGGTAATCCTTTACCTTTTTATAAATTCGTGTCAATAGATGCTCCTCAAAAAGGCGCTGTTTTTGACAAACCCCTGCAGGATTATTTCAAGAATGGCGATATTTCTGATCTTCAAAGGCATGGTCTTAAAAATGATGCAGGTAAACAACTTCTAACTTATAATGCTTATGGTAGTCTACATACTTCTTTTTATAATGAACTTAATAGCTTGAATGGAGGAACAGGGTATCCAACTTTAACTGAGAATATTGGAGTTTCTTTTTCAAATGGAACAGCAAATCCCGGAAATGGAAGATGGGTAGTTATTACTTACGAACCAATATTTTTACCTGGAAATTATATTGTCAAAACTTCTGATTTGTATGAAGAAATAAAAGTCGCGGGTTCTTATTTACCAAGATCATTGGTTGAATCTGGTCTCTCACCTTTATTTTTGGGAATGGCAGAAGTTGATAGAGACCCAAATAACAATCCTACTTTTATTCCATATACTAGTTCCTTAGATATTGTTAATGGCAATTCGAAATTTGATAAGACAATCCATGCAAATGCAAATTATTTTCATGATGAATTTCCACCGGAAATAATCGATACGTTACTTAAATCTGTAATGGATCCATATTTAATTACAACAAAAAAAGAATTTGAATTTGATGTTGTTGAAAACTCTATAGATAAGGCTTATTATGGTTTCCCATTTACTTTTTCTGTACCTCTTGTATTGCCAAAGAATGGAAGAACTTACAACTTTGCCGGATGGTCTGATGATTTCGGTGCTACAAATACGAGGACAATTGCTCCAGCTATTAATAAAACATATACTGCACTTTATAAGTATCCCAACCATTCAAATACCTCAAACACTTTTGCCAACAATGGACAGAGAAAAATTATTCGTATTGATGCGGTGGGTCTTGTAAAAGTTTATGAGAGCTTAGATAGAGTTTGGATAGAAACAAGTTCAGATAACGGTACAACATGGGTAGTTGGGAATAACGGGAGACCTTTGACGAAAGGAAAGGCTAAACTCCCAGCAATTACACAGATAGGGCAAACTGATTTCGTCATTGTGGCTCAAACTGAAAGATCAAACTGTGGTTATTTCGTTATGGCTTATCATTGTTGGGGTGATATGCTCAGTGATTCCGCAGTTGTAACTGAAGTGCCAAACAAATTATATTCTGAAAATGCTAATCCAGTAATAGCAAGTCAGGCAATGAACACCCCCAATTTTTTGATAGTTTGGGAAGAAGCTGATTATGGTGTTGATTCTCCTGGAGGCCTTCATTATAGATATGGAAATAGTGGAGGTCCTCTAATTTCTTGGTTAGGTGGTGGAAATCAGTATGACAACATAGCAGGAACTGATCAAAATTCGCATAACCCGGCGATTGCAACAGTTTTTTCAAATCCCAGTTATTCTTATCCACTAACATTTCATTTAGTGTGGCAGCAAAATGGATCAACCGGCTATTCTGATATTATGTATCGAAAAATATCAGCAAGCAGTAGTAATAGTTTATCCTTTAGTAGTATTTCAAATAAGTCCTCAAACCATTACGCGCAGAAACATATGAATCCATCCGTTATAGAATTTAATGGTGAGGCAAGGATAGTCTGGAAAAGCGAATACGACGTTTTTGACGATGGTGAACAGATAGCTCCGAGTGTAGTTTTCCATTCGTCAGACTACCCTGCTTATTGGGATTTTGGCAATTATACCGATGTTAATTCACCCGTTATTAATCGACCGGAAGGGGTCAATGCATACGTTTTCGGTTGGACAGAAAACAACGGATCAGTTGGGAAACTTATGGATAACTATTTGAGCGCTTCCCACCTAAGAACAATCGCAACTACCGGAAAAGATATGCAGCTAAGTAACGGCAGCAGCCTCTCAAATATGTATGCGTTACAGTTTAACAATACTACCTTGCCCTATAACTTTAATCGTTCAAACAGTATCGGCAGTTATTACGGGCTACAAAAAGAAAATAGTAATGCTTCGATTAGTGTTGCACGAACCGGTGTTGCGATAAAGGAGAAAGGAAGATTTTTCTATTCCTTAGGCGATATCTATGTAGATAACGGATTGATTGAATTTGAAGAACTTGATAGAAACAACACATTAGTTACAAAGGAAAATCTAACAAACTCAATTGTCAGCAAACCATTTATTCTTGGTCCCACAAGTTCATTAACTTATAGCGTTACCTATGGAATGAACAACATGACAAAGGGAAAAGAAGCCCTAGGTGATAATGGAGAAATCCATTTTAGAGTTGAAGTCCTGGACGCCAATACTAACGAAGTTCTTGGGTCATTCGATGAAATGAAATATTCAAAAATGAATCTTGCTAAATATTCAAACATAGGATACAAAGTAAATGCTCCGGGTCTTTTGGGTAAGTCGATAAAACTTCGTTTACATGCAGATGACAATCTTGAAGCTAAATATGTAATTGTTGAAAACATGCAGACAGGAACCAGCTTAGCTAAAAAGACGTTCAAAGAAGTAGAGTTAAAACAAAATGAAGTGGTAACAGATTACGGGTTAGATCAAAACTATCCCAATCCGTTTAACCCCGCAACAACCATTACTTACCAGTTGCCGCAGAGCGGAAGTGTAACGTTAAAAATATTCGATATTCTCGGTAACGAAGTAAAAACACTTGTAAATGAAAACAAAGAAATGGGCAAATACACTGTTCAATTCGATGCTTCCTCACTTGCAAGCGGTATGTACGTTTACCAGTTACGCGCGAACGATTATACTTCAACTAAAAAAATGTTGTTGTTGAAATAATGTAATGCAGCAGTTTAGCTCGGAAAAGTTCTTATGAATATTGTTCACGAACAGGCTAAACGCGTTTATAAAATATTTGTTGATTTTGACGGAACAATAACAAAGCGCGATATCGGCGAACAGATTTTTTTGCGGTTCGGAGATACTGAAAGAGCTGAAGAAATAATCAAACGAATAAGTTCGCGGAAACTTACTTCGGTTGAAGGCTGGAAAGCGTTGTTTGAAATTTTGAATCCGGTTTCACTTGATGAGTTGACAAATTTTGTTCGTTCTTTTGAAATTGATACTGCGTTTCACCGGCTGGTGTCTTTCGCGCAACAGCGCCAAGTTGAAATGATAATTCTCAGCGACGGTTTTGAATTTTACATCAAAACAATTTTGGAAAGAGAAAATATTACCGGTCTTCAAATCTATTCGAACCGGTTACTAGAGAACGGAAGCGGAAAACCGCAGCCGGTTTTTCCGTACAGAGATGCAGAATGTAAAGACTGCGCAAACTGTAAGCGCAACCACATTATTGAAAACAGCGGCGATGATGAGTTTACGGTTTACATCGGAAACGGAAGTTCGGATGTTTGCCCGGCGCAATACTGTGATTTTATTTTCGCAAAAGATTCGCTCCGTAAATTTTGTGAAAAGGAAAAGGTAACTTTTTTCCCGTATGACAGTTTTAACGAAGTCGTTTCTAAATTAGAAACGCTCTTTGCGAAGAAGCGATTGAAGAAAAGGCATCAAGCCGAATTGAAAAGAAAAAACTTATACAAATTAGGATAAAAGTTTAATGGAAAAATTATCGAAAAAAATATTTACTTACAGAAGCTACACCCCGATACCGTTTCTCATTTTAATGATCGCGTATCGAGACTCAAATGTGTGGAGTTTATCGCTTGGATTAATGATTGCCGTATGCGGCGAACTGATTCGGCTTTGGGCTGTAAGTTGGGCAGGCAGTGAAACCCGCACAACCGGAAAAGTTGGCGGAACATATTTAGTAATAAACGGTCCGTATGCTTACGTACGCAATCCGCTGTACGTTGGAAACGTGTTAATCTATTTTGGATTGGGAATTATGTCCTTTGCACTTTTTCCTTATCTACAAATAATTGCGCTGGCGTTTTTTGTTTTTCAATATTCTGAAATCATTAAAGAAGAAGAGGGTTTTCTCAGAGAAAAATTCGGAAATGATTTTACAGAATATCTTAAAAATGTTCCTCGCATATTTCCTCGATTGACTCCGTACAAAAAAGCCGGAGTTGAACAACCGGAATATGATATTAAAAAAGGGTTGCGTTCGGAACGAAGAACACTGCAGGCGTTTGCAATTGTTGCCGGCACATTAATTCTTCTTTGGTTTTTTAGAAGAATGTCTTAACCGTGTCAGAAAAGAAAAACATATTGATTATCGCCGGAGAAGCGTCCGGAGATTTGCACGGAGCCGCATTAATAAAAGCGATGAATACGGTTGACCCTTCTCTTTCGTTTTACGGAATCGGCGGCGACGAAATGAAAAACGAAGGCGCGCAGCTTCTCTATCACATAAACAAAATGGCGTTTCTTGGTTTTGTTGAAGTGATAAAACATTTACCGTTCATAAAAAAAGTGCAGACCGATGTTCTTAATCTTGTTGAAGAAAAGAAAATCCAAACATGTGTGTTGATTGATTACCCCGGATTCAATCTCAGCATCGCAAAAAAACTGCATGTAAAAGGAAAAAAAATAATCTATTACATCTCTCCGCAAATTTGGGCTTGGGGAAAGCGCCGCATTCACAAGATTAAAAAACTTGTGAGTAAAATGCTCGTGCTTTTTCCGTTTGAGGAAACATTTTATAAAAAAGCCGGGGTGGACGCAACGTTTGTCGGGCATCCGTTAATCGAGCGAATCAACAATTATTCTTTTATTGAACGTCATGAATTTTTTGCGCAAAATAATCTTGACCCGAAGAAAGAAATTCTGCTCGTGCTTCCGGGCAGCAGAGTGCAGGAAGTTGAAAAAATATTTCCTTCGGTAATTGAAGGCGCGATTGAAGCGGCAAAGAAATTTTCCTTGCAAGTTGTAGTCGGTTGTTCTTCAAATATTGATGAAAGAACTTTTGAGAAGTTAAGCGCCGAAAGAGATTATCGAGTTGTTAAAAATAAATCTTATGAACTTTTTAAGTATGCGAAACTTGGTATCATTAAATCGGGAACTTCAACACTCGAAGCAGCGCTGTTTGGTTTACCGATGGTGATTGTTTATAAAACGAACGCGCTCACGTACGCCATCGGAAAAAAAATAATTACGCTGAACAACATCGGATTAGCCAATATTATTGCCGGTGAAACCGTTGTGCCGGAATTAATCCAAAACGACGTGAACACGAAAAACATTTTAACAGAATGCGGTAAATTTTTAAGCGACGGTTCTCTTTACCGAACGGTTTCGGAAAGATTAACAGTTTTGAAAGACGTACTCGGAACAAAAGACGCTTCAAAAACCGCCGCTGAAATAATTGTAGCGGCGATACATGAAGTCTAGAAAACTGTATCAAAATTTTCTTCGGTTTCTTGGCAACTATGTTCTTTACATATTGATTCAAACGCTTTGCAAAACATTAAGGATACATTCAGTTAGAAGCGAAGCTTTCAATTTTCTTTTAAAAGAAAAAGAAAAATTTGTTCTTGCCTTCTGGCACGGCACAATGGTTGTTCCCTGGTATGCGCACCGCAAAATGAATTTGCTCGCCATCATCAGCCAAAGTAAAGACGGCAATTTGCTTGCGAAAATTTTGCGCAAGTGGAAGTACAAAGTTGTTCGAGGCTCAAGTTCCAAAGGCGGCGAAGTTGCGTTGCAAATAATGATTGACCACGCAAAGCACGAATGCCCCATTGCAATTACACCCGATGGACCACGCGGACCGAACTTTGTTATGAAAGCCGGTGCGGTTATCACAGCGAAGAAAAGCGGAGCGCCGTTAGTGCTTGTTGGCGCAGGATATAAATCGTTTAAGAGCCTGCATAGCTGGGACAAATTTCAAGTTCCGCTGCCTTTTTCAAAAGTGCGGTTAGTGTATTCCGAACCGATAATGATTGATAAAAATTTGACTCGTGAAGGAACTTCAAAAATAATTTTGGAGTGCGAGGCGAAGTTAAACGAATTACAAAAACGCGCACAGGATTTTTCGGAATAAGTAATGAAAATAAACAAACGGAAAATAGTAGATGGTTTACGATTGGCGGCACTCCCGCTGGTTCCGGTTTACGCGCTGATTACTGCGCTACGAAATTTTTTATTCGATGTAAAATTATTTTCAGCAAAGAAAGTTGAAGCTACGATTATCAGCGTTGGTAATTTAACGGTTGGCGGAAGCGGTAAAACTCCGTTAGTTGTTTATCTAACCAACTTGATGAAACTGCACGGGGAAAAAGTTGCGGTATTAAGTCGTGGCTATGGAAGAAAATCAACCGGATTTCTTTTCGTCTCCGATGGAACCGAAATTAAAACTACGGTTGAAGAATGCGGCGATGAAATTTATCAAACCGCGCTTGAATGCGCCGTTCCAGCAGCTGTTTGCGAAAGCCGCGTTAAAGGCGCCAAACAATTACTGGCAACATCGGAAATTGACACCATCATTTTGGACGATGCGTTTCAGCATCGTTGGATTGAAAGAGATTTGGACATTTTAATTTTTGAACAGCGATTTTTACTTGAGGCGAGTCCGCTGCGGAGAACATTTTTACCGACCGGAATGTTGCGCGAAGATTTTTCATCAACTAAACGCGCGGATGTTATTGTGTTGAACAGAAAATTTTCGGAGAAGAAAGAAATTCCTGCACGACTGCAGAAATGTTTTGCTACAAAAAAAGTTTTTACCGCGCATTACGCGGCTGAAGGATTCATTGATGTAAAAAAGAAAACGGCGTATCCATCAAAAGAATTTGAAGGACAGAAAAGTCTGGTGGTAAGCGGAATTGCAAATCCGCACTCGTTCTTTAAAGCGCTTGAACAGCTAAATATTGATACCGAAAACCGGTTGGTCTTCCGCGACCATAAATTTTATACATCGGAAGACATTCAAAATATTCGGAAACAGTTTTACGCTACAAACGTCCACTCGGTAGTTACCACGCAGAAAGACGCCGTAAAACTGATGCAGTTCAAAAAAGAATTGGACGACATTGACATCTATTACCTTAAAATTGCATTACAATTTGACGACGGAAAAGAATTTATAAATGAAATTTTCAAAAAGCTTGGTGAACCAAAAAAGAAATAATCAATTGATACTTCCAGGTTCAAAGTATCTAAAAAAGAATAACAAATAAACATAGGAGATTTCCTACTTATGGCTAAATCAAAAAAAAATCAGTATGTCTATTCCTTCGGCGGAAAAAAAGCCGACGGAAGAGCAGACATGAAAGCATTGCTCGGCGGTAAGGGCGCTAACCTTGCAGAAATGGTAAACATCGGTTTGCCGGTGCCTGCCGGTTTTACAATTACCACTGAAGTTTGTACTCAATATTATGAGAACAAAAATTCTTATCCGAAAGAATTAAAAGAGCAAGTGAAAAAAGCTCTTTCAAAAGTTGAAAACGAAATGAAAGCGACTTTTGGTTCTTCAACAAATCCGCTGCTCGTTTCCGTTCGTTCAGGCGCTCGCGCTTCTATGCCGGGGATGATGGACACGATCCTAAACCTTGGCTTGAACGACACAACCGTTGCCGCGTTGATCAAGAAAACAAATAATCCCCGTTTCGTTTACGATTCTTACAGAAGATTCGTTCAAATGTACGGCGATGTTGTCCTTGGCTTAAAACCGGTCAACAAACACGAACATGATCCGTTTGAAGTGCTTCTGGATGCAAAGAAAGAACTTCGCGGCGTTAACCTTGATACCGAATTAACCGCCGATGATTTAAAAGAATTGGTTGTTGAATTCAAAGCAGAGATTAAAAAGAAAACCGGACACACCTTCCCGGAAAATCCTGAAGAACAACTTTGGGGCGCGATTGGCGCGGTCTTCAGCTCATGGATGAACGATAGAGCTATTGTTTACAGAAAATTGAACAATATTCCTGAATCATGGGGAACAGCAGTTAACGTGCAATCAATGGTCTTCGGAAATATGGGCGAAGATTCCGGTACAGGCGTTGCGTTCACACGCGATCCTGCTGCGGGAACAAATCTTTTCTACGGTGAATATCTTTTCAATGCGCAAGGCGAAGACGTTGTTGCCGGAATAAGAACTCCGCTTCCTATTGCAGAATTGAAAAAAGATAACGCCAGATTATACAAAGAACTTGATGCCATCAGATTGAAACTTGAAAAACATTATAAAGATATGATGGATGTTGAGTTCACCATTCAACAAGGCAAATTGTGGATGCTTCAATGCCGCGTTGGTAAGAGAACCGGTTTTGCCGCCGTTAAAATGGCTGTTGATATGGTGAAAGAAAAATTGATTGATAAAGAAGAAGCTCTTCTCCGCATCGAGCCGAATCAATTAAATCAATTGCTCAGACCAATTTTCGATTTAACCGAAAAGAAAAAAGCAATTGATGGCGGAAGACTTTTAGCAAAAGGATTGAACGCAGGTCCGGGCGCCGCTTCCGGTAAAGTTGCGTTAAGCGCGCAAGACGCCGAAGAAATGGCTGCTAAAGGAGATAAAGTAATTCTCGTTCGTATCGAAACTTCTCCCGAAGATATTAAAGGAATGAACGCTGCCGAAGGTATTCTAACTGCCCGCGGCGGAATGACTTCGCACGCTGCGCTGGTTGCGCGCCAAATGGGTAAAGTTTGCGTTGCAGGCTGCGGCACTTTAAAGATAGATTACAAAGAAAGAACCATTCGCGTTGAAAATAAAGATATCGTTGTTAAAGAAGGCGAGTATCTTTCAATTGATGGTTCAACCGGAGAAGTGATTGAAGGGAAACTTGAAACAAAACCTTCTGAAGTTATTCAGGTGCTTATTACCAAAACGCTTAGCGCAAAAGATTCTCCCGTATTTCAAACGTACAACAGCTTGATGAACTGGGCTGATTCCTACAGAAGATTAGGCATCAGAACAAACGCGGATCAACCTGATCAAGCTGAAAACGCAATCGCGTTCGGCGCTGAAGGTATTGGTCTTTGCCGTACTGAGCACATGTTCTTCGGCGAAAATAAAATTCTTTCAATGAGAAAAATGATTCTTTCAGATTCTCTTGAAGCAAGAAAAGCTGCGTTGGCAGAATTGCTCCCTTATCAAAGAGCAGATTTTAAAGGAATCTTTAAAGCGATGAAAGGCTATCCTGTAACGGTTAGAACGCTTGATCCGCCGCTTCACGAATTTTTGCCTCACACCGAAGCTGAAATTTCTGAGCTTTCAAAAGCTTTAAATGTAAGCGTTAAAAAGATCAACGAGAAAATGGCAAGCTTGCACGAGTTCAATCCGATGCTTGGTTTTAGAGGATGCCGTCTCGGAATTCTCTATCCTGAAATTACCGAAATGCAAGCGCGCGCAATTTTTGAAGCCGCTGCCGAAGCAAAGAAAGAAGGAGTCAAAGTAAAACCTGAAATCATGATTCCTTTGGTAAGCACGGTTAAAGAATTGAAAATTCAAGAAGACATCGTGCGCAGAGTTGCTTCTGAAGTTATGGCTGAAAGAAAAGTGAAGATCGAATATATGGTAGGAACAATGATTGAATTACCGCGCGCTGCGTTAGTTGCGGATAAAATTGCTGAGCGTGCAGAATTCTTCAGCTTCGGCACAAACGATTTAACCCAAACAACCTTTGGTTT
>Ga0172371_10007716_pt1 | contig 15229 bp, 11 predicted proteins | sample Lak12m_FD_114543 | JGI IMG/M metagenome (GOLD analysis project Ga0172371, IMG submission 114543) | Freshwater microbial communities from Kabuno Bay, South-Kivu, Congo - kab_022012_12m | ecosystem: Environmental > Aquatic > Freshwater > Lake | place: Democratic Republic of the Congo: South-Kivu... | reverse complement strand
CAAGTGCGTCGTCGGCGGCGCCCCCGCGACCCAGCGGTGGGCCGACCAGATCGGCGCCGACGCCTACGCCGAGGACGCCAACGACGGGGTGCGCAAGATCAACGAGCTGCTGGGGGTGTGAGAGGGCGACAAGACCTCGGGCCGGCATCCACGAGAGCGGCCGGCCCGGTCGACTGTTCCGCCCAGGGGCGGGGGCGCGCCCGCAGAGCGCCCCCGCCCCGATGCTCTCCATGGCGTGTCATCGAGGCGTGCGTGTGACGTTTCGCAACGCAGCTGCACGGTCACGCGCGAGCGCGTGACAGGAACAATGGCGGCGACGGACGGCCGAGAGGTCCGGCCCCAGCCGTCCCCCGGCGCATCGCAAGGCGGGAGCGAGGACGGTACCGCTGCCCCCCGGCGCGCTGCCGCGTACACTCCTGCCGATGAGGCGCTGCCGCTGCTCGCCGAGCATGGCATCGCCGCCGACGGCCCCGAGGCGCCGGCTGCGTTACTCTCGACAGACACGCCGCCCGGCCCTGGGCTTCACACGCGTCATCCTGCCCAGGATGCAGCGCTGGCTCGCTTTGTCTGAGAGACGACCCGTGACCGTGCACGCGCGCGCGGCAGCGACCCGGCAGCGGGCAGGACGATGCCTCCCCCGCACGGTCCAGCGTACACACGGATTCATGGGTTGCGCGCACCTGTGCGTTTCTCGGCGATTGCGCACAGGTTCGCCCACGCCTGCACACCGGACTCGCACGACTATTGACAGCCGCCGCGCCCGACGTACTAAATGGCGCGATGGAAGTCGCCCAGGGCGACAGTACGAACAGGGGGGGTCCTATGGCAGACGAAGTACAGCAGCACGTCGATCAGGACGTGGCCGACCTGCACGCGATGGGGTACGCGCAGGAACTCGAGAGGAGCATGAGCCGCTTCTCGAATTTCGCGATCTCCTTCACGATCATCTCGATCCTCTCGGGCTGCCTCACCCTGTACGGGTACGGGCTCAACCACGGTGGCCCGCCGACGATGCTGTGGGGCTGGCTGATCGTCGGCGTCATCGTCATCTTCGTGGCCATGTCCATGGGGGAGGTTTGCTCCTCGTACCCGACGGCCGGCGGCCTGTACTACTGGGCTGCCAAGCTCGCCCCCGAGAAGCATGCTCCCATCTGGGCCTGGTTCGCGGGCTGGTTCAACCTGCTCGGCCAGGTGGCCGTCACGGCCGGCATCAGCTTCGGCTGCGCCTTCTCGGTGTCGGCGTTCCTGAATGCGTACACCGGCAGTGAATACTGGCTGGAGCCGCTGACGACGATCTGGATTCTGGCCATCATCCTTGGCACGCAGGGTCTCTTGAACACGTTCGGCGTCCGTCTTGTGGCCCTACTCAATGACGTGTCGGTGTGGTGGCACATCATCGGTGTGCTCATCATCCTTGCGCTCCTCATCTGGGCGCCCGAGTCCGGCAGCCACCAGAGCGCCAGCTTCCTCTTCGGCAGTGAAGGCTGGAATGCCTTCGCAGGCTTCTCAGGGTTCAGCCTGGGCTTCTACGTGTTCCTCATCGGCCTGCTGAACGCGCAGTATACGTTCACCGGGTACGACGCTTCGGCACACGTCTCGGAGGAGACCATCAACGCGAGGGTGTCAGCTCCGCGCGGCATCGTCGACTCGGTGTGGATCTCGTTGATCTTTGGCTTCATCCTGCTGTTCGCCGTGAGCATCGCTATCCCGCACACCTTCCCGGTCACCATCGGCGGGGTCGAGTACACGAGCTATGGCGACGTGGCCGCGGCGTTGGTACCGTGGGCAACGGTCTTCGAGTATGCGACTGGTCGCACCATCGGCCTGCTGCTCATGATCGTGGTCATCGTGGCACAGTACTTCTGCGGCATGTCCTCCGTCACGGCGAACTCCCGCATGGTGTACGCCTTCTCCAGGGACGGCGCGGTGCCCGGCTCCAGGTTCTGGCACCACGTGAGCAAGCGCGGCCGCGTCCCCGTGCGCACCGCCTGGTTCGGCGCCATCGGCGCCCTCATCCTCGCCCTGCCGTACATCTGGAACACCGCAGCATATGCGGCCGTGACGTCCATCGCAGTGATCGGCCTGTACATCGCGTACTGGATCCCGATCTTCCTGCGGCGCATCTATCCCAAGTCGTTCGTGCCCGGCCCCTGGAAGCTCGGCAAGGGCTGGGGTCCGCTGATCAGCTGGATCGCGATCATCTGGGTGGCATTCATCGTCATCCTGCTGATGCTGCCGCAGTTCAGCGCCGGCGTGCCGTGGAGTCCGGACTTCTCATGGGCAGCCTTCAACTACGCGCCTATCGCTGTGGCTGTAGTCGTCGGTGGCGCCGGTCTCTGGTTCGCCGTTTCAGCCCGCAAGTGGTTCAAGGGTCCGAAGGTCCAGGGTACTGCAGAGGAACTGGCCGAGATCGAGCGCGACCTGTCCGTCTGACAAGCGCTCGGTCGCGCGACCTCGGGTCGCACGCGAAAGGGCGGCGGGCCATGCGGCCCGCCGCCCTTTCTCTTGCCTCCTCCCGACGCCATCAGCGCTCCTGTGAACGGGCGCCGTTCGCCGATGTTCGAAGCGTGTGCGATTGGTGGTAGACACCCGTGCGAACCTGAACTAGTATGCGCACTGGTGTGAAAGTGTGCGTTTCAGTGACGGATTGTGCGCTTTTGTCTGTGCAACCGCACCCGAGCATCGGCGTCCCGCAGTCGCCGGGCGCCCAGTCATCACGAACCTGACCGTCAGGGGGAAGCATGAAAGACACCAACCTCTTCGAAGACCTCGTCGCCGTCAGCCCCGGCATGGAGATCTGGTGGGACTCGTCACCGGTCATCTTCAGCAACTGGGCGCGCAAGGAGCTCGCCAAGGCCGACGCGGCCGACCGCGACAACCTCGAGTGCCAGATCGCACGCATGTACGACGTCGGCCACCCGATGGACCAGCTGTTCCGCGGCGTCACCACCAACCCGCCGCTCTCCCTTGCCGCATTCAAGGACGACCCCCCACGCTGGGAGAAGCTCGCCAAGGAGCTCATCGCCCAGAATCCCGGCATCGAGACCGAGGGCCTCTTCTGGCTCCTCTACAAGCAGGTCGTGAAGCAAGGCTCCGACATGTTCCTGCCGCTCTTCGAGGCCTCTGGCTACAAGGAGGGCTTCCTCTCCGGCCAGGTCGACCCGCGCAGCGCCTTCGACGGCGAGGCCATGCTGGCCCAGGCGCTGGAGATCCACGCCATCAACCCGAACGTGATGGTCAAGGTGCCGGGCACGGCCGAGGGCTACCCGGTCATCGAGGAGCTCACCGCCCGCGGCATCGCCACCAACAACACCCTCACCTTCGTGCTCTCGCAGCTGCTCGACTGCGCCAAGAGCGTGCAGCGCGGCGTGGAGAAGGCCAAGGCCAACGGTGTGGACCTCAGCAAGTGGCGCTCGGTCATCACCCACATGGAGGCCCGCTATGGCGACCTCGGCGGCCTCCGCGAAGCCGGCGCCGAGGTGGGCGTGGAGATCACCGAGGCCGACGTGCGCAGCGCCGAGCTGGCGATCTTCAAGAAGGCCTACCGCACCGTCAAGGAGCGCGGCTACCCAAGCAAGATGCTCTCCTGCTCGCTGCGCCTGGGCCCGACGATCGACGGCGTGCAGCACCTCTGGCACCTGGAGGAGAAGGCCGGCGCCGACATCGTCGTCACCTGCCCGCCGCCGCTGATCGACGAGGTCATCTTCTGGGATCGCGCCGGCGAGGTGACGTTCAATCCGGATCAGATCGACGTCGACCCGCCGGCCGAGGTCATGGAGAAGCTCATGAAGGTGCCGTACTTCTCCCGCGCCTACGACGAGGACGGCTACACGCGCGAGGAATACAACACGCACCCCGCGCTCGTGAAGACGGCCGAGGCGTTCTCCAAGGCCACCAACGAGATGGTCGCGTTCGCCGACGACTGCCTCAAGGGCGCGTGACGATCCCGAGCTCTTCCCTCTGACGGCCACTGCGTGACGAAAGGATCTCCGGCATGACGGACATCAAAGACAAGATCAACCCGTACGTGTGGACGGCCCCCGAGTACAACACGGCCATCCTCGACAAGGCGTGGGCGCAGCCGGACTACGGCCGCATGATGCTCAACGAGAACCCCATCCCGCCGTCGGAGGCCGTGGTCAAGGCCATCATGGACATGGCCGAGAAGGGCAACCGCTACCCGGACCGCGCCTACCGTCTGCGCGAGAAGCTCGGCAAGCTCCACGGCGTGGCGGCGGAGAACATCGCCCTCGCCAACGGCTCGTCCGAGACCATCGACGCGATGATGCGCATCTTCCTGCAGCCGGGTGACGAGTTCCTGTGCTCCCACCCGACGTTCGAGATGTTCCCGTCGCGCGCCGGCCTGTGCAACGCCAAGACCGTCCAGGTCCCTCTGCGCGAGCCCGACCTGCAGTACGACGTGCCGGCCATGCTCGACGCCGTGACCGACAAGACCAAGCTCATCCTCATCATCAACCCCAACAACCCGACGGGCATCTTCATCGACGACGCCGACCTGCACAAGTTCGCCGAGCTCGGCATCCCGATGTGCATCGACGAGGCCTACCTGGACTACCACCCGGACGTGGCCGCGAAGATCGACTTCGTGAAGAAGTACGACCACGTCTTCTTGTCGCACACCTTCAGCAAGGCGTTCGGCCTGGCCGGCATCCGCATGGGCTACGTGGTGGCCTCGCCGACCGTCGTGGACGCCTTCAACCTCATGTACCTGCCCTGGAACCTCAGCCTGATGGCGATCGCCGCGGCCGAGGCCATCCTGGACACCGGCGAGGTCGAGGAGAAGGTCACGTACAACAACGACTGGATGGCCACGTTCGTCAAGGAGCTCGAGGCCAAGGGTCTCAAGCCCTTCCCGCCGCACGGCAACTACATGCTGGTCGACGCCTCCTCGAGCGGCAAGACCAGCGCCGAGATGGTGCAGGCCGCCTACGACAGCAAGAAGATCTTCATCAAGACCATCAAGCCGATCAACGGCAAAGAAGGCTACTTCCGCGTGACCCCGGGCACGCCCGAGGAGAGCCAGCGCTTCGTGGAGTTCGTCCGCGAGTACTTCTGAGCCGCCCGACGGCTGTATGACGACCGGCCTCAGCCTCCGTTCTCCCGCCCCCGGCGGGAGGGCGGAGGCTGACGGCCATCAGGCCCTGACGAAAGGATCCAGATGAGCACAGTCGTTGACGAGGCGGCGCTGCAGCCGAAGTGCATCGAGACGATCCGCTTTCTCGCCGTGGACGGCGTCCAGAAGGCCAACTCCGGCCACCCCGGCATGCCCATGGGCGCGGCCGCCGTCGCCTTCACGCTCTTCACGCGCCACCTGCGCTACGACCCCACCGACCCGGCGTGGCCCGACCGCGACCGCTTCGTGCTCTCCGCCGGCCACGCCAGCATGCTGCTGTACTCCATGCTGCACCTGACCGGGTACGACGTCACGATGGACGACCTCAAGGCCTTCCGCCAGTGGGGCAGCCGCACGCCGGGTCACCCCGAGTTCGGGCACACCGCCGGCGTGGAGACCACCACCGGCCCGCTCGGCCAGGGTGTCGCCAACGCCGTCGGCATGGCCGTCGCCGAGCGCTTCCTGGCGGCCACTTTCGGCGACGACGTCGTCGACCACTACACCTACGTGCTCGCCGGCGACGGCTGCATGATGGAGGGCATCAGTAGCGAGGCGGCGTCGTTCGCCGGCCACCAGCAACTCGGCAAGCTCATCCTCATCTACGACGACAACCACATCACCATCGACGGGCCCACCGACCTCGCCTTCACCGAAGACGTCGTCGCGCGTTTCGCCGCCTACGGCTGGCACACGCAGCGCGTCGCCGACGGCAGCGACGTGGACGCCATCGACGCGGCCATCACGGCGGCCAAGGCCGAGACCGCCAAGCCGAGCATGATCGCCGTGCGCACGCACATCGGCTGCGGCTCGCCGAACAAGCAGGACAAGGCGGCGGCGCACGGCGCTCCGCTCGGCGCCGAAGAGGTCACGCTGACCAAGGAGGCCTGCGGCTGGCCGCTGGACACCGAGTTCCTCGTGCCGGACGACGTGCGCGAGGCCTTCCTGGCGGCCGGGAAGAAGGCGGCCGGGGCGCACGCCGCGTGGACGCAGAAGTACGAGGCGTGGCGCGCGGCCGACGCCGCCCGCGCCCAGTCCTGGGACGACGCCTGGTCGCACACCCTGCCCGAGGGCTGGGACGCCGACCTGCCCGTCTTCACCACCGAGGACAAGGTCGCGACCCGGGCCGCCTCGGGCAAGGTCATCAACGCCCTGGCGCCGCACGTGCCGACCCTCATGGGCGGCTCGGCCGACCTGGCCCCGTCGAACAACACCCTGATAGCCGGCTCGGACGACCAGCAGGCGGCCACGCCCGCCGGCCGCAACGTGCGCTGGGGCGTGCGCGAGCTCGCCATGGCCGCCATGGCCAACGGCCTCTCCACGCACGGCGGCATCCGCCCGTACGTGGCGACCTTCTTCGTGTTCGTCGACTACATGCGTCCGGCCATGCGGCTCTCCGCGCTGATGAAGCAGCCGGTCGTCTACGTGCTCACGCACGACAGCGTCGGCGTGGGCGAGGACGGCCCGACGCACCAGCCCATCGAGCATCTCGCCATGCTGCGCGCCACGCCGGGTTTCGTCGACCTCCGCCCGGCCGACGCCAACGAGACGGTCGAGGCCTGGAAGATCGCCATGCTGACCACCGACGCCCCCATCGGCCTCATGCTCACGCGCCAGAACCTGCCGACCATCGACCGCAGCAAGTACGCGGCCGCCGACGGCATCGCCAAGGGCGCCTACGTGCTGGCCGACGCCGCGCTCGGCCACGTGCCCGACGTCATCATCATCGCCAGCGGCAGCGAGATCTCCCTGGCCCTTGAAGCCCACGAGAGGCTCGTCGACGAGGGCATCAAGTCGCGCGTCGTCAACATGGCCTCGATGCGTCTGTTCGAGCGGCAGGACGCCGACTACCGCGAGAGCGTGCTCCCGCCGGCCTGTAGTGCCCGCCTGGCCGTGGAGGCCGGCGTGACCTTCGGCTGGGAGCGCTGGGTCGGCGATGGCGGCCAGGTGCTCGGCATCGACCACTTCGGCACCTCGGCCCCGGCCGGCACCATCTTCAAGGAGTGGGGCTTCACCGCGGACAACGTGTACGCGCGCGCCAAGGCGCTGACCTGACACGCCGCGGGCGCTGCCCGCACGAGACCGACCGGTCACGGGCCGGGGAGCCGCGAGAGCGGCTTCCCGGCCCGGCCGCGTACGGAGCCGGCCACACGGCCGGACAGGGTCCTTGACAGCCCAGGAAGCGGTCATAAGATGTGACCATTCCTGAACGGTTCTGCTCGTTGATGACCGTTCGACCACACAGGGGGACGGCTGTGAGGAACGCCCGATGACCGTGTCCGATGCCTCGGAGATGCTCCCGGCCGAGCGCCGCGCCCGCATCCTCGAGGCGCTCGAGGAGCAGCGCGTCGTCAAGGTCTCCACGCTCAGCGAAGTCCTCGGCGTCTCCGAGATCACCATCCGTCGCGATCTCAAGCTGCTCGACCGTGAGGGCGTGCTGCGGCGCACCCACGGCGGCGCCTTGCTCAAGCGCCGCCCCGCCCCCGAGCAGCAGCTCGAGGCGGCCGTCGCTGCAGAGTCCTTCAGCGACGAGAAGGCGCGTATCGCCAGGGCCGCGGCCGCCATGATCGAGCCCAGGGACACGGTGTTCCTGGGTTCGGGCTCCACCGTCGCGGCCCTGCTGCGGTACGTGGACCCGGCCCTTGAGGCACGCGTCGTCACCCCCAGCCTGGCGGCTGCGGCGGAGGCCCAGGGTCTCACCCTCGAGTTCATCTTCCTCGGCGGCCTCTACAGGCCTGGCATCAACGCCGTCGAGGGCACCTGGACGGTGGACATGATCGGCAGCTTCCACGCCGACAAGGCGTTCCTGGGCGCCGACGGCCTGGACGTCACGGCCGGCCTGACCACCCCCTACGTGGCCGTGGCCGGCATCGAACTGGCCATGATCCGCCGCACCCGCGGCGAGGTCGTGGTGCTCGCTGACGGTGACAAGATCGGCCTCGTCCACCAGCTCGTCGTCTGCCCGCTGGACCAGATCGACGTGGTCCTGGTGGACGACGGCGTCTCCCTCGACCTGCGCGCGCGCATCCAGCGCGCAGGACCGCGCTGCGAAGTGGTCTGACCCCGTGCCGTGCGGCCAGGCACCCAACCGACGACAGAGGAGCGGCACATGACCGACGAGAAGCTTGAGCCCATCAACGAGGAAGTCGGCATGGGCACCGTCGACCCGGACATGGCCAAGCGGTTCGAGGACGAGGCCGTGCGTATCGTCGCGGCCGGCGATGCCGCGGGTGTGACCCTGCGGGTCATCGGCGCCCTCGCCTTCCATCACCACTGCCCCCAGTTCGGCTACATCCAGGCGCAGCTCAACCGCGTCTACACCGACATCGACTTCGCCGGGTACGGCAAGCAGAACCCGCACATCCGCAAGCTCTTCGTCTCGCTCGGCTACGACGAGGACCTCGAGATCAACGCCTTCCACGCCGAGGGCGGCCGCCTCATCTTCAACCATCCCGGTACCCACCTGCACATCGACGTGTTCATGGACCGCCTCGACTTCTGCCACCCCATCCCATGGAAGGGCCGCCTCGAGGTCGACGACGTCACCATCCCTCTCGCGGAGCTCTTCCTCGAGAAGATGCAGATCGTGAAGATCAACGAGAAGGACATCATCGACACCATCATGCTGCTGCGCGAGCACGAGATCGCGGCCAGCGACGAGGACTGCGTCAACTCGAGCCACGTGGCCAAGCTCTGCGCCGGCGAGTGGGGTCTGTACCGCACGACGACCATGAACATGGACAAGACCCGGGACTACCTGCCGCACCTCGACCTGCCGGAAGAGGACAAGGAGGTCGTCGTCCGCCGCCTCGCCGAGCTGCGCACCGCCATGGACGACTTTCCCAAGGGCACCAAGTGGAAGCTCCGCGCCAGGGTCGGTGACAAGGTCAAGTGGTACAACGAGATCGACTGAGCGCGGGCCACGCGCACGCCGCTCGTTAGGGGGTCATGCAGTATGGGTCTGTTCAAGAAGAAGGACGGGGGCGGAGACAAGAAGCGCACCCGTCTGTTCTACGCCACCGACATCCACGGGTCGGAGCGCACCTTCCGCAAGTTCATCAACGGCGCAGCGTTCTACAAGGTCGACCACATCATCATGGGCGGCGACATCACCGGCAAGTTCCTGGTGCCGATCGTCCACGAGCACAACGACCACTATCGGGTGACCCTCCAGGGCAGCACGGAGACCATCGACGGCGCCGATGCCCTGGTGTCCGTCAAAGACCGCATCGAGACGCTGGGCTTCTACTACGTCGTCCTCGAGGAGGACGAGCTCCACGCCATGCAGGAGGACGAAGGCACCATCGACGCCAGGTTCCGCCAGCTTGGGCGGGAGCGCCTGGAGCGCTGGATCACCATGGCGGATGAGCGTCTCGCCGGCACACCCGTGAAGTGGTACGTCACCGGCGGCAACGACGACCCGCCCGAGGTCCTCACCGTGCTCGACGGCATCGCGAGCGAGCACGTTGTCAACTGCGAGGAGAAGGTCATCTACGTCGACGACAAGTACCCCATGGCGAACTGCGGTTACAGCAACCGGACCCCGTGGGACACCCCCCGCGAGGTGGAAGAGGAGGTGCTCGAACAACATCTGGAGAAGGCGGTCGAGGGCATCGAGGACTTCGAGAGCGCGATCTTCAACTTCCACGTGCCGCCCTACGACTGCACGCTCGATGATTGCCCCAAGCTGGACTGGTCGACCGACCCGCCTTCGCCCGTGGTCATCGCCGGCGTGCCCCAGTCGGCGCCGGCCGGCAGCACAGCCGTGCGCAAAGTCGTCGAGAAGTACCAGCCGTTGCTGCAGCTGACCGGGCATATCCACGAGTCGCGCGGTCTCGTCAAGATCGGCCGCACGACCGTGATCAACCCGGGCAGCGAGTACGGCGAGGGTATCCTGCGGGGCTGCATCTTCACCCTGGAGCCGGGCAAGGTGATCGGCTACCAGATGACGTCGGGGTGACGGGCGACCGGCACCACCGGCGGGCAAGTCCCTTCCAACCGTGAACAGGGGGGTCGAGATGGCAACAGCGGCAAGACCTGAGGTCTTCAGCAGGAAGGCGTCGGGGCTTTCCAGGGTGATGTCGCCCTGGTCGGCGTACATGTACAACTTCCTCACCATGGGTGTCATCTTCCCATGGACCTTCGTGTGGGCGCCGGCGGCGTTCCCGGGCGTCTCCGTGTGGCGGGCCTGCCTCTACGCGATCCTGCTCGAGCTTCCCATCGCGCTCGCCTACGTGTGGATGGCCACAGCCATGCCGCGCTCCGGCGGCGACTACGTGTTCCAGAGCCGCGTGCTCGGCGGCGCCGTGGGCTTCCCGATCGTGATGAGCGGGTTCGTGATCTGGATCCTGCAGTGGGTGGCGCTCGCCGGCTGGCTGCTCGCCACGCTGGGCCTCGCGCCCCTGTTCATGGGGCTCGGCTACCACTACAAGAGCACCAGCCTCATCGACGCCGCCGTCTGGGTGCAGTCGTCGCAAGGCGTCGTGGTGGTGAGCATCGTCGGCGCGGCCGCCATCGCCATCCTTCTGGTGACCGGCTTCAAGAACTACGTGCGCCTGCAGTACTTCATGTTCGCGGCCACCGGCATCCTGGTCGCGATCCTGCTCATCCAGTTCCTGCGCACCACCCCCGACCAGTTCGCGAAGGCCATCAACAGCTTCTCGCTGTTCGTCGACGGCCGCACCGACTACTACAACTGGGTCCAGCAGGACGTCACCGACGCGGGCGTGAACCTGCTGCCCAAGATCGCCTTCGCGGCCACGCTTCTGGCCACGCCGATCGTCTGGACGAGCCTGCAGTGGGCCACGTACTCCGTCCAGCAGGGCGGCGAGATCAAGGGCGCCCGCGTGTTCAAGAACCAGATGTTCATCATCGTGGGCTCCATGATCTCCGTGGCCGTCGTGCTCGCGCTCATCGCCTGGAGCGAGGAGCGCGCCGTGGGCACCGGCTTCTTCAACGCGGTCTCGCACTCCTACTACTACGGCGTCAGTGCCTCCGGCGACGGGATCGGCAGCATCCTGCCCTTCCCCGGCATGTTCGCCATCGTCATCACGGCGAACCCGATCATCGTCATCCTGACCGCGGTCAGCTTCATGCTGGCGTCCTTGCAGATCACCTGCAACTGCTACATCGGCATGACGCGCGTCATGGTGGGCATGTCTCTGGACCGGACGCTGCCGTCGTTCGTCTCCAAGATCAGCCCGCGCTTCCGTTCACCGGCCGTCGCCCACTGGCTGTACTTCGCCTTCAGCGTCCCGGTGATCATCGGTTACAACTACTCGAGCTCCTGGTACACACTGACCCTGGGCGTGACGCTCTCGTGCGGCTACGTCTTCGTGATCAGCTGTCTCGCCGCCGCCCTGCTGCCGTTCCGGGCGAAGGCGCTCTACGAGGCGTCGCCGGGAGCCAAGTACACCATCGGTGGGTTCCCGCTGGTCACGGTGTTCGGCATCATCGGCTTCATCTTCGGCGCCGCAGCGCTCATCGCGTTCCTCACACAGACAGGCTACGGTCTCAAAGGCACGACGCCGTACATCGTGGTGGGCGGCATCTTCGTCGCCTGCCTGGTCTGGTACTTCATCGGCGCCGCCTACAACAAGAGCAAGGGCATCGACGTGGGCTACGCCTTCCTCGAGGTGCCGCCGGAGTGAGCCGGCCGCACGGCCCGGCGCCCTTCGGCACGCCCAGCGCCGCCGCCGGACGCCCGGCGCTCGCGACTCGCCCGGCCGGCGCCGCCGCTGATGTCATCGCAGGCGCCCACTCCCTGCTTGACACGCTCCCGCCGCACATCAATGATGTGTGCGGACTTGTTCGGACTTGTCGAATCCTGAGCGACACTGGGCGGGAGGCCTCACGATGCCGTCGGACGGAGCGTCGGAAGCACACGAGATGATCCCGGCCGAGCGCCGCGCCCGCATCGTCGAGTCCCTGCAGCAGCGGCGCTCGGTGCGCGTCTCGGTGCTCAGCGAGGAGCTCGGCGTGTCCGAGATGACGATACGCCGCGACCTCGAGCGCCTCGAGCAGGAAGGCACGCTGTCGCGCATGCACGGCGGCGCCATCCTCAAGCGCCGCATGGCGGAGGAGCCGTTCTACGTCGCCCAGGAGCGTGAGCACTCCGAAGAGAAGGCGCGCATCGCCAAGGCCGCGGCGGCCATGATCAGGCCTGGCGAGACGGTGTTCCTGAGCTCGGGCACGACCGCCGTGCAGGTCCTGAGCCACGTGGACTCGGACCTGCGCGCGCGCATCGTCACCGCCAACGTGGGCGCAGTGACCGCGGCGCAGCACACCAGCCTCGACATCGTGCTGCTCGGCGGCTCGTACCGCCCGCGCTCCAACATCGTGGCGGGGGCGCTCACCGTGCAGATCGTGGAGGGCTTCCACGCGTCCCGCTTCATCCTCGGGGCGGACGGGCTCTCCCTCGACGAGGGCGTCACCACGCCGAGCATGAGCCTCGCCGGGGTGGAGCGGGCGATGATACGCCAGACCCGCGGCGAGATCGTGGTCCTCGCCGACAGCAGCAAGGTCGGTGCCGTGGGCGACGTCGTCATCTGCACGCTCGACACCGCCAACGTCGTGATCCTGGACGACGGTGTCGGCCAGGACGTGCGCGAGGAGATCGAGCTCCTCGGCCTCCAGCTCATCGTCGTGTGACCGAAGCCCGGGTGACGCCCGGTACAGACAGACGCCGGCCACGCCCGGCCCACACCTCGGCCCCAGAGGAGACGCAACCGTGACCGTGGACGACGAGACCCGCAGCGACGACACAGCGACCGGGGGGGCGACCTGCGGCCCGGTCGGCCCCGGCGACGGCGCCATCGATGAGCGCGAGGCCGCGCTCCTCGCGCAGATCAGGGCGGTCGTGAACGACGACTGGGACCTCGGGGAGGTGGTCCGCGTCGAGCGCATCTTCGGCGGCTACTGCAACGCCAGCTTCGGCGTGTGGACGCGCGCCGGCGACGGCGAGCACCTGTACTTCGTGCGCAAGTACAACCCGGCCATCACGGAGCGTGAGGTGCTGTTCGAGCACGCGCTTCTCACCCACATCGACCGCGAGGGCTTCGGCCTGGCCTCGCACGTGTACCCGACGCGTTCCGGCGCCACCTTCGTCACGCGCGACGAGGTCGTGGACGGGGTCGACACCACGTTCTTCTTCGCCGTTTTCACGATGCTCACGGGCGAGGACAAGTACACGTGGCTCGAGAACCGCCTCACCGACAAGGAGTTCGACAGCGGCGCCCGCGTGCTGGCCCGCTTCCATCACGCCGGCGCCGCCTTCGACCCCGGTGATCTGGCCCGCGCTCAGCCGCCCATCGTCGAGTTCGTGCCCACGTGGGCGGAGGACTGGCCGCAGCTCATCGCCGCGGGCGGCGACTCGGCCTGCGACAGGTACCTCCGCGAGAAGCTGCCCGCGATCCTCGCCGTCGTCGCCAAGGGCGCCGAGATCGAGACGGGCATCGAGGGCATGCCGATCTGCGCGACGCACTGCGACTACCACCCCGGCAACCTCAAGTGGGTGGACGAGCAGGGCGTCGGCCTGTTCGACTTCGACTGGGCCAAGCTGGACTACCGCCTGTTCGACGTCGCCCAGGGCATCTGCTACTTCTGCACCTCGTGGGAGGGCCCGGACAAGGGCACGCTGCGCCTCGACAAGGCCGAGGTCTTCCTGCGCGGCTATCAGGACGAGGCGGCGCGCTGGGAGCGCCCCGGGCGCATGAGCGCGGAGGAGCTCACCCTGCTTCCGCGCATGATCGCCGATGCCAACCTGTACATCCTCAACTGGGACGTGACGTACTTTTACGGGTCGCCAGACTCCGACGTGGACGAGTACCTCGGCTTCTTCCTCGGCCAGGTGAGCACCATGGAGTACATCGAGGCCCACATGGACGAGCTCGCGGCCATGGCGCAGCGCTGCGTCTGAGGCGCGGAGCGGCGCGCCGCAGGCCCGCCGCCTACACGTCCCAGTGCGCCGCCTGCGTCTCCCGGGCGCGCTCGATGGCGGCCGTGCCTTTGTCGGTGCCGGGCCCGGCCTCGGGGGCCGACTCGTCGAGCACCGCGCGCAGCACGGCCTCGACCGCGCGGGCGGTCGCGGGACGGTCGTAGCCGCCTTCAAGGACGAAGGCGAGCCTGCCCTCGCACAACTCCTGCGCCAGGCGCAGGCAGCGAAGACCCATACCGGCGAAGCCGGCCTCCGTGACCTCCATCCCGCCGAGCGGGTCCAGACAGTGGATGTCCTCGCCGGCCGAGACCAGGATGCCCTGGGGTGCGAACTGCCGCACGATGGGTTCCACGAGCACGTCGAACGCGTGCAGGTAGTCGCCGTCAGTGCAGCCCGCCGGCAGCGGGATGTTCACGATGGTGCCGGCGGCCTCGCCCTCGCCGACCTCGCCGAAGTACCCGCTCCCGGGGTAGTGCGGCCACAGGTGCATGCTCACGAGGAGCACGCGCGGCTCAGCGTTGAAGGCCGCCTGGGTGCCGTTGCCGTGATGCACGTCCCAGTCGACGATCGCGACGCGCTCGTAGCCCTGCAGCAGCAGCCGGGCGGCGGCGATGGCGATGTTGTTGAAGAGGCAGAACCCCATCGCCCGGTCGGGCGTGGCGTGATGCCCGGGCGGACGGATGAGCGCGAACGACACCAGGCCGCGCTCCCAGAGCTTCGTGGCCTCGATGACGCCCCCCGCTGAGAGAAGGGCGACGTCGTAGCTTTGCGGCGAGACGTACGTGTCGCCGTCGAGCCACTGCCCGCCCCTCTGCGCCGCGCGCTTGACGATGTTCAGATGGGTGCGCGCGTGCACCAGCAGGACATCGTCCTCGGTGGCCGGCTCCGGCTTGACCTCGACCAGGCGCGGCCACAGATCGCTGCCCCTCAGATACCCGACGACCGCGTCGACCCTGTCCGGCCCCTCAGGGTGGTCGCCCGTGTCGTGCAGGCGGTAGTCCTCGTGCCAGATGACGGCGGCGTCCATGCCGCAAGGATACCCGTCAGAGGGCGCCGGCGTCACGGAGGAACGGCGCCGCCAGCCGCTCCCACAGGTCGGTCGCGGCGCCCACGTCGGCGCCGTCCGGGTCGAGCCCGTGCTGCAGCGCAAGCCCGTCGACGAT
>Ga0172371_10007715_pt1 | contig 15229 bp, 17 predicted proteins | sample Lak12m_FD_114543 | JGI IMG/M metagenome (GOLD analysis project Ga0172371, IMG submission 114543) | Freshwater microbial communities from Kabuno Bay, South-Kivu, Congo - kab_022012_12m | ecosystem: Environmental > Aquatic > Freshwater > Lake | place: Democratic Republic of the Congo: South-Kivu... | reverse complement strand
CCCTGGGATGAATGCGTACGATTATCCCGCGAGGTTGGCAAAATTGTCGAAGAGAATTTTGCCATATATAGCCGAGCAGGGATTATACAGAAACCCCGGGCTTTAGCCCGGGGAGATTCATTCGAAAGGTGGAAAGTATGGATGATTATTTAGTCATCGGCGGCAAGAAGATAAAAAACCGGCTTTTTATGGGGACCGGGAAATTCGCCAGTTACGCGATGATGAAAGACGCGCTTATTGCCGCTGAGGCCGAAGTCGCGACGGTCGCGGTGCGGCGGGTGGACACGGCATCTAAAACGGATAATATTCTCGAGTATATTCCGCAGGGTTGCCTGGTCATGCCGAATACGTCCGGCGCCCGGACTGCCGATGAGGCAGTCCGCATAGCCCGCTTAGCAAAGGCAAGCGGTACCGGCAGCAATTGGGTGAAGATCGAAGTCATACAAGATACGAAATATCTGCTTCCGGATAACCTGGAGACGCTGAAGGCAACGGAGGTCTTGGTCAAGGAAGGCTTTGTGGTTTTACCGTACATGAGTCCGGATCTATCCATGGCCCGGCGATTGGTCGATGCCGGCGCCGCGGCAGTCATGCCGTTAGGGTCTCCGATCGGCAGTAACCGCGGAGTCAAGACTATAGAGTTGGTCCGGATATTAGTCAAAGAAATAACCGTGCCGGTCATTGTCGACGCCGGATTAGGCAGGCCTTCGGACGCGTGTAAATGCATGGAAATCGGTTGCGCCGCAGTTTTAGTCAACACGGCTATCTCGATATCATCAGACCCCGCCGGTCTTGCCGGAGCTTTTAAAGGCGCGGTCAACGCCGGCAGGCGCGCGTATCGCGCCGGCCTGGTTTCCCCCAGTGACCAAGCGCGCGCTTCGTCGCCGTTAACCGGGTTTTTAAGAGAAAAGAACGAAGACGCATGAGTTTCTATCAGGAACTGAGAACGTATTCGGATTTTCCTTTCGTTGATTTTTATAAGAACATCAGCCTGGAGCAGGCGCGGTCTGCCGTTGCGGCCGACGCGCATACCCCGGAAATGCTGCTGGCGCTTTTGTCGGAGCCTGCGGGTTCGCTTCTGGAAGACATGGGCCAAAAAGCCCATGTCTTGACGTTACAACATTTCGGCAAAACGATCCAGCTGTACACTCCTTTGTATATATCCGATTTTTGTGAAAATGAATGTCTGTATTGCGGGTTTAATAAACAAAATACGATACCCCGCAGGAAGCTTACCGAAGATGAGGTCGAAAAAGCGGCCGCATCGATCGCCGCGACCGGGATCAATCATATTTTAGTCCTGACCGGTGATTCACGGGCGCAGAGCCCGTTGGAATATATCAAAAAAAGCATTCAGGTCATCAAACGGTATTTTAGTTCGATCTCTGTCGAGATATACGCGCTGACGCGCGAAGAATACGCGCAGCTTATCCGCGCGGGTGTCGATGGCTTGACTATTTATCAAGAGACCTATGACGAGAAGGTCTTCGACCGGGTCCATGTCTGCGGCCCGAAAAAAGATTATTTGTTCAGGCTGGATGCCGCCGAACGCGCGGCCCGGGAAAATATCCGTATCGTCAATATCGGCGTGCTCCTCGGATTGGGGGACTGGCGTAAAGATGTTTTTTTCTTGGGTTTACATGCTCGATATTTGCAGCAAGCTTTTCCCACGGCCGACATCAGCGTTTCATTCCCGAGAATTCGGCCGCACGCCGGATCGCCGTTTACCGCGTCTTGTACGGTATCCGATGCCCAATTGGTCCAATGCATCATCGCTTTGCGCTTATTCCTGCCGTACGCCGGAATTACGATATCAACGCGCGAGAGCTCCCGGTTACGGGAGAACCTGTTACCGTTGGGCATTACCCGGCTTTCCGCCGGATCTTCTACCAAGGTCGGAGGCCAAGCGCTTGAATCTTGTGATGAATCAGGGCTTTCACAATTTGAGATCGCTGATCAGCGAAGCGTCGCGGATATAAAATCGATGCTGGAGAAAAAAGGATATCAGCCGGTGATGAAGGACTGGCTGCACATATAACAATATTAATTGGCATATGTGCAGAATGTCAAACGTCCAATGACCAATATCCAATGGAGAAGAAATACGCCGCTTCATTTGTGATGATAATTGGATATTAATAATTGAGTATTGATTGTTAGTATTGGCAATTGGAAATTGGTAATTTAAGAAAATGGATGCATTTCGCAAAAACCTCTTAAAAAAACTCGGGGCGGACAGTCTTTGTAAAATAGAGAAGGCCCGGATAGGGATTGCCGGAGCCGGCGGACTTGGTTCAAATTGCGCGGCCAGCCTGGTACGGGTGGGTTTTAAGGCCTTTATGATCGTCGATTTTGATGTGGTGCGGTTTTCGAACCTCGACCGGCAGTTTTATTTTACCGGGCAGGTCGGCATGAAAAAGACCGCGGCTCTCAAAAGAAATTTATTGAAAATACGTCCGGACATCCATTGTGAGATGGTCTGCCGGAGAATTACAAAAAGGAATGCGTTTGATCTGTTTCAGCATTGCAATATCGTTGTGGAATGCTTTGACCGGGCAGAATGCAAGAGTATGCTTGTCTCACAATTACTTCCCCGGGGGATCCCGATCGTTTCCGCGTCCGGCTTAGGGGGGATCGGTTCAAGCGATGCGATAACGGTGCATAAGATACGTGACGGATTGATCATTGTCGGCGACATGAAGTCGGATATAAAGGATTTCCCGCCGCTGGCTCCACGGGTCAATGTCGCGGCTGCCAAACAGGCAGATGTCGTATTGGAATTGATACTGAGCAAATAAGCAATATATTGCGTGGAAAAATGGAAGTTTTGTTCGATGATTACCGGATCGTTCGTTCGTGCCGCCGCTCTCTTGGTTTAGAGATCACTCCGGAAGCTTGCGTCATCATTCGCGCTCCCCAAAGGCTGTCTTTGAGATTCATCCAAGACACTATCAGCCGAAAACGCGCCTGGATAGAAAAGAAACGCCAGATGATCCGTCAACAATACCCGCCGGCCGTTGAAAAACAGTTTGTCCAGGGCGAGCGGTTCTTATATTTAGGGCGAGAGTATCCGTTGATGATCGGTAATGACGCGACGATGCCGGTGATCTTTGACGGTACATCGTTCGTATTGTCGGATACGTGCGTTCATCGCGCGAAGAATGTTTTTATGGATTGGTATATTCAGCAAGCGCGAAACGTTATTTTTGAACGCGTTCATTTTTACGCTCCGATCATAGGCGTACGGCATAATCGTATCAGGCTTACCGGTGCCCGCAAACGTTGGGGATCGTGTAATGCCAAAGGCAACCTGACCTTCAGCTGGCGGCTTGTCTTAGCTCCGATGAGCGTCGTGGATTATCTGGTCGTGCATGAACTTTCGCATCTAAAAGAACTCAATCACTCGCGAAGGTTTTGGGAGAAAGTCAGCAACGTCCTGCCAAATTACCGGGAGATCAGGTCATGGCTGCGTAAACATCATCACCGGTTGTCCTTTTAGCGATAACCAGCCGCACAGAGTTTGACCTTTTCAAGGGAAGTCCGTAATGGCATCCGCTTTTTTCCAATAGCCTTGGAATATAGCGAGTTAGGAGAATTCCGCTACAGTCCGGATCTTAGGTTAAAGCATAGCAGTTTTTGGAACATTGCGCGGTTGAATTTCTGAAATAATCCACGCGCGATCAGGTGGAAAAAAGTCAACAAAGAGTGGATATCACCCCTGTATGCTTTTCATGCCCATGGTAAACTTGTCTAAGTATATTGAACGTGGTCAGCAACGGGTGAAATAAGCGGTCGTGGTAATTGTTCGTATAACAAACGAAGGAGGAAATGAGTCATGAAAAGGAAACTTGGGCTGGTCGTAATGGGTTTGGCGATGGCTGTTTGTGGATCGTCACTTTTGTTCGCGCAGACGATGGACAAGGGTAAGAAACTGTGTGACGAAGCGGAGACGATCATGCAAAAAGCGGACACGATGTTGGAGAAAGGCGAAGCGACCATTGAGAAAGCTAAAGCGGCGAATGACGCGGCAATGATGGAGGACGGTAAGAAACAGGTTGAAAAAGCGCGTAAGCTTATCGAAGAGGCTGACGCGAAAATGAAAAGAGGCCAAGAGAAGGTCCAAAATGAGATGCATCGTGAGATCTGTTCTCTGAACATGCGAAAAGGCGAGATGCTCATGAAAAAAGGGAAAATGCTCAAGGACAGCGCGGTCATAGAGCAAGGGAAGAAGATGATCGAGGAAAATAAGCGAAAAATGGACGAAGTCCCGTATCCTCCGCTTATGGATTAATCTAGCCGTACGTTTTCCGGAGTTGGTACTTTTTAAAAAGCCCCTGCGTTCTCTTAAAAAGAACGCAGGGCTTTTTTGTTCTTTGCGTAGAAGTTCCCGTTTTAGGCAATGTGGAAAAAAGTCAAAAAAATAGAGATTCTGCCAATATACAGTGTGCCTGTTTCAGATATAGTATTTTTAATAAGCGGCTGGGCGACAAAAAGGAAACACGCAGTGGTACTATTAAGACAAAAAGAAGAGGGATTATGAAGTCAAAGACTGTAATGGTTGTTGATGATGACAAAGAGTTTTTGGAAGAACTGGCGATCGCTTTGGAATTACATGGTTTTAACGCAATCGCGGTGAATGATGCAAATAATATCGTTCAGGCCGCCAGCCGGCAAATGCCGGATATCGTCTTGCTTGACCTTAAAATGCCGCGCAAAAGCGGGTTCCAGGCGGCAAATGACCTTAAAGAAAGGCCGGAATTCGCTCGAATCCCGATCATAGCCATGAGTTCTTGTTATAAACACAAAGATTCGCTATTGTTGAAAGTTCATGGGATTAAAAAGTGCATTAGTAAACCGCTTCGGGCGGATACTCTTGTTGAGGAGATTTCCAGGATAGTGGGAGAATAGCCGTTTAAGCAAAAGGAGGTGTTGTATGGCAAAACTTAAAAAAGGGCAACGGATGGTATGTGATCCATGCGGGCGGGAAGTAGTCGTGGATTGTTGCGGGGTGTCCGACAGTACGGTATGGTGCTGCGGCGAGCCGATGGCTGTAAAGGCAAAAAGCAAAAACAGGAAAAGAAAAAAATAGAGATTGCCGGAGCCGGTTTTACCTTCCTCCGCGGAGCGGAGATGGAGCGGTGCCGTGGGGCTCCGCAGGCGGTTGCACCAAGAAGGCATCCGGACAATAGTAAAGAGGGGTGAACATCATGACTATGGACACGATTAGAGGACTTATTGCATCGAATGAGACCATAACGTACATTTTCTTTTCAACCGACAGCAAAGAATCTTTGCCGCATATCGTTTCAACGGAAAACCTTTCGGTTGTTTCCGATGATTGTATCAGTGTGCGTTCATGGTTCAGTTCGGCTTTTCTGAGTAAGGTCTGCGACAATCAGGGGATTTCGTTAGTGATCTGGGATTTTGTCTCTGACGCCGGCTTTTTGTTGCTCGGTGAGGTCGAGAGGATACATGAGATCAACAGGCCGTACTCTTTTGCTGCGGACGGAGAAACAAATATCCGCCCTTTTCAGGTGGAACGGCAGCTTGTGATGCGCGTCAGTAAAATAACGGAATTCGGGCAGATCTCTGCCGCGATGCCGGGTTGAAAGAATGCCGATGCATATAGACAGTTACGCGTACGCTACCATGACCGTTAGCGGACAAAACTATGATAAAGACCTGATCATTCTTCCGCAGGAAGTCCTGCCGGACTGGTGGCGAAAAGAAGGCCATGCCCTTGTCGCCGAAGATCTGAATGAGGTCTTTGTCCGCCGGGTCGATACGCTGATTGTCGGTACCGGAGCATCGGGAATGATGCGTATCCCGGAGACGACACGGCAGACACTTGAAAAGAAAGGCATCCGGCTCATCGCGATGATCACGGCAGCAGCTGTGTCCGTTTTTAATGACAGGATGAAGCGAGGTGAAAATCTCGCGGGCGCATTTCATCTTACGTGTTAGAAGGAATGTTGAAGGTAAGGGTAGTTAGTAAAGAAAGGTGGGCTGATATATGAGCTGGAGTTTGTTTGGAGAGATCGTTTTGCTGATCGTCATTTTCGCGTTTGCCGTTACCGCGGTGAAGTGTTTCCATGATTCATGCTGCATGAAGTGTAAAAAACCGCAGTAGCAGAGGTCTGATTTTGCGCAAAGCATCGATTGCAGAAAGGAGATGATCCTTATGCGGCGTATACGGATGAATTCTCGCGTATTCAACGCGCTGGGAAAACATCAACGCGTATTTACTTCGGGGACCTGGGAAGGTAAAAGATGCATCTCGTGTATATTGCCACCCAAGCGAAAAAGAGGGCGTTCGTAGCACAATGATCGCAGGAATACTTGCTATTGAAAGGAGAAATAACGATGGCGGATATTAAGAAAGAATTGGTACAGATGCTTAACTCGGCGTTAAAACTCGAACATGCGGCGCGGGTACAGTATTTAGCTCACGCGGAATTGATAAAGGGGCCGTCCGCGGAGAAAATAATCGAGCGCCTTAAAGAGATCGCTTCCGACGAGGAGAAACACGAAGGTAAATTCCGTAATTTGATCGGCAGTTACCTTGGCGCGGAACCGACTATGGATATCGCGGAAACGCACCGCGCTACCACGCTTGAGGACATTTTGAAGGTCAATTTGAAAAACGAGAAGGAGGCTATCGATTTGTATAAACAGATATACAAGAAGGTATATGAAAATAAAGATGTCCTGCCGTACGAGTTTGAGACTTTTGAACATGAGATCCGCCACGTGATCGTCGATGAACAGGAGCATGTCGTAGAGTTGTCATTGTTGTTGGGAAAATAGTTAGTGGTCCCGAATAGCCGGAAAACCGGGCACTTTTCTGCTGCGTGGCTTTCCGGTAACGGTATCTCGTTATGCGGTCTGCCGCGGGAAGGGATCCCGCGAAAAGAGTCGGTGGAGAAATAGCTAAAATCAAGGGGGGCTTTTATGAGTGAAATAAAAGAGTTGTTTCAGGCAGCGGATTGGAAAAAAGAAAAGCATGTTCCGGTAATCGAGATCGCCGCGAAATTAAAGAAAGGGGAATTCTCCCGGTTTACGGTGTGCGTGGGCAGAGAGCTCCAGCATCCTAACGCTACTGAACATCATATCCGTTGGATTGCGGCGTATTTCCTGCCCGACGGCGAGAAATTCCCGTATGAGATCGGCAGGTCTGAATTTAGCGCGCATGGAGAGTCTACGCAGGGGCCTAACACGAGCACCGTATTCACGCATCCGGAAGCCGGATTTTCTTTTAAGACCGAAAAAGCGGGGGTCCTTTACGCCGCATCGTTTTGTAATATCCACGGCCTGTGGCATAGCTCGCAGCAAATACGGGTCGAATAGAAAACGGCGCCGTGATAAAAGTGGATCGGAAAAGTACTGAAACTGTGCATTCTCTTATAAAAAATGATGGCGTTTTAGGCGCGAACGGCAGTGCGAAGCTAAAACCTGTTTGATTCGTTCGTCATGTCAGGTTTTTAGGATTTTCCGGAAATCTTAACGGTAGAGGGCCGTGAGAGAATGACCGCGCCGATACGCGCAACGCACGGCTGATAAAGCCTGCGTGGCGCTCCTTATTCGGGAAGAGAGAAACCCTATGCGTGTTTTTAAATCAAGGAGGATGTGAGCAGATATGAAAGCCATTGTCGATCAAGATACATGTATCGGATGCACTATTTGTACGCAGGTATGCCCGTCGGTCTTTCGCATGAAAGGCGATAAGGCTGTCTGTATTGTGGACAGCGTTGCGGCTAACGCGGCGGACTGTTGTCAACGAGCGGCTGTCGATTGCCCGGTGAATGCCATAAAAATCGAGCCATGAAGGATTCCTGCCGAAAACAATATCGTTTCTCCCGTGCCGTTAATGGTTCCCGGCCGAACGGCCGGGAACCGGCCCTTGAAGGCCAACCGTATGTTTTTGATAAGCTGTGGAAAGTCGTTGACGCCGAATATACGGCCGCGTCGTGTTTTAATTACATCTCAGGGTTGATTAAAAATGGCCGGATCAGCGTCCGCTTCGTCGATTTCGCAAAAAAAGCGGAGAAGAACAAAAAGATGTTTTCGGCGTTGTTGGGCGAACGCGGCAAAAAAAACGTCGTATTTGAAAATACCTGTGAACTATGTAAATTGACTCCGCAGAGCTTTTCTTTACTCGGGGCCCTGAATCTGGGGATAGAGCTTACACGAATCAGTGAAGACCTCTACGCCCGTCTTTCGGAAGAATTCTTGCCTATGGCGTATAAAGACGTATTTAAACGATTGTCCGAAGAAAAACACCGCCAACGAAACTTTCTTAGGAAAGAACTGCGATTTGTCGAGGCCACGGGAGGGTCGGATTTTATTATGGACGTCTGTATCCCTTACGTCGTCGGTAAATTCTCAGAATAAGTAGGATCACTTTCGGGCAGTTTATCCGTTGTCTATGTGCGCAGGATTTTATCGGCATACCGTTCGGCTGAAAACAATTGAAAATCTATAGATGAAATAACAAAAGGAGGTTTTATGAAAAAGATGACCGAGCAACATTTGATAAACGCTTTTGGCGGCGAGAGCCAAGCGCATATGAGGTATCTGCATTTTGCGGATCAGGCTGAAACCGAGGGGTATAAAAACGTGGCACGCTTATTTCGCGCGATTGCTCATGCCGAATACGTGCACGCCGGTGATCATTACCAGGAATTGCGGCATCTTGACGGCGGCTTTGTCGCCAACAGCATGGCCGCATTCGGGCCCGGCGATTCAAAAAAGAATTTAAAGCTGGCCATCGCGGGCGAGACCTTCGAGATCGAGGAGATGTATCCGGTGTACATGGAGGTCGCGAAATTCCAGGGTGAGAAGGGTGCGCAACGCAGTTTTCAATGGGCATACGGTACGGAAAAGATGCACAAACAACTTTTTCAGAAGGCCCTGCAAGCGGTCAGCAAAAGCGAAGATGCCGCTCTGGAAGCGATCCACGTGTGTGAAATATGCGGCTATACGGTTGAAGGTGTCGCGCCGGAGAAATGCCCGTTATGCGACGCCGCCAGGGATAAATTTACCGCTTTTGCTTGACTATAAGAGTCCTTTCGGGCATCCGGAACGGAAAAAACAGATCGGACCACATCCTTTTGAATGTGATGCAACGCAAATCTGATTATCCGGCCGTATGTTTTCGCAAAAGTTGTACTAAAGAATTTTCAAGCGTGACAAAAGTGGAGAAAAGTCAATAAATGGCAGAAACAGCCTCTACAGTGTCATTCTCATGTACGATAGACTGTATAGGTAAAAAAAGAAAACTATGAATGCCACGGCAGAGAAAATCCTTGTTATTGACGATGACTACGAGTACCTTGAAGAATTGAGTGAGATGCTCAGCCTGCACGGGTTCCGGGTCGTCGAAGTTCATGACCCGTTAGCGGTGGTTGAGGCTGTAGAAAGGTCCAATCCCGACGCGATATTGCTCGACCTTAAGATGCCGCAAAAAAGCGGGCTTCAGTTGGCCTGTGAATTGAAAAAAACTCCTGAATTCGCGAATATCCCGGTTATCGCTATGTCCGCGTATTTCACGGAAAACTGTTCGGCTTTGCTTCAGATCTGCGGGATCCATACCTGCCTTAAAAAACCGTTCCATCCCGAGGACGTCGTGACTGCGGTCTCCCGCATCATTAAAAAAGTTCATGGGACAGAAGCTTCAGAATAACATCCGCAATCTTTCGGCTTACCGGCATAAGGAAGCACATTTCCCGCGTGAAACGTTGCATATTTGTGCTCGACCAGGGTCGATGGTACAATAAAATGGTCGTAACAACGTTTCACAACATTGTTTTTGGGCATCGGATGATAAACGTCAGTTAATTTTGTATTACACGATAGCGCATGTCACCGGCAGTACACCGTATATATACAGACAAAGATAGTGCAAGTGAAGGCCCATCTTTAAGAAAGAGCGGGCTTAAATGTGTCGGCGATTTTCCCTGGGGCACTCATTTCTGCCAATTCTATTCTTCTAAAAATGACCTTTTGGATATTCTTGTCCCGTATTTTAAGGCGGGTTTGGAAAATAACGAATTTTGTATGTGGGTCACTGCGGAACCGGTAGGCGTCAAAGACACTCTTGCCGCCATGCACAAGCAGGTACCGGGTTTTAACCGCTACCTTAAATCAGGCCAGATAGAGATCATCCCTTACTCACGATGGTATACCAAAGGCGGGACCTTCGACCAAAATCGGGTCCTGACGGGATGGAGTAACAAGCTTAAAAAAGCGTTAAAAGCCGGTTATGACGGTATGAGATTGACCGGTAATACTTTTTGGCTGGAAAAAAAAGATTGGAAAAGTTTTGCCGACTACGAGCACGCCGTGGATTCAGTGATCGGTAAATACCGGATGCTGGCGCTGTGTACGTATTCGTTGGAAAAATGCGGCGCGTCCGAGATATTGGATGTGGCGGCGAATCACGAATTCGCGCTTATCAAGAGGGGGCCCCAATGGCAGATCTTTGAGAGTTCGGCGCGCAAGCGGACCGAAGATACGCTGAAAGAGAATAAAACGATGCTCTCTTTGTTTGAAGAAGCCACGAATTTCGGGGCTTGGGATTGGGATATTCCCGCCAATAAGCTGTCCTGGTCGAATTCTTATTATACTTTATGCGGATTGGATCCCCGGGAAGTCCGCCCTACGTTTAAGAATTGGGTCCAGAACGTTTATCCTGAAGACAGGGCCCGCATGGAAGAAACGATCCGGGATTTACTAAGGAAAAAAGAGAAACCGATCAATATGGAATTTCGTATAACGCATCCGAAGAAGGGATTGCGTTGGTTTAATGCTTTCGGGAAGATCTTTTACGATAAGCTCGCGCCGGTACGCATGGCCGGCATTACTATTGATATCACCGAGCGTAAACGCTCTGAAGAAGAACGGCGGATACTGTCTGAATTTTTTAACCTGATTGCCGCCAGCCGGACGGCAAGAGATTTGATGCGGAGCGCAACGGCTTTTATCCAGAAAGAATCCGGTTGTCACGCGGTAGGTATCAGGCTTCGCGAAGGAGACGAGTACCCTTATTTTGAGACCCGGGGGTTTTCCCAAAAATTTGTGCGGATGGAAAACCGTTTGTGTGAATACGACGTTAAAGGAAACCTCAGCCGGGACGCTCTCGGGAATCCGGTCCTTGCCTGTATGTGCGGCAATGTTATCTGCGGCAGATTCGATCCGGCAAAGGTATTTTTCACCAAAAAAGGAAGTTTCTGGACGAATTGCACGACGGAATTGTTGGCGTCTACCAGCGAGAAAGACCGGCAATCCAGAACGCGCAACCGTTGCAACGGGGAAGGATACGAATCCGTGGCATTGGTAGCTTTGCGTCTCGGGAAAGAACGGATCGGGCTTCTGCAGTTAAATGACCGGAGAAAGGGCCGCTTTTCGATTGAGACGATGGCCGTATGGGAAAGGCTCGCCGATAGCTTGGCGATAGCTTTTTCTAAAGTCCGCATCGAAGAGACCGTGCGTTGGAATGAAAAGCGCAATGCCATAGTGTCGGATGCCGCTTCTCAATTGCTCACCGCGGAAGACCCGCAGTTGATGGTGGATTCTGTCGCCCGCCAGGTAATGGAGTTCCTCCAGTGCCAGGTATTTTTCAATTTTATGGCCGTGCCGGATGAAGATAGATTGAGGCTTAACGCGTATAGCGGTATTTCCAAAAAGGAAGCCAGGCGCATCGAGTGGCTTGATTCCGACGCCACGGTGTGCGGTTGCGTGGACCGCGACAGTAAACGGATCATCGCCGAGAACATAACGAAGAGCAAAGACCGGCGTATCGATTTGGTGCGCGGGTACGGTATGCGCGCGTATTGTTGTCATCCTTTATTTACCGGAAAAGAAGTGATCGGTACCATTTTATTCGGTACCACGCGCCGGGATAGCTTTACGGCTGATGAGATTTCTTTGATGGAGGCCGTTGCCGATTTGGTCACGGCCGCGATGTTGCGTAAACGCAATGAACGATCTTTGGCGCTTCTGCATAACCGTCTTGTCATAGCGCAACAAGCTTCAGGTGCAGGAGTTTTCGACCGGGATATCGTAACCGGAAAGCTCGACTGGTCTCCGGAATTGTTCCGTATGTTTGGCCTGGATCCCGCGGAAGTTAAAGCTTGCCCTGATCAGTGGCTTAAACGAGTGCATCCTGAAGACCGCCCGCTTGTCGAAAAATGGGTTAAGGCGGCGATCAAAGACCACGTTCAACTGGATATCGAATACCGGATCGTCCTGCCGGATGGACGAGAGCGCTGTATCCATGTGTTAGGTAAAACTGCCTATAGTGACCGCGGCAAACCACAGCGTATGTCCGGCATTTGCATCGATATTACCGAACGCAAGCGGTTAGAGCGTTTAGTCTCGGAAAAATTGAAAGAGAACCAGATCATTCTTGATTCCGCGCCGGCAATGATTTTCTACAAAGATAAGAAAAATAATATTGTCCGCGTCAATAAAGCCTTCGCGGATATGATGGGAATGCCGAAAGAGAAGCTGGAAGACAAGTCTGTTTTTGCTCTGTATCCTAAAAAACAAGCACAAGCATTCTGGAAAGATGATCTGGAGATCAGTAAGTCCGGTAAGGCAAAACGGGGCATCATCGAAGCGGTGGAAACCCCTCAGGGGACAAGATTCGTTCAGACGGATAAAATACCCTATCGCGATGACCACGGCACGGTGATCGGGATCATAGGGTTTTCCGTCGACATTACCGAACGACTGATGGCCGAAACGGCTTTACGCGAAAGCGAAAAACGGTTGAACCGTTCGCAGGCGATCGCTCATCTGGGAAGCTGGGAACTGGACGTGGCTAATAATAGCCTTTCCTGGTCGGATGAGGTCTACCGGATCTTTGGCCTCAAGCCGCAGGAATTTAAGGCCACGTATGAGGCTTTTCTTGAAGCTGTGCATCCGGACGACCGCGCGGCTGTCGACGCGGCGTATTCCGCGTCTTTACGTGACGGGAAAAACACCTATGAGGTCGAGCACCGGATCATACGCTCATCAACCGGCGAGATCCGCTACGTCCGGGAGAAATGCGAACATGTCCGGGATGCTGCAGGCAAAGTCATCCGGTCGATCGGCATGGTCCATGATATTACCGAGCAGAGGCTTGCCCGGGAAAAGATCAATCATCTTGCCAGTTTTCCTCAGCTTAATCCGAATCCGGTGATAGAACTCAACGCAGAGGGCAAAGTGATCTTTGCTAATCTGGCGGCCATTCAAACGCTTGACCGGTTACGCGTGAAGAACCGGATCGAGCTCTTTTTTCCCCAGGATATCAAGCAGGTACTCAATACGCTTGCGTCCAAAGACAGTAAGATCAAGGATTGTACCCGGGAGATACAGATAAAAGGTTCCTGTTTTTTTGTTGCCCTGGTCGTTATGCGTGAATTGCAGACCGTGCGTATTTACGCTTTGGATATAACGGAACGGAAGAAAGCGGAAGAACGTATGCGTCAAATGCGTGATGAATTGGAAGATAAAGTACGTATCCGCACCAGTGAATTGGTCATGATGAATAAGCAGTTGCTGCTGGAGATCGATAAACGTAAAGAAACGGAGACCCATTTGCATGCCCGAAGCGTGCTCCTGAAACTATTGAATCGTACGGCCGACTGCAGGGCATATCTTGACGGCGCGGCCAAGTTAGTCAGAGGCTGGAGTAAATGCCGGTGCGTCGGCATACGCATTTTAAATGAGGACGCCCGGATCCCGTATGAATCCTCTATGAATTTCAGCGAGGCTTTCCGGCAGTCCGAGAGTTTACTTTCTGTTGTCGATGACCATTGCGTGTGTACCCGCGTGGTCAGCGGTAAACCCGAGCCTGAAGATAAACCGTTTATGAGCAAGGCCGGATCATTTTTCTGCGCGGACATGTCGAACCTTGTCAGCATGATCTCGCGCCGGCATGAGCATAAATTCCGCGGTATTTGCATTAAGAACGGGTTCCGTTCTCTGGCGGTCGTTCCCATTCGCCTGAAAGATAAAATAATCGGGGCCATCCATTTAGCGGACCCCGTGCCGGGCACGATATCCATGGCGGCGACGGAATTTATAGAGGCGGTTTCCGGCCTTATCGGTGAAGGTATCCATAAATTCAGGCTGGAAGATAAAATACGCAAAGACCACGCGTTTCTTGAAGCGTACTTTCAGCATTCTGTCAGCCCGCTCGTGTTTCTTGACAAAGATCTTAATTTTATCAGGGTCAATAAGGCGTACGCGGATATTTTCGGTAGAGAAACTTCGGCATTTTATGGGCGCAATTATTTGGATATCGACCCATCGGAGGAGAATGCGGAGATATTCAAGCAGGTCGTGCGGACGAAGCAACCTTATACCGGGTCGGAAAGACCGTTCATCGATCCGGGCCATCCGGAATGGGGCGTTAAGTATTGGGATTGGACTGTCGTTCCCGTGCTGGATGATAAAAGCGAAGTATTTTTGCTGGTCTTTTCGCTGAATGACGCTACGACGCGAAAACTGCATGAAGAAGAATTGGCCGCGACCCAGAAAGAATTGGAGCAAACTCGCCGGCTTTCGGATATCGGCACTTTGTCCGCGACCGTCGCGCATGAACTTCGAAATCCGCTGGCCGCCATCGGCATGGCGGCATATAATATTAAGAGAAAAGCAAAGGACCTTACCCTGGACGTTCATGTCAACAATATCGAGAAGAAAGTGAAAGAAAGCGACCAGATCATAAGCAACCTGCTTTTCTATTCGCGGATTAAGCCTCCGCATTATGAAAAAGTAACTATCGCCGATATTTTGGACGAATGCGCGACTGTGGTCGATAAATACCCCAAGAAACAGATAACGATCGTCAGGATGCTCGACCCGGTAAAGGATACCCAGATCGAAGCCGATCCTCTTCAGATGAAAGAAGTTTTTTGTAATGTTTTGGATAATGCGTGCGACGCGGTCGGCGATGCCGCGGGTAGAATAGAGATCTCGGGCATTGAAAAAGACGGTTCGGTCGTCATTTCGATCAAGGATAACGGGTCAGGAATAGATAAAAGCTATCTGGAAAGAATATTCGATCCGTTCTTTACGACGAAAGCAAAAGGCACCGGCCTTGGCCTCTCAGTCTGCCAGCAGATCGTGCATCTGCACCATGGCTCGATAACCATAGAAAGTGAACCGCAAAAAGGGACGGCCGTCACGGTGAGCCTGCCCGGGAAAGTATAAATGGAAAGCAAAAGGATATTGATTG
>Ga0172371_10007714_pt1 | contig 15231 bp, 10 predicted proteins | sample Lak12m_FD_114543 | JGI IMG/M metagenome (GOLD analysis project Ga0172371, IMG submission 114543) | Freshwater microbial communities from Kabuno Bay, South-Kivu, Congo - kab_022012_12m | ecosystem: Environmental > Aquatic > Freshwater > Lake | place: Democratic Republic of the Congo: South-Kivu... | reverse complement strand
GTCGGGGGGTGGCAGTGCGGCCGGCATGACGGATGCCAGCGGCAAGTATACGCTGTCCAGTTTCGGCGGCGGCGACGGCGCCGTGGCGGGCGACTATTCGGTGACCATTGTCAAGCTTGAAGGGGCGGCGGCAGCCCCGGCGGCTTCGGGCGGGCTGGCCAGCGGCGCCATCGACGAGTCGTCCTATAACGCGCCCGCCGAGTCGGCTGGGCCGGCGGAACCGAAGAACCTGTTGCCACCCAAGTACGCCACGGCAGCCACTTCGGGCCTGAAAGCTCGCGTCAGCGAAAGCGGCGGCAATCAGATCGACTTCAATTTGCAGCCGTAGCGGACGGGAAGTCCGCTGGCCCTCCCCCGCCGTTCGTGCGTCTGACCCTGGGGTGCTGCAAAGTCGGGCTTGGCGTGTGCAAGCAGTGGGGTGGGTTTTGTTGACGTAGATTCTCCACTGGAGAGACGGCAAATTCTCCTGGTTTTCTCGCCCCGAAGGGGCCAAAACACTTCAGCCCAGGGCAACGCCCTGGGTGCCGAGGCAGAACAAGTTGCGGCATTCCAAGCAAAACGCCCAGTCGACCATGCTGGCTGCCACAGGCAGGCCGGCGTGATCGGCTGGGCGTTTGCTCTTGAACGAATCGTCTCGGTCCGGGTCTATTCCAGATCCAAGTTGACGACGTTGGCAGCTTCGGCTTTGACGGTCGCCGTCAGGCCCGACGTTTCCTGGTTGCCGTATTTCTCGGGCAGATCCGACTTGGGCGGCTTCGGTTCCGTCGACTCGCCCATGGCGGGCGGGACGTAGGCTTGCGAGTTGACGTCCGCCGCCGGGGTCGTCGCACTGGGCTGTTCGTACTTCAGTACCGCCACCTTGTGCTCACCTTCCACGGCCCCGTCGTTGTTGGAGAACGTGGTCAGCTTGTACTCGCCCTTTTCGTTCGTCTTGCCAAAAGCGCTGCGATTCTTCTCGGCGTTGAAGAAGGTCACGTCGGCATACGCCACCGGCTTTCCCTTATAGGTGATGACACCCGAGACCGGATAGACCGGTTCCGAGCCGGTTCGGCCGTCCGAACCGCCGCAGCCAGCCACCAAAACCGCGATCGCGATCCATAACAAGTTGCGCATCGGTTGCTCCTGCATCCAGGCTGGAAGTGCTTAGTAATTTCCAATCGATTCGGTACCGGCACGCGTCCCCAAGGCTCCCCAGACCCCGTAGGGACTGGGCCTGCCGAGCGCCGTCGTGACGCCCAGGTTGCCGGTGTCGATACTGTTATTGACAAACCGCACCGAGCCGTCGACCAACAGGCACAGGACGCCGCCCGGATGATAGCTGCTGGCGGTCAGCAACGACACGTCGGAATCCGAGTTGCCGTTGTTGTTGTTCGTGCACGAGACCGAGTTCGGCGCCAACACCGTATTGAAGGCGACGTTTTCCGGCTGGCCATCGCACCAGGTGGAACTGAACTTGCCTTTGACCAACTTCCAGGTCGTGTAGTGCGTCCCGTTGGTGATGGCGGCGGTCGAGGCCAAGCAAGCCCCGGGATTGGTCGTAATGGCCGCCACGCTGGTCAGCGTTCCCTCACCGATTCGGGGAGACGCCTTTCCGTTGATGCCAAAACTGGCCATCACGCGCTCGCTGAACGCGATCGTGTTGCTGCTGCCGTCCAGGCAATCGCGGAAGCCATAGGTATCCAACGCGGCGAACATTCCGTTGTGATCTCGACCGTCGCGCCCCGTCGCAGCGTCAACGCCCAGATAGTCGCCCTGGCAAAATGCATAGCTGATCACACCCTTGGCTCGGTTGATGCCCGGATCCGTGGGGCAACGGAATGAGGCAATCGTCTGATTGTAGCCGGTCCAACCCGACCACGGAGCCGCGCCGCCCGGCGGCACCGGAATCGGAGACGTCGTCGGGTCGCCGCCTTCGATTATGTCGGACAGAGCCTTCTGTTCCAGGTAGGGGAGCAATGAAACCACGCCACTGCGTCGAAAGTAGTTGCCATCCAATCGGGAAGCATGGGCTGGAGTCCGACTTCCCGTTCCGCCTTTCATGTAGACGAACGACTTGTTGACGTCATGATAATTGTGCAGCGCAACACCAAATTGCTTCAGATTGTTGTTGCACTGCGTCCGCCTCGCGGCTTCGCGCGCCGCCTGGATGGCAGGCAATAGCAGGGCGACCAAAATACCGATGATCGCGATCACGACCAACAGTTCGACGAGCGTGAAGGCTCGCCGCCTACGCCAATAGCGGGACATGAGACACTCCTCAGAATGATAGGAAGGGGAAATAAGTCCGCCCGAACGCGGGCGTACCTAATCGCACACCACGACAGCCTACGGCAAGCGTAGTTGTAGTGAATTCTAACCATTGCCGCCGATTCCTGCAATCGTCGGCGTGGGTTTTGCTTAGACGGTTCGGATTCCGCCCCATTTCGCTACATCTCATCTTACCCGCACGCGATGTTTGCTTGTGACGCGGCAAGATGAGAAAGTGGCCGTTCACCGGCCGCGCGCGGCGTTGACAGCCTGAGCCTTCTGGAAAACCTCCGCCATGCTGACCGGCTTGCCACCCTGACGCTTGCTCTCGTCCGCCGCCTCCATAAAGGTGTAGATTTCCAGGGTTTCTTCCATCGATACGGGCGGTTTTCCGGTCTTAAAGAACTTGCAGATCTCGATCACCATCGGCTTGTATCCCTCGTAGCCACCCGCGTTTCCGCTGCTTTCGGTGCCCACGACTTCCGCGCCGTAAGTCTTGCTGCCGACAAAGGTTCCCACACGGCCGTCAGCCCACACGCCGACGACTTTCTCCGGCCCTTCGCGGGTCACCGTCTGGCAGCCGGTGCCCATGATCGTGAACAGGATCTCGCAGCCGTGGATCCCGTACCAGAACAGATCCGGATGATGTGACTCGATGCTCATCGGGCTGGTGGCCGTACAGCTCTTGATCTGGCCGAACGGGGCCGTGCCATTGCGAACGGCCTGGAAGCCCGAGGCGAAGCGGGTCGAAGAACTGGAGAAGCAGGGGACGTTCTTTTCCTTGGCCAAGCGGAAGATCTCGATGCAGTCGGCTAGCGAACCGCCGAGCGGCTTGTCGATGAACAGCGGCTTGCCGGCTTCGATCACCGGGCGGGCCATCTCCAAATGCGGCCGTCCGTCGACTTCCTCCAGGAACACCACGTCGACGTGCTTGACCATTTCCGGGATGGAATCGTAGATCTCGACGCCTTTCTTGCGCAGCTCTTCCGTGTACTTCTCGCGGCGGTCCCAGCTGGAAGGATTGTCTTCCATCCCGCCCGTGAATCCCGCCACGACCTTGACGTCGGCCAAGTCGCCGGTGGCGTTGGGATCGTTCAGCAGGTTGGTAAAGGCGGGCACGTGCGAGGTGGTCAGGCCGATCATGCCGGCGCGGAGCACTGTCCGCGGCGCCTCTTCCGCTTGGACGGCCAAGCCCGCGAGGATGGCGACGACTCCCAGCAGGGCACGGGACATAGACAACGAGCGAAACATGGCAGGGTTCTCCTGGCTAGGTGGTTCGGTGGGGCGAATCCGGTCGGCTGGTTCATCGGCCAGCCAGAATCGTAATCCGGCGGCTGGCCGCTGGCAAGCTCACCGGAGGGCGGCGGTGGGCGCCCCCTCCCCGGCCGCTACCGAGTCCGACCCCCCGCACGGCTCGTTTAACCGCGACCCAGCGGGGAGCGCGGCCCCTCCCCGGCCGCTGCCCCGTCCGAGCCTACCGCAAGAGGGAGGGTGAGGAACGAGCCCGCGATCGCCTCGAACCCTCCCGTAGGTGCGAGGGTAAGTCTGGGGCGGCAAGGCCTTGGGTTACGGCTGGTGCGTCTGCGAGTAACGGGTCAGGGCCCGCAAGTTGTCGGGCGGGGTGCCGCGAGGGATTTCGCAGCCGGCGCCGACGATGTAGCGCGGGCCCGCTTGCCGGTGGCATTCGGCGACGGCGGCCGCAATGGACTCGGGCGTGCCGTCGCGAATGACGCGGACGGGGTCCAGGTTGCCCAGCAGCACCTGGTCCGGCCCCATGGCGCGGCGGGCGTCGGCCACCGGCACGAGGAAGTCCAGGTCGACCATCTCGCAGCCCAGCCGGCCCATGCCCGCGAGGATCTTGGACGTGTTGCCGCAGATGTGCAGCCGCACCGTGGCGCCCATCGCATGCAAGCCGTCGACCAGTTTCTTCTCGTAAGGCCAGACAAACTCGTAGTACAGCTGCGGGCCGATCAACGAGGCGGCCGCATCGCCCACCCCGATCAACGGGGCGCCGGCGTCCAGCTGGGCCTTGGCGAACCGCAAGCCCATTTCGACCACGAAATCGAACAGGCGGCGGACGAAATCCGGATCGTCGTAGAAATCCAGCATCAGCGTGTTGATCCCCCGCAAGTCGGCGGATTCCGCACAGGGGCCTTCGATCCAGCCTTCGACCAGTTTCTCGCCGCCCGCCAGGTCCTTCAGCAGCCGCACGCCGCGGACGCGGTCCAGCATGCGGCCCTCGGCCTGGGGATCGGGGATCTCCAACTGGTCCAACGCTCGTTTGTCGTCCAGCCGCGCATTGGTTTCGTTGATCGCCGGCGGTTGGTTGTCGAAGTACTGGACGTCGGCCCCACAGTCGGCAGCTTCGCGCGCCGGGTCCGAGATGGCCGTCACATAATCGAAGTCATAGTCCCGCGCGATGGTCAGCTGGGCTTCGGCCAGGCGCCGATAGTCGGCGGCATACTCGCCGTAAGGGATGCCCGCATGGTCGCCGGCAAACATCATGGTGATCGGCATCAGCGGCACGCGGTCCACGGGCCGGCCTGCGAACATGGCAAGGATGCGTTCACGACCATTCATGACAGACTCCCCATCTACTGACGGAACAGCAATTATTGACGGAACAGCCAAAGCAGGTAGATCCAGATGCCGGCCGCCGCGGCCAACACGGCCAGGATGGCCAAGCCGACGCGATAATTCAGGGGCTCGTCCTCCGGCGCCGCGTCCAGCCCGCTGCCGAAATCGTGCTCGCATTGGCGGCAGCGGCGAAAGAAACGCGGCACGAACGCTTCGTCGCACGTCGGGCAGACCAGCATCACCGCCGGGGCGCCGGCCGTCGCCGGCGCCGCATCTTCGTCCCCCGCATCCTCGTCCTCGGGGCAGCACGCAGCCGTCGGACCGCCACAGCAACCGGTGTGCCCGGCCCCACAGCCCTTCCCATGCTCGGCGTGCACGGAGGGCACGGGCGGCAGTTCGGCCGCTGGGTCGAGTTCCGCCAGGGCAAAGTCGGCACCGGGGACCGCGCAGTCGGGACACGCGGTGTCGCGGCGCGTGCCGCAACGCGGACAGCGAGGCCAATCGGCCCACGGCCGCGCGTCCGTCTCGGAATCCTCTTGCCAGCCGAAACGTGGAGCATCATTCATGCGGCGTAGTATAACGCTCGCCGCCGGAATTGGCACTAGCCAGGATGATTAACGCACCGCCGCGTGGAAACCAGCCCACGGAAGCCGATCCTCGCTTGGCCTTTGGGTTGCGACGGGCAACTCGCCGCAGGCTCCAGTCACCGCTCGCGCTCGAAACGCCGGATTCCCCCGCGGTGCCAGGGCCGATGGCGCACTGGAACGGGATCTGTCCGGCGGCCGGCCCGGTGGCCGTGGCGAGGTTCCACCCGGCCCCGCGCGGGATACCTGGCCGCTGGCGGATCTCGGTCCACCCTCTGGCCTGCGATGCGTCCTCGATGCCTCTCGTGGGTCAGGATCTCGCGGCGCGAGGGACTGTGGCAAGGCTCTCAGCTAAGAATGAACGCACCGTGACCTAAGCATTTTGCTGACAACTAGTCAGAAACTTTCTTTCTAGGCAAGGACACGCGTTTCTCCTAGCTTGACACACGCCGGTCTGTTTACACGCCAGGGAGCCCTTGTTCCGCATGCCTATTGCTGCTCGTCCAGAATTCGACGTCATCCTGACGGTTCAGCCCGATGAGCAATGGCTGCCGCTGATCGATCGCGCCGCGAGGATCTATCTGGAAGCCCGCGGCTTTCCCGCGAAGCTGGTCGAGCACTGTTTGGCGGCGATTGGCGAGGCGGTCGAGCAGATGATCAGTCTGCAGATCGCCCGCGGCCTGCGGTCGCCGTTCGAGCTGGGCCTGGTCGGCGACTCGTCGGAGTTCTTCTGCTCGGGAGTACTGATCAGCCCGCAGTATGTTCTGACGGCCGGACACTGCGCGACCGGTGTCGCCAACACCCGCGGCCGGTTTCAGGTCGGCGGCACGACGTACAGCACCTCGCAGGTCGTCGTCCATCCGCAATACAACGAGAACGCCGAACCGGACCAGTCCAATGACATCGCGATTTATAAGCTCAGCCAGGCGGTCACCAGCGTGCCCTTCTACCCGATCTATCGCAGCACGCCGCAGGTCGGTCAGGTGCTGACCTTGGTGGGGTTCGGCGGAGGCGGCACGGGCGCCAGCGGCAGCCAGGGCGACTTTGGCACCAAGCGCGTCGGCACGACGCCGATCGACGCGGTCACCTCGAAGATGATCTGGTGGGACTTCGACAACGAGAGCGAAAGCAACACGGCGCCCGGGGACTCCGGTGGGCCTGCTTTCCTGAACGTCAGCGGCTCGTATTACGTTGCCGGCATCACCTCCGGCGGCAGCAATGCGGACGCGGGCTTGGGCGACGAGTCCTTCGACACCCGGGTGGACGCCTATGCCGCCTGGATCGACTCGATTGTCGGCACCACCACGCTGCCGACGGTCAGCCTCGTGGCGACCGACGCCAGCGCCGCGGAAACGGCCAGCGGGGCGACGGCCAACCCCGGCGTGTTCACCGTCACCCGCAGCGGCGCCACGACCGCCGCCTTGACGGTCAGCGTGTCGGTCTCCGGCACGGCGGCCCGCGGCACGGACTACACGGCGCTGGCCGCCTCGGTGGTGATCCCGGCCGGCAGCGCCTCGGCGACCGTCAACATCACGCCGCTGGACGACAGCCTGGTCGAGGCGACCGAGACGGTGATGCTGACGCTGGCCAGCAATTCCGCCTACACCGTGGATTCCACCAAGGCGTCCGCCACGGTCAGCATCCTGGACAACGACACCCCCACGCCGACCAGCAACGACGACTTTGCGAATCGCCTGGCGATCGGTGACGGCCAGGTGACAGCCTCGAATGCCGAGGCCACGCGCGAGTCTCGCGAGCCCAAGAATGCGGGAACGCCCGGGGGCAAGTCGCTGTGGTGGTCCTGGACGGCGTCTCGTTCCGGCACGGTCGTGATCACGACCGCGGGCAGTTCCTTCGATACGACGCTGGGGGTCTACACGGGCACAAGCCTGAGCAGGCTGACAAGCGTTGCCAGCAACGATGACGACCGCACCGCGGCTGACCTCACCAGTCGGGTCAGTTTCTCGGCCGTGGCCGGCGCGACGTACCAGATCTCCGTCGATGGCTACGACGGCGACGCGGGGACGATCGTCCTGACCGTCAGTCCGCAGGTGGTTGCCCCGAACGACGACTTTGCCAATCGTCTGGCGATGACCGGGACGCAGGTGACGGCGACCAATGCCGAGGCCACGCGGGAGACCGGCGAGCCCAAAAATGCCGGAGTGTCCGGGGGCAAATCCCTGTGGTGGTCCTGGACGGCGCCCAGTTCCGGCACGGTGGTGATGTCGACCGCGGGCAGTTCGTTTGATACGACGTTGGGGGTCTATACCGGCACGACACTGAGCCGACTGCGAAGCGTCGCCAGCAACGATGACGACCCCACGGCGGACGTGCTGACCAGCCGGGTCCGATTCAACGCCGTGGCCGGGACGACATACCAGATCTCGGTTGACGGCTACGCCGGCGAAGCAGGGAGCATTGTGCTGACGGTCACGCCGCCTACGCCGGCCCGAGCGGCGACTGCGGGCCGGGCGGCGACCAGCGGAGCGCAGCCCGCGACTGTCAGCTCGGCCGTGAGTCCGGCCAGCACGCCCGTGTCTTCCGCCACACGTGCTGCCAGCCCGGTGGTGACTTGCGCGGCCAACACAACCGGCTTGACGGCCGCGAGAATCACGCCGAGTCCGGCTTCCGGGCCACAGGTCGACCGGTTCCTCAGTCGATGGGACAGCCTTCTGTCCGACGTGGTGGACGAGTTGTTCCGCTAACCGCTCCGCCGACGGTTCGAATCCACGCGGTTGGCGGTGGCTCGTTTAACCGCGACCCGGCGGGAAGCGTTCGCTGCCCGGCGGGAAATCTCTCTGGGAAGCGAATCTACTTGCCCGGGGCTTTCCACTGGGAGCCGAACGATGACCGATTCGACACAAGAGCTGAGGAAGGCCTGGGCCCGCGTGGTGGCCAAGGCTTGGGCCGACGAAGAATTCAAGCGGCGTTTGTTGACGGATCCCCGGGCGGTCGCCGCGGAAGCAGGCGTGCCGCTCCCCGAGCGGCTGACGGTGAAGGTGGTCGAATATTGATTGAACCGCAAGTGTTGTCGTGGGGGAGGAAACGGATTGAATCGTCAAGAAGCAGCGGACAGCGAGTTCCCGGTGGCGCCTCGGGAGCTGAAGATCGAGCTCACCGGGGCCTGCAATTTGCGCTGCCAATTCTGCTATCTGGAGGCGGGCGACGGGCAGGCCGCGGGGCAGCTGCCCGAGGATGACGTCTTCCGCTGGATCGAGTGGGCCGTCGACAACCGGCTCCTGGCGGTGCGGTTCACGGGCGGCGAGCCTACGCTGCATCCCCGGCTGAAGGTCTTCTGCGGCTATGCCCGCCTGCGCGGGCGGTTCGTCATTTTGAACACCAATGGGCTGGCTGCGGCCGAGCTGTACCGGGAGTTGTTTCCCCTGGTGGATGACGTCCGCATCAGCCTGCCGCTGCTCGATTCCCGGCGTCTGGATGACTTGGCCGGCGGCCGGTACGTGCTCGAACGGAAGCTGGCGTGCATCCAGCAGGCGCTGTCCGCCGGGGTGCGGCGGGTCACTCTATTGACGCCCCTGCTGCCGGAGAACCACGGGCGGCTGGAAGCGTTCTTGGAGCTGGCGCAGAGTTCGCCGCGTTTGCACTGGCTGCCCCTGCGTTACGAACCGACGCCCCAGGTTCCGCGGCCTTGGACGCGCGGCGACGCGCAGGCGTTTGCCGAAGAGATGGCGGCGCTGCTGGAACGCTATCCGGGACAGACGCCAGGGATCATCCTGGCCGTCCCGTTTTGCGCGGTCTCGCCGACCAGCTTGGGGGCCCGCGTCTTTCATGGGCGGGCGCGGGACTGCGGGCCGTACACCTCCCTGCACGTAAATGCCCGCGGCTGCCTGCAGGCCTGCTGTTGCGTCCGCGAGGAACTGGCCGAGGGACCGCGGGCCGCCGGAACGTTGGCCGAGGTCCGGGCTTTGCCGGAGTTTCAGGCCGTTTGTTGCCGCACGCGTCTGCCGGAGGAATGCCAGCGGTGCCCGCACGTGTCGCGTTGCTGCGGCGGCTGCCGCAGGCCGGAAGGAATGGTCTCGCATCGGGGACGATCGATCGACTATCTGGCGAGCTTCGTGGATCAGTAAGCGCCGTTCGAGAGCTCACGGTCGAGAGTCGGTCGCGGTCTGCGGAACGAGATGCCCACGGCTTGTCCGTGGGAGTTTCCCGTTCGTCGCGACGCCGGCGGACACACCCCGTTGGTCGGTTGCCTGGGGGCGAGCCACGAGGTCCCAGTGACGAGCCCCCAGTTCTTGCCCCTGGGGGTTCGCTGCGCTCGCCCCCAGGCACCCGGACAGTTGGCCTGGACCGCCCGCTAGCCGCGCGGGCGGACCCGGAAGTTGCGATACTCGCTACGGCCCTCGATCGGGAACAAGCAGAGGCTTCCGGAGTTCCTTGCCAGTCCGCGATGATCGGGATTCAGGCTCAACAGACGCGACCGCTGGACTTGCGTGATCAGGATCCCGTTCAACTCGACGGTGATCGTTTCGGTGGATGACGTCACGCGCAGCCGGTTCCAGGCCGGCCACGGTTGGAAGTGATTCGGTTTGGCGGCGGCCAGCAGATAGAGTGAGCCGCAGCGTTCGGTGTCTGCGTCGTGCGGGTTCCCTTCGTCGTCGACCAACTGGATCTCCACGCCGTCTCGAGCCGGATTGCCGCTGCCCGGATAGCAGACTCCCAGTCCGCTGTCCGCATCCGGCGCCAAGCGAAACTCGAGTTCCAGTTCGAGATCCTGGTAGTCGCCCGGGGCGACCAGCGTGGCGGACACGTTGTCGCAAACCAAAACCCCGTTTTCCACGACCACCCCTTCAGGCACATTTCGCCAGCCGCTCAGCGAACCGTCCCCGATCAACGACGTCCAGTCGCGACTGCGTGCCGCAGCCTGGGCGCCGGGTTCCACCGCCGGGGAGGAGCGATTCCCGGTCTGGGCCTTTCCCCGGGGCGCGTCTGCGGCGGGTTTGTCCCGGTCGGCGTGCGGTACGCCAGCGTATGGCCCGGTGGTCAGGGCGATCCCGAGGCCCGTCAACAGAACCAGTCCGCCGATCAGACCGCCGGCGATCCAGCCGAATTGCCGCCGATTGGTCCGGCGGAGAAAACTCGCCCGGGGACGGGCGGGCTTTCGTCGCTGGTGGAGCAGCGATGGTTCCGCCAGGAAGCTGCTCAGGCTGGCGTCCATTGGGAAACTCGGTTCCTGCTCCCGCGCGGCTTCCGGTTCTCGGTCCGGTCCGAGTTTTTCCAGGTCGGCGAGCACTTCCGCCGCGCTTTGGTAGCGGTCTTCGACCTGCTTGGCCACCATTTTCTGGAAGATCCGATCGAGTTCCGCAGGCACTTCGGCACGCAGGCTCCGCAGTGACGGGATCGCTTGCTGCCGATGTGCCAGCAGGACCTTCATGACGGTGCCGTTCGGGTAGATCGCTTGGCCGGTCAGCAGAAAATGCAGGGAACATCCCAGCGAGTAGATGTCGGAGCGGGCGTCCGCACTCTTGGCGTCCCAGGCTTGTTCGGGAGCCATGTAGTTCACACTCCCCAGCACCATGCCGGTACCGGTCAGGTCCGTCAGCGATCGCCGCTCGCCGTCGCCAGTCAAGCGGGCCAACCCCATGTCGAGGATCTTCACGACGCCATTCCGGTCAAGCAGGAGGTTCGCAGGCTTGATATCCCGGTGAATGATCCCCTCCTGATGCGAATAGGCCAGCCCGCGGGCCGCCTGCCGCAGACAGTCGAGCGTCTGCTCGACCGACAGGGGGCCGTGCTTCTTCACGAACGCGGACAGGTCGCTGCCATCCACGAACTCCATCACCAGGAAATGCTCGCCCTCGGCTTGATTCGCGTCGTCGGCGCCGACGATGTTCGGATGCCGCAAGCGGGCCGCCGCCCGCACCTCCCGCTCGAAGCGGGCCACCGCCCGCGAGTTGCGATTCAACTCCGCCGGCAACATTTTGATCGCCACCACCCGGTCCAAACGGCGATGGCGGGCCTTGTACACCACCCCCATGCCGCCGGCGCCAAGCTTGTCGAGCAGCAGGTAGTTGCCCAACATCAGCGACTTGGCGCGGCCGCGATGCACCTCGCGGGCCTGGAATTTGGTCAGCTTCTGCGCCCGGATCAAGTCCCAGGCCAACTGCTGCGCGTCTCGCGGGTGAGACCGGGGAGGCAGGAAGTCCTGCAGCGTCTCCTCGGCCAGAATGCCGCTGCTTTCCAACTGCCTGACAAATCCTTCGAGTTCGACCGGCATGCTCCCGGATTCCTGTCGGACAAGGGCTTTCGTGATTCGACGACCAGCATCCATTCGAGCAACGAGGCCAGATCTGCCTTGCCGAAAGACAAGACTAGGCACCTGCCCGAACAAGTCAGAGGAAAAAATACCGCCGGTCTTCGCCGTTGTTAATCGGGTTTTCCCCTCATCGCCAACTCCGGTGAATCCCCGCGAACGTGCGAAGGCCAGCCGTGTCGACATGGGGAATCTCGGACATCGCGGGCCGCGTCGGAGTTGGCGTGGGCACAAGGTGTCACGTTGGCAGAGGAGCGGGAAAGTAGCTGCTGGTGTGCCTTCCAGCACCCGTCCTGCAAGGAGTTCCCAAGGGTGACTGATTTGGCACGTGATCTGACAAAGACCTGGGCCCGCGTCGTGGCCAAGGCGTGGGCCGACGAGGAATTCAAGCGGCGGTTGCTGGCCGATCCAGCCGCGGTTGCCGCCGAGGAGGGCGTGCTTCTCCCGGAGGGGCTGACCCTGAAGGTGATCGAGGACGCCCCAGGCATCCGAACCCTGGTCCTGCCGCCCCTGCCGTCGGGGTTGCAGACCCTCGTCGAGGGGGAAGAGCGGCTGGCCGGTACCTGTTGCGGCGGCTGCATTTGCAAGTGATTGTTCACGAGTCACGCATGTCGTCTTGCTCACGAAGTCGATCGTTCCGCACGCCGCTGACCGCGCTGCTGGCCGCTGCATCCGAGCGGCCGCAGGTCCCAGCCGTACGGTTCCTCCAGGCCGACGGGACGCTCGGCGACCTGAGTTGGGGCGAGTTGTGGCGAGGCGCCCGCGCGGCGGCGGGCCTGCTGCGGGAGTTCACCGGCCCGGGGAGCGTCGCGGCGATCCAGTTGCCCACCGGGCCCGGTTTTGTGCAGGCCCTGTACGGCTGCTTTCTGGCGGGCGTGATCGCCCTGCCGACGCAGCCGCCGACGGCCGCCAACCACGCGCGGCAAGCCGCCATCCTGGCCGATGCCCGCACGGACGCGATCTTCACGGCCGAGGGGTTGACCTGCCCCGCCCGGCCCGATGGGCCTGCCGTCCCCTGGGAAGTGCTGGCGGGGGCCGCCGCGGAGGATGATCCCCGGGAGTTCTCGGCCGCAGGGCTTCCGGATATCGATCTGCCGGCTTACTTGCAGTACAGTTCGGGCTCGGTGGCCGCGCCGCGCGGGGTCGTGATTACCCACCGGCAGGCTGGCGAGAACGTGCTCGGCATCACCCGAACCCTCGGGCTCACCTCCGCCGACAGCGTGCTGAGTTGGCTGCCCCTGTATCACGACATGGGGCTGGTGGGCGGCGTCCTGACGCCGCTGACGACGGGCATGGCGACGATCCTGATGCCCGCCACGACGTTCGGCCGGGATCCGCTGTCCTGGCTGCAGGCGGTGTCCCGTTTTCGGGTCACGGTCAGCGGCGCTCCGGACTTTGCTTTTCGCTTGTGCGCCGAACGGGCCGCGCGGGCCGTCGAGCAGGGCTGGGACCTGTCCGGCTGGGAAGTGGCTTTCGTCGGGTCGGAGACCGTCCGCCCGACGACGCTCCGCCGCTTCGCCCGGGCGTACGCTCCGCTCGGTTTCCAGGCGACGGCGTTCAGTCCGTGCTACGGCTTGGCGGAGGCCGTGCTGCTGGTGAGCGGCAGGCGGCGCGGTGCGGGGTGGCAAACGGCCGAAGTTCCCGGCGGCGCGCCGGGCGGCCCTGCCCGCGAGGTCACGGGCTGCGGAGGTCCCTTCCCCGGCTTCGAGGTGCTGGTCGCCGACCCCGAGACCCGGCAGCCCGTGCCGGAGGGACACGAAGGGGAGATTCTGCTGCGCGGTCCGTCGCTGGCGGCAGGCTACTGGGATGCCGCGACGCGGACGGCGCGGGCCTTCACCGTCCCGGTTCCCCCCCGCGCGGACGGCGAGTTCCTGCCCACCGGTGACCTGGGATTCCTGCGGGCCGGCGAGTTGTTCCTGACCGGGCGCCAAGCGGGACGGCTGGTGATTCGCGGCCGCAACGTCTCGGCCGAGGCTTTGGAAGCAACCGCCGAGACGGCCCACCCGGCGCTCCGCGGACGCGCCGGGGTGGCGTTGACGGTCGACATGGCGGACGGCGAGCGGCTGATCCTGGTTCACGAGGCGCCGCGGCGACTGCGACGTGATCCCGACGAGGCGCAGGCCGCCAGCCTCGCCGTGCGGCTGGCGCTGGCCGAGCGCTGGGGCGTTCGCCCCGACGACGTGATGCTGGTCGTGCCGAATGCGGTCCCCCGGACCAGCAGCGGCAAGCCGATCCGGACGGCGTGCCAAGCCGCCTACCTGGCGGGGGAATTGGACCGTTTGCGTCTGCCGACGGCTTGGGCGGACGGAGCCCTGCGCGCCAAAGGCGACCCGCCGGCGACTCCGGCGGAACGTCTGCTGGCCGATCTTTGGGAGCGCCACCTGGATGTCCGTAGCGTCTGCCGAAGCGACAGCTTTGCGGCGCTGGGCGGGGATTCGCTGACCGCGCTGATGGTGGTCGGCGACGCCGAGCGTCTGGGACTTGCGCTGGACCCGGCCGACTTGCTGCGGGGGACAACGCTGGCCGACCTGGCCCAGCAGGCAACGCCCGCCGCCACTTCCATCGGGGCCGTGGGCGGCGTTGGGGTTAGCGGAGCGGCGCAAGCCGCCCGGTTTGACGCCGTCCGGTTTGATGACGGTGATACCGGACGGCTCGCGCCGTGCCGCTGCCAAGGAAGCGGCCTTGGGGCAAGGCCCCCGGCGGGCGAGCGGCCGGGCATCCGTGGCGTCCAGCCGTGTCGAACGGAGACCGCGGGTCCGTTGGACGGCCCGGGCAGCGTCGGGGAGTGTTTGCCCCTGACGCCCAACCAGCGCGAGTACTTCAGGCGGCGCCCGGCGGCGGAGGACGCCTGGCGGATCACGGCGGTCTTGGACACGCCCGAGCTGGACGCCGGCTTATGGCGCGAGGCGTGGGCGGCCCTGGTTGCTCGACATCAATCCCTGCGACTGTTCTTTCCGGCCGGCGAAGGGGGAGAACGCGAAGCCCGCCTTGCCGACGCCACGCGGAGCGCGCCGTTCCACATGGCCGCTCCGCTTTCGGTCCAGTCGCCCGACGTGCCCGCCGCGGGCTGGTTGGCCGATCATTCGGACGGCATCTGCTTGGCCGGAGGGCCCGTGGCCGCAGCCCGCTTCCACCCCGCCCCAACCGGAACCCCGGGCCGCTTGTGGATCTCGGTCCACCACCTGGCTTGCGACGCATCCTCGATGTACATCCTGGGCCAAGAACTGAAGGCGATTTGCGCGGATCTGGCGGCCGGCGGACGGGGCGAACTGCCGGCGCGGTCGGCTTCCTACGCCGCCTGGGTTCACTCCCTGGCGGCGATCCTGGCCCGCGCCGACACGGCCGCCGAACGCGCTTTCTGGTCGGCCCAGTTTCGTCATGAGGAGGAAGGTCTGGGTCCACTCGCGGCGGACGCCCACCGGAAAGCGGTCACCATCGCCTTGGACCGGACGGCCTCGCAGGCGCTGCTCCAGCGATCGCCGGCCGTCTACGGCGTCGGGGCCGAGACCGTGCTGCTGGCGGCCCTCGCCGCGGCCCTGCGGGATTGGACCGGCC
>Ga0172371_10007713_pt1 | contig 15234 bp, 14 predicted proteins | sample Lak12m_FD_114543 | JGI IMG/M metagenome (GOLD analysis project Ga0172371, IMG submission 114543) | Freshwater microbial communities from Kabuno Bay, South-Kivu, Congo - kab_022012_12m | ecosystem: Environmental > Aquatic > Freshwater > Lake | place: Democratic Republic of the Congo: South-Kivu... | reverse complement strand
TCGTTTCTCAATAATACCAATTTGTCCAATAATTGACTTATTATTTGTACTTTTTGTGTAACCCTCTAATATATCCTTCCAATATTCTTCAGTTTCTTTGCGACTTAATAAGGTTTTTTTGAATACAAGCAAATCTGTTGCTTTATCTTCCACTTTGTTAGACATAAATCCCAGTCCGAAATCAATGAAATATATCTTGTTACCGCTGCTGGTTATTATATTGATTAAATTAAGATCTCCATGAATAATAGAATGGTTATGCATCTGGGCTATGTTATTTCCAATTTCTTTTAAGCACAAGGCGTGTGTTTTTGTATCAGCAAGCTTTTCCATAATAATTTTGTCATGGCCAATATAGAACATATGGGGGGCATTCAGTTTTATTGCAGTTATTTTTTTAAGAAGTATTGCCTCTTCTTTGTTTCTTGCCTTTCTGATCTTAGAATCCAATGTTTTGTTTCTATATTCTTTTATTGTGCGTTTCTTTATAATAACAGGCATTCCAAAAATCTTATCTTCATAGATTATTGCCTCTGCACCTGTTGCAATTTTATTTTTAACCATCAGTATTCCGCCTATATACAGGTTGGCAATGTTTCAAGCTCAATTTGCGCAGTTTGGTAATCCTTTGTTTCTTCAAGTATATTCAGATAACTGTTCCATTGTATATTCTCTAACTTTTTATCAGATCTCTTCTCTTCAAACTGCTTTTTAATAATTTCTTGCTTTGCAAGGAATGCGTTAATTCTTGTTTTTAGTGATTCTGGAGCGCATTGATTTCCTGTAGCAATAGCATATCTTATAGTTTCATTTATTCTTTCAGAGTCTTGTCTCAGTTTCATGATATCTATAATTGGTGTAGCTACATCTTGGTTGTTAGCCTTGCTCATATCTGATATATAACTATCCAGATCATCAGGAAACAGATGATTTTCAGTGATATTATATTTTTTGTTTATATCAATAATTTGTGAAATGGTATTGCTTTGCATTCTGACAATGAACAAATATATAAATACAACTATAACAACACCAATAAGCAAGTCCCCAATAAATGAAACCTTTTTTTGTACTGGCAACATATCATCACCTAATTAATATATCTTCTTTATCATGATATTTAATATCTTTTATGTTATGTGTTGAAATTATATCTTTTTCAATTGTTTTATATATGTGTGGCAAGGTTGCTTGATCAATTGTATCCTTTAAGGATTTATTTGCATCTTTCTTGAATTTCCATAATGTATTGTTAAGTTTTTCAAGATCCTCTATCTTAAGCTCTGATTTATAATTTTCTGGTTTGGGATATTTTGTAGAATATACATCTTCAGAATACATTTCTTGCAATAATATTTTGGTAATAAATGGAGTTACAGGATATAGACAATAAAGCATATGCTTGAAGCAATAGTTAAGCGTTCCTATTGCCGCGTTTTGTTCTTCTTCGGAGAATAAATTATCTTGGTTATAACATCTGCTTTTGACAAGCTCAAGATAATGTGAGGACAATGTATCCCATAAAAAATGTTTTAGTTTAACAACAGGATTGTGAAAGTCATAATTAGCATAGCATTTGTCAGCATATTCTATAATTTTATTGATATCTTCTCTAATTAAGTAATCAATTTCTGTAAGCTTTATCTTTTCTGATTTCTTGTTGAATTGAGATATAAATTTTGCCACATTCCAAAGTTTGTTTAATGTTTTTTGCTCTGGTGCAATTCTTTCTTTTGAACATTTGAAGTCCTTTTGGTCAAGATTGCCTTCATATGCAACCCATAGCCTGAAGCATTCTGCACCATACAAATTAATTATTTCTTGTGGATCAACAACATTATTCTTGGATTTAGACATTTTGTATCCATTTTCATCAAGTATGTGCTGGTGGATATAAACATCATCAAATGCTCTTGTTCCATTGACAAGATATGTCTTTAGCAAAGTATAATACAACCAGGTTCTTACAATTTCTTTGCCTTGTGGTCTTAATGAACATACAGGATGTTTCTTGAAAAAATCTTGTTCATATTTATGAATATACATTGCAGAATTGGAAGAATCAAACCACGTGTCTAAAACTCTTGTTTCTCCAATAAATCTATTGTTACCACATTTTGGGCATTTATCAATTGGTGGACTTTCACACCATGGTTGTTGGTATTTCCCTGGTTTGCCAAGTATAACTTCTTGGCATTTTTCACAATACCAGATAGGTATTTCTGTAGCATAATATCTTCTTCTTGAAATTGGCCAGTCAGTTGCTATTGCATCAAGCCAATCAAGTAGGATTTTCTTGCTTGCCGGGTTTGAGAAGTTTATTTCATCTGCAATCTTTCTAATTTTTTCAATATAATCCATCTGCTTAAGATAGAATTCCTTAAGTGCAATAAATTCAATTTCATGACCTGATCTTTCACATACAGGAACACTGTGTTTTATTGTTCTTTCTGCAGTTATAAGGTCATTTGCCTTTAGTTCTTCAACAACCTTCTTTCTTGCAGCCTTTACTGAAAGTCCCTCAAGAAAGCCAGTATTTGAATTCATTGTTCCTGAAACATCAATTGATATGATTGGCTTTAGTCCTTGTTCTCTGAAAAATCGTATGTCGCTGTAATCTCCAGCAGAACACATCATCACAAGTCCACTACCTTTATCAGCTTTTGCTATTGTATGTGCCTTGATTGGAACCTCTCTGTTGAATAATGGAGATATTGCAGTCTTACCTTCTAAATGTTGCCATCGTTCATCTTCTGGATTGAATACAATCATACCTAAACTTGGTATTAACTCTGGTCTTGTTGTGGCAATTGGAATATGTTCGTTTGTCTCTTTGACCTTAAACAGAACTGTGTAAAAGACAGAATCAATATCCTTGTAATCAATTTCTGAGTCCGCAATTGTTGTCTTGCATCCAGGACAATAATTGGTTATCTTTTCATCTTCATAGATTAATCCTTTTTTGTATAAATCAATAAATGTTTTTTGTGTAAGTGTTCTATATTCTTTAGAATCAGTTTCATAGACAGATCCAATTTTATCATTGACTGTCCATTCATTAAAGCTAATGCCCATCATCTTGTAGCTTTCTTGTGTTTTATTTGAGTATTCTTTTAATATTTCTTGACATTTGCTTATATATTCCAAGCGATCAGTTGTTTTTATGTTAATGTTGTATTTTTTTTCAGCTTCCATTTCTATTGGCAAGCCATTCCTGTCAAGGCCAAGTGGAAATAAGACTTTATACCCCTTCATGCGTTTGTATCTTGCAATCATATCCATTATTGCATAGGTGGAGCCTTGCCCAATATGTATTGGTCTGTTAAGATATGGTGGTGGGGTATCTATGCTGAACAATGGCTTGTCATCATCTTTGAATTCAAATATTTTTTTATCTAAGAATTCCTGAATGACTTGTTTTTCTAAATCTTTGTTCCAATTTTGCAACATTATTATTCACATATTATCAGCTATAGCTACCATAGTTTTTAATATATATAATATGCAAGGGTATAAATAAAAATAGATTGATGCAATTGCATATGCTTATTTATATTTTTTAATAAGTTCAATTGCCTTTTCCTGCACCTTGATTTGGAACATAATATCTTTGATATGTTCATGTATTTTTTTAATATTAAACTCAGCACTTTTTGCACGGAATTCTTGTTTTGTCTTACTTTGATCTCCAATATTGCTATTTTTATAGATTATTGAGCTGTTAATTGTGTCACTTAGTTTTTTGCGATAGTCTGGATTCCTTAGAAAACTGTTTTTAAGGTTTTGATATGCAGGATCCATTAAAACATCTGAGGTAAGTTTGCAATCTCTCACATTCTGTTTATATTCTTGATCGGTGGCTTCCTTTATTTTATGGTACCAATAATCTTTTTTTACAAATTTTGTGATTTTAATTATTGAATGATAGTTTTTTGCATCAGATAATTGATGTTTCCAGAATTTTAGTTTCTCCTTTAGATAAGTAAGTTGCCCATAAAGATCCTTGATTGTTTCTTTAATTTCTTCAGTATCAGGATATATAATTTTTTTATTCTTCACTCTAATGCATTTTTTCTTAAAAAACCTGTCAAAATACAGTTTGTCATCTATGTTTGATGGTTGGTCTAGCTCAGTTATCAGATGATTATAGTCATTGATAATTATTTCATTGTTTTTCATTGTAGGTCTCTTTAAATATTATATTTTAAGTATTAATAGTAACCTAATAAACATTTTTAATACTGATTGTAGATATATTATATAAAAGGTGTGATTTGAATGATGCCAAATATGTCAGGGCTAGATCCAAGAATGGTTAATTCTATGATGAAGAAGATGGGAATAACAAATGACACAATCCCCGCAAAAAGAGTTATTATTGAACTTGATGATAAAAAAATTATTATTGACAATCCAAATGTCACAGAAATTTCTTTTAACGGGCAGAAGACCTATCAAGTTATGGGGGATATGCATGAAGAATCGGCAGTTATAGAGATCCCTGAAAGTGATATTCAGATGGTTATGGAAAGTGCAAAGATTGACAAGGCTACTGCAAAAAACCTTCTTGAAAAATCAGAAGGAGATATTGCAAAGGCAATATCATTTGCTAATGATAAATGAATTTTTATTATTTTTCACTGCCAATTGCAAAGAGGATCTTATTTCTTGAAGAATATGCTTGAAGTGTAATGTCAACAAGGTTATTGTCAATAAGATCTTTAGGATAATTCACCCACACACTTATTGTGTTATCATCATAGTAGTATGTCTTGCCATTCAATTCAACTTTTGAAATATCAAATACAGCTGATTTTTGAACAGCAGTTACATTGGTTTGTTTTTCCTTTAATTCGGCATTAATATCTTCGAGTTTAAGATTGTTGCTGTCAGAAAGCAAGGTGTAATTTACAAGTAGTTCAGATAACTGTCTTGAATAATCTAACAAAAAAGAATCTGCAAGATGGTTCTTGATGCTAGGGTATTCTAATCTATTGAAATCATCTTTGAAATAAAGGCTTACTGTGTTTTTATCAGTTGATTTATCTGCAAGAATGTTTTGATCAATAAGTGATTGTAAGTAATTGTTTAAATCTTGTGTAACTGAGATGTTTGAGTCAAGCTGATACTTTAAAGCCCCAGTGTAACTTGTTGTAACATTTGTATCTTCATCGCCAATAATCTCTTTAATTTGATTTTCATCAAGATAGCTTTCTATTCCAGATGTTGCAGTTATTTTAATTGTAGTTCCCCAATTGGCAACAGGCAAATTTGCATCTGCTACAATTATTTGTGGATTTGCTGATAGGTTTGTTGATTCTACAACTATGAATTGAACAGGCAATTCCCCGCGAAAGACAACTTGAAGAGAAGCCTCTATGTTATCATCAATTTCTGTATTTAAATTAATTATTCCTTCTAATCTGTTATCTGTAAGATCATATTCTTTGGTAACATTCTTGTCATTGATAAGATTAAGATTATTATCATTTAGCAAGACCATTGCGTTTTGGTATATTTCTGGATTGTTTAGTTGGCTAAGGCTTTGTAGAGTTGATATAACTTCATTTTTTTTAGTTATATCAAATATAAGTCTACTCATCAGTATTACTTTTCCTGATTGGTCTTGTGTAAACTGGACAGATGCTTTTTTGATCCCATCAATTGCCTTTAATGTATCTGATATTTTTGTGTTATCAAATTCGTTTGTGTCAGACACGACAATCAACTGAGGATAAATCTCAGATACCTTCGCAGTCACTTTTGCATTGTATGCAGTTATGGCTGCATTTTCAGAATTGCTATCCGAATTGGTGGTTTGACTTTTGCTGGTAGTTCTGTTTGTACCTACAAATGCAAAGGCAAATATCGAAACAACAAATAATACAACTACAATTATAGAAAATATTGTTTTAAAATCAAGCTTCATACATATCACTTTTGTTTCATATAAATTAAATAATTATAGTCTCAATCTTTTTTTAATAGTTATGCAAGCAATTATATTTATGATTTGTTTTAAGGTTGGAAATGTTGTTATCAGGCACAAAGGCATACTTGCACCAATGCTTGAATATACTACCTTGCCATATAGGTTGTTGTGTGGGAAATATAATTGTGGATTAACATATACTGAAATGGTGCATATTACCCACATTAATAATTCACAGGATTTGGCAGATATTGATTTGCTTGCTTCTTGTACAGAAGATCAACCTGTTGCTGTTCAGATTGTTGGTGACTTCACTGATCAAAAAGAAACTTTGTCAGCAGTCCATAAACTTGATGATTATAGATATTTTGATATAATTGACTTTAACTTAGGTTGTCCTTCTGGAAAAATAATGGCTGGGAGAGGTGGCGCCGCCCTTTTGTCAAATAAATATTTTGAGAAAGCTATAGAAACAATAAGGATTGCAAAGCAGACTTGTGTGAAGCCATTGACTGTAAAAACAAGACTTGGGCTATCCGAAAATAATCTCCCCAAAATTTCAAGGGTTTTGTTTTCTGCAGGCATAGATGCAATTGCAGTTCATGCAAGGACTGCAAATGATAATTATTCTGTTAAGCCAAATATCTTTGCAGTGAAGAATCTTCTGAATACAGCACCTGTGCCTGTAATTTACAATGGCGGTGTTTTAGAAAGCAATTTGATGCAATTTTGCGAGTGTGGCTTTTCTGGGCTTATGATTGGAACATCAGCACTTGGTAATCCATTTATATTTGATCAGATTAATTCTATAGTTACTGGAAGGCCTTTACAGAAAATGTCTGCAGAAGCAAGGCTTGGCTGTCTTTCAGAATATCTACAGCTCTGCCAGAAGCACTCTATTGAGTTTGCAAAGATCAAGGCGATGTCGCTTCAGTTTGTTAAAGGTGTGGCTGGCGCTGCAAAGATAAGAAATACAATTGCAAAATCAAAATCTCAAGATGATTTGCTGAAAATTATCTATCCAAATATCAGGTAAATAACAAGTACAATCAATACAATCACAATAATGGCTTTATAGTTTTTTCCAAGCTCCTTGATAAACCAGATTATCCCAAGAAACAATTGCTTGAAGATGCTAAATAAATATTTTAAGAAGTTCTTTGGAGACTTTATATCATCAAGCATTTCCTTGAAAAGCTCTGAGTTTGATTGCTCTCTTTCTTTGATAATTTCAAAGTTATTTATTTTTCCAGAAACTGCATCAATTTGAAGTTTATATTCTTCAAGTCTGTATTTCCATTTAGGAATATAAATTAATTCAATCCCACTTAGTGATATGTTATCTTTATCAACATTGAATTTGCTACAAAGATATTTTGTAATTGTCTTTTTTGCCTCTTCTTTGTCAACAATTCCATCTTTAATGCTTACTTGCACTCTTTCTGTCTTTGGCAAGCCAATATCCTCAGTCACTTTTGGTTTTTCATATTTAAACAATAATGTAATTGACTCATCAACCTTGTTTGTAAGTGCACTTAATGCAGTTTGACCAGTTGTATGCTTATATTTACCATCGATATTGTTATCAATATCATAAAAAAAGAACCAATATGGTGTTATGGTTAAATAAATATTGTCTTTAGCAAGTTCCGCTATGTGCCCTTTCTTTTTAAGGGCTTTCTGCATTATTTCTATGGCTTTCCCTTTGTCAATCAATATAGGGAACTGCTTTTCAGAAATTTGTTTTAATTCCATCTTATTACTTATTTCATCTGCTTAATTATCTTTACTTTTGATGGCACTACCATGATCTTTGACTTTGAGATAAGTGCAAGATCTCCACCATTGTCTTTAACGAAGATTTTAAGCTGATCAATAAATTGCTTTGCCCTCTGTGGATTTCTCTTAGAAATATTCTCTATGTCAAGCAATATTATGTTTCTGTGCTTAAGCTCATTTATTGCGGCATCAACTTCTGAACTTGATTGAAGGTTCAAAGGCTTTATATAAAAGTCAATGTCTTCTGGCTCTGTTTCCATCTCCATATTGTTAAGGAACTCGTCGATATCAAGTGCCTCTTTCTTTGTGAACATTTTGTCTAAAATCGCCATTTCTTCCACCTCTAGATCTCCTTTTAGTATTTTTTAAATAAATATTTTAAAATATATTAATATAGCACCAAAACATATATAAATAAATTGTAACACTTTTTAACAACATCTTATATAATTTATTTAGGAATGGCAACTGCAAGGTGTGATTATATGTTTGATTGCTTGGTTATACATTATGGCGAGATCGGTACAAAAGGGGATAACAGGGTGTATTTTGAGAGAACACTTATCAATAATTTATCTAATGTGCTTGGTAAACAGGTCTTGAAGGTTTATAGACGATATGGGAAGATTGTGTGCGATCTTGCAAGCAATTTTGACAGAAAAGTGATTATAGACAAGCTTGAACTATTACCAGGCGTATCTTCTTTTGCTTTCTCTGTAAGGGCATGTCTGGATTTGGAAGACATTAATGATAAGACAGATACGCTGTTATCTTGCATGAAATTTAATACTTTCAAGGTTGTTGCAAGCAGGTCTAATAAAAGTTTTAAATATAATTCTCAAGATTTGAATAAACTTGTTGGGGGACAGGTTGTTGACAAATTCAAGAAGGTGGCAGATATGACAGCTCCTGAAATAAAGGTATTTATTGAAATTGGCGAAAAAGACGCCTTCATATACACGGACAAGGATAAATATTTAGGAATAGGCGGTTTGCCTGTAGGTGTTAGTGGTAAGATTGTTTGCTCTTTATCAGGAGGAATTGACAGCCCTGTTGCGTCTTATCTTATGATGAAGAGAGGGTGCGAGGTTTTGTTTGTTCATATTTACAGCAACACTCTTGCAAATAATCAGCTTAAGGAAAAAATCTATAAACTTGTTAATCAGCTTTCAAAATATCAATTGTCCAGCAAGTTATATATGGTGCCATTTTCAGATATTCAAAGAAAATTAATTGGCTGTGTTACTTCTGACTATAGGATGATTATCTATAGAAGGTTTATGATGAAGATTATAAACAGAATTGCCAAGATAGAAAATGCAAAGGCAATCACAACTGGCGATAGTGTTGGCCAAGTTGCCTCACAGACATTAGAAAACATTTCTTGTATATATGATTCTTCAGATATTCCTGTTCTTCCTCCATTGATTGGTATGAGCAAGGATGAAATTATTGGTGTTGCCAAGAAAATTGGAACCTATGATTATTCTATTCTACCATATCCTGACTGTTGTTCATTTATGATTGCACAGCATCCAGAAACAAGAGCTGAGTTGAAAGATATTTTAAATATTGAAAAAGCAATTGATGATATTGATGAGCTTATTAAGGATTGTGTAGCTAAGGCAGAAATTATAAAAGGAAGTAGGCAGGTCTGAAATTATGGCTGAGCAGAAGATTGTTGTTGGCTTATCTGGTGGTGTTGATTCTTCAGTTGCAATTATGCTTCTTAAGAAGCAAGGTTGGGAGCCAATTGGAGTGTCTCTTAAATTACCTGTTTGGAAAGGCAATGGTTGTGAAAAGCGGTGTCAAAAAGAGAATGTTTGCTGTACTGAAAGATCTATTGCTGTTGCAAAAAAGGTTTGCAAAAGGCTTGGTGTTAAGCATTTTGTGTATGATGTCAGAAAGAATTTTGAAAAAAAAGTGGTTGGTTATTTTTTGGCAGAACACAAAAGATTTAGGACACCAAACCCTTGTATTTATTGCAACCGTTACATTAAGTTCAGCAAGCTTTTTGAATTTGCAAAAAGGAATGGTATTAAGTATGTTGCAACAGGGCATTATGCAAAAATATCTGTAGATAAACAAGGCAACCAAGTATTATTAAAACCAAAAGATCTTGAAAAGGATCAAACATATGGATTGTGTCTGCTTTCAAGGAGCTTGCTTAAGAAAATAATCTTCCCATTGGCAGATTATACAAAAGACGAGGTTTATGATTTGGCGCAGGATGAAAAGATTAACTTCTTCCAGAAGATAAAGCAAAGTCAGGATTTCTGTTATGCGTCAGGTAAAGAAATTGCATTATTTTTAGGACAATCACTTGGTGCAAGGCCTGGCAAGGTAGTTGACTTGTCAGGAAATAATTTAGGCAAATGTGATGATCTTCATAGTTATACAATTGGTCAAAGAAAAGGCCTTGCTGTTGCTGGGTATTATGTGAAGAAGATTGACCCAAAAAATAATTGTTTGATTGTGACAGATAATAGAAACTTAGTGTCTGTTAAAGAGATAACCTTGTCAAAATGTAATTTTTTATCATCAAGGATCGGTATTAGAAAAATTAAAGTAAGGGTAATTACAAGATATCGCCAGCAATTGTCTGATGCAATCATCCAGAGAATTGGAAGATGCAGAGCAAAAGTTATCTTCAAGAAGCCCGTTGAAGCAGTGGCACCAGGGCAATTTTGTGTATTTTATTATGATAATGAATGTGTAGGTGGTGGGGTAATTGATAATTATTAATATTGAATCTGTTTAGTTGCAGTTGTTGTGAGATGTTATTTTTTGTACAAGCATCTTGTTTTAAATAAACTTACTTATATATTACATTATGGCTGTTGTGAAGAAATTAGATGATGCTATAAGAGTTAAGATATTATCTGCAATGAGATCTGCAGGTGCATTGTCGCCAAATATAAAGATGATCAAGAAATTGACAGGTCTCCACAGGGCGACAATTAAGTCTTCAATAAAGTTTATGGAAGATAAAAAGTTGATTACTGGGTATAGGCCACTTTTAGATATCTTTGGAACAGATCAAAAGTTGATTGCACAAGTGTATTTGCAGATTGACACTTCCAATAAAGCTAAATACAGTCAATTTATAGACATTGTCAAGCAAGATTATCATGTTGTCAGCTGTTCTGAAATAATCTCTGAAGGAGATTATAATTTAGAAATAAAATTTCTTGTGAAAAACATAGAAGAATTTCACAAACATTTGCGAGACAAGTATTATTCAGCAATTATTAATCCATATGAATTTATTATGAAAAAATCAGTTTTTTTTATATCAACTCCTATTTACATCTACAAGAATGAAATAGACGCTGTTGTTGACATACTTGCAGAGGTGCATAAGCAAAGTTGATTGTTATGGATGTAGAAATATATTATAATTTGTCTGCAGGGAAGAATGCAGGTGTGAAATATAGTTTGAGAAATAAGTATAGACAGAAGTTGAAGGGTCTTGAAAGAGCGATAGCTACAACTAATGAAAAGCTTATAGATATTGAAAAGAATAATAAGACCGTTGCAAGATCCGTTGTTGTTAAGCAGATAACTGAAAAGAAATGGTTTGAAAAGTTCAGATGGTTCTTTACAACTAATGGTTTTCTTGTGATTGGTGGGAAAGATGCGAAAAACAATGAGTTGCTTGTGAAAAAATACATGACTGATAATGATTTATATTTTCATGCAGATATTCATGGTGCGCCACATGTTATCATGAAGTATCAAGAAGGCCAGGATTTTAAGGATGTTGATAAAGAAGAATGTGCTATCTTTGCGGCAAGCTATAGTTCTGCATGGAAGTCCCTGATTTATTCTGTTGATGTATATTCTGTTCTCCCTGATCAGGTTAGTAAGTCCGCCAATAGTGGGGAATCACTTGGCACAGGCGCATTTGTTATTAAAGGTAAAAGAGAATACTTTAGAAAGAATGAGCTTAGGCTTGCAATTGGTTATGATAATCATATTGGTTTATTGGCAGGCCCAGCAACAGCAGTGAAGACAAAAACAAAAATATTTTTTGAAATTATTCCTGGCGATCTGAAGAAGTCAGATATAGCAAACAGGCTTGTGTCTGAATTTGCTAAGAAATGTATTGTATTGTCAGCAGATGAATTGCTGGCAGTATTGCCAACAGGAGATTCTAAATTTGTGTAGATGATTATTATGGATCAGAAAGCAAAATCAATAAGATTAAAGGTGCAAGAAGGCAAGGAAGAATTTATTGGTAAAAATATAGTTACATTGAATATAGCTGTCAAGCAGGCCCTTGGGGTTCTTTCTGGAGATGTTGTTGAAATTGTGGGAGATAGAAAGACCTGTGCGCAGGTTTGGCCTGAAAAAGGTGTTGCTGGAGAAGAAAATATAATTAAGATGGATCAATATATCAGAAGAAATGCAGGGGTGTCTACAGATGATTTTGTAACTGTGCGAAGAATACAACCAAAGGTTGCTGAACAGATTGTTTTATCTCCATTAAAAGATGTTAATTTCTTTTCAGACAATTATGACTTAATTGTGAAGAAGAGCTTTCTTGGAAGGCCTTTCTGTGAAGGAGACACCATCTTGATAAATGTGTTTGGAACTGGTTTTTTGTTTTTAGTTGCTTCTACAACACCTAAAGATTGTGTTATACTTTCTGAGGTAACTAATCTTGTTGTAAACAACAAACAGGTAGTTAAGGCTCCTGAAAAAGCAATAATTGGATATGAAGATGTTGGTGGATTAAAAAAGGAGATGGATACTATCAAGGAAATGGTTGAATTGCCATTTAAGTATCCTGATCTGTTTAAGAAGTTAAATATAAGGCCACCAAAAGGCATTCTTATGTATGGTCCTCCTGGGACAGGAAAGACATTGCTTGCCAAGGCATTATCAAATGAACTAAAAGCAAATTTTATTGCAATTGATGCTCCACAGATAATGGCTAAATATGTTGGGGAAGCAGAAGAAAGACTAAGAAAAATATTCAAAGTGGCTTCACAAAAGGTGCCTGCAATTATTTTTATTGATGAAATAGATGCAATTGCACCAAAGAGAGATTCATTTGTTACAGAGGTTGAAAAAAGGGTTGTTGCACAGCTTCTTGCACTCATGGATGGAATTAATGATAGAGGAGATATAATTGTAATTGGTGCAACTAACAGGCAGGATGATATAGACCCCGCATTAAGAAGGCCAGGCAGGTTTGACAGAGAAATTGACATTGGCATTCCAAATGATGATGGGCGCTTGGAAATATTAAAGATACATACAAGGAATGTTCCTCTTTCAAAGGATGTTGACTTAAAATTGATTTCTGAAGTAACACATGGTTTTGTTGGTGCTGATTTGTCTGCACTTATCAAAGAGGCAGCAATAATTGCAATAAAGAATTCTGTAAAGGATGTAACTTTGGAAAATAAAGAGATCCCATTGAAAATAATTGAGGAATTGAAGATCTGTAGAGATGATTTTATACAAGCACTTAAAGTGATTCAGCCATCTGCATTGAGGGAAGTATATGTAGATACTCCAAATATTGATCTTGAAGATGTTGGTGGATTAGACAAACAGAAAGAACTGATGGATGATATAATAAGCACAACTTTAAAGAATAAAACTGCTGTTATTAAGATGAATATTAAGCCATTGAAAAAGCTTTTGTTATATGGACCTCCAGGAACAGGGAAGACGATGTTTGTAAAGGCCTGTGCCAAGGCCTATGGTGTTAATTTTGTTTATGTAAAGGGACCTGAGGTGCTTGATAAATGGGTTGGACAAAGCGAGAAAATGATAAGGGGGATTTTCAAGAAAGCAAAGGATGTATCTCCATGTATTTTGTTCTTTGATGAAATTGATTCATTGACACTTGATAAGCAAGGTAATGAGAATCAGCCAAAGGTTCTTGATCAATTGCTTACTGAACTGGACAACATAGATGGAAAAGACATAATTTTTATTGCAGCAACCAACAGAGTTGATTTGGTAGATAAATCTTTTTTAAGAAGTGGAAGGATTGACAGATTAGTCGAGTTTAATGTTCCTGATGCTTCAGAAAGAAAGGGAATTTTAGAGGTATTGCTTAGAAAAATACCTTCTGGAAAGATAAATATTAAAGAAATTGTTGAAAATACAGAAGAGTTTACTGGTGCAGATCTTGCATTGCTTGTCTCTGATGCTGCTATGCTTGCGCTTAAGGAAAACAACTATGTTCAGACCAAGTTGATGGATATTCATATTTCAAAGACTTTAAAAAAGATGAAGCCTGTGATTATGGAAAAGCACATGGTTACTGAAAAATATATTCAGTAATTCATAAGAAAAAAAGAAGCCCAATGGTGGCTATGAAAAATAGTGTCCAAATTATAGGATTCCATTGAAATATCTTTTTACCATCCAATGGACCAATTGGCAGAAGATTGAACATAGCTATCCAGAAGTTGATGTATATTCCATAAGTTACAACAAGTGTAGATGCACCAAGAAGTCCTGCAACAAAGAAGAGTAATCCCATGATTATATTTATTGCTGGGCCTGCAAGAGATGTTAATCCATTCTGTTTTCTTGTTAATTGCTTGCCGTATATATATACTGCGCCAGGTGCTACAAAGACAAAACCTACAAGTAAGGCAAAGCCAATTGAAAACAGAAGCGTTCCTGGCCAAAGAATGAATTGCGCTTTAGCGCCATAATATATTCCTGAAAATTTATGTGCAAGTTCATGGCATATGAATGATGTTCCTGTAACAATCAGGCTAATCAATAAATACAACCAGATGTTTGAAAGCTGTTCTGCTTTTTTTGTGAATATGCTGATGATATCAAAGCCACCAAGCACAATTGTAAAGCAAATTGATATTGCCAACCAGGCGATTGTTATATCCTTAATTTCTTTTGATATCATAGCATCACATTAATATTATCTGCTGAAAAGTTTAATAAAGTTCTCTTGAACCTTTACTTTTAGCAATTCTAAATCTATTTTGTGTTCTTCAGAAAATATTTCATAGGATTTTTTGATATTCAGGATGTCATTTGGAATCTTAGAAATAGGTATGGGGTAATCTGTTTCTATGAATATTTTGGTCAGCAGTTCTTGTGGTAAATTTTGTAAATTTGGTCTGTTATATCTTATAGATAAATAATGCTTGCTATCAAATGCTCTTTTTATTTCAGGTTCATTGGCAGTAAACCAGTGCAATATTGCCTTCACTTGAAAGCTGTCAAGCATATCAAGAACTTCTTTTCTTGAATCTCTTGAGTGTATGATGGCTGGCTTATTTAGCTTTTCTGCCAATTCCAATTGTTTTTCAAACAATTCTTTCTGCAACAACTTTTGTTCTTCAGAGGTTGCAACTTTATAGTCAAGTCCAATTTCGCCAATAGCTATGCAGTTTTCAAAGTTTATTTTTTCAAGTTCAAGAAATATCTCAGTTTTGCTCTTGCTTGCAACAACATCAGGATGCACGCCATATGCAAAATAAAGATTTTCTACATTTGCTTGTCTTAATTCTTCACATCTTTGGTAG
>Ga0172371_10007712_pt1 | contig 15235 bp, 12 predicted proteins | sample Lak12m_FD_114543 | JGI IMG/M metagenome (GOLD analysis project Ga0172371, IMG submission 114543) | Freshwater microbial communities from Kabuno Bay, South-Kivu, Congo - kab_022012_12m | ecosystem: Environmental > Aquatic > Freshwater > Lake | place: Democratic Republic of the Congo: South-Kivu... | reverse complement strand
TCCGTGAAGGAGGCTGCGTCGGTGGGACTGGACATTACGCCAACCTTCACCGAATAGGTGGTGGAGCCTTTTGCCCAGAACTTCACGCGCACGGTATTGGCAGCCACGGTATTATCCAGAGGCGGTGCGATCAGCATGGCTATAGTATTGATGTCGGTGGGGTTATACATGGTGATGCAGTTCGGTGCGCTTTGCGGACTGGTTGTAGTGGTCTGCACATAACCGGTGGTCACGGTAGCCTGATAGATCTTGTTCCAGCCAATGGGCAGGGCAGGCACGGTCACTGTGTCGAACCCCTGGGTGTAGGGCAGGGTATAGATATTGGCATCGAAGCTGGTTCCGCTGATATCCACGGTATGCACCAGCCGGTTGTCGGTAATGGTAACTGTGCAGCTATGGGTTCCGGCTACGGTGGGGTGATAGCGGACTACAAAAGCGGCGATCTGACCGGTAGCCAGGTTGGCAGGCAGGGTGGGCAGGGTTTGCAGCGTGAAATAGGGGCTGCCTGAGATCGTAATAGTGGAAACTCCCAAAGTTCCGCCGCCGGCATTCATAATGTTGAAGGTCTTGTCATTGGTGGTGCCCATCAACACGGTGTTGTAGTTATAACTGGAAGGCGTAACCGAGAACAGCGGGTTGGGGCTGAGGGGGGTCATGAACAGCGTGGTTTTGGGGAATTGCCCGGTAAGCGTTCCGGTGGGGGGCGCAGCGGGATCATAGGTAATGGTGTCGCTGTAGATATTCAGAGCCCGGTTGGTTCCCACGGTCTGGCATTTGAAATAGTCAGTGAAGCTGTAATAAACAGTATCCATGGGACGGTTGAACATCACCACCAGGTTGCCTCCACTGTAGGTAAAGGGAGTCTGCAGCGGGAAGGTGATGGTATTCGCACCGGCTGGGAAAGCCAGAGTGCCGTCGAAAACCAGGGTCATACTGGAGGATGGAATCCAGCCACCCGTAAGGTCAGAAACCTGGGTGCTTCCCATCCACACCTTCACCGGTGCATTGGTCAGGGTAGCGGTGGTGAACTGATTATACAGGCACATACTGGTGATATTGCCATACATGCCGATCTCATTCTGAAAATACAGCGTTTCATTCAAGCTGTTCTTATAGAAGAAATCATAGGGCATGCGGGCATTGGTATCACCAGAGCCGATCGTTACGGTATAGATTCCGGCAGGCTGCACGGTGATCGCCAGGGGAGGGGTCTGATCGTTGGCGGCATTCACGTCGCCGTTCAGAATCACTTTACCATAGAGGGAGGCGGGACCTTCCACGCTGGGCGTCCAGCTAAGCTGCACAGGAACCGTGGCGCCGGCTGTAACGGCTACTCCGGCAGCGCTGGCAAGCTCCACGTTGGAGCCGTTATACAGCTTTACGGTGTAGGTGCTCTGGTTGGCGGTGCCGTTATTGAATACATTCACCGTGTAGGTGGTGGCGGTTCCGACGCTGGGAGTGGTGTTTCCCGTTAAAGATACGGCAGCCAGGTCGTTGGGCGCGATCAGCTCAAAATCCACTCCGTCCACATAGATGGTCTGACTGGTGGACAGATTGGCGTGTTTAAAGGCTATATAGCGTCCGTTTCCGGTGTAGGTGGTAAGCGGAACGCTGTATTGCACCCAGGCTGAGGTAAGCGTGATCTGCTGCACTTCCGTGAAGGTGGCGGGATCGATGGGATTGGTCATCACGCCAACCCTGATGCCATAAGTGGTGGAGCCTTTGCCCCAGAACTTTACCCGCACTGTATTGGCGGGAATGGTGGTCGCCAGGGGTGGACCCACCAGCATGGCAATGGCGTTGGCATCGCTGGAATTGTAGATGGCAACGCAATTGGGAGTGGTTTGCGGGCTGGTGGTAACGGTTTTTACATAACCAGTGGTAACGGAAGCCTGGTAGATGCCCGTCCAGTCAAAGGGCAGATCGGGAGGAGTAACGGCATCCCAGTTCTGACTATAGGGCAAAGTGGTAACGGTGGCATCGCCGTGAGTGGTAAAGCTCCAGATCGGGCAGTTCGTTGCATTGCCAAAACCATTGTAGGGAACTACTTTCCAGTAGATGGTGGTGGAAAGAGGAAATTCACCGGCGGGATCGAAGGTGGTAAGCATACCCAGATCCTGGTTGTTTACAATATTGGTGGGCGGGTTGTTCGTTCCCACGGAGATTCTGTAGCCGGAGGGCAGCCCACCTCCGCTAATCCAGTTCAAAGTGGCAAAAGGCGACACAAGGGTGGCTCCGTTTGCCGGAGAGAGCAGGTTGGCGGGATTGGGTGGCTGAGTGGCGATCGGGTAATTGAAATTGAAGGTAAGCCCGTTGCCAGGATAATTTACGTCGCTGATCACAACATAATCTGCATTTGTAGCAGCAGCTGTGGTTTCCGTCCAGGCTCCGGTTCCTGCCCGGGCATTGAAGTCCGTAGCCAGGGGACCGCGAAGCCCTACCTGCATATTGCCGGTGGTGGTGTTGTTAACCATCTGTCCGAAAACTATTTTAATGTTATTGGAGGTTTCATGCAGTTGTATCTGGAAATTATAGTTATCTCCGGTTCCGCTGGTGCTGTATTTTTTGTAGTTTGCCCATTGGATCACACATATCCGGTTGGGAGCGGTTCCGATGGTCTGCAGCCGCAAGGTTGCTCCGGTTTGAGCCTGAATGTCTCTGGCTAAGGCTGCAATGCGGTTATAAAGGATTTCAGGGGTTATTGCCGTAGTTGAGGAGATCGGAGTGTATGCCGAAGTGGAGGCATTGTTCACCGAAGGGGTGAGCGCCGATTGACCGAGCGATATCCATCCATTGGTGTTGATGGCAAGCTTGTCAAAGACTGCTCCGTTGAAAGTGAAATTGAAGCCAATGTCAAATCCTGGTCCGGTAGTGGTGGTTCCTCCGGCTGGAGTGGCAGGATCTACATACCGTTGGTCGTCGCTGGTTTCAGTGCCCAGCGATATACCTTCGGTGATGGGAGTATAGGTTCCCTGGGTTGCAGAGAAGGAATACTCGAGGGTCTGAGCGAGTAAGTTCGTGCCAAGCCCCAGGATCAGGAGCAGGGCGAGTAGCAAGGTTTTTCTCATTATTGTCTCCTTGTTATGAATATACTATCCAACTAATGAGGCATCCGGTTTCGAACCTGACACCTTTTCTTTCTGATAACTCATTGACGCACAGCCAGTAATAAAGACCTGGCGACAATGCATGATATTCCTCATATATCCAGAAACAGGATATGCCAAATCGATACCACTTTTCTAAAAATCTAATCTCTTGTCCAGTAATTTTTTTACGGTTGAGAGGAGACATACATTTCAAGATAGTTGCAAACAACCTGGCTCACCAGATTTATCTGGTTGGATCTCCGGATTAATCCGGAAAATGGGTGCATTTACAGCCATCGCCCTGCCTGGCATTGCGCTGTCACTGCGCTATCAATACGGACAAAGTGCGTAATAACTGCGTATTGAGAGTGAAGTTCAAGGGTTCAAAGGTTCAAAGGTGGAGTCGATCTGGCTTGCAGAAGCTATGCAGTCATTTCTATCTATTAAAGCCAGATGGTCTACACCGGGTCAGGTTGGGAGGTTCAAGACAGGAGTCATTTTAGCCATGACTATCTTTAAGCTTATCGCGATCTTCAGCGACTAAAAGGACTCATGGCTGGTAGTAAGGTTAAGGTCGCATGAGTCCTTTTTGCCTTTCAACCTATTTGTATAAGTAAGGTTAGAGAGGGCAAAAATGACTCCTGACTTTGTTTGGGGTTCCCCTCGCTGGTCACAACCCTCCATATCTCTGCTTATCCTAATAAATCACTGTATTTTCTTTTTCCCCACGCTGGCGATATAAATCACGAATTCTTCCGTGCCGTCCAGGCTAAGCGCTTCGTTCATCGCTTCATCCAGAAAAGCGCCGATCATGCAGGCGCCTGCTCCAATGGCTTCAGCAGCCAGATGGATGTTCTGTCCCATGTGCCCCGCATCCAGATACAGATAGCGATAACCCCGCTGTCCATATCTCCAGGAAGTCCGATAGGGAACCGCGCTGAGGATAATGTTCACCGCTGCGCTTGCCACCATGCCCTGACGCATGCAGCCGTCGAAGATCTGCACAGCTTTTTCGGGGGAACTGTCCAGCAGCACCAGACAGTGCTTGATAGGATGATAGTAGTATAGTCCCGGCTTGATGCCTTCCACTTTGCGAATGTCCAGATAGGTTTCCAGCGGATGCCGTGCCCCTGCGGAAGGAACATGGCGCAAAGTGATCTCCATGCGTTCGTTGGAACGGAAATCCCTTGCCCAGGCAGTAGCCCACAGCAAAAAGGAAAGCTCTTCCTGGCTCAGCGCCTGCTCAGTGTAATCCCGCACGCTGCGCCGCTGTTCGATCGCCTTGGAAAGCGTGATCAACGGCTGTTCGATCTTGCCTACCGCCGGCAAAGACACTATTTCCCCGGATTTTACTTTCACGGCGTCCGGACGCGGAATTCCTAGGGTCTGGTCGCTTTCCCGCTCGTAGATATAGCGTGTCAAACGGACAAAATCAACGCCGATGCTTTCCGCTTTGGGACGCAGTTCCTCGATCTCCGCCAAAATGCCGGTGAGGTTCTTTTCATAGAAACCATATTCTTCCTCGCTGATCTCGGCTTCTTTCAGAATGTCTGCCTGGCTGTAGCCGCGGGCTTTGTAGTAGAGATAACCGAAAGTCTTCATGTCCATGGCTTTACTCCGCTTGTAGATGGTTTATTTGGTGATGGCTTTTACCGGGCAACCCTTGAATTTGCCGTTGCCGTCTATGCAAATGCCGCATTCCACACATTTTACCGTATCGATCACGGCTTTGCCCTTGACCATGGTGATAGCGCTCACGGGACAGGGGGCAACGCACAGTTTGCAGCCGATGCATTTTTTGGGGTCGACCGTGGTTTTTGCCGGTTCGTCATAATAGTTATACATCAGATTGTAATCCCGCAGCGACCAGATGTTTGCACTGTCCTCTCCGGTGATCAGCCTGGTCACCAATAGTCCGTCCTTCAACGGAGCGGCTTCCACATACAGGCTGTCGCCATTTACCAGCGCCACTCCCAAGGTGTCCAAAGCTTCCTGAGGTGCCAGAAACAGCCGGTATTGCTTTCCCTCTTCCAAAATGTAGGGAATGCCCTTGTCCAGTTTGTAGTGTCCGCGGTAGGCGCCTACCTCGGCATCGATGGTGTAGTTGTATCCCGCTGAGGTTGCCATTATCACGGCTACTAATAACAATAGTCCGGTCAGAATGAGATATTTGATCATAACAGCTTATCGTCTCCTTTTTTGATAAGATGATCCACTACTTTCTTTACGTCTTCCGCTTTGTCTTTCCTGCACACTAAAATTGCATCGCCGGTTTCGATCACGCAGATGTCGTTCAGTCCGATCACGGCAGTGAATTTGTTGCTGTGCACATAGTTACCGCTTGCCTCGATCGCCAGACCGCCGTGGGAAAAGTGATTGCCGTCCGTTCCGGAAGGGGTGATGTCCGCCAAAGCCTTCCAGCTTCCCACATCGCTCCAGCCATAGGAAACGGGGATCACGCCGCGTTTTTCTGCCTTTTCCATGATCCCGATATCGATGGGAATGCGTGGCATTTTGGCATAGATTTCTGTGATGTCGGCATGGTAACCACTATTTTCCCAATGCTTTCCGATCTCGGTGCAGAGAGCGGAAACCTCTGGCAAATAGGTTTGAAACGCCTGATCGATCGCTTCCAGACTCCAGCAGAACATGCCGCTGTTCCAATAGAACGAACCCTGCGCCAGAAATGCTTCCGCTGTGGGGCGATCGGGCTTTTCCTTGAACCGCTTAACTTCCCTCACCCGGGGGGCAAGCTCAGCTCCGGCTTCGATGTAGCCATAGCCAGTGGCGGGATAATCCGGCTCGATCCCAAAGGTGATCAGCCGCCCTTTGCGGGCTTCGTTTTCGGCGGGGATTAGACTGCTGAGAAAGCCGGGCACGTCCTTGATCACATGATCAGCGGGTAAAACCAGCATGAGCTCTTTTTCGCTGTAGCGGGTTTTCAGGTATTCCAGACTGAGGGCAATGCAAGGTGCGGTATTCATCCCGAAAGGCTCAATGATGATATTCTCTTCCGGCAGCCTGGGCAGATGCTGCTTCACAAGCGAAACCTGATTGGCTGCGGTAACGATATAAATGTCGGGCATGGCGATTTTGGGCAGCAGGCGCTGCACAGTTTTTTGCAGCATGGAGGTGCTGCCCTGCACGGCTAAGAACTGCTTGGGGAAGTTCTTGCGGCTTAATGGCCAGAAACGGGTTCCCGAACCGCCTGCCATAATGAGGGCGATCATTGCTGAACCACCTGTATATTCTTGGGATAGGTGTATTTCCACACCGCCGCAGGAATGGCGGCATTGGTTTTGATCTTGCTGAAACTGTAGCTTACCTTGTTGCCATTGGCGTCGCGATAGGCAAGGCTGTTGATGATCCCGCTGTTTACATTGATCTGAGCTGAAAGACTGGTGATCAGCGGATCGTCATTGGGGATCAGACTTACCGCACAAACCCCTTTGCTTTCCTGCAGGGTAACCTTGCTTTTTTTCCAGTAAAGCTGCAAGATCTCCACCGGATTCATTTTGCCGAATTCCGGACGTATCCTGCTGCGGAACAGAGTTTTGCTGCCTGCGTCATAGAGCTCGGCATAGCCACCCGTGATCTGAAGTCGTTGAAACGCCGGTTTGTCATAGCGGATCACCATTTTTCCCGGCGTGAAATAGATATTGCCGGTGTAGGTAAGGGTTTTGTTCAGCTGCGCAAAGCGGTTTTCCTGCGTTATGGCAGCCTGAAAACTGCTGAAGCCGCTGTAGGTCTTTTGCAGCTTGTTATACAGCTCGTCGCTGCTGAGCGCGGCAAGGGACAGCATAAGCAGCCAAAGGCTCAGAAACAGGCTAATTCTCTTCATTTAACACTCCGATGCGGACAAGGTCTTCGCGGTTGGCAAGCACGTCGCGGGATTTCGAACCCAAATGCGGTCCTATCACTCTGGCGCGCTCCAAAAGGTCGATCAGGCGTCCCGCTCTGGCATAGCCTATCTTGAAGTGCCGCTGCAACATGGAAACTGATGCCGTGCCACTGGAAACCACCACCTGGGCTGCTTCGGGGAACAGCTCATCGTCGTATTCAAAGAATCCGGCTTCACTTTCTTTTTCCACCTTCAGGCTGAAATCCTGCTTCGGCTTGGGCTGCATGGCAAGGAAGTCGCAGACTCTGGCGATTTCATGGTCGGAAACGTAAGCGCCGTGAATGCGTTCCGGAACCGCTTTGCCCGGAGGCAAAAACAGCATGTCGCCATTGCCTAAAAGCCTTTCTGCGCCTATCATGTCGAGGATCACGCGGGAATCCACCCGCGAAGAAACCTGGAAGGCGATGCGCGCCGGGAAATTGGCTTTGATTATCCCCGTAATCACCTTGATGGAAGGACGCTGGGTTGCCAGAATCAAATGGATACCCACTGCACGAGCCATTTGCGCCAAACGCGTGATGGGCAGCTCGATGTCCTTGCCGCTGGTCATGATCAGATCGGCAAATTCGTCCACAATGATCACGATGTAGGGCAGCTTTTCCAGCTCTTCGCCTTCGCCGCATTTTTCGTTGTAGCCGATGATATCGCGCACTTTGGCTTCCTGCAGCAGTTCATAGCGGTGTTCCATTTCCTTCACCGCCCAATACATGGTTTCCAGCGCGGTATCGGGATCGGTTACCACCTGTCCCACCAGGTGTGGAAGGTCGTTGTAGCCTGCCAGTTCCACACGTTTGGGATCGATCAGGATCAAACGCAGATCGTCAGGCGTAGTGCGCATGATCAGGCTCATGATGATGGTGTTTATGCAAACGCTTTTGCCGCTGCCGGTTGCGCCGGCGATCAGCAGATGCGGCATTTTGGAAAGATCGGCGACCAGTGGTTTGCCGGCGATGTCCTTACCCAAACCAAAAGCCAGTTTGGAAGTCATGCCACGCATTTCTTCCGAAAGCAGCAGATCGCGTAGATAGATCATGTCTCTGGTCAGATTGGGGATTTCTATGCCGATCAACCCACGTCCGGGGATGGGTGCCTGCACGCGGATCGATTTTGCTTTTATCGCCAAAGCGAGGTCGTCCGCCAGAGAACTGAATTTGCTTACCTTGATGCCTTTGGCAGGCTCCAGTTCATATTGCGTGATGATCGGTCCGATATTCACGTTGCGCACTTCGGCTTCAATGCCGAATTCGCCAAGTTTGCCTTTGAGGATCTGACTGGTGCCGATGATCTGATTTTCGATCTCTTTGCGGTCTTTTTCCGACAGCTTTAGCGGGCTTTCCAGAAAGTCCGAGATCGATGGCATCACATATTCACGTTCGTCCTCGTCCTCATCGAACTCCACCACCAGCTTGGGTTTGGGCTCTTTACGGGGCTTAACCGGCTCCGGCTCAAGGGGTTCGGGTTGGGGCAACTGGGTATGGCTCTGAATCACCGGTTTCGCTTCTTCCTGATTGATCTGAGGCAGGTTTTGCGGTTCTTTGTCGTTATTAATAGTGGGTTTTTCGTTCTTTTCTTTGGACTCCTGCTTACGCTGAAAGTCTTCTATGGTGATCTGTATCCAGCGTTTCAGTCTGTCGTATTCGATTATCAGTATTGCACTTAAAATCATTCCGCCGATCAGGATTATCCTTGCTCCAATCCCCGAAAAAACCGCCGCGAAAACCCGATAGACAAACAGCGGGATCACACTGTGCAGATAACCTGGCTGTTTGGCGGAAAGCAGCGCCTGTAAAAGGAACAGCACGATCAGCAGCAGATAGCCCTTTTGCCGGCTGCGGTCAAGCTCCGGAGCTAAAAAATATTGCAGGGACACAGTGGCAATAATCAGAAAACCGAACAGCGAAAACCAATAGCCGAACAGGTAGATGAATACATAACCGAATACGATTCCGAACACGCCCACGGGATTGCTGGTGTCGGTGGTTTTGAACCAGTTGAATACCGAGCCGCCTTCCTTCAGGGTGTCCAGATCGGCTTTGATGGAGGTATAGCCCATGATCAGCGCCAGGATCACCAGCACCGAAAGCAGGCAGATCACTCCGCTGATAATACGCTTTTGCAGTGGGCTGGTAGCCTTGCGCACCGCCTTCTTTTTCTTCACGCTGCCTCCTTTGCTCATCGGCAATCTCCGGGGTAGCTTATCGCTTTCATACCACATGAGCATGCGGTATGATAGTGGTATGACGGCATGCAGATTGCTTGCCCGGACGTACCGGCGCTTGCCAAAGCGCCGCTCACCTTACAGCGAGGTGGAGTCGACTGGGCATGGTTTAGCTCTGAAGCTGTCTCCAATCCCGCATGCCCATGTGGACTACACCGGTATGGTCTGCTATTGTCGCAGAAATCCATGTCGCCTTGTAAATATATGGCAACCACAGACTTGAGATTGGCGACCTCGACTCCAGACCTGGCAGGAATGGGCGGTTTGGCAACCGCCAGTACAAACCGATCTGCAAGACTATTCATTACTATGTCCTACACATTGAAGCGGATGGAGATGATGTCGCCATCCTTCACGATATACTCTTTGCCTTCCAGGCGGAACAGACCTTTTTCTTTCAGCACTTTCTCGCTGCCATGCTGCATCAGTTCGTCGTATTTGAAGCATTCGGCGCGGATGAAACCACGTGCCAGGTCGCTGTGGATCTTGCCCGCGGCGGTAACGGCGTTGCTGCCTTTTTCCAGCGTCCAGGCACGCACTTCGTCGGCACCCACGGTGAAAAAGCTGATGTAGCCCAAAAGCTGGTAACTCCAGTGTGTCAGGCGGTCACGGATGGATTCGCTTAGTCCCATATCCGCCATAAATAGCTCCGCTTCCTCACTGTCCAGTTTGCTGAGTTCCTCTTCAAACTTTCCGGCAATGGCATGAGCCTGATAGCCCTGCTTAATCAGTTCTGCGGCAATACTTTCCGCTTGATTCAGCTCGTTTTCCGAGGTATTTACCAACACCAACAGCGGTTTGGAACTGAAGAACTGAAAGCCGCGGATAGCTTTCTCTTCGTCATGCGGTAACTGCAAGCTGCGTAGCGGCTTATTGTCCTGTAGAGTGGCGATGATCTCTTTGATCGCCTTCTCTTCAGCCTGGATGGCAGGGGTTTTCACACCGCGCTTGTAGCCCAATTCGATCTTTTCCAGCCGCTTTTCCGCTACGATCAGGTCATTGATGATGAATTCCTCTTCCAGATGGCTAAGCTGTTCCAGGGGAGTGCCATAGCTGAACAGACTGTCCAGCTCCTCATCGGCAAAGTTCTTCAGCACCACCAGAAATGCCTCGGCGCTCTTGAGGTCGGAAAGCAGGTTGCTCTCTGTGGTTTCGCCTTCCTTGCCGAAAATGCCGGGATAGTCGTGGTATTCGATGGTGGCGTGAATCGTCTTTTTGGGCTGATACAGATGAGACAGCTTATCCACTCGCTCATCGGCTACCTGCACCATTCCCACATAGGCTTCGCTGACTGGCGGTGCATACTTGTCGGTGTTGTGCTCACTGCGGGTGAGGGCGTTAAAGATCGTGGTCTTTCCCGTTTTGGGCAAGCCGATCAGGGCTACTTTCATCTAAACTCCATTTTTTGAATGGTCAGACGGATTAAACGGATTGAACGGATTTACACGGATTATAGTTTATAATAGGGTCTATAAAACCGTGTTGATCAGTTTTCCTTCTAATCCAAGTGCTACTATACAAAATTCCTTTTTTGTCTCTCACAGATAACACAGATATCGCAGATAAACAGATTAACAATAAATAAATCCGTGTAAATCCGTGTTCCTATTATTCATTTTCCGTGTTAATCCGTTCAATCCGTCTGATCCGTGTAACTATTCACCCCAGTTCAGGGTAAAGCGGGAATTTGGCTGTCAGGGTACGCACATCGGCTTTCATGGCAGCCAGGTATTCTTCGTTTTCGTGGTTGTCGCGGACGCGTTTGATCAGTTCGGCGATGCTTTCCATTTCGGATGTTCCCATTCCCCTGGTAGTGACGGAAGGGGTTCCCAGCCGGATACCTGAAGCCACGAAGGGACTTCTGGTATCGAAGGGAACGGTGTTTTTATTGGCGGTAATTCCAGCCAGGTCAAGGGCTTCCTCCATCTTTTTGCCGCTGGGACCGCCGCTTTCTTCGGGTCCCAGATCGATCAGCATAAGGTGGGTGTCGGTTCCGCCTGAAACCAGTTTGAAGCCTTTATTGAGCAAAGCTTTTGCCAAAGCCTGGGCGTTATTGATAACCTGTTGTTGATAGGTCTTGAACTCAGGCTGCAAGGCTTCGTGGAAGGCAACCGCTTTGCCAGCTATAGCATGCATCAAGGGTCCTCCCTGAATTCCGGGAAACACCTTGGCATCAAGGTCTTTGGCATATTCTTCCTTGCAGAGAACCAGCCCGGCACGTGGTCCACGCAGGGTTTTATGAGTGGTGGAGGTAACAATATCCGCATAGGGAACCGGGTTATCGTGCAGTCCTGCCGCCACCAAACCTGCGATGTGAGCCATATCAACCATGAACTTGGCTCCCACCTTGTCGGCAATGGCACGGAAGCGGGCAAAATCTATCTTGCGTGGATATGCCGAAGCGCCGGTAAGGATCATACGCGGTTTATGCTCCAACGCCAAAGCTTCGATCTGCTCGTAATCGAACTGTTCAGTGTCCTTAGCTACGTTATAGTGGATCACGTTGTAAAGCTGACCGGAAAAGGACAGCGGATGCCCATGCGTCAGGTGTCCGCCATGCGAAAGTTCCAAGGCAAGAACTGTGTCGCCCGGTTTGCAGAGCGTGAAATAAGCTGCCATATTGGCTTGGGAACCGCTATGCGCCTGCACGTTGGCATGCTCAGCACCGAAAAGCTGTTTGGCGCGTTCTATAGCCAGGCGCTCCACGTCGTCGATGAATTCGCAGCCGCCATAATAGCGTCCGTAGAGTTTATAGTTGATCTGACCGGTTTTTTTGCTCCAGCGGTAAGGATAGCCTTCAGCGTATTTGTTTGTGAGCACACTGCCCTGGGCTTCCATCACTGCCAATGAGGTAAAGTTCTCACTGGCGATCAGTTCCAGGTTTTCACGCTGCCGTTTCAGTTCGCTGAAAATAGCCTCGTAAAGTTCGGGGTCGGTCTTTTGGATATGGATCATGACCTTTCTCCTTGATGTATTTTATTTATTCTATTGTAATGTCTGCCGCCCTCGAAATCCGTTGCCAACCAGGTGGAAACGATCTCCAGGGCATAGGGTATGCCTGTGAAGCGCCCTGCCAGAACCAGGATATTGGCGTCGTTATGCATTCTGGACAGCCTTGCCACATCGGTGATGGAGCATAAGGCAGCTCTGATGCCGGGAACTTTGTTGGCGGTGATGCTCATGCCTATTCCGCTGCCACAGATAAGGATGCCTTTTTCGCAACTGCCTTCCGCAACTGCTCTGGCTGCGGGAAAGCCGGTATCGGGATAATCCATGCTTTGGGTGTTATGGGTGCCGAAATCGATGAATTCATGCATTGTAAAAGCCGCTTTGATGGCTTCCTTCATCTCAAATCCGGCATGGTCGCAGGCAATGGCAAGCTTCATTTTTCCTCCGCCATCAGGCAAGCCAGGGACAGGCAGTAATACTTGGAGTTTTCGCTTTCGCTGCGGCTCATCACCACCACAGGTTTGCTGGTTCCACAGATCAGACCTGCCAGCTCGCCTCCGGCAAACAGCATCAGTCCTTTGTAGAAGCTATTGGCGCTCTCCAGATTGGGAAATATCAAAATGTCGGCATCACCGTTCAAGGGGCTTGAAACGCCTTTAACTTCCAGACTGGAGGGATCGCAAGCCAAAAAAACATCCACAGGACCGTCAATGGTGCAGTTCTTGATTTGTCCGCGTTCCGCCATCTTGCACAGCAGGGCATGCTCATAGGTAACTGGCAAGGCGGCTCCGACCTTTTCTGTGGCGGTGATCAGGGCTACCTTGGGCTTTTCGATGCCAAAGCGCCGTGCCATGTCCACACTGTAGTTGATCATGGCGATCTTTTGCTCAAGGTCGGGATTGGTAAGCACTGCGGTGTCGCTGATGAACAGCAGTTTATGGTATTTGGGCAGTTCCAAAGCGCAGGAATAGCTCATCACCGCTTTGGGGGGTAGCAAGCCTTTTTCTTTGTCCAGCACGGCTCTGAGGAATTTGTCAGTTCCCACCAAGCCTTTCATCAGCACATCAGCTTCTCCGCTTTTCACCAAACGCACCGCCTCTTTGGCAGCCTGCGTTTCGTCCGGCTGAGCGATGATCTCGCAGTCGGACAAGTCCAGTTCCGCTGCCAGCATTTCCCTGATCTTCGTTGCGTTGCCGATCAGGAGAGGACGGATAAAGCCTTCGTTGGTCGCCCGGACTATGGCGCCCAGGGTATTGCTGTCTTCCGCACAGGCAACGGCGATGCGGGTTTTATACCCCAAGGTTTTGGCTTTGGCGGCGATGTCTATCAGTTTGGTGATCATAGCGTTATGCCAGCATTGCCGCCAGGGCGAGGGAATAGAGTTTGCTTTTTTCGCTGTCGCCGCGGGAAGTGAGCACACAGGGCACACGGGCACCCATCACGATGGCGCAGAGCTCGCTCTTCAGTAGCTTGACGACGGTTTTGTAGAAGGTGTTTCCCGCTTCGATATTGGGGAACAGGATGCAATCGGCATCGCCGCAGACTTCGCTTTTCACGCCTTTGATCTCTGCACTTTCCTTGTCGATGATCAGGTCAAAACCCAATGGACCTTCCACGATAGCGCCTTTGATCTGTCCGCGCTGTGCCATTTTGGCGATAATGGCGCCGTCCGCGCAGGAAGGGATCTTGGGCAAAGTTTGTTCGCTGGCGGCTTGAATCCCCACTTTGGGGGTTTGGATGCCCAAAAACTGTGCGGTTTTGATCAGATAATTCGTAATGGCAACCTTTTGATTCAGGTCAGGCAGGGGAATGATCGCCACGTCGCCAAAGATAAGCAGTTTATGGTAATTGGCGGGTTCGGCTACGGTCACGTGGCTCAGGATGGCGCCATTGTCTACCAGTCCGGTTTCCTTGTTCAGAATAGCCCGCATATAGCGATCGGTGGACAGCAGTCCCTTCATCAGAAAATCGCCTTCTCCGCGGTTGATCAGCTCAACCGCCAAAGCTGCGGAGGCGATGTCGCTTTTGCAATCCACGATCCTCAGCTTTTCGCAGTTCAGTCCGTGCTGGCGGCAATAAGTCGTAATAATTTCCGTATCACCCACCAGGGTGGCGTCCACGATCCCCATTTCCACAGCGCTGTAAACCGCTTCAATTGTATGCGCATCCACAGCCCAGGCAGCCACCATCCGCTTTTTCGGGCGGCTGGCAAGTACTTCAAACATCTGGTCAAGTTTCGTAATCTGCATTCCTTGTAGTCCTTATATCTTCAATTTATGGATAATTATCGCTTTACTGAACACTACATTTCCGCTCATCAGATCGGTGAGGTCAAGCCTGATCTCCGGCTCGGCGCTGGCAAACAGCGAGAAGTGCAGCAGAAAATCCGCTCCGCTCTGCGAAGCCAGGATGAGAGCGGCTTCAGGGTCGGCGGGCAGAGACAGGCTTTTTGCCTGGTTTTTGGGTAGCGCCAGATTTATCCTGCCTGAATCCAGCAGGGTCTGGATCACGCTGTTGCGGGCAGAGTCCAGACTGGACTGATCACTCTCAACCAGCGGCAGAACGATCGCCCGGCGGTTTTGCTTCGCCACAAAGTCATTCAGCCAGCCTCCATCCAGCGCTTCGCGGGTAAGCTGGACGGCGGTTTCGCTTAGCTCAGCAGGCTGGGAAGGCAGAGTTTCCTGCGCTTCCGGCTGGACAGCGGGCATGGGAAATTTGAGCGCACCGCAACCGCTACTGCATAACAGCAGTCCTCCGCAGCACAGTAAAGGCAGCAAGCGCATATCGCTCCATTTTGTTGCAACGGTGTGCAACACAACAACTTATCTAAATTTAGGCTGTAAGGGATAATAATAATTCATTTTCTTTGGCAATTAGTTTTTCTGTCAAGGCTAATGTTGAGACTGGCAGTAAAGATAGCTCTCTGAGACCGTTGCCCATTCTGGTAGCGCTGGCTTCAGCCGGTTGTTTCACTGACTTCAGTCGGTTTTATCAACGGAGCTATCATACCGTTGGACAAATAGTTATATATATTATTCCAGGATCAATAAAAAAACCGGATAAATCCAGTGAAACGAC
>Ga0172371_10007710_pt1 | contig 15238 bp, 12 predicted proteins | sample Lak12m_FD_114543 | JGI IMG/M metagenome (GOLD analysis project Ga0172371, IMG submission 114543) | Freshwater microbial communities from Kabuno Bay, South-Kivu, Congo - kab_022012_12m | ecosystem: Environmental > Aquatic > Freshwater > Lake | place: Democratic Republic of the Congo: South-Kivu... | reverse complement strand
TAAATCTTACTCGTTTTTATAAGCCACTCCATATAAGCTATCACCCTAATTTGCATAGACTTTTCTTTGTGAAATCCTATTGCTACGCAATAGAAAACTTAACCCTATTGAGCAATCTGAGATAATCGTCTCTTACCTCCTGCAGGCTTTAGCCTGCATGGTTTTAGGTTTTGGTTTTGATCTTGTGTTTGGGGGTTCAAGGTTTGGTAGGCACATCTCTTTAGCCTGCGATGGGTTTTAGTGTTGCCATGCCCCCACTCGTCATTCCCGTGAAAACGGGAATCCAGTCATCCGCCAATCGTCTCTTACCTTCTGCAGGCTTTAGCCTGCATGGTTTAGGGTTTGGGTTAGGTTTGGGGTTTAGGCTTAGGGTTTGGGTTTAGGTTTGGTGGTTTGGTCTTAAGGTTTTGCCCGGGCGCGATTCTTCGCGCCCTAAAACCCCTGGATTCCCGCGCTCAAGGGGGAATGACGACAAAGGGCGGAGAGGATGATAAAGGGCAGGATGGCGGCAATAAAGGGCGAAATTTCCGGCAAGCACCGAAAAGAGTCTTTTGTCATGTTAATTGCCGTATTAATAGGGTTTAGTAAGCGCTTCCTTTTTGCCTGCGTGGTTTGGTGTAGCGCAGGCTTCCAGCCTGCGAAATGTTTTGTCGAAAGGCACCCCTCTTCCACTGAAAGAGGGTAAGGGGGAGGGGAATTTCCCATCAGGCTTCGCCTCGAGTTTTTGCGGGATATTGGCAGGCATTTTAGCGGGTAAGGGGGAGGGGAATTTCCCATAAGGCTTCGCCTGACACCCCTCCACAGCACGCAATCTAAAGGTTGCACTTATGAACCCTTAAAAGCACCACCACCCCACCCCCTTCCCCAAACATCAGAATCCAGACGGTTCGGTCCCGGAACTGGTTTAAGGCTGCGTTTTTCGAGTGAACCCCTTGGGGATGTTAGATATTTGCCCAGTTTTTTATTTCATCGACCAGCGCCTTAATTTCGGGATGTTCCGGGTAAAGAGCCAAGCCAAGAAACTTGGCATTCCCATTTCTTTGAGCTTTCCTTGGCAATATACTTGCATTTTCCCCGCCGTATCGATTTCCGGGCGGCAAAAGACACCGTCTCGATAACAATAACTGCAATACTCACCGCTCTTACTGCCATCCGCATTTGTTCCCCCATTTTGCGGGTCCTTTTTCATCGGCATCCCACAACTTTGACAGAATTTGTTCATCTCCCCCTCCTTTGTTGTAGTTATTATTATTAAAGCGGCAACTAAATATGACAATTTCGTGTAATGTATGGGATAGTGCTCATAAGAGGATAAAAGAAAACAAAGCCATTCTGTCCTTGCCAAGTAACCTATAATGGAAGGGCATATGCTTTGTTTCCGGCTCGTAGCTGGAAAATTTCTCCCGCAAACAACATTTTATTATTTCTATTAACCCTTCGATTCTTCTTTCCCGAAGCATTACCATTATTACTTTCTTTTAAGATGGAATATGGTTTCGGCATAAGCGCCTTTGTCTTTTTCGGTGCGGTTGAGTACCGGTCTTTTGAATTTATCTACTATTTGCATCCCCGCTTTTTCGGCTATTCTAGGGTAGAGACCATATTTATCGTTGGCAACAAGAAATACTTCGAAATCATCCACCAGAAAACCTCGACAGTTATCGAGCACATCGCTTATCCCTTGAACATAGCGCTGCTGTGCCTCTCTCCCCTGACCGTCGAATAGTAAGCCAATTTCCTTTTCGTCCTTCCTTTCCAAGCCAAATAGCTCATAAGCATAGGCATGTTGTTCATGGTAAGCGATCAAACCGACATAAGGTGGGCTGGAAAATATACCCTTTATTTTTTGTTTGCCGAGCAATTGTTCAAGGGGGTGTTTTCTTTTCGCCAACTCCTCGGGAATGTTCATTGTTCTACTGTCCCCAGCCAAACAGATCTGAAGAGTATCTGTTCTTAATTTGTTGAATTCGGCAAGACGCTTACAGGTATCCTTTGCATATGTTCCCCACCATCTCGCGATGGAAAGTAGCGGTTTGCAGATCTTTCCGTGTTTGGAACAATAATAGGGAGCAGCAATTGGCTGCAGAAGGGTTGCCAAATCAGCGTGGGTCGTAGAACGGCACGAACGCATCGTTCTGCTTAGGACAAGTGCGGCAATTCTTTTTATATTGGGGGTTTGTATCTTTTTTATCTCTTCGAAAACGAAGCCAATTTCATCTCGGACATTTTGCAGATACCACTTTTCTAGAAATGTTTCGTCAGAAGCCTGCTTTAATTCGATATTATGAGATGAAACAAGGTCTTCAAAAATTTTCTGAAATTCCCTTTCTTTCTTTTTACCATACTCGTTACCGTCTATTTCTCCTAGCTGCAGGCGGCGCTTATATTCGGGAGAGGGGAAATACTTGTTGTTGAATTCGTTCAACTCAACGGAAAGTTTTTCATCGAACTTAACCGCTTTAGATGCCGCCCGAAAATTCGCCAGTTTTTGGGTTATATTTCCCAGTTCCGTTTCGAGTTTCTTAATATCGTATTTGCCTATCTTACAGTTGCTAACAAAAACATTGAACCCTGCCACATCGATGCCAAGCGCGTGCATCCCTAATTCATTAGCCTGCACAAGGGTAGTTCCGCTACCGGCAAAGGGATCCAAGACTATATCGCCTTTGCAAAAATAGATATTTTTCTTGAAGCTATCGGTATGCCCATCCAAAAAGTATTCGACGAGTTGAGGGATGAATTTACCTTTATATGGGTGAAGCCTATGAACATGCTTGGTTGTTTCCGCTTCCTTATATTGTTCGAAAGACAAAGCCCAATTTAAATCGCTGCCAAGCTGTTTCTTCCATGAGCTTTCTCTGCTATCGATATGCGAGCGGTAGTAACGCAACAAATCATATTTGGATACATAGGTAGCACCATCGTCAGCTATCTTATTAATACGCCCATACTGAATGAGATAAGCGATGTTGGAACTAGTAACACTTTTACCCAAATATTTACTCGCCCATTCGCTCGCTTCTTTTATAGATAGTAATTCTCCACCATCCATTTATCTAACTACCTCTTCCTGATAATTTTCTGGGTTATGTTTTGCTTTTTCCCAGACCGAATTTATCTAAAACCGCAAATTCAAACATCCCGACTGCGCCTATTGCATGATACCTAATCCCTAATCATGCAACCTTTAGGCTGCGCCTATCACACCCTAAAACCAACATTCACAATTAACCCCAAGCCCACCAAGACTCACAGACTAAAGACCAAGCGGCAAATGAGGCAGATCAATCGCTGCCTTTGTAGAGATAGCGCTCTAGCAGGCGATGGTAGGTGGTCCATTCGCTGTCGCTGTTGTCGCCTTCGATATGCTCATCGAAGGCGGAAAGCTTGGCATCCAGATCATCGACTTGGTGGATAAGAAGCGCCTCTTTGGTTTTGGGGCGCTTGGGAGAACCGAATTCGAACTCACCGTGGTGGGAAAGTAGGATATGGCGCAGCTCTATCGCCAGCGGGGGCGGAAAGTTTTCCAGAAGTGCGAGCTTTTCGTCGAGCATCTCCAAACCAATCACCACATGCCCAATCAATCGCCCCTCGGTCGTGTAATCAACCAGAGCCGCCGCTGACAGCTCCTTGATCTTGCCAATATCGTGCAGGATACCGCCGCTTATCAAGAGATCGCGGCGTAAATCGGGGTAAAGACGGGCGAGCTCGGCAAGGATGCGGGTAACGGCAAGGGTATGTTCCAAAAGCCCACCCAAGGCGGTATGGTGCATCGCCTTGGCGGCAGGGCTTCTCTTGAAGGATTTGGCAATTTGCTCGTCATCGAGAAAACGATGAAGGAGCTCCCGCAAAAAACCATCCTCGATGCTGTCGGCAAACGCGAGCAGCTCGGCATACATCTCTTCGATGTTTCCCTTTATGGTGGGGAAGAAGTCTTCCAACGCCACCTCTTCGATTGGCACCTTTTTCATTTCCACTATCGTCAGTTGGGTCATGCCCCGATAGGCGGAAGCCCAGCAGGTAACCAACGCCAGTTCCCCCTTTTGACAGGCATTGTCGATTTCCAGAGCATTTTCCCAAACCTTGGCGGAAATCTCTCCCGATTTGTCCTTTAGCTTGATATTAAGATAGGGAAGTCCCTTTTGCGAATATGCCAACGATTTTTCACTGACCAAGAAGATCTCCTTCAACTTATCACCAGCCCTAATGTCTTTTATAAAGGTTCTTTTCATCACTTTACCCTACTTTACCCTTTCGTAATCGGTATAAACAACGATACCTCCATCCCTTCTCGAAGAAACGAGACACATCCCCCTTTGGCGGGCATATTCGATAGCACCGCTGGTGGGGACGGATAGTGAAAGCAAAATCCTTACCCCCGCCCGGCGGTATTTTGTCGCTATTTCCAACGAAACCCTGCCCGTGCGCACGATATACTTTTCTGATAGATTTATCCCCTCGAGCAGCGCGTGCCCGATGAGCATATCGGCAACATTGTGTCTGCCGATATCATCGCGCAATGTGCTGATGCCGCTTTCATCACAAATCGCGCCCGAATGTGTGCCGCGGGTTTGTTGGTGGATAGCGGCATTGGCGATGAGGGCATCGAAAAGCGGGGTAATGAGCGGCGCGGGGATGGTAATGGCATTGGCAGAATTCTGTTGTTCCTCGCCCTGATGCCCACTTAATCCCCCTCTAACCCTCGCCCCGCTGGAAGTAAGCGCCGCTGGTTCTTCCTTCTCTAGCTTGCCGAGGGCAAGGTAGTTTTTCCCTTTGACTGCAACCGTAGCGGCGGCGGTATCCACCGTTACACTTATAATATCTCCCTGCTCTTTTATGTATCCCTCGGAAAAGAGAAAACCAACGGCTAGCTCGGAAAGGTGGATGCCGCAGCAGGCGGTAGCGGCAACCAAAATGTCATTAAAAACGATCTTTATGTTCGTTTCGGCGACGGTTTTTATCTCTTCTTCGCGCCATTCCCCCGCTTTGCCGATTTTTGCAGGCACTTTCGAGATATAGCGTTCCATAATCATCAATCCTTATAATGAATTGAGAGGTTTAGATAATACAACATGCTAAATACTTAGCTGTTCAAAGGTCTCGAAAGGGCAATTAGCATTGCCTATGCTGCTACATGAAATCGTCATCTTTAGTTGCCGCTCTAAGCTTTAATAAGTTGCCCAAACAAACCACTTTAGCGCCGCTCTAGGCGGGCGGTGTTCTAAATTCTAGGCGGGTTTTTCCCGCAGGACACGGGCATCGCCAACCCGAATGGTGAGCTTATCAATATCGAAGTACTCCATAAGCGGAATGGTGTATTTACGGGAAAGACCCGTCAATTCTCGAAAATCCGCCGGCGTTGCCTTGCCTTTGGCAAGTAGGAAATTACGGTATTTCTCCCGCAACTCGGCAATCGCCGCGGCGGCGAAGAACATCTCTTCATCGATTTTCACCAGCACCCCTTCTTTGAGCAGCAAGAGCAGTACCGCTTTGAATTCTTTTTCCTTCTTGGGAAACGAGCTAATAACTTCCTTGAGGTTGGGAGGGGTTAGCAACGCTTTTTGGTATATCTCGATGATGCTCGCCTTGAGCATCCCTAACTCATCGGGTAGATCGACAGCGTGTGAGGACAGGCGCATTTCGTTGCCTTCCATCTTTACCTTTCCCATTCCTTCCAACCTTTTCCAAGCCTCGCCAAAGACGCGGGAGGGGATGTAAGCCCCCGTGAGCATCCGTAACTCCTCTTTATTCACCCCCTTTGTTAGAGGGTTTTGCCGGTGATAGGTAGCAAGGCGGGCAACGATGGTTTCTTGCAAACGCTGGAGCGTTTCTGTAGCCACACACTCTAGGGATTCTGCATCCAAGAGCACCAACTCCCCCGCTTGGGTAAGCTCTCTGAGAGCCTGCACCACCGTGGCGCTTTTGCTACCCAACCGTACGACAAGCTCTTGGGGTTTTATCCCCACCACCCCCGCCCGTCTTACGAGTAAGGCACAGCGCTCCTTTAGTGAGCCTTGCGCCAAGTGCCGCATTCCTTCCCAAGCATCGGCGCAGTTACGCTTACATTTGCGGGCAAGCGGGTCGATTATCACCCCGCCGCCGATGGTAACGGCTGGTGAAAAACTCCTGATAACGAAACGATCCCCAGCGATGGCGGCAAATTTTTCCTGCAGATATAACTGGGCAAAACAGCTCTCCCCCGCGTGTATCTCGTTGGCTCCCAACAGGGTGATACGCGCCGTTATTTCGCTAGTGGCGCTGTGGAAGCGGACGATATCCTTGTTTTTTATCTTACCGGAAAAGTTTGCATCGCTGGTAAAACTCACATCCAAACGCAAGGAGGGATAAAGCGCATTGGCGGCGGTAACGAGAGAGCCTCGCGTTATCTGTGTTTTTTCGACATTCAGCAGATTTACCGCTGTCCGCTGCCCGTGCCGTGCTTCTTGGACAGAGTTGCCGTGGACTTGTAGCATTCGCACCCTGGAGTTTATTTTCTGGGGAAGGATAACCACCTCGTCGGCTACGGAAACACCGCCAGAAATTATCGTTCCTGTTACCACCGTTCCAAAGCCCTTGATGGTAAAAACCCTGTCTATGGGCAGGCGAAACACCCCGGCATCCTCGCGGCGCTCGATCTGACTCGCGATTTTTTGGATTGTCTCCTTGAGTGCCGTCAAGCCCACACCCGTTTGCGCCGAAACCGGCACGATGGGGGCACCGACAAGGGGGGTGGAAGCGATGTATTGCTGCACATCTTCCTTGACCATCTCTAGCCAGTCCTCTCCGACCATATCTATCTTCGTCAAGGCAACTATCCCTTTGGTGATTCCTAGAAAAGAACAGATGCTAATGTGCTCGCGACTTTGCGGCATGACACCCTCATCGGCGGCGATGACGAGTAGAACGAAATCGATGCCGGAGGCGCCTGCCACCATGTTGCGGACGAACTTCTCATGACCGGGGACATCGATGATGCCCAGCCTTTTTTCATCAGGACAATCTAGAAAGGCAAAACCAAGTTCGATGGTGATACCGCGTTCCTTTTCCTCCTTGAGCCGATCGGTATCGATACCCGTCAGCGCCTTGATCAAAGAAGTCTTGCCGTGATCGACATGCCCGGCGGTGCCCATAACGAGGTGTTCCATTGTTTTTCTCCTGTCGCCGCTCTTTTCCCGAGCGCCCCTAGTTTTGTTGGTTATGTTGATTATAAGTAAGGAAAAACCGCTTCGATGATCATCTCGAAATTGCGCTGCACCGCCTTTTTACCAGTAACAATTCCCATGTGCCCCGGCAAAAGGTGCTCCACATCCAAATTAGCCAAATGTCGAATACTCTCCTTGAGCAGCTGGGAATTGCCGCCGGGGAAATCCGTTCTCCCCACACTTTGCTCAAAAACGGTGTCCCCACAAAAAAGCGCCTTTTGCGCCGCCCAATAGAGGGCAATGCCGCCGGGGGAGTGTCCGGGGGTGGCGATGATTTGGAATATCTCCTCCCCGATGACCATTTCCCCTTCCTGAAGCACCGTATCCACTATGGCATTGGGCGAGGGAATGCCAAAAAGGGAATAGAGAGAGGCACCCGCCCCTTCGAGGAAGGTTATTTCCTCCTTATGCAGGGCGATGTGCGCGCCGCGCTTGTGGAAGTATTCGGAACCTTGAAAGTGATCAGGATGGGCGTGGGTGTTTATCACATAGGCAACATCCGCCGCAGCGATGTCATCGCCGCTCATGCGGCGAAACAACTCGGGCAGATGAACGCTCAGACCGGGGTCGATCAAGGCATTGACACCCTTGCCAATATAAAAAGAATTACAGTTGTTTTCATACATATCACGCCATTGATAAACATAGAGACCTTCGAGATATTTCATCAACTTCTCCTTGAGTATTGCTATCTAGAAGCCTTGCTCGACAAAACCTTGCCCGACTAGGCTTTCGACACCCTATACCAGAGCGTCCCTTTAATAATTCGGCAATTGAATATAGCAAAAGAGCCTTTCCGATGCTTGACGCATATTTCGCCCTTTGTCGTCATCCCTGCCCTTTTCCGTCATTTCCTTGAACGCGGGAATCCAGAGGTTTGGGGGGTGCTATTCATCGCGCCCGGGTAACACCCCAAAACCAAAGAGCCAAAACCAAAGACCTTAAACCCCAACCCCCCAAGACCTTAAACCCCAACCCCAAAACCCAAAAAAGACCAAGCCCAAGACCCAAACCCTAAAGACCATGCAGGCTAAAGCCTGCAGAAGGTAGGAGACGATTATTGGATGACTGGATTCCCGTTTTCATGTGAATGACGCATTGGTGAGCTTGTGTATTATGCCAAGCTCTCAATTAGCATTCCCCACGCTACACAGTTTCCGCTGGCGATTCCCGTTTACAAAAACGGCGGCAAAAAAGGCTATTTAGGAGCCGTTTTTGCCAATGCCCGCTGCACGGCTTCGATGCTGAAAAAAGCCGCGTTCCACAAGGCAACCTCGTCGATCCCCTCCTTTACCCCGTGATTTTGCATGTAGTTCAAAAGGTGTTTGGTGCCGCCAACGGCGCTTTCCTCATTGGCGGCGATAGCCGCTGCTATGGCGATAGCGCCCGCCAACAGCGCCTCTCCATCCTCATATACCTCCGATATCAAACCCATGCGTAGGGCTTCCTCGTAGCCAAAATCCTTGCCGGTAAAGGCGATGAGGCGGGTGTTGCCCTGCCCAATTATCTGCGGCAGACGGTTGAGGGAACCCATATCCGCAACGATACCGATGCGCGTCTCGCGCAGCGAAAAACGAACATCCTTAGCGGCAAGGCGAATATCACAGGCGGCGGCAAGGTCTAATCCCGCCCCAAGGCAATGCCCATGGGCGGCGTGGATATAGATCTTGCGCCCCTCGTTGAGGGCATCGAAACCCCTTTGCATCTTCTTGATGAGTCGGTGCATTCTTTCTCTAGTCTCCACCTTTTCGCAGGCAATTATCTCCGTCTGGTTGACAAAGAAATCATAGACATCAATGCCCGCCGAAAAAGCGCGCCCTCTGCCGAAAATGATAACGACACGCAAATTTACATCTTCTTCGAGTTTTGCCACCACCAACGGCAACTCTTCCCAGAAGGGCATGTTCATGGCATTTAGCTTTTCGGGACGATTTAGGTATAAAATCGCCGTGTGTTGACTGTGCCTTTCCACCTCGAAAAATTCATAACTATCCATTTATCTTATCCTCCTTTTAATCCCTTATTGATTCGGCAATTGAACATAGTGAATTTTACTACCTTACGGCGCTTTTCGAGCGCCCATCTTATCATTTCGAGTACCCATAGTTGCCGCTTTAATAACATGGCATAAGCCATAAATAGGACATTTCTAAAAACCAAACCTGCCTAGACCGTAGAGATTGATCATAAAGGTCAACACCCTATCGGGTGTTTCCCTTCCCGCAATATCGACGATAGTCTTTACACTGTAGGACAGCGAAGCATCCCAGCACTGTTTCTTGTAGGTAAGGGCGTAAGCCGTTTCGATATTACGCTTGTTGAAAATATCGCGGCGATATTTGAAAGACAAAGACAAGTTATCATCGACGGGGGCGTCGAGACCGAATTCCGCCTCGCGTAGTTGCAATTCTTCATTATAGCGATAGGCAATGTTGATGGCATCGCCGCGGGAATCGCTGATGAGCGTTTCGTAATTCTCTTCGGTCATTTTTCCTCTATTCGTGGAAAACTGGTTGCGTAGGCGCAGGCTAAAGTAGCTATGCGGGTTAAAATCCATCTCGATGCCCATATCGCTAAAAGGGTGCAGGGGATTGCCAAGAATGTCGAACTTATCTGCCGTCTCCCGGAAGTTGTAGCTTTGATATATCTTGGCATACAAAATTTGACGATAATAGGGATTGCCTTCCTTATCCCGCTCTCTGGCGATTACATCGTTTATCAAGGCGTAGGTAACAACATCGAGCGGTTCTTGCCCGGCGATATAATCGGGAAGCGGCGCGCTCGCTTGGGATAGTGCCGTGTATTCGTATGTTATCTCTGGCTTTATCGTGTGCTTTAGTTTCTCCATGCCTAGCCAAGCAAAATCATAGATTTGGGAAAGCTCCGTAGCAACGCTAAAGCCCGTTTTGGCGATATTACGCACCCCCTGGGAGTTGCCATTCGCTGCCGCTTTCTCCCTATCCCAAAATGTCGTTTGCCATCCTAGATGGGGGGTAATTCGAAAATATTCGTATTGCAAAGGCAGCGACAAGTAAGGCGCCAAATCGCCAGCGTAGCCCCTGTTCGTGTCAACGGCGGAGTGGTAATAACCACCCCTGTTCGCCATTTCCCAAAGCACGGGGGAGCCGAAAAGTGGTTGTTTGATGATGTTCAGCATTACCTCCGGATATTTTTGGATGGTGGCTTCGTTACTGTCGCTGGTGAGGTTATCGGTGTATTTGAAGAGTGCGGTAGCCCCATAACCAGCGGTGCTTTTCGAAATACGAAGAGTCGAATCCAGGGTGGCAAGCGCCTCGTTACCCACAAAAGCCACCTTGCGGAATTTTTCCCCGGCATCCCCTCTATCACGATTGGCAAGGTAGTAATTATAGGAAGAAAAGTCTTTGAAATACCACCTATCCGAAACCTTGGCGATATCGGCTCGTAAATGGGCATCATCACCGAGCCGAGAGTAATGATTTAGGTAGAAGGACCAGCGTTTACCTTCCGAAATTCCCGTTTCTCGAGGCACGCCTCGATCATCGAGAAAATCTCCGTAAATAGTCCCGTAATGTTCCTCGCTCAAAATGTAGCGAAATTCCCCCCCCTCTTTATTGCCGCGTTTGCTCATCTGGCGATGGTAAAGCGTTGCATCGGTGTTCTCGGAGAGTGCTAGATATAGGGGAAGCTCCCAATCGAACCCCAACCTGTCGTTGGAAAAAGCAAGATATGGCGCTAATAGACCGCTCTGCCGTGTTTTTTTGGCGGGGAAAACTAGGTAAGGGAGATAGAGCAGCGGCACATCACCACCGTAGAGGACGGCACCACGGGCGTAACCGTAGCCATCGATGGTAACTCCCGCTTGCTTCGCCCGGATGCGCCAATCGGGGCAAGAGCCATCACAAGTCGTAACCACAGAATCGTTGGCACGGTAAGAAGCTTCTCCCGTTTTGGCGATGCTCGCACCACTTATGTAATAGTTGCCCTTGCTAAAAAAAATACTGGCGTTGGTGATGCTGCCGGTAAAATCATCCGTATTTATGGAAAAACTATCGCCGCGCACGGTGTCTTCGGAATCGGCAAATACAACCCCTCCGCTGGCGCTAGCGATGTTGCCTATGCCCGTAAACGATAAGAGCGGCGCCCGCAACTCCCCCCCCCCATCGTGCCGCCATAATCGCACCGCCCCTTTTGCCAAGAGGGTTCGGTTACGATTGTCGTATTCGATGGTGTCGGCTTGCAAGAGGAGGGCACCCGATATGGGTTCCAAAGGATGCTGGGCATACATGAGAACCGATATGTGCCCACCGTTGTCGGCAGGTGCCGAAAAATAGCTAGGCAGCATCCCCTTACGGTGTGCCATAAAAAGGGGGTTGCTGGGGAGCCTGTTGGAAAAATCAAAAAAACCCGCTGCATTGCTGATGGCTTTGGCATCCAACGAAGGGGAACTTAGCTCGCTCATCAACACATCGGACACGGGAAAGCCGTATTTATCGACACTTTGCCCCGTAAAGGGCAGCGGGGCGGCGGGCATTTTCGGCGCTTCTGGCGTTACTATCTCCTCGAAAGCGGGGGGAACTGGTGCGATGGCGAGATACCGCTGCCTCTCCTTTTCGGTGAGGGGACGAGTAACGACAGCACCACCCCTATAATCTGCCTTAGCGGCACCGAGGGCATAAGTGAAAATTGCAACGGCGAGAAACATCACCAGATAGGCGCGGTGGTGCCAAGAGCAGTGCCGCTCTTGCCTATCTGGAGACAGCAAAGAAAATTCCATAAAAAGTCATCCCCTCGCCTTTCTTTACTACCAATTAGCCGCGCTAAACGGGAGAACGGGAAGCCAGAGTCAAGCCCCGCCACCATCATTTCCCTCGAGAGCGGGAACCCAGTATAATCAAGAGCTCGATATATTTATAATCAAGCCAAAGGTGGCATAAACCCAGGCCTGCCGAGCCCTCTCGTTGTGCCTTGTTGGGAAGCTCTCACCCCATTCCTCGTTGGAATGGCTATTTGCTTTTTTCCTTTGGTTTGTCAATTTAGTCTCGGTTATGTATATAAATGCCTAGCATTTTATTAATCTGGCAATTGAACATGACAAAAGACTCTTTTCGGTGCTTGCCGAAAAATTTGCCCTTTACCGTCATTCCCGCTTTTTCCCGTCATTCACATGAAAACGGGAATCCAGCCATCCGCTAATCGTCCCCTTCCTCTTTCAGGTTTTGCCTACATGGTTTTAGGGCTCAATGGTTGGGTAGCCGCTTTCTCCCATAATATGGAGGAATGCCCGCAGGGCGGGGTGCTCTCTAATTCCCCTCCTGGGGTGAGGAATGAAGGCTATATGGTTCTAATCCCTCCCCAACCCCAACCCGTTGCTTACCAGCCCTTTCTTTTTTGCCATCACCCCACCACTCCCATCCCCACGCTTGTTCGAGCATTGCGCTTGTGCTATGCGCATTACCATTACTGGGGAGTAAGAAATAATGGAGTCAAACGACAAAATCATCATCATCACGGGGCTTTCTGGTTCGGGCAAGAGCTGTGCCCTAAAAGCGCTGGAGGATATCGGGTTTTTTTGCGTCGATAACCTTCCCATCGCCTTGTTACCGCAGTTTCTGGAAATACAAACGAAGAAGAAAAACTCGGAAAATAAGATCGCCATCGTGATGGATATTCGCGAACCGAATTTCATCGGTGATTATCGGCGGTTCTTGGCGCAACTGGAAGAGCATGGTTATAGAATCGAAATCCTCTTTTTGGAGGCGGCAAATCACATCCTCCACAACCGTTTCAGCGAAACCCGCCGTGAACATCCGCTTGCCGGAACGGAAAGCCTAGAAGAAAAAATCGTCAAAGAAAAAGAAAGCCTGCAACCCCTTAGAGAAAGGGCAAATTCCATCATCGATAGCAGCTTCTATAATGTCCACCAACTCAAAGAAAGGGTGCAGCGGGAGTATCTCCCCTCGGCAGATTCTCCCAAGCTAATCTTGAACATCTATTCATTTGGTTTCAAAAATGGGCTGCCCCAAGAGGCTAATGTTATAATAGATGTCCGCTTCCTCGATAACCCGCATTTTGTCGCTGCTCTGAAAGATCTCAAGGGGACCGATGCGGCAGTACGGGAGTATGTGCTTTCCTTTGCGGAAACGCAGGAATTTTTAGCGGAACTATTGAGGCTTCTCGATTTTCTGTTACCCCGCTACGAAAAGGAAGGCAAACCACACCTTGCCCTTGCCTTTGGTTGCACCTCTGGCAAACACCGCTCGGTTGTCGTTGCCGAAGAGATTGCCCACCATCTTGCCCGACAGAAATATACGGTCAACACCATTCATCGCGATATTGGCAGGGGTTAACGATAGAGCACATCCCCTTTGCCGGGGAACGAATAAACAGGGAGATTCGCTTTTGCCTAAAACTAAAATCAGGGTGCGTTTTGCACCATCGCCAACGGGTTCCCTGCATGTGGGGAACGCCCGAACCGCCCTCTACAATTGGCTTTTTGCCCAGCAAAATAAAGGCAGCTTCATCTTGCGCATCGAAGATACCGATCAAGAGCGCACCCTGCCCATATACACGCAAAGCCTGCTGGCGGATCTGCGCTGGCTGGGGATAATGTGGGACGAGGGTCCCCTCGTAGGCGGTGCTTATGGTCCTTATCACCAGTTCGAGAGGCTGGAAATATACCAAAGATACCTGCAGGTGCTCATCGCCAAGGGGCTGGTCTATCGTTGCTATTGCACGGAGGAAGAGCTGGAAGCGGAACGCTCCTTGCTCATCGCCACCCATCAACCCCCCCGCTATTCGGGGAAATGCCGCAACCTCACCAGCGCGCAACAACGGGATAGGGAAGCGCAAGGACGCCAAGCGGCATGGCGCTTTAGCGTGGGTAGTGGCGAGATTGCCTTTACCGATTTGATCCGCGGCAAAATCAGCTTTTGGGCACAATCCATCGGCGATTTTATAATCATGCGCGCCAACGGCACTCCCGCCTATAATTTTGCCGTGGTGGTGGATGATGCCTTGATGGAAATCAGCCACATCATCCGCGGCGAGGACCACCTTTCCAACACCGCCTTGCAATTGTTGCTATATCGGGAGTTGGGCTTTACGCCGCCGCTCTTTGCGCATCATTCTTTGATATTGGGCAAAGACCGAACAAAGCTATCGAAAAGGCACGGCGCGGCGGCTATCGACGAATTCCGCAGGCTCGGTTTTCTGCCAGAGGCACTGCTCAATTACCTGGCAATCTGCGGGATGACGCTAGGCAGCCCTCAGGGAAAAACAGCCGCACCAAAAACAGAAATGGGGCAGGATATCTATAGCCGCACGGCAATGATAGAGCTCTTTGGCTTGGAAAAGATGGGCAAGGCAGGGGCGATTTTCGATGTCGATAAACTGCGCTGGCTCAACGCCCAATACCTCCGTCATCTGGAAGATGCCGAATTGGCAAAGCGGCTAGAGCCACTTGCTATGGAAATTATTGGCAAGCCACTGCCACCGCAGTGGCTGGAAAGGTTTTGTGGCGCCTTCAAAGAAAACTTCGTTTTGCTCAGCGATGCCAGAGAATACCTGCTGTTCTTTAGCGATGAAGCCTTCTCTATCGAGCCTGCGGCACGGGAAGTGCTCGGCAGCGCCGAGACGCAGCTGCTTTTGGGAGTATTGCATTTGATATTGGAAAGTGAACCAGCGGGGATTAGCTACGAGAATCTGATCGCCAAAATGAAGAAGGCAAGCGCCGCTAGAGGCAGGGCGTTGTTCATCCCTATCCGCGCCGCCTTGACGGGCAAGCTAGAAGGGATAGAGCTGAATAAGCTCTTTGCCCTCCTTCCCCCTAAATCGCTCTTGTTTCGCCTGCACAAGGCGATGTTGTAAAGTGCAAGGGGGGGGATTCTCTCCTTTAGGCGTAATCGTCGGGCAAAACTTGTAGCGCTTATCCGGTAGTGCCCGTACTTCGCCATTTGTCGTCATTCCCTTGAGTGCGGGAATCCAGTAGGTTTTAGGGTTTTGGGGTTGGGGTTTTTCGGTTTTGGTGTTGGTTTTCGGTGTTGGTGTTTAAGGTT
>Ga0172371_10007709_pt1 | contig 15240 bp, 13 predicted proteins | sample Lak12m_FD_114543 | JGI IMG/M metagenome (GOLD analysis project Ga0172371, IMG submission 114543) | Freshwater microbial communities from Kabuno Bay, South-Kivu, Congo - kab_022012_12m | ecosystem: Environmental > Aquatic > Freshwater > Lake | place: Democratic Republic of the Congo: South-Kivu... | reverse complement strand
GGGCGACCTCGACCAAACGATGCTCATCGCCTGCCGCTGCGGCCAGGACAGCGACTGCAACCCCTCCAACGCGGCTGGGGTCCTGTTTGCGGCGCTGGGGGCGGCCAAGGTGGCGCCGCGCTTCACGGAGAAGCTCAATGAGAAGGCCCTCTTCAGTCACACGCCCTACGACCTGCCGAAGGTCTATGCCGTCTGCGAGGCGCTGGCCCGGGCGGCCGTGGTGAAGGCGGGCGGCCGGATCGAGAAGGAGGCGGGCGGCGAGGAGGTCCTGGTGATCCCGGTGCAGGCACCGCAGCCTGGCCCGGCGCAGTCCTGCTGGGAGCCGGGGCCCGTGGCCGATTCGAGGTTCACCCCCGAAGAGATGGCCCGCATCAAGCCCCCGCCGCCCCCGGTCCAGCACTGCGCCCCGGCGGACATCTCTGCCGCCGTGCAGCAGGTGGCGCCCGGCTGGCAGGTGCAGGACTGCGGTGCCGACATGGCGCCGGGCCTGCGGCCGGAGTGGGGCGGTCGGCACAACGTCCTGGTGACGCATCCCCTCTCGTCCGAGACGGGCTGCCAGCTCAGCCGGCAGGTGGAGTTGCCCGCCGGCCGCCAGGCGCGGCTGCGGCTGGTGGTGGCCAATGACCCCCGCGGCGACTTCGACCTGGTGGTACGGGCCGACGGCAAGGAACTCCTGCGCCGAACCGTCACCGTCAACAGCGAGGCCAAGAAGGACGCCTGGCTGGACCTGGCGGTGGATCTGGCGGCGTATGCGGGCCAAACGGTGAAGCTCGAGGTCGTGGACCAGCCCAACGGGTGGTCCTGGGAAGCAGCCTACTGGGCCGGCCTTGCCGTCGAGACCCCCTGACGGCGCAGCCCTGAGAGCGAGGTGCGCAATGGACCGGTGGATTCGTCATGCAGTGGTGGTGACGGCAGGCCTGGCGTTGTGCAATCTGGGCCTGGCACGGGCGGCCGAAGCGCGTCCAGGGCCCGCCCGCGTGGCCCTGGTGATGAAGTCGCTGGCCAACGATTTCTTCCGCACCATGGAAGAGGGAGCCCGCGCACACCAGAAGGAGCATGCGGCCCAGTACGAACTGATCGCCAATGGCATCAAGGACGAACAGGACGTGGCGGGGCAGATCGCCATCGTCGAGCAGATGATCGCGCGGCGGGTCGAGGCCCTGGTGATCGCGCCGGCGAACTCCGAGGCCCTCGTGCCCGTGTGCAAGAAGGCCGCGGATGCCGGCATCGTGGTGGTGAACATCGACAACAAGCTCGATGACAAGGCCTTGGCCGGCAAGAGCCTGAAAGTGCCCTTCGTAGGGCCCAACAACCGTGCCGGGGCAAAACTCGCCGGCGACTTCCTGGCCGCCAAGCTCAAGGGCGGCGACAAGGTCGCCATCGTCGAGGGCGTGCCCGGAGCGTTCAACGGCATCCAGCGCAAGGCCGGCTTCGAGGACGCCATGAAGGCCGCAGGCGTCGTCGTCGCTTCAGCGCAGACGGGCCGCTGGGAATCGGCGCCGGCACAGACCGTGACGGCAGGGATGATCACGCAGTTCCCGGACCTGAAGGCGGTGCTCTGCGCCAACGACAACATGGCCCTCGGCGCGGTCGCGGCGCTGCGTTCCGCGGGCAAGGCGGGCAAGGTCCTGGTCGTGGGGTACGACAACATCCCGGCCGTCCAGGGGCTGATGCGGGAAGGCAAGGTCCTGTGCACGGTGGACCAGCACGCCGACCGCATCGCGGTGTTCGGCATCGAGGCGGCGCTGGAGATCCTGGGCGGCAAGGCGGCCCCGGCGGACCGCGAGACGCCCGTGGAACTGGTGACGCCCGAGTCGCTGAAGTGAAGGGAAGGATGCGGCGGCCCTGCCGCTTGGTGCTGGGGCCCTCTGCACCGCCCGTGCCCCCATGGACAGAGCCTGGGAGAAGAGCCCTCGTGGACCCTGGGGGGAGTCGGAGAGCGGCGCAGCGACTCCCAGGACCGCCCATGGTCTCACGGGCAGCCGTCGCCTGCGGCGGCTGCCTCTCTACCGCCCGGACGGCGCCGGACGGTGGCCGCCAGGTGCACGCGCACCCGCGGGCCGAGGCCGCTCCAGAGGTCCTGCACAGCAGATCCACGGTCGGGATGAGACCGCTCCCATGACCGCTGAGATACGCCAGCCTGGTGGTCTGCTCCTCGAGGTCCGCGCCCTGAGTCGGGCCTACCCGGGGGTCCAGGCGCTGGCGGGTGTCGACTTCAGCGTCCGGCCAGGGGAGGTCCATGCCCTGGTGGGAGAGAACGGCGCGGGGAAGAGCACCCTCTCGAAGATCATCGCCGGAATCCAGCCCGCCGATGGTGGCAGCATGCTCCTGGCCGGCGCGTCCTACGCCCCGCGGGATCGGCGTCAGGCCGAGCGCTGCGGGGTCCGCATCGTGCTGCAGGAACTCAACCTGATCCCGACCCTGAGCGTGGCGGAGAACCTGTTCTTCGAGGACCTGCCACGGCGCTGGGGCTGGGTGGACTACCGGCGGCTGCACGCGGAAGCAGCTCGGGCCATGGCGGGCGTGGGTCTGCATGACGTGCCGCCTGGGGTGCCCGTCGGCGAGCTGGGCGTGGGCCGGCAGCAACTGGTCGAGATCGCGGCTGGACTGGCGCACCCGTGCCGGTTGCTGATCCTGGACGAGCCTACGGCCGCCCTGGCCGACGCGGAACGGGACCTGCTGTTCGCGCACCTGGGGAGGCTGCGGTCCGCGGGCGTCGGGGTGGTGTATATCTCGCACCGCCTGGAGGAAGTCCGGCAGGTCGCGGACCGGGTCACGGTGCTACGCGATGGTCGCGTGGTGGCCAGCGGCGCGGCCAGCGAGGTCACGCGGGAGCAGATCATCACCTGGATGGTAGGCCGTGGACTGCGGGATACATACCCACCACGCACCGGCAGGCCGGGCCAGGTCGTGCTCGAGGTGAAGGGCCTGTGCCGCGGGAACGCGGTGCGAGACGTGAGCCTGGACCTGCGCCGGGGCGAGATCCTCGGCCTCGCCGGCCTCATGGGTTCGGGCCGGACCGAGATCGTCAGGGCCCTGTTCGGGGCCGACACTGCGGAAGCAGGAGAGGTACGCCTTGGCGATGCCGCGAAGGGACGGCCATTCCGGTCGCCGGCCGAAGCGGTCCGGCACGGGCTGGCGCTGCTGACGGAGGACCGCAAGGACCAGGGCTTGCTGCTGCCCCTGGGGGTCCGGGCCAACACGACCCTGGCCCGCCTCCAGGCCGTGGCCGGCCTCGGCGGCTGGCTGCACCGGGCCGCGGAGTCGGCGGTGGCCGTCAGGCTGGCGGAAATGCTGTCGGTGCGCTGCCATTCGGTCGAACAGCCGGTCTGCGAACTGAGCGGCGGCAACCAGCAGAAGATCCTCATGGCGCGTTGGTTCCACCGCGATAGCGCGGTCCTCATCATCGACGAGCCTACGCGCGGCATCGATGTGGGGGCGCGTCACGAGATCTACCGTCTCCTGGACCGCCTAGCCGCGGCCGGTAAGGCCATCCTCATGGTCTCGTCCGATCTCGATGAGTTGCTGGGGCTATGCGACCGCATCGCGGTGGTCTCCGCGGGCCGGATCGCGGCCGTGTTCGAGCGTGGCCACTGGGACCGGGACACCATCATGGCGGCAGCGCTCAGTGGGTATGTGGACGCGGGCCCCGGCACGGCCGGGCCCGGAGAGCAGGAACCGGCCGCCATGGCGAACTGAGGTCTGCCTGCGCCAGGCGCACGGGCACCCCTCCGTTCGCCCGACACCACGGGCGCCTGGGCCCCATGGCCGTGATCGACGGAACCAGCCGAAGACACAGCAGGGAGTCCGCGATGGACCCAGACCGCCCTATGCTTGCGGGGCCTGCCAGCCCGCCGGGCCCCACGCGGGGCCGGGGGCTCGGACGGGGCGGGATCGGCGACTGGCTGGGGATGCTGGTTTTCCTTGGCTTTCTGGTGGCCGCCTTCGGCTTGCGGACCGAGCATTTCCTGACGCGCCAGACGCTGGTCACCATCGCCAACCAGGTCCCGGACGCGGTCGTGCTGGCGGTGGGCATGACGCTGGTGCTGGTGGTCGCCGGGATCGATCTCTCGGTCGGCTCCGTGCTGGCGCTGAGCAGCGGGGTCCTGGGGGTGGCCATCCTGCGGGGCCACTGGCCCGTCTGGGCAGCCATCCTGGCCGCCCTGGCGACAGGCGCCCTCTGCGGCCTTATCAACGGCCTGGTCACCGTCGCCTGGCGCCTGCCCTCCTTCATCGTCACCCTCGGCATGCTCGAGGTCGCCCGTGGCGCCACCTACCTCGTCACCCGCTCGCAAACACAGTACATCGGCGCCCCCATCGAGCGCGTGGCGGAGGTGACGCTCCTGGGCTTGTCCCTGCCCTTCCTGGTGGCGCTGGCGCTGGTGGTTCTGGGGGAACTGCTGCTGACGCGGACCGTCTTCGGGCGTTACCTGGTGGCCATCGGCACGAACGAGGAGGCCGTGCGCCTGTCCGGGATCGATCCGCGGCCGCTGAAGGTAGCTGTGTTTGCGCTCTGCGGACTGCTCAGTGGCCTGGCGGCGGTGGTGCAGACCTCCCGGCTGGCCTCGGCGGACCCGAACGCAGGGAACGGCGCCGAACTGCAGGCGATCGCGGCGGTGGTCGTGGGAGGCACGAGCCTGATGGGGGGGCGAGGCTCGGTGGTGAGATCGCTCCTGGGGGTCCTGATCATCGCCGTCCTGGGCAGTGGCCTGGCCCAGGTCGGCGCCAGCGAACCGGCCAAGCGCGTCATCACCGGCGGCCTGATCGTCGCCGCCGTCATCCTGGACTACTACCGGCAACGGCTACGGACCAGGAGCCGGCCCCCCGGCCGTGGGGGCCCGGCATGCTCGGCGGCCGGACCTACTGCACCTGCTGGGTCATCCACCACTGGGGGTCGATGCCCTCGAGGCGCACCTCGGTGAGCGGCAGGCCGCTCTCGGCAAGCCACTGCCGGGCCAAGGGAATGAGGTTGTAGAACAGCTCCCAGGGAAACCAGTCCACCCCGATGAAGCGGCACCAGTTCCAGTGGTCGAAGAGCAGGTAGCCGCCCGGGCGCACCAGCCGCACCGCGTCGCCCACGATCCGCATCAACTCGGGCCGGCCACGCGGTTCGAGGCGGTGCGCCGTGGCCTCCTCGGCGAGCCACTGGATCATCTGACGCTCGTTCGGAAACCAGTCCACGGCTGTGGTATCCATGCCCCGGGGTTCGGCTACGGCCGTCTGCAGGATGTCGTTGATGGCGTGGTGGAAACAGGCGACGTCCACACTGCCGGCCGGCAGGTGCTCAAGGGCTGTCTGCGCGTTGTCCTCGATGATCCGCAGCGCCATCCGCAGGTGCCCGATGCGAGCGCGCAACTGGGCACACAGGGGACGGTTCAGGTTGATGGTGGTATAGCTGCCCCGGCCCTGGCTGAAGGCCTCGGTGGCGAAGATCACCGGCGGCGAGGCCCCGACACAGGGCTCGTAGACCGCCAGGGCACCCGGTAGCCTCAGAGCCTGGAAGACCTCGTAGTACTGGGCCGCCAGCACCGCGTTGAGCACCGGCATATGGATGTCCAGGGGCTTGGGCTGCTGCAGGGCGCCGATGACCTTGGCCGGGATGTCGGGGACCCCCGCCAGCTCCCGGCGGGCCGGCTCGTCAAAGGCCTGGTACAGCGGCCCGGCAACGATCCCGGCGGCAACCCGCTTCGCGTCCCAGAGGGGAATCCAGGGGTCCGGGCGACTCGCTGTGGACATCGTGGCACACTCCTGCCAACTGCCGAAGGGAAGGGCGTCAGGGCGTAGACCCCGTCCGGGCCTCGGAGGCCCTCCAGAACCACAAGCTCGGGAATCACCGACCCCGTTCCTTCGCCAAGGGGTTCCGCCACCGCAGGCGCGGAAAGCGGGAGAAGTCCGCATCCGTGGAACACAAATCACACCCATTCTCGATGGCCAGGGCGGCCAGATGGGCGTCGGTGACCAGGTTGCCCCGAGCCTGCGCGTCCTTGAGTAACGTCTGAAGAAGCGCCCAATGACCGGCCGTCGCATGGACCACCCGCACGCACGGCTGATCCAGCCAACTCCCGACGCGGTCGCTGGCCTCCTCGATGGTGAGAGGGCGCAGGAAGACTCGCGGGCTGGTGGCGATGCGCACAAACGCCGAGAGCACCGTCCAGCAAAGACAGACGGGCTCGGCTCCCGAGAGCTGACAGTCCCACCACCGGCGGGCAGGCTCGTGGTGTGGGTTGGCCCGGTCCTCCGCGTAGAGCAGGAGGTTGGCGTCCACTAGGATCACCGGCGGTCCTCCCCTTCCGCCTGGGAGAGGACCTCCTGGATGTTGTCCAGGCAGAACCCCTCCCGCAGACCCAGGTCCCGGGCCTGCGTCTGGTAGGGACGGCGCAGGGCGGCCTTCCCGATCTCCTCGATCCCCCGTCTCAGCGCCTCGTTGACGACCTGTCGGAATGGCTGCCGAAGCTCGCCGGCGGCCTTGTGCGCACGGTCCAGGACGTCCTGGTCGAGGTTCAACGTGGTTCTCATGACGGCATCATAACATCGTCACCGGGTGATGTCAACGCATCACTGGCGCTTCAGCGTGACGCAGTCGATGCCGACGAGGATGCCCTTGGAGAGGGGGTTGCGACCGGCGACGTCGACCTTCAGGCGCTGGGGGCCCTTGATCAGAGGGAATGACCCCAGGGCGGTGGGGCCGGCCCACTCGACCTGCGGCGCGTAGGTGTCGAACTCGCCCAGCACCTTGTCATTCAGACTCAGGCGCACGATGGCATAGTCCCAGCTCTTGGTGAGGTAAACAGTGAGGTCATAGGTGCCATCCTGCTCGACGGGCAGCAGCCACGTGAAGCCGGCGTCGTCGCGTTCCGGATGGAACCAGAGGTGGTTGCCGCCGCTGAAGCGTTCGCCGAGGAGCTGGTCGGTGAGGTTGCCGTTGCGCACGTCCGTGATGTCAGCGCTTTCGCCCTCGATGGGGTCCTCGACGACGACGGGCTGCCAACCGACGTAGTCCAGGCCGAGGGCGTAGCCGGTGGCCGCCTCGGCCTTGCCGGTGCAGGCGAAGCGTAGGCGCGAGTAGCTGTGCTCCGCGGGAAGGACGCCAATGCAGACGCCGTCACGGACGGCCAGAGCCGCCGCATAGCCCCGGAGGGGAACCGGCTTGCCAGTGCCGAGGGTGACGGTCCAGTCCCCATAGCCAGGCCCGCGGGTCTGGCCCAGGGTCACGTTCCAGCGCCCGGCAGGGATGGCCACGGCCAGGTCGACAGACTCGCCAGCGGCGGTGGCCGGGATGCGGAGCTGGCGGCCGGCGCTCCAGTCCATGCCGGTATCGCGCACGGGATCAGGACAGGCCTTGGCAACGACGCTGAGGTACTCGGCCTCGACGACGTCCTGGAGCCTGCGGGCAGGGAGGAGTTGGAGAGCGTCGATGAGGACGCGCCCCTCGCCGGTGAAGCTCAGGACGAACTCCGAACGGCCGGTGGGCATCATGGCGAAGCCCAGGCGCGTCTCAGGGGCCTTGCCGTAGTCTGCCGGAGTGCTCCCAAGGGGGCTGCCCGCATAGCCCAGGGTGAAGGGGGCCAGCCCCTCACTGCCGGGTACCGTGTGGAGCACAACCAGGTGCGGGCCCGTGGCGACCAACTCGGGCCCGCGCAGCCGCAGCACGTCACCGGCACGCCGGGTGCCCAGATCGAGGGCCGTGCCGCGGCAGAGCTCGTAGGGACAGCCCTGGTCCGAGAGGACCTTGGCCGTGGCCACGACGTCCGCAGGCAGCGCCTCCTCTGCCTCGATCACGGGCGGCGCCAGCACCCTGCCCCATGGCCGGCGGTTGCCGGGAGGAAGGGTCTCGAAGAGGTCGCGGCCACCGGGCGCCTGGTACCAGTACGCCACCGAGACGTAGTCCTCGTCCCATTCGACGGCGCGGGTGCCGAAGAGACTCTCGGAGTAGTTCTCGATGGTGGCCTCGATGCGTTCGGCGAAGGGCACGTCGTCGGGGATCAGCCACCGGTAGCAGCACGTCCAGGAGTGGTCCGGGGTGTCCTCGTTGAGGCTGCAGGCGAAGAAGGGCTCGTGGAGGGTCCGGATGCCCCAGGCATCGCCGAAGAAGTCCTCGCTGCCCGTACCGAAGAAGCTGGGGAAGCGGTCGCCGTCGACCCAGATCTTCTCGTCGCCCTCGCCCCACCAACCGCGCCAGGCATCATCGATGCAGAGGCTGGCGCCGACGAAACGCCCGCGGCCCTGGGCCTGCAGGAAGGGGTAGTCAAAGGTCCGGCAGACCTCCTCGCGACCATACTTGCAGCGGAACAGCAGCGTCTCGGCCGGCAGGTCGGGCACAGGGGCGTGCACAATCCGCCACTCGACGGACGCCGGAAGCGTGCCCTCGTTGCGTACCGACAGCCGGGCCCGGCTGCGGAAGGGCATGGGGAAGTAGCAGTAGCCTTCGCCGTCCCGGCAGCCTAGCGGGTAGGAGAGGTAGTCGCGCAAGGCGAAGCCGGTACCGAAGAAGTTGACCAGGGGCGTGTGGATGCATGGATGCGGCTCGCCGTCAAAGGCGCCGATGACCTGTACGAGGCTGCCGCCGTAGCGCTCGTCGGAGCGGAGACGCGCGTGCACAGCCTGGATCACGCGCGGGCCAGGCAGGTCCGCCACGACCACCTCCTGGCCAGGGGCCAGTTCCGTGGTGAGGCTCAGGGTCTCGGCGCCCGGCCGCGCCGGCTTGGGGTCGGTGCCCCGGGCCAGGAGCTTGGCCCGGGCCTCGTCGTAGGCCGCGACCTGGGCCGGCCTCAGCGGCAGGGCGAAGGTCTCGACCACGGTGGCCGCTGGAAAGGTCTTGTACCCGACGTGGTAGAAGGATGGCTCTGTCAACGCCACCAGGCAGCTCCGGGCAAAGGGGATGGGCAGGTAGCAGTCGGAGGCCAGGTTGAGACCTTCCCCCTCGCGACGGAAGCTGAAAGGCCTCAGGAAGGGCCACTGGGCGCGCTGCTCCAGGGCCTGGGGCCCAGGGTCGCTCGCCCCCCCCGTGAACAGGCCCTTGAAATCGAACTCGACAGGCGTCGTGGCCCCATCGAAGTAGAAACGGATCCTGCCCGCTGGATTGGCCGACCAGAGGCGGACGATGCACCCCGGCCCGGCAATAGCCGCTACCAGGTTCCCTGGCGGGACCGCCCTCGGCGCGGCCGTCCCCGCGGCCGGCAGGAAGAAGACGTGGTTGCGTTCCACCGGGTCCAGGACCCACTCCAGGTCGCCGAAGGGGACCCGTTGCACCTCGGGGCCTAGGCCAAAGGCCGCCATCTCGGCCGCCGCCTGGGGACCGGCATGGACCGTCAGAGTGAAGCCGGCATCACCATTGACGTCCATGCCGGCGCACTCGCCCTTGTCGCGGTCGAAGCGCGAAGCGCGACTGTAGCTGGAGAACTGCCGGGAGACGACCCCCTCCTCAAAGAACGGCAGGCGGTCCAGGTCGGTCACGTAGTGGAGGAACCAGGCCAAGTCGCGGGTCTCGGCGGCAACACCGGCCGCGGCCGCTGCCACGAACCAGGCCAGAAGTGACCTCAGCACAGGTGCGCTCATCGCCCTGCCCTCCGCACGACACCGCCGGGCATACCGGTCCGCTAGCGACAGACGACGCCTCGGGTCGTACACTTACCGTGGGCGCTGCGCGGCAACAGTCAAGGCCGGAACCTGACGGCTCTGGTCACCAGAACGGTCCTCGCCATGCCGCAGTGACGGCTTCTGGTCACCAGAACGGTCCTCGCCATTCCGCAGCGACTTACGGAAGTGCAGACGCCACTTCACGTCCTTGGATGCTCTTTGCGCTGGCGGCCCTGCCACGGAAGCGCACGGGGCACCGCTTGACGCATTGATTTGCGTCATATATGCTGGGGCCATGAAGGCGCTGAAACAGGTACGGCACCGCCACGGTCTGTCACAGCGGCGGTTGGCTGGACAAGCGGGAGTGAGCTTCCGCGCCCTGCAGATGATCGAGGCCGGCCAGACCGATGCGCGTCTGTCGAGTCTGATCAAGATTGCGGCCGCGTTGGGGACACCGGGGTCGGTAGTGCAGGCCGAGCTGGACCGTCTGCTTACCGAGGATCCGGATTCCATCGTCGCCATCTCCCGGAAGATCATTGCTGAAGGCGAGGCCAGTTGGAAACTCTGGCTGTTCGAGTTCGTGGACGCGTTCCGGCGCTGTCCGCGGGAAGATCTCGTGGCGGCCCCGCCTGACCGGGATACCCGTGACCGCATCCGTTCCCTGCTGGCCTCGACGGTCGAGGCGCTGGGCGCAGAGCGTGGCGTGCCGCCCCCGTGGTGGTGTCGTGGAGTCGGCGTCCTGGCCATGCCTTGGTTCGTGGCCGGTGTCGAGAATCTGAAGGCTCTGGCCTTGCTGGAGTCTCCGACGCATTTCCGCAAGCGCAACATCTTTGTGCTCGCCAACTTCCTCTCGAGGGCTTGACGATGCTGACCATCGACCGGATCAGGCACCTCTTCCAGGCACTGGACGAGGAGTTGCGCAAAATGGGCGTGGTGGGCGAGGTCGGTATCTGCGGCGGTGCCGTCATGTGCCTGGTGTTCCAGGCACGCCGTGCCACCAAGGACGTGGACGCCATCTTCGAGCCCACGCAGGAGATCCGGACCGCCGCAAGAGCCGTTGCCATACGCCTGGGCGTGCCCGAGGACTGGCTGAACGACGCGGCAAAGACCTTCTTCCATGCCGACCCGCCGCGAGAAGACGTACTTGCCCTTCCGAACCTGCGGGTCTGGGCGCCAACAGCCAAGTACATGCTCGCCATGAAGTGCCTCTCGGCACGCTTCGACAGCCACGATCTGGAGGACACCAAGTTCCTGATCGGCTATCTGCAACTGCGGACGCCGAACGATGTGTTCGACATCATCCAGGCCTACTACCCGCAACGCCTTGTTCCCCCCAAGACCCAGTTCCTCATCGAGGAACTCCTCCCCCGGCATACGGCCGCGCCCAAGGGGTAGCCGAGGGACCTGCGCTGATGCCTGGCTTGTCGTCTACTCCTCGCCCAGCGGTCCCCCGTCCTCGTTGCCAGCGGGCCTGGCGCGCGTCTTCTCCGCCGCTCCGTTGCTCGGGGCCAGGAGGTAACCCAGCTCGCGCAGAGCGCGCCGGAACGACGCCTCGGACGCGGCCGGCACCACGAGGTGTCGGTCGCCGGCCTGCAGGCAGAGCTTGCGCGTCCGCGCATCGTTGGCGATGAGCGCGGCCAGGGCCGGGTCGGCGCACTCGATGAGCCGGGCCAGGCCGCGGTCCTGCAGGCGCTCGCCGCGGTTCGCGATGTCCTCGAGCAAGCGGGGCACCGTGTCGGGAAGCGGATCGACGCTGCGCGCCGTGAGGAACTCGCGAACTTCAGCCGCCGAGCGCCCCTCCTCGCTGGCCGCAAGCTGCTTGCCGGCCCGAAGCTGCCATACCCTTGGGGACATCCGAACCGCATAGGCATCCAGCGCCAGGACATCGGCGGGATCGAGCGCAGCGCCGACCGCGGCGACCTCCAGGGTGGGCAGGACACGGAGCACAGGGCTCCTCTCGACGGGTACCGCTTCGTAGGCGTCGGAAGAGCCCAGGCAGTAGGCACCCAAGGCATTGATGCGGAAATACATCAGCCCGTCATAGCGGCTGAAGTAGGGCAGCTCGTCGGTGGCGATCCAGCGGCCGGTCGGGCACTCCGCGAGGGCGATTCCGAGCGCCTCCCGGCGCGCCGCGACCGCGGTGAGCCCGTGCTTACCCTTGCCGGTCTGGCCCTTGACGAAATCGATGCGTGAGAACTCATCGATGAGGGGGGTGTTGGCCCACTTCTGCCACAGTACGCGGAGGGTCGACGCCGCCGGCTCCGCGAGCGCCTTGCGGCCGGCCTTGGTGAGCTGCAGTCGCGACCCGGCGAGCTGGGCGAGGCCGCCGGCCTGGATCAGCAACGGCCAGGCAAAGGCACGGATCGGGCCGGCGTTCTCGTCGGACCACTCGTCCTTCGGAGGCACGTAGGGGTAGTAGTCGCCCCCATCCAGGACCGCTGCGACCGCCTCGAGCGTCGCCGCTGAGGCGCGGCGAGTCTTGTCGCTCACGGCGATCTTCACTCCTCGGCCGTCAGCCCGGCCCAGCGCAGGATCTTGCGCAGTTCGGGCAGCCCGGTGGAGTTCACCAGCACCGCCGTCGGCCCCAGGCGGGCCTGGATGAGGGCCTTGACCTCCGGATCCTGGACGATGGCGTCGAGCACCTCGCGCGGCGCACAGCGCAGCACCACCGGGCGTGGCTGCATCGGCGAGGGTTCTGACACCCCTCCAGGGTGCCATCGGCTCATTCCTGGGGACCGGGGGTGTCGGCGCTCGCGCGCCTCAGCCCCCGGCTACAGGCTGGCATCCCTCCGGGATGACGGCATTCACCCCACAGGGGTGGCAGACCGTAGCCGGGGGTCGAGCGCGGCGACACCCCCGGATTCCCGACGACAACCACCCATCTCACCCCGCAGGGGTGGCAGACAGGGGCCTTGGGAACGCCAGGAGCCGTTCAGCGCGGCGCGGTGCCAGGGCCCTGGGGGCACGGCCCCGGCTCTCGGCGGACCGGCGGGTAGTAGATGAAGAGGTGCGAGAGGCGGTCCGTCTCGCCGAGGAAGACCTCCCCGAACGGGCCCGTGCTCAGGCAGCCGACCGAATGGGCATACCAGTTCTCGGGAAAGGCGCTGCCGACCAGGCCAAGGTCGCTGAACCCCCGCTGGGCTGGGTCAAAGGCGAACAGGTGCGCCAGGCCGCCGGGCTCCTCGGCGATCCCGTAGACCACCCCATCGTGGCCCTCGGCCAAGGCCCGCAGGTTCGACTGGCGCACGGGCTTGCCCAGGTTGACCAGGTTGCCGGACTGCGGGTCCCACGCGAACAGGTACCCGTCCGTCGAGGTGCCGCCGTAGACCAGTCCCGAGCGGCTGAGGAGAAGGCTCTGGACCCCGGCGACGTACCGTTTGCCCACCTGGCAGGGAGCCTGGGCCGGAAGCGCGGTCAGGCGGCCCGATTGGGCCTCGAAACGCCAAAGCTGGCCCTCCGCAGACGCACCCAGCAGGGACCCGTCCGGCAGGCGGACCAGGACCGGGGCCGCGCCATCGACGCGCGCCAGGGGAGTGACGTCCTGGGGCTCGAGGCCCACGCGCAGGAGCACGCCCCCGGGAAGCGTCAGGCCGTAGGCCCGGCGTTGGCCGCCGTCCCGCACCAGGACGGCGATGCCCTCACCGGCAAGCGGCAGAGGCATGGGCGTCAGGGGTGTCGCCGCGCCGCGGAACTGCTCGAGGCCCTGGCCGGCCTCGACCGCACAGGCGTGGCGGCAGAGCCCGCCACCCCCAGGCCCATGCCAGCCGATCAGGACCTCCTCGGTTCCCACCTCGGCCACCGCGCCGCCGGCGACGGGGGCCTCCCCCAGCAGACCCAGGTGCGTGACGCCAAAGGCAGGATGGAAGTAGAAGGCGTGCCCCCGCTCGCCAGCGGTCAGGCCATAGGCCAGCCCCGACTCGAGCGCGGCAAGCGCCACGATGGCCGACTCGCCTGGCGGAATGGCGGGCTTCACCAGCGCTTCCGCCAACGCGAAACCGTAGAGCGTGCCGCGCCGCACGAAAGGGAACGCCTTGTGACGGTACAGCAGTGCCGGGTTGTCCACCGTGGCCGACGTCAGCCGCGGCAGTGCCGGCGCTGCCACAGGAGCCTTGCCCTTCGTCCTGGCCATGGCCTATCTCCCCTGCGGCGGACGGTATACGAGGATGTTGACAGGAACGCGGTGGATGCAGGCGAAGTAGAGCTGACCCGCGGCGTCGCAGACCGCCCGCCAGGGGAAGTGACGCTCCCCGTTCAGCACAAACGGCCCCACGGGCTCCTTGCAGCCGTCGGCCACGCGGTACCGCACCAGCACGTTGCCGTCGGGGCTGTTCTGCCGCGCCTGGAAGGTGTAGTAGAGGTGCCCGCTGAGGTCCGCCACCAGGCAGCGCAGGCTGGCTCCAGGCACCCCCTCGAGGCCCGGGCCCAGGTCCTCCACCTCCGGCGCCTCCTGCCGCGGATCGAAACGGAAGAGATGATCGTTGGAATAGGTTACGCCATAGACATTCCCGTCCGGCCCCAGGCACATGTCCGTCACCCAGGAGCAGCGCCGCTGCGGGTTCCAGGGCTCGGCGTAGGGCCAGCAGCCCAGGGGCACCACCCGCTCGCGGCGCACGTCAAAGCGGATCAGGCCCGACGAGGTATCGGAGGTGTACAGGTTGCCAGCCCCATCAAAGACCATCGAAATGGGGTACATGAAGGAAATGCGGCCGTAGTCCCGGAAGTCCCGCCCGGCCAGGTCGGTGCTGAACAGGTGCGCTTTCGGGTAGGTGGCGCCATAGAGCCGCCCGCGGGCCTCGTCCAGCATCAGGTACGGAATGCCGTCATGGGGCGTGATCACCCCGAAGTCTACCGCCTCGCCCGTGCGTGTGTCGTAGCGGAAGATGTGCCCGCCGGGGAAGCCGTGGACCGGGTCATCCCACATGCTCAGGGGACTCCATACCCGGTGCCCGGCCGGAGGCGTCGTGCAGTGGGTGGCGCCGTAGAGCTTGCCATCCCGGGCGTGGCAGAGCGAGAAGTGGATCTTGCCCTGGGTCGCATGGCCACTGTCCGGGGGCTCGCCCGTGACCGCGCCCAGATCCGCCAGGTGCCGCAGGCAGGACGCGCGCGTGTCATACTGGTATAACTGGGCCACGCCGCCCCCGGTCCCCTCCAGGCAGAGCCCGATGTAGACCTGGTCGTCATGCCCATGGGTGATCGCCCAGATGGTGTCGTGCCGGGGATGCCCCGTGAACACCACGGACTCCCATTGGGCGGGATCGAGCGCCGGCAGCTTCATCGTCGCCTCCGCAGAGTCCGGACCGCGACCGGACCGCAGCCCACCGCAAACGTAGCGCCGGGGATCGCCGCCGGCCAGGCCTGGTCTGCTGCCATCGACGGGGCCCGACCCGCCGGAGGCCTCCGGCGGCCGACCCCGCGGCCGCGGGGCTCGGACTCCCCGGGTAGGCGGACAACGGCAGGCACTCGCGCCGATCGCGGCGGCGCTCGCACCGCCGTTGTCCGCCTGGGGGGGGGGCAAGCGCAACGCGCGGCCTGTGGCTGGCGCCCGCGGGACACCGGCCAGACAGAAGGCCTCGGTCCGTCTGGCCGCTCCGCCTGCCGCGCCAGCACGGCCAACGCAGGCGGCGCCGGTGTGCCGGCCGCGTCCCGCCGTCGCGGGACCGGTCC
>Ga0172371_10007707_pt1 | contig 15241 bp, 9 predicted proteins | sample Lak12m_FD_114543 | JGI IMG/M metagenome (GOLD analysis project Ga0172371, IMG submission 114543) | Freshwater microbial communities from Kabuno Bay, South-Kivu, Congo - kab_022012_12m | ecosystem: Environmental > Aquatic > Freshwater > Lake | place: Democratic Republic of the Congo: South-Kivu... | reverse complement strand
GCCGCCGCCCCCGCCGCCGAAGCTCGAGCCGGTCGAATAGGCCAGGCCGTTGTCCGTCCGGACGACCTTGGTGATGCGCGAGGAGAAGGAGCCGCCGCCGAGGATATAGTTCATCAGGTCGACGGCGGGATAATCGGGATTGTCGATGGTCAGGCCCAGGTGCCCGATCCGGATGACCCCTTGGTTCGGGATGACCTCGGGCTGGACCATATAGACGCCCGCCTTGGCCGCCTGCTGGACTTTGGGAATGGCCGGCACGGCCTTGTCGGCCTTGCGCCATTTCCCGAAGACGGCCTCCAGCTTCTTCAGCATGTCCGCCTTCTTGAAATCGCCGGAGACGACGAGGATGGCATTGTTCGCGCCGTAATATTTCTTGTGCCAGGCCTGGAGATCCGCCCGGGTGATGGCGTTGATCGTCTCTTCGTTCGTCTCCTGGGCGATCGGCGAGTCTTCGCCGTAGATCAGGTCGTTGTAGACGCGGCCGGCGACCTGGGTGACGTTCTTGTTGCGGTTGCGGATCTCGGGCAGGGACCGGTCCTTGTCCCGGCGGAGCTTGTCTTCGGGGAAGGCCGGGTTCGTCAGGATGTCCATCCAGATCTTGAGGCCCTCGTCGAGGTGCTTCATGTGGATGGACAGGCTCCGGGCGGTCACCGTTCCGGCCAGGAAGTCCATCCGCTCGTTGATCTGCTCGCCGGTCATCGTCGCGCTGCCGCCCGAACGGATGATGGAGCTGACGAAGCCGTCGACTCCCAGCTTATCCTTGGGCTCGAGGAAGGGGCCGGTCCGCAGGAGCAGGCTGGCCGTGAACCAGGGAATCTCGTGGTCCTCGGCGACGTAAACCGCCAGGCCGTTCGAGAGCTTGGTCCGGAAATCGGCGGCCTTGGGAACCTTGAAATTGAGCGGAGGATATGTGAATTGCTCCGGACGGGGTCCTTTGGGCGCCTGGGCGAAGGCCTGAACGCCGAGCGCCGCGACGAACGCAAGGGCGATCAGGGCCGGGATGATCCTGGAAATACGATGACGCTTGTTCATGATCTTATCCTTTGATCTCATGGCGGGATCCATTACCGTTCCCGCTCCAGGACGCCGGTGACGCAGTTGTCTTTATTCAGGTATTTCTTGGCCACCCGGATCAGGCCGGCCGGCGTCACCGCCATCCGCTGCTTGTACTGATCGTCGAGGAATTGCCAGCGGTAGGCCACTTCCATCGAGGCCAGCTGGCCGGCGATTCCGGTCCCGGCCAGGCCTTGAAGGTAGCGGGCCTCGACCGAATTCTTGACCCGCTGGAGGAGGATCTCGTCGCAGGGATTGGCCTTGGCGTCCTCGATGTACGTCCACAGCTCTTTCTCGAGCTGGTCGAGCGGCACGGCCGGGGCGTTCTTGACCTCCTTGGCGGTGGCGCTCACCCGGAACTCGCCGTCGTATTCGGAATTGGAGGCCCGGGCCATGATGTTGGTCGCATGCTCGTTCTTGAGGACCAGGTCGAGATACATCTTGCCGGTCCGGGCGCTCATGACCTGGCCGAGGATGAAGAGCGGGGCCAGGTCGTCGTGCCACAGGGGCGGGATGTGAAAGAGGATCTGGACGCTGGGATTCGTGGCCGCCCGGCCGATGACGCGCTTCTCGATATAAGGGGCCTTGAAGTCGGCCCCGTTGACCTTGCGGTAATATTCGGGCGAAGGCTCCTCGGTCCGGACGCGGGGCGACGGGCCCTTGGACGGAATCGGTCCGAAATATTTTTGGATCAAGGCCATGGTCGGCTCGATGTCGATATCGCCGGCAAGGACGAGGACCGCGTTGTCGGGCCGGTAGTACAGGCTGCGGTAGTCCGTCATCTCCTGCTTGGTGACGCGGCCGACGTCGGACATCCAGCCGAGGACCTCCCAGTGATAGGGGCTGGCGGCGTAGAACGCGGCGTCGAGTTGTTCGTTGAAGAAGAAACCGGGTCTGTTCTCGCTCATCCGGCGCTCCTCGACGATGACGTCGCGCTCGGAATAGAACTCGCGGAAGACGGGATTGACCATCCGGTCGGCCTCGAGGGCGAAATAGAGCTCGAGCTTGTTCTTGGGGAGGGTGACGTAGTACTGGGTCATCTCCTTCCCCGTCGAGGCGTTCAGGCCGGTGCCGCCGGCCTGCTGATAGGCGCCCCAGATCTCCTCGCTGACGATCGTCTCGGCCTTCTCCTTGGTCAGCAGGTCGGAGGCCTGCTTCTTGAGGGCCATGAGCTTCGTCTCGTCGCGGCCCTTGATCTTGGCCTCTTCGGCCACGATCTGCTCCTCGAGGGCGTCGATCTGATGGTTGTACTCGTTGTCCTTCTCGAGGGTTCCCGGCTTGATGCCCATCGTGTAGGTGCCCTTGAACATCATGTGCTCGTGGAAATGGGAGATGCCGGTGATGCCCGGTCGTTCGTTCACGGAACCCACCCTATAGGCCAGGATACAGCGGACCGTGGGCATGTCCGCCCGCTGGACCATCAGGACCTTGAGCCCGTTCGGAAGGACGCGCTCGACGACCTGCTTGGCCAAGCTGAGCTCCTGGGCCGCGAGCGGCGCCAAACCGAGGGCCAGAATGACGGATACGGAAAGAATGAATCGCACGAATCGGCCTCTGGTCATAGGGTTTGCCTCCTTAAGGGGCTATCTATATATCGGCTCTCCAGGATTGTCAAGGCGATTTCCGGCGGTGTTATTTAAAGTTGAAAAGAGAACTTTTTAAAATGAAAAGTGAACACCCGAACTATAGCCCTCCGCGGCGCTGCCCCCGGCTCTATTGACGGCCGTTCTTCTCTAAGGCTATAGTTCGGATGATGGGCATCCAACATCCTGACGAACATCCAGAGCCCTCTGAGTTCAGACTTCTTAAAGCGTCGGCCGGCTCCGGGAAGACGCGGGCTCTAACCCGCCGATTCGCTCAATTTCTCCTTTCCGAAGAGATCCCCAAAAATGACCTCCGCAATATCCTGGCCATCACGTTCACCAGGAATGCGGCAAAGGAGATGAAGACGCGCATCCTCGATTTGCTGAAAGCCTGCGCGTTCGGCGATCTTGAGACGATGAACGATGTGCCAAGAGACCGTTCGATCCCTGAAGGTCTTTTGCCCCAGAAAGCCGGAGCCGTCGTCGACCGGATCCTCGATCGATACACGGATTTCGAGGTGGAGACCATCGACAGCTTCATGACGACGATTTTCCGGGCATCCGCGGTAGAGCTGGGATTTTCGCCGGAGTTTGAGATTGTTTTGGACGGCAGCGAGTATGTCCGATACGCCTTTTCCCGCCTGTTGCACCGGGTCTCCCCTGGTTCCGGGGAAAGCCGGGAATTCCTGGAAATTCTCGACCTTCTCCTTTCCAATCTTGATAAGGATTCCGCGTTCCCCTGGGATCCAGCGGCCCCGATCGCCGAGAGCCTCGTGTTGCTGTCTAAAAAACTGTCTGTTCACGCCGGAGAGCTGAAATTCGTAGACTACGGCCGTCAGAAGCTCGCGCTTCAGGACGATATCGTCCGTGCTGCGTCCGCGTTGAAAGCCTTGATCGATCGATCCGGGCTGGAAAAAACGGAGAAAGGAGACTGCCATAAGAAAATTCTTCCGTCCATCGCCGCCGGCCATTTCACGGATCTCATCGGATGCAGTTTCGCGACGCCTCCGGTCAAGAAACCTCGAACGAGGGCCGGCGAGATTCTGTACGGTCTCATTGACCAAGCTTGGACGGAATTGAAGAGATGCTCGGATCACTTCAGGTCCTTATACGCCCGCGATTACTACCGCCCCTATTTGGCCGCCTATCGGGCTATGGAGGCGACTTTGGGCCGGGTCAAGCGCGGACTCGGGATCGTGTTTCTCTCGGATATCAATAGGCAGCTCGTCCGTTATATCGAGAAGGGGATCGTTCCAGACATCTACTTTCGGCTCGGCGAGAGAGTGTTCCATTATCTGATCGATGAATTTCAAGATACGAACCGCATCCAATGGAAATCCCTGAGACCCCTGATCGAGGAGTCTTTAAGCCAAGGGGGGAGCCTTTTCGCGGTAGGAGATATGAAACAGGCAATCTTCGGTTTCCGAGACGCGGACTATCGGATCATGAAAAACCTTAATGACAAGACGGAAGGATTTGCTTCGGCAAAAACTCGGTTCGACGAGCTCCGGACGAATTTTCGGAGCGCAGGAAAAATCCAAGGCTTCGTCAAGCAGAGCTTTCTCCAACAGCTCCCTCTTCACCCGGATTACGAAGCTTTCCCGGAAGCTCAGAAGATTTACGCCTTCGACCAGGACGTCATAGAAGCGAATCGAGACAAGGGCTATGTAGAATTTCTTCTTCTTGAGCGGGATCAAGACTCGCGTCCCGAAAAGACGGAAATACAGGAACGGATTCGCGAGTTGCACCGCCGCGGATTCGCCTGGTCCGAAATGGCCGTTCTGACCTATCAGAATAAGACGGTCGTCGAGGTTTCTTCCTGGCTCAACGAAAGAGAGATTCCCTTCATCCCGTTCTCCAGCCTCGATATCCGGAGGCGAAAGATCGTCGGGGAGGTTCTGGCCTTCCTCGAGTTCCTCGACTCCCCTCCTGACGACCTATCGTTTTCCAAATTCCTGTTGGGCGGCGTTTTTCGGAAAGCGGTTAACGCGAAGATGCCTCCGGGCCCGGAAAAAGATTTTGCAGGCTTCTTGTTCGATTGCCGGGAAGCGGAACGCCGGCCGCTTTATGTCGCGTTCCGGAAGGCCTATCCGGCCTTGTGGGAACGATTTTTCGAGCCGTTCTTCAAGACGGTCGGGTTTTATCCCCTCTATGATCTCGTGACCTTGGTCTATCGGATTTTCGACATGTTCGACGGCTTCGGCACTGAAGAAGCCGCACTAACGAAACTCTTGGAGGTCATCAAGAATTTCGAAAGAAAAGGCCGGAACGACCTCCAAGCCTTTCTCGAATTCTCGGAAACGGAGGAAGGCGAGGAATCGGCCTGGACGCTCGACAGACCGTCGGAAATTCCCGCCGTCCGGATCATGAGCATCCATAAAGCCAAAGGTTTGGAGTTTCCCGTCGTCGTCGGCCTTTTCTACGAGGAGAAATTTCAGGCGCCGGATTTCTATTTCAGCGAAGACGAAACGGCGATTTCGGTGCTCAAATTGAACAAGAAGCTCGCGGCTAATGACGGGGACCGCGAGTTGCACACCATTTATGAGGATGTCCGGGAACGGGATTTCGTGGAGCGGTTGAACAGGCTTTATGTCGGATTGACCAGAGCCAAGGAGGAACTCTACGTTATTGCCGTCAAGGGAAAGACCGACGCTTATCCTATCAACCTTCTCATGCCGGCAGCGAAAACGGCCGGGTATCTCGAGACCGAAACGAACCGGTGGGCTTCTTCTCCGGAGAAACCCATCAAATCCATTCCGGCTCTCGCAACGCTCCGATCGGCCTCGGAGAATGCGAAAACGCTCAGGCTGAAAGGCCCGTTCGAGCTTCCTTCGAATCTTCATGAATCCCTGAACGCCGAAAACATCCATAGGGGCGAGATCGCTCATCAGATTCTGGCCGAATTGGAATCTCTCCACCTGGGCTGGGAGGCGGATATCGATGAGGTCATCGCGAACTTGAATCCGGCCGCGAGTGACGCGGCACTTTTTAAAACGATTGGCCGATCTCTTGCCGCCTTTTTCCGGAGTTCCCCGCTCGGCGCGCTTTTTGAACGGAAGCCCGACCGCCGCATACTCAGGGAATGCTCATTCTGCGATTCTTCGGGGCGTGTCTTCCGGATGGACCGGGTCGTGGTCGATCCGGAATCCGCGATTGTCATCGATTTCAAGACGGGCGCGGCGGCGGCGCCGTCGTGGCCCGCATCGGATCAGGCCAATCGCGACCAAGTGGCGGCCTACGTTCGAATCCTGAAGGAGATTTTCACGGGAAAATCCGTCCAGGGCATCCTTGCGCACATCGACCGAAAGACGTGGGAGATCGTGGAATGAACATCACGTTGATCTCCCCCCGATCAAGCCTGATCTCGGCGGTGGCCGGCGGGCTTCGCGGTCAGGAAAAGGACTTTTCCCGCAACTGGGTCGTTTTCCCGGAAAAGAGGCCCGCCTATTATCTGCGAAAGACACTCGCTTTATCGGTCGGCTCATCGTTCATCCCACCCAAGATCGATTCCCTCGATACGTTCGTCGAAGACGTCTATTCCAGGCGTCTGGGCAGCCGAAACCGTGCGATCGATGTTATCGACGCCGTAGCTCTCCTGTTCGAAATCCATCGGGGTGCCGCCCATCCCCTGGGTTCAGGCCAATTTTTGAGCGCGGACCAATTCTTTTCTCTCGGCATCAAGCTCTATCAAGACCTCGAAGAGTTGAAGGCCGAAGGGGTCCAGGCGACAGCCCTTGCCAACGTGGATCGATGGGAAGACGAAACTCTCGGAGAAGGAACGGCTCGACGACTCCAATCGTTGTCCTATTTTTACGAGCGTTTTTACGAAATCGTCAGGGAACGCGGATATTCGACGCCGGCCTCGCGGGTCGAAGCCGTTTCGCGTGGAATCGAAGCGACGATGTTCATCGATATAGACGCTTTTGTCTTCGCCGGCTTTTTCACGTTGACAAAAACGGAACAAGCGCTCCTCGAGACCGTTCTATCCTGGGACATATCCAGGCTCATTCTCCTAAAGGGTCGGGGCGTGGATGAGCTGATCGGCCGATTGCATTTGGCAAAGGGGCGGCCGCCGAATCCGGCGGAAGAACCCGAGCCTCTTCCCGACCTAGAACTGACGAGCAGCGCCGACACCCACGGGCAGATTTACGCCCTCAACAAAGCTTTGGAGGACCGGTTGAAGGATCCGCGTCTTCTGAACGAGGAGCAGGTCGTCGTTCTGCCTTCCGCCGAAACCCTTTTTCCGCTTTTTCAACAGACGCTGTCACCGCTGTCCGAATCCGACTTCAATATTTCCCTGGGATACCCCCTCTCCCGGACTCCGATTTACAGCTTTTTTGACAAGCTTCTGGAGCTCGTCCAGACCAGGGACGAGGAGGGGCGTATTTACGTCCCCGATTACCTCCGCTTCGTACTCCATCCCTATGCCAAGAATATCTTTTTCCCCGGACCCGAAAAGCGGGCGGACCTGACCCGCATTCTTTTCCATGCCATAGAGGAGGTTCTGACCGAACGGCGGACGAAATCGTTCTGGTCGTTGAGCGAGATCGAGGACGACGCGGGGATCCGGGACCGCGTCCAGGACCTCATCCGGAACGTGGATGCCGCCCCCGTCATCGCGGCCTTCATCGACCATCTGCGCTCCATTCACGCCCGGACGTTCCGGCTTTTCGCCCGGATCGAGAATGTCGGGGACTTCGCCGAAAAGCTCATCCGCGTCCTGACCTATATTTACGAAAACAGCACCGCCAGGCTTCATTATTTTTTCCATCCGTACGCGGAGGCTTTCCTGTCGAGCCTCGAGGCGCTGTCTCGATCGCTGTTGGGGGACACTGTTTTCGACGATCCGACCAGCTATTTCAACCTCTTCCGCAAGGTGATCTCTTCGGGCACGGTCCCCTTTTTCGGAACGCCGCTCCGCGGCCTCCAGGTCCTGGGATTCTGGGAGACGCGCGGCATCCCCTTCAAGGACGTTCATATCCTGGACGTGAACGAAGGCGTCCTTCCGCCCGGCCGTACGATCGATTCGCTCATCCCCTTAGGGGCGCGCGCGGCGCTCGATCTTCCTACGTATCGCAAGGAAGAGATCGGTATGGAATATTGCTTCGATACGCTCATCCGGGGTGCCGATCGGGTCCATCTCTACTTCGTCGAGAACAGCGAAAAGGAAAAGAGCCGTTTCGCCGAGAAGCTCATCTGGGAGCTTCAGAAGCGGGACCGGAATCTGAGCACGGAGAAATACGTCGAAACCGTCCGGTACGATGTCTCTCTCCAGACAGAAAAACCTCGGTCCATCGAAAAAACGGAAACCGTCATGGATTTCCTGAAACACTTCACGTATTCTGCGACGTCCCTCGATATGTATCTCCGCTGCCCCCTCCGGTTTTATTTCACCTACGTCTTGAACTTGAAGGAACCGGACGAAATCAGCGAATCGATGGACCGCAAGGACATCGGGATTATCGTTCATGCCATCCTGGAGGATTATTTCAAGAAGTTTAAAGGCCGATCGGTCAGCGAGCAGGACTTGAGTTTCGAAGGTCTCGCCAGGACGATGGACCGGAATTTCGAGAAAACATATGGTAAGGACGCCGCCGGCGGCGCGTATTGGTTAAAGCTGCAAATTCAGCGTCATCTTGCGGATTTTCTCCGGGATTATCAGGCGCCACTGATTAAAAGGCTCAAAGAAGAAAAAAAACGCCTCCACATCCTATCCCTGGAAGACCACATTCAGGCCGAGCGAGCCGTTGCCGGGACAGCGCTCAGGCTGAAGGCGAAGGTGGACAGGATCGAAAGCCGCGGCGACGACATCTTTATCCTGGATTACAAAACGTCATCGTCCACGAAACACCTCGATATCAAATTCGGCAAGCTACACGTCGGACTCCGCGAGACCTGGGCGACGGCCGTTTCCAGTCTTCAGCTCCCCCTTTATCATTGGATTTACGCTCAAGCACGAGCCTGCCCGAGGGAACGTATCTATCCGTTGTTCCTGATGTTGGGGAAAGCCCGCCTGGGTCCGGAGATCGAGTTCTCGCCCTATGTCATGAAAAAAGGCGAGGACGCTCTCCGTGAAGAAAGGATCGACGCGATGGAGAAACTGATCGCCGCTCTCCTGGAAGAGATTATAGATCCGAAAATACCGTTCGAGCCTTGCCCGAAAACGGTAGGAATCTGCGCCCTTTGTCCTTTTTGTACCTTCTGCGACCGACGCTAATATTCTGCCGGCCGCCGTGTCTCCGGGGCCGGCGCTTCAGCCCGCCGCGGACGACGCCGAGGGATTGGACGACCCGGCAGCCGTCGATCGTGAAGGCCGTCGTGGTCATGGACTGGATCCGGGGCGGCTTGCGGGCTTCGGCCTGCTCGGCGGACGTCATCCGGTCGAAGCATTCGCGGCAGATGGTCTCGGTCTTGAAATAATATCGGGACGGAAAATCCCGGCCGCACTTCTCGCATCGCATCGGGGACCTCCTGACGAATGCATGATCTTCAAGATTATACGGAATCCGGTGCTTTTGGTTCCATTGACAATTCCCGGAGCCGGGGGCTAGACTTCCCGTCGGAGCCCGGATCATGGCTATCCTCTGCCCGGCGTGCGGCCGTCAATACGACGTGACCCTCTTTCAATTCGGCCGGGGACTGGTTTGCGACTGCGGAGCGGAGGTGAATCCCTTCGAGACGGCCGCCGCACTCACCCGCGACGTAGATGCGCGGCTGAGTACGGAGGAAGCGGATCCCCAGGCAAAGCCCGGGGCCCCTGCCGCCGTGGAGATGCCCATCGACGGCGTCCTGGACCTGCATACGTTCCAGCCGGCCGAAGTCAAGGACCTCGTCCCGGACTATCTCGAAGCCTGCCGGCACAAGGAGATCTATCGCGTCCGGATCATCCACGGCCGGGGAAGCGGCGTCCTGCTGAGGACGGTCCATGCGATTCTGAAGAGGCTGCCTGAGGTCGAATCCTTCGAGCTCGCCGGAGAGGACGAAGGCGGCTGGGGTGCGACGATCGTCTGCCTCAGGCGCCGGCCGGATTAATCGTCGTCTCCGGTGCCCCTCGCAACCGCCCACTCCGGATAGGGGGCGGCGCTTCCTTTCATCGCGTGCCAGAGAATCCGGTTGAGCACGTCCTCTGGGCAGGCGTCCACGCGCTTGAAGTCGAGCCGGGCCGAAAGAACGGCCTGCCGGCGGAGGCGGGCGTCGGTGATCTTTTTCTTCGGCGGATTCATCCGGTCGATGGGGACCCGGTTGGGGACCGCTTTGAACGGCGTGAAATCCGGCGTCTCCGTGAAACAATCGGTCATCGGATCGGCCGCCGCGTCGAACTGGTTCATCGGCGGGAGGCCGAGGATCTGTTCGATCGTCCGAAGCAGGCTGACCGTGTTGTAGCGCGTGCCGATGATCTGGCCGCGTTTGGCGTACGGGCTGACGACGTAGGCCGTCGTCCGGTAGCCGCTGACGTGGTCCCACCCGTTCTGCGGGTCGTCCTCGATGCCGAAGATCACGGTGTCTTTCCAGAACGGACTCCGCCCGATCGCCTCGACGATCTGGCCGAAGGCCAGGTCGTTCTGGGCCGCGTACGAGGCGGGCGTGGGGGATCCCTCGCGGGTTCCGCTCGTGTGGTCGTTCGGGAGGCAGATGAGAACCAGGTTCGGGAAGGTTCCTTTCTTTTCGTACTCCTTGAGCTCTTGGATGAAAGCTCGGGAGCGGAACAGGTCGGGCACCTCCATGTTCCAGCCGACCGTCTGGGCGGCGATGTGAGGGCGGAGCGATTCGATGGCCGGCTCGCTCCCGAAGAGAATCCGGCCCGTCGGACGGTTGTATTCCTTCCAGCACGCGGCCCAATCGGGCTCGCCCTTCTGTTTCGGATCGGCCCAGCGGACCGTATGCATCGTGAATTCGCCGTAGTCGCGCAGAGTCTTGCCGTGGCGGAGGGCGTTGTCCCAGAGGAATCCCGTCGGGGCATAGGCCAGCGCGTCGATCTCGTTTTCGCCCATGCCGTCCGGGTAGCTGCGCGGCCAGCCCGCGAACGACTTTTCGACGTAATCTGTGGCGAAGGCGGTCGTGGACCACTGGTGCCCGTCCGCGCTCAGGATGCTGCAGCAGGTGGTGTTGTCGAGGAGGACGAAGTCGCGGACCATCTTGTGCTGGTTGGGCGTGATTTCCTCGCCGAAGACGCAGAGCTGGGGATCGCCGTTCCCCTCCTTGACGTCGCCCAGCACCTGGTCGTAAGTCCGGTTCTCCTTGATGACATAGACGACGTGGTTGAAGACGCTCGGCTCGCCAATCCGTTCGGGGATGGGCTTGGCCGGCCGGCCGGGCCGCGGGGGCAGGAAGGCGGAAGCGATACGCTCCCGGTGGTAATTTTCCCAGACGGCCGCCGAGAGCCGGGGCAGGGCGGACGCCTTGGGGACCGGGATGAGGGACAAGGAGCCGTGATAGAGGTGGGTGTTGAAGCCCAGACCGCCCGTGGCCCTGTCCTTTTCCTTGACCGTTTCGACGCCCTTGGTATTGGCGACGCAGAGGAGGTCGAGGCCTTCGTGGTAGAGGATCGCGCCGGGAAACCAACCGGCGGGGATGAGGCCGAGAAAGGCCGAGGCGCGGTCGGCCGGCTTGAAGCGGATGACGGCGACCGCGTTCTGCGTGCCGTTTGCGACATAAAGGTAGCGGCCTTTCGGGTCGAAGGCCAGGGCGTTCGGCGAAGCGCCGAACAGGTCCGAGGGGTCGGGCTTGACCCAGATGGTCTCGACGACCGCATCAGTCCGCGTATCGATGACGCTCAGGGTGTCGCTGGCGGCGTTGGCGCAGACGACATGGCGGCCGTTCGGAGAAACGGCGAGGGCGGATGCGTGGAGCTGGACGAGGATCTCCGCGGAGACGCGCCCCGCTTCGAGGTCGACGACGCTGACCGACCCTTCGTTGGCGATATAGGTCGCCGGGTCCACCTTGACCTGCGTCCCCCGGCCGGCCGGGCCGGTCACGTCTCCCGGCTTGGGCCTCCGGCCCCCCCAGTTGCTCACGTAAGCTTTCGTCCCGACGAGGACGACGTCGTAGGGGGCCACGCCGACGTCGAACATCCGCAGCACTTTTCCGCTCGCGGCGTCGAGTTCCCCGAGCCGGTTGGAGAGGTTCAGAGCGACGAGAAGCCGGGCGCCGTCGGGCGTCACGGCGATCCCGGCCGGGATCTCTTCCTTGCGCCGCGGTGCGCTCGCCGGGGGAAGAGGGAGCGAGACGAGTCCCGCGATCGTTCCGTCGGGGCCGACGTCGAAGACCTTGATCGTTCCGTTGACGTTGCTCATGTAGAGGCGCCGTCCGTTCGGCGAGAACGTCAAGCCGGTGTAGCTTAACTGGCCTTTCTCGTCGGGTTTGAGAATGTTTTCCGAAGCCGCCGCGGGTTTGGTCCCGTCCGGAGGATCGGGGGGGAGGAGGACGCGCTGCCGGATGCCGCCCGTCGCCGGGTCGACCACCACGAGCTCGGCCGTCTTTCCGGAGACGACGAGAAGCCGGCCGTCGGGGCTGAGGGCTAAGGCTTGCGGCCGCAATTTGGGCAGCTCCAGCTGGCGCCCCAGGGGCGTAACGACCTGGTTGACGGGGAGGACCATCCCGGGGACGGAGGCGGAGGGGCCTGGCTCATCCTTGCCCTTCGAGCAGGATGCGAAGAAGAAAGCGCCCAGGACGAAGAGGACGGCAGCGCTTCGCCAGCGGCGGCCGAAACGGTCCAGGCCGGAGCTCCAGCCGCGGTGAACGGAATATGAAAGGAGTCTGTTGTTTTGATTCATGGGAGGATGATTGTATGCGAATCGGACGGACGGCACAAGCCCGTTTCAGGATCGTTTCAGAATCGTTTCAGGATCCGGTTCCAGCGCGTCCGGGTGAAGATCCCGAGAAAGAAATCCTTGAGCCGGGCGGGCGCGCTTTTATCGAGCATGTCCGCCGTCGTCGTCTTCGTCGACCAGTAATTCCGCCAGGGCCGGCCGGCGATGTCGTCCCCGGGAAGAGGCCCCCAGATCCGCGAATCGGCGCTGAGGTTGCGGTTGTCGCCCAGGCAGAAGTAGTGCCCTTCGGGGATCTTGAACGCCGGGCCCTGGGGGGTCTCGACGAGGGAGGTCCGGTAAGCGGCGGGGAATTCCGCCGGCCAGGCGTCCGGGCTTGCCGGCGGAAAATCGGGAGAGACCGAGACGGGGGCCGAAAGATTCTTGTAGGGTTCGTCGATCGGCCGGCCGTCGATATAGACCGTGTTGGCGCTCATCCGGATCGTCTCGCCGGGAAGGCCGATGATCCGCTTGACGTAGAACAGGCGGCTGACGTTGCCCGCCGCGATCTCCGGAGGCGATTTGAAGGCAACCTTCATCCCTCGTTCGATCCGGACCTGAGGCAGGACGAGCTTGTCGAGGACGCCCAGGGACCGCGAATAGGCGACGCGGTCGACGAGGATATGGTCGCCGATGAGCATTTCGGGCTCCATCGACGGCGTGGGAATGGCGAACGCCTGGAGGAGGAATCCGTTGACGAAGAAGACCAGGATGAGGACCTCCAGGATCATCTCCACGTTGTCGACCACGGCCCCGTGGCGGGAGGATCCGGCTTTCCGCGCTTTCGGCTCTGTCATGGCCTCATTCCTGGTCATAAGAAATGGATGAACCAGCCGGCGAGGATGACCCCGCCCGTCATATAGAGAAAGTTTTTGACCGCATACCGGACGATATCCGGTTTGGTCTCCTCCTTGAGGCAGGCGAAAAGGACGGAGACGATGCCGGCGAAGATGACCATGGACAGGAAATGGCTCTTAAACACGGCCGGCCTCCTCCCTGGCGGTTTTCCAAGCGTTGAGCGCGATCAACCCGTTCATGAATCCCCCGCTGGCGATATACATGGTGCCGTATTGATACGTGAACGCGGCGAGGTCGCCGCTTCCGAGGCCGGCCAGCTTGGCCGCTGCGTAGAAGACTCCGTTGCCGATGCCGCCGAGAAAGGTGAGGACGGTCAGCGGTTCGAACGCGGTCAGGGCCCCGAATCCTCCTTTCATGATCAGGCCGAGCCCGACCAGGGCGAAGACGCCCGAGACGAAGATGGTCCCTTTCCAGGGCTTTTTGAGGATGAAGTGGCCGAGCCCGGGGACGAGCAGTCCGGCGGCCAGGCACAGAATCGGTTTCGCATGGGTCGGGGTGGACATCATCGCTCCTCCTCGCTCCTATTATACGGAAGACGGCCCCGCCGGGTTATGATTTCCTGCGGCCGCGCCGCCGGCCGCGCCGCGCTTGACCTGGAGGGGGAAAAAAGATATCTATTCAAGCATCGACTTTTCTTTCGTTGAAGGAGGAGGCTCATGACATCTTTCCCTCGGAACGTGATTCTGATGATCCGGCGGCGCATGGCCGCCCAAATGCCTTTGGCCCTCGGACTGGCTCTGCTCCTCGTCTGCGGCGCCGCGTTTCCCCAGACGATCCACGAAGAATACACGAAGAAGATCCGCGAGTTCACGACGGACCCGCATTTCTCGACGAAATACGTGAATTACCTTCCGTATAAAGCTGGCGTCCCCTCGCCGCTCGAGGTCCTCGGCCACATCGTCGGCGCGCCGAATATCCTGAGCTATTCGAGCGACGTCTACAAATATTTCCGGGCTCTGGAGAAGGCCACGCCGCGGGTCAAAGTCTTCACCATCGGCAAGACCGAGGAGGGCAGGGATTGGATCGTGGCCGTCGTTGCGGACGAAGCGACGGTCCGGAATCTCGCCCGCTACAAAGAGATCACGGCCAAGCTGGCCGACCCGCGGAAAACGACCGACGCCGAAGCCCAGACCCTGATCAAGCAGGGTAAGCCGATCTATTGGGCCACGGGCGGGATGCATTCGGGGGAGACGGGATCGGTCGAGATGCTGATGGAGCTCGCCTACCGCCTGGCCGTCGACGACGCGCCCTTCGTCAAGGCCATCCGCGACAACGCCATCGTCATGATCACCCCGATCCTCGAAGTGGACGGCCGCGACAAGTACGTCGACGTGGCCATGGCTCCCCGCAAGAACCCGAAGGTCGTCGTCCCCCGCAGCCCGCTCTGGTGGGGCAAATATGTCGCCCATGACGACAACCGGGACAACATCGGCCTGGCCCTGGCCTTGAGCAAATACATCATGAAGGCCGCGCTCGATTTCCATCCTCAGGTCATGCATGACCTCCACGAATCCGCCTCGCACCTGTATATCTCGACGGGGTCGGGCCCGTACAACGCCTGGCTCGACCCGATCGTCGTCGACGAATGGCACCAGCTCGCGTACCACGAGGTCGACGGCATGACCCGGGAAGGCGTTCCCGGCGTCTGGACGCACGCCTTTTACGACGGCTGGGCGCCCAACTACGCGTTCTATGCGGCCAACGGGCACAACGCCATCGGCCGCTTCTACGAGACCCAGGGCGCGGGCGACGCGAGCAACCGGATCATCACCAACAGCACGGACCGGGCCTGGTACCGGCCCAACCCGCCGGTCGCCTCGACGGTCTGGTCGATCCGGAACAACGTCAACATGCAGCAGAGCGCCCTCCTCATCGGCATGAACTACATCGCCACGAACCGCGAGCGCTACCTGGAGAATTTCTATCTCAAGAGCAAGCGCT
>Ga0172371_10007704_pt1 | contig 15246 bp, 12 predicted proteins | sample Lak12m_FD_114543 | JGI IMG/M metagenome (GOLD analysis project Ga0172371, IMG submission 114543) | Freshwater microbial communities from Kabuno Bay, South-Kivu, Congo - kab_022012_12m | ecosystem: Environmental > Aquatic > Freshwater > Lake | place: Democratic Republic of the Congo: South-Kivu... | reverse complement strand
TGTGACCGTCGCCCCGTACGCCCCAGTGGCGGGTCTGGGATCCGCGGTCAGGGTGGTGCATGCCGACGGGCGCGTAGTTCACGGCCGGTTGCACGGAGCCCGCCGTGGCGAGGCCGGGGCGGAAGCCCTGCTGGCCGCCCGCTCGGAGTTGGACGGTCTTGAGTCGGAGCGTGCGGCGGCCCGATCGACAGTGGAGAGGACCCGTGCGGACGCTTCGGCAGCAGCCGCAGCCGTGGCCGCCGCGACGCAGGCCGCCGCCACGCTGGAGGCGGAGGCCCGCGCGGCCGCCCGCGCGGCCGCATCGGCCGCGGACGATCTCCTCGTGGTTCGCCGCCGACTGGAGGACGCCGAGGCCCGCCTGACCGAGATGCGGGCGCGACACGAACGCGACCGCGAACTCGTGGCGGGTCTCAGCGATGACCTTTCACGGGTACAACAGGCATTCGACGACACCGCGGCCGAACTCGAGCACGAACGGCAGGGGTTGCGCGCTGCGCGCGAGGACTTGGACGCGTTCCGACGCGACCTGTCCCGGCTCGAAGCCAAACGAGCCCAGGCCGCCCTGTTAGAAGTACGCTTGCGGGAGCGTCTTCGCGGTCAGACCGAGGAACGCGATCGGGTCGAAGCTCAGAGGGCCACGCTGATCCGGGTGGTGAAGTCCGCACGGAAGCAGGAGGAATCTCTGGCACGTCTCCTACCGATTCTACAGGAGCTTCATGACGTGACCGAGGGTCTGGCGCAGGAGATCGAGGGCGAGGCCGGCCGCCTTCAGCGGCAGGTCGACCTCTCTCGCGCAGCCGGAGACGATTTTGCCCGGGCGCTGAAGGATCATGGCCGCCGCGAAGCCGACCTTCAGAACGAGCTGAGCAACGAGGCCGAGCGGCTGGTGGAAGTCCAGGTCGCGCTCGCGCATCTGGGCGACCGCGTCGCGGAGCGCGAACGTGACCTTGCGGACCTCCGACGCCGGCACCTCGCACCCCGTCAGGTGACCGAGGCCGAGGTCGAAGGTATCGAGCAGGCCGAACTGGCCGCGGCGGAGGTGCGCCTGCAGCGCCGTCTGGAGACCATGGGCGCCGTGAACCCGTTGGCCGAGCAAGAGTACCGCGAGACCGAGGAACGGGCCGCTTTCTTGGCGGAGCAGCGGAGAGATCTGGAAGCCGGTCTCGAGGAACTCGCCCAGGTGATCGATGATCTCGAAGACCACATCGAATCCACCTTCGCCGAGATGTTCGAATCCACGCAACGTCACTTCACCGATATGATCCAACTGCTGTTCCCCGGGGGCCGGGGGGTGCTGCGTCTGGAGGAGCAATCGGCCGGGACCCCACGTGAAGACGATGAAGAGGAAGCGGTCCCGCGGGAAGGGCCCGGTATCGTGTTGGAGATCAAGCCGCCGCGCAAGGCGCCTCGCAGTATGAGCCTGCTCTCGGGCGGAGAGAAAGCTTTGGCGGCCCTCTCGTTCCTGTTCGCTCTCTTTCTGGCTCGGCCCTGCCCGTTCTACGTGCTCGACGAGGTCGAGGCGGCTCTGGATGATGTTAACCTGGGCCGGTTCCTGTCTCTGGTCAAGCGGTATCAGGACCAGACCCAGTTCATCATCATCACCCACCAGCGGCGTACCATGGAGATCGCAGACACCCTCTACGGGGTGGCCATGGATGCCGACGGCACCTCGCGGGTGCTGTCGCGTCGGCTGAGTGCGACCGGCGCCCGGCAGGGCTGAGGAGGTTCTCGTGTCGTACAACTGGTCCGAAGTGTTCATCGGCGTCGATGCGGCCCGGACGGTCCCTACTCCCGAAGTGGCCACTGAAGGTCGCCGGGGGTGGTTCCGCCAGCTGCGCGAGGGACTTTCGAAGAGCACCAAAGCGCTGCAACAGCAGTTCTCGGCCATCCTTTTTGATCGGTTCGACGACAAACTGTGGGAGCGGATCGAGGAAGCGCTGATCTATGCGGACGTGGGGGTGGACACTACTGTCTCCATCGTAGAACAGCTTGAACGGGCGGCAGAAGAAGGAAGTATCCACGACAGCCGCGAGCTGCTCTCCAAGCTCCGGGAGATCGCTGCGGCCCACTTCTGCGACAAGGACACCCGCATCGATGTGGCGCATTCCCCCGCGGTGATCCTGATGGCCGGGGTCAACGGGACGGGGAAGACCACCACGATCGGCAAGATAGCCTGGCACCTGCGCGAGTTGGGCCAGACCCCTTTGTTGGTCGCGGGTGATACCTTCCGGGCCGCCGCCGTGGAGCAACTGGTGGAGTGGGGGAGCCGAGTCGGCTGCGAAGTGGTGCGGCACGAACGAGGCGGAGATCCGGGAGCCGTGGTCTATGACGGTATCGCGGCGGCGCAGGCGCGGGGGGCAGATGTAGTCATCATCGATACCGCCGGCCGACTGCACACCCAGGTCAACCTCATGCGGGAGTTGGAGAAGGTGGTGCGGGTAGTCAAGAAGTTGGTCCCTGACGCCCCCCACGAGACCCTGCTCACCATCGACGCGACGACGGGACAGAACGGTCTCATCCAAGCGCGACTGTTCAAGGACTCGGTCGACGTCTCCGGCGTGGTGCTCACCAAGATGGACGGTACCGCCAAGGGAGGTATCGCGCTGGCCATCTCCCACGAACTCGATCTGCCCATCAAGCTCATCGGCACCGGTGAGAAGATGGATGCGCTGCAACCGTTCGATCCCGCCGGGTTCGCCGGCCTGCTGTTCGACGACAGCCTTCTGCGGGGATAGCGGCCTGGGCGCGGCCGACCGGGCCGGATCGAGCCGTCCTGTGGTAGTCTGTTCCCCATTCCAAGGGGGGGCCTGCCGGTGCGCAGGGTCGCGACGTGCGGAGGAAATCCATGAATGTTCTGGTCGTTGGAGGCTGTGGGCAGTTCGGACGCAAGACCGTCGCCCGCCTGTTGAAGGATCCCGACGTGGCATCGGTGGTATCGATGGACGTGGCTCCTCCGGCTGCGTGGTTCCTCAAGCTGATCGAGGAGAACGCGGACAAGTTCCGGTTCGTCCGGGGGGACATCTCGCAGCTGGAAGACCTGCTGGACATCATCAGCCGGTACTCCATCGACCGTCTGGTCAATTGGGCCATGGTGATGACCCAAGAGCCGATGCCGCGGCTGAACATGAAGGTCGGCGTACTGGGTATGTGCAACGTCTTCGAGGCGGCTCGGTTGTCGGGAATCAAGCGGGTCGTGTATGCGAGTTCCGAGACGGTGTACGGAAGCCAGGAGGACTACGGCGATAGGGAGGTGACCGAGGACGACCGCCTCTACATGGGACCCGGTCACTTCTATGCACTGGCAAAGCGTCTGGCGGAGATCATGGCGGGCGAGTACTCCACCCTGTACGGGCTGAACTGCACAGGCCTGCGTCCCAACATCGTCTACGGCCATGGAGCCAAAGAGCCGTTCGTCGTCCGGTGGTTCTCCGATGTCGTCTCCCTGCCTGCGGTGGGCCGGCCGGTCGCGTACGACATCGACGGAAGGAGTCTGTGGTCGCTGCTCACGCCCGACGATATCGCCGAGTTCACGTGGCGGCTGCTCAAGGTCCCGTCATCGCCGCATCCCGTCTACAACCTGGGTGGACCTCCGTATTGCCTGCAGGATGTGGCCGCCGCGGTGCGTTCCTACCTGCCCGATGCCGAGATCACATTCGGCGACGAGCGCGGGCGCGAGGAGCTGCCGTGGAAGGTCAGCTGCGCACGGGCCAAAGAGGACTTCGACTTCTCCGTCATGCCTCTCGAGAAAGCGGTCCTGGTTCACATCAACGACGCCCGTTTCGAGGCAGGGTTGCCCCCCATCAGCGGATAAACGTCGCGGGCGAAGACTACGAGGGATCGTCGATGTTCTCAGACAACAGACGCGTCAAACTGCTCACGCTGGGCGCCATGTGCTTCGCTCTGTTCATGGCGATGCTGGACAACACCGTCATCAACGTGGCATTGCCGAAGATCCAGTCCCACTTCTCCTCGGGAGTGAGCGGGCTGCAGTGGATCGTCGACGCGTACACGTTGTTCTTCGCCTGCCTCATGTTATCTGGGGGGACCCTTGGCGACCTGTACGGACGGAAACGGCTGTTCTTGATCGGGCTGACCGTGTTCACCGGGGGTTCGCTGCTTGCCGGTCTGGCGCCCACCCTGGGCGTATTGGTCGCGGCCCGGGCCATACAGGGGATCGGGGCGGCCGCGTTGATGCCCGGGACGCTGTCGATCATCAGCAACACCTTTCCCGATCCGAGAGAACGTGCGCAGGCGATCGGCATGTGGGCCGGGGTGTCCGGGATCGCCTTGGCCGCCGGCCCCATCGTGGGCGGGGCCCTCGTCGACAGCTTGGGCTGGCAGAGTGTCTTCTTCTTGAACGTTCCTATCGGTATCGTGGCCTTCGTGATAGCCCTGGTCGTGGTCCCCGAGTCGAAGAGCCCCGAGGCGCGGCGTCTCGATCTTCCTGGACAACTCTTGGCCATCAGTGGTATCGCATCGTTGACCTACGCTCTGATCGAAGCGAACGACCGCGGTTGGACGTCTCCGCTCATCCTGGGGCTCTTTGTCCTCTCTGCAGCGACCCTCACCGCGTTCGTCGTCGTCGAGTCGCGCAGCACCAGCCCGATGCTGCAGCTCGGCTTCTTCCGCAACCCCACCTTCGCGGCGGCCAATGCGGTGGCGGCCATAGTCAGTTTCGGCATGTTCGGTATCTTCTTCTTCCTGAGCCTGTTCTTCCAGAACATCCAGGGCTATACCGCCTTTCAGGCGGGTGTGCGTCAGCTGCCCGCTACGTTGATGATCATCGTCGCGGCGCCGATCGCCGGACAGTTGGCGGGCCGCATCGGTCCGCGGCTGCCCATGGTGGCCGGTTTGACGTTCGCCGGGAGCAGCCTTCTGCTGATGACGCAGATCGACGCGGGAGATCCCTACTCCACCGTCTGGCCATACCTGGTCCTGATGGGTCTGGGGATGGGCCTGGTGATGTCACCGATGACCGCGGCCGTCATGTCGTCGGTACCCCTGCGGAGGGCAGGGATGGCGTCGGCGACCAGTAGCACCAGCCGGGAGGTGGGGGGCGTGTTCGGGATCGCTCTGCTCGGGGCCATCGTCACCCACTGGTTCTCGCAGAACCTGTCCGCGCAGCTGGCTGCACTGCCCATTCCGGAGGCGGCACGAACTCAGATCATCGCCGCAGCGGGCCGAGGCGGGCGGGAGGCCACGGGGGCGCTGCCGTTGGACCCGGCACAACAGCAGGCACTTCACCACGCGATCGACCAGGCTTTCGTGCACGGTATGGACGTTGGTCTGACCGTCGCCGGTCTCACCGTTCTTTGCGGAGCGGTCATCGCGCTGGTGTTCGTGCGGCGCCCGATGCCGGCGGGTGTCCTCGAGCACCCCTCGGCGGAGCCGCAGGTCGCGACCGTCTGCGACACGGCCTAGGACTGCAGCGTCCCGCCAATGGCGGCGTGGAGGTTACGAGATGGCAACCAGGAGCTAACCTCCGGTTACTGTCGGCGTACCATACTGGCTCAGAGAAGCAGCTGCTAGACTGAAGAGAGCGCCATGGACGCGGACCTCGAGATCCTCATCGTAGAAGACGATCCTGCCATCGCGGAAAGTCTGACCGATGGCATCGGACAAGAGGGTTATCGCATCCACTGGGAGGCCACGGGGGCCGGCGGGCTGGCGTATGCGCGTTCCCACGATCCCAGGCTGGTAATCCTCGACGTGCGCCTTCCCGACGGGTCAGGTTTCGACGTGTGTCGCGAGATGCGCCTGTTGGGGCTGCGTCAGCCCATCTTGATGCTGACTGTCCAGAGCGAGGAGCTGGACAAGGTCCTTGGTCTGGAGATGGGAGCCGACGACTACCTGACCAAGCCGTACAGGCTGCGAGAACTCCTTGCCCGCATCAGGGCTCTCATGCGGCGGGCGTATGGCGAACTCTCGTCGATCGAAGCCGACGTCCTGTACGTGGGTGATCTGGTCCTGGACCGGGGCCGGGCCCGGGTTTCGAGAGGTGACAGAACTATAAACCTGACTCCCACGGAGTTCAGGCTGCTCGTGTTCTTCGCTCAGCATCCCGGACAGGTGTTCAGCAGGGCGCAGTTGATGGACAACGTCTGGGGCTATCAGGGCGACTACTACGACGAGAAGACCGTGAATGTGCACATTCGCCGGTTGCGCGAGAAGATCGAGTTCGACCCAAGCACTCCCGAACTCGTGCAGACGGTCCCGGGGATGGGCTATCGGCTCGCCGCACTCCCGTGAGACGACTCTCGGGGATGCTCGGCCCCGTGGGCCGCGTTTCGCTCAGATACCGGTTGCCTCTCAGCTACGCCGCTGTGGCCCTTGTGACCATGCTGGTGTTGGGCGCCATCTTGTTGGCCATACTGAGCAACTACTATGCCGGAGCGGAGACCGCCTATTTGAACGCAGGCGGCGACCGTGTAGTGCGCGAACTCTCGCGGGTCGATTGGCGGGCTGTGTCGGAGGGGGAGAGCGCGGACGGGGTTCTCGCGGCCCAGCAACGTGTGCTCGCGGTGGCCCTCGTCACACAGCTTCGCGTCCAGGTTGAGAGGCCGGACGGAGAGTCTCTGATCGACTCCGGCCCTCCGGCGAGTATCGACCCGTCGGTGCTCATGGTGGTCGGTGGGCCTGGGTCCTCCGGGGAGACGTCCCCCGGACCCAGAGACCAGTCCGATGATCCATCGGACGGTGACGGACCACCGCCGGGGTTGCCCAGCCCGCTTGGCGCCGGCCTCTTCGGCGGAGCGGGGTCGGGTGAGGTCGTGCGCTCCCATCGCACCACGGAACGGACGCTTACGCAAGACGGGCAAACGGTGGCGATAGCGCACCTCTCCGAAGGTCCCGCGTATGGTGCCACGGTCATCCGAACCACGGTCAAAGGTTGGCTGCTCGCCGGATGTGCCGCGGTGCTGCTGGCGGCCGGATTGGGCTGGTGGGTGAGCAACCGAATCACGCGACCGCTGTCAGAGATCACAACCGCGAGCGATAGCATGGCCGGCGGGGACCTCGCCGCGCGGGCCGACGTGCACCGCTCTGACGAGCTGGGAAGGCTGGCGGACTCGTTCAACAGCATGGCCGCCGGCGTGCAGCAGAACGTCTTGGCGCTGCAACGGTTCGTGGCCGACGCCGCTCACGAACTGGGCACGCCGCTCACCGCGCTCGAGGCGGATCTTGAGTTGGCACACGATCGCAGCGCGAGCGAGGAAGAGCGGCGCCTGATGAGTCGAGCCATGCGTCAGGCCGAGAGGCTCGAGCAACTCTCCGCCAATCTACTGCGGCTCTCCCGACTAGATACGGGTAGGCTTGCCGGGCCATCAGAGCCGGTGGACCTCGTTGCGCTCACGCACCACGTCGCCGATGCCGTCGCCTCGAGGGCCGAGCAGGCGCAGATCGATCTCATCATAGACGTGCCCGAGGGTGAGATATGGACGCAGGGGCACGAAGACAAGCTGAGGGCCGCCGTCTCCAACTTGGCGGACAACGCATTGAAATTCACCCCCGCCGGTGGCTCGGTCACTCTGGGTCTGGCGACCGCACAAGGAGACGCGCGGCTGTGGGTGGAGGACACAGGGATCGGGATCCCCGATGAAGATAGGGAAGGGCTTTTCGGACGCTTTCATCGAGGTCGCAACGTCTCCGCCTATCCTGGAAGTGGATTGGGCCTGGCGATCGTCAAGGCCACGGCTGAGTTGCACGGCGGCACGGTCAAGGCCGAGACCGTCGCGCACGGGTCTCGGTTCGAGCTGACCCTGCCCATCCGCAGTCAGGCTGCTGAAAAGTGAGGCTCCGCCGCTCCTCGCCGGCGCAGCTTATGGTTACGGGACGGTAACCGGACGCTAATCGCTCCACATCTCGACCCACCCATACTGACAAGTGGGAGACACGAGGGATGGAGTCGACGTGACACGCAGAACGAACGGCAAGAGGCGGCAGACACGGATGGTGGTGGTCGGCTGCGTGCTTGTGGCCGTCGCCGTCGGGGGCCTTGTCGGCTACCGGGCGTGGCGCGCCACCGATCAGGTGCCGGTGACCTACGTCACCAAGCAGGCCGAGACGATGACCCTCATCTCTTCTGTGTCGGCCACGGGCAACGTAGTTCTCGGGCACACGGAGTCCGTCAGTCCCACCATCACCGGTGAAGTCAGTGGACTATCGATCAAAGTCGGAGACACGGTCACCCAGGGTCAACTCCTGTTCGTACTCGTCAATCCCCAGTTGGACTTGGCGGTGTCGTCCGCGAGGGCCGCATACAGCCAGGCGGAACAGTCGCTCGCCAGGGCCGAACTGACTGTGTTGAAGGCCGAGCAGACGCTCAGTCAGCTGGAAGCGCAATACGCGGCGCAGTCATCATCGACTGCAGAAGCGGCATCGCCGGCGGCGGTGGCCGTCGCGTGGGCCCGCGGCGCATCCGATTCCAAGGTGTCGGCATCAGCGGCCGGTTCCGAGCCGGAGACCACCACCACCGGGCCGGAGAGCACCACGACGACCGAGCCGGAGAGCACCACGACGACCGAACCGGAGACCACCACGACGACCCACGCGCCGCCCCCGAGTACGACCACGACGCAGAGCCCTCCCACCACCACGACGCCGACCACCGGAGCCCCCAGTAACCCCGGAACAGGTGGCTCGACGGGCACAAGCACGGGCAGCACGGTCACCGCGCTCGACCTTGAGGTGGCCAAGGCGGAGGTCGCCGGTGCCGAGGCGGCCGTCACTGTGGCGGAGACACAACTGGAGTCGGCGGCGTACCTCCTTGATCAGGCCACGGCGAACGCCGCCGCCCGGCAGGTGACGGCGCCGATAGGGGGCACGGTCACGGCCGTCAGTGTCGGTGACGGCGACCAGTGGGGCGGCGGCGGCTCCGGCGGCGCGTCATCGGAGGCAGGAGCGGGCTCGACCGATACATCGTCATCCACGAGCGGCACTGCGGCCGTGGTCATCTCTGATTTGGACTCCTTCGAGACGACGGTGTCGCTGGGCGAGACGGATATCGTGGGTGTGAAGGTGGGCGACAAAGCCACGCTCACGTTCGACGCGCTTCCCGACCTCACGTTGGTCGGTGAAGTCACCTATGTGGCCGCCGCCGGTACCGTGACGCAGGGGGTCGTGACCTATGACGTGACCGTAGTCCCCAGGATCGGCAACGACAACGTCAAGGCAGGGATGACGGCGACGGCGGAGATCATCACGCAATTGAAAGCGGATGTGCTAGCCGTACCCAACGCCGCGGTCAAGACAGACTCGAGCGGGGGCTACTACGTCCTGATACTCACCGATGGCGCACCCACTACCCAGACGGTCGAGACCGGGATCGCGAACGACGCCTACACGGAGATCACCACCGGCCTGACCGCCGGACAGGCGGTCGTCACCCAGACCACGGGTGGCTCCACCACGAACACCACCAGCAGGGGTAGCACCGGCGGGATCCTGGGTACAGGGTCCGGCTTGCAGGGGGGCCCGCCTGATGGCGGCGGCCCGCCTCCCGGCTTCGGTGGTGGTGGATGATGATCGAGTGCCGCGACCTGACCAAAGTGTATGTGTCGGGTGTCAACGAGACCGTGGCATTGAGGGGCGTCGATCTCCACATCGCCGCCGGAGAGTATCTCGCCGTGATGGGGCAATCCGGCTCGGGCAAGTCGACCCTCATGCACATCCTCGGAGCGCTTGATTCCCCCACGGGCGGAACCTACCTGTTCGAAGGCGTGGACATGGCGACACTTGACGAGGATGAACTCGCCGAGGTGCGGCGGACCCGCATCGGCTTCGTGTTCCAGGCCTTCAATCTTCTTCCTCGGGCGACTGTGTTGCGTAACGTCGAGCTGCCGCTTATTTACGCGGGCGTCCCTCGGCAAGAAAGGGAGGATCGGGCCATTGAGATGCTACAGCTGGCCGGGATCGAGGAGTCACATTGGGACCATCTCTCGAACCAGCTCTCCGGCGGGCAGATTCAGCGGGTCGCGATCGCGCGTGCCCTGGTGACCGATCCGGCACTCATCCTCGCTGACGAACCCACCGGCAACTTGGACACCAAGACGGGAGAGCTGATCTTGCAGGCGTTCGCCGACCTGCACCAACGGGGGCACACGATCGTGCTCATCACGCACGAGCACGACGTGGCCGACCACGCCCAACGAGTTATCCGTTTGCAGGATGGGCTCATCGTCAGCGATCTCGAGGCGTAGCCGTGAGACTGAGCGACATCTTCGAAGAGGCATACCACGCCCTGTCTGCCAACAAAGCCCGTTCCGGCCTGACCATGCTGGGGATCGTCATAGGCATTGCTTCAGTGATCGCCTTGATCGCCGTAGGTCAGGGGAGTCAGCAGTCGATCACCAACAGTATCGAGTCGATCGGCGCGAACCTGCTCACCGTTCGGCCGGGTTTCCAGCGAAATGCCGGACCGGTGAGCGGCGGACGAGGATCCGCGACGACGTTGATGCTCGAGGATGCGCAGGCCATCGCCGAGCTGGGTGAGGTGGCCGCGATCGCCCCCGAACTGGATGGTCGCTATCAGGTGGTGACGTCCGCCGGCAACACCAACACCCAGGTGATCGCGACCAGCGCTCCCTACGCGGAAATCCACAAGATAGAGATCGCCGAGGGTGAGTTTCTCTCCGACGCACACGTATCGAATGCCTCTCGCGTGGCGGTGCTCGGCTCGGCCACGGCTGCCGACATCTTCGGCGACCCGGCCGACGGGGGTGAGGATCCCATCGGCAAGACCGTGCGCATCAAGGGAGTCAATTTCACCGTCATCGGGGTCACGACGAGCAAGGGAGGCACCGGATTCAACAACCCCGACGACGCCATCTACGTGCCCTTGACTACGGGTCAGAAGCTGCTGGCCGGTCAGAGCACGTACGTGTCGACCGTCGGGGTCGAGGCGACGACGCAGAAGGCCATGACGCAACTGGAGACCGACATCACGAATCTGCTCTTGGAGAGGCACGGTATCAGTGATCCCACCTCCGCCGACTTCTCGGTGGTCAACCAATCGGACATCGTCGAGACCGCTTCCGCCACCACGCGCACCCTGACGCTTCTGCTTGCCGCGGTAGCCGGCATCTCGTTGGTGGTGGGCGGCATCGGGATCATGAACATGATGCTGACCAGCGTGACCGAGCGCACCCGCGAGATCGGTTTGCGCAAAGCCCTCGGCGCGACGAAACGCGACATCAGCCTACAGTTCCTCGTGGAGGCCGTCGTCCTGACCCTGATCAGCGGCGTTGTGGGCATCATTCTCGGCTGGTTGGTTTCAGTGGGCCTGACAAAGTTCGCCGGTCTGGTTTCCCAGATCACCCTGCTCTCCGTGGTGCTGGCCTTCGGGGTGTCGGCGGTGATAGGCATCGTGTTCGGTTACTATCCGGCGCGAAGGGCGTCCGGACTCCATCCGATCGAAGCGCTGCGGTATGAATAGGGCTGGTCTCACAAGCTCAAGGAGGAGGAACGACACGTGAAACGATCATCGGTCATCGCGCTGCTGGTGGCGGTCGCCGTCATCGGAGGGGCCATCGGCTTCTTCGGCGGCATGAGTTACGGGAAGAACAACCCCTCTCCTCAGGCCGCCATGAACACGCTCGCCGATCTCAGCGCTGAGGAGCGCAGTCAGCTGGGAGGCGCAGGCTTTCCCGGCGGAGCTCCCGGCGAGGGCGCCGGCGCCGCGGCAGGCGCTCGGGGCGGCGGGTTCACCAGCGGCAGCATCGTCGACAACGACGGCAGCACGATCACGATCAAGCTTGCCGACGGCAGCACCAAGTACGTGCTCTATTCAGACTCGACAACTGTCTCCAAGACCGACACCGGTTCCTCGGCGGACCTCGTGACCGGCGAAGAGGTGACGGTGGTCGGCACGACCAACTCCGATGGCAGCATCACCGCTGCGCGCATCCAACTGGGAACGCCGGCGGGCGGTCCGCCGGACATGGGCCGAGCCGCCCCCGGGTCAGCGACCACGGCCAGCGGCGGGGCGGGCGCCGCTACCAGTTCTCCCTGAGTCGCGCGGGGACGGAACATAGCCGCTCATGGCGCGACCGACCTGACGAACGCCCGCAGGAACCGGGCCACCAACACCCGGTGTACCAGCGACTCGGTGCCTTGATAGAGTAGGCGGCGCGGGATAGAGGTGCCGCGCCCGAGTATTCGCGCGGAGAAGTCATCCACGCGTACTGCACAGGTGGTCGATGCACCAGACATGCCGATCTCGAACGAGAACGAACCGAGCCCCGGATGCTTGGGGTCTTCGCCCGCCCGCCCGACGAGCACTCCGCCGCTGATGGGGTACGCCAAACGGGCGTAATCCGGTCTCGACTCCAGAGACGGAGGACCCAGGCGGATCAGTGGTAATCGGCCGGTGGCGACGGGGTGCAGGACGAAGCCGCATAGAGCGTCGCCGTTTCCGCCTGTTTCCACGGCGGAAGCGACGACCAGGCCGGCGCAACTTGCGGGCACCGCACCGAAGTAGTGCGCGGCCATCTGCGCGGCGAGAGCAGACGGTGATCGCGGAAGCGAAGTCAAAACGGTCTCGACGGCCAGGAGTGACGAGACGCGTCCGCCACGCAGGCTCTCGCGCCGGTAGACTCTCAGACGGCGGGACCGCGGTCGCCGGTGTGTCGGGAGGGTCTTCATTGCAGGTAGTCTAGCAGGCGGCTGAACGGCGACGCTTCACCGCCCCGGGGGCGGCAGGCACCGCCCCCTATCGACGCACCCTGAGGCCGACCGGTAGAATGCTGTGTCAACGCCGACCGGGAGCTTGTCTTGAAACAGAAATCCATTGACTTCGACCGCATCGTCGATCGCAGCGGCACGGCCAGCCTCAAGTGGGGCGCGTACGGTTGCGACGTGCTGCCACTCTGGGTGGCGGATATGGACTTCCCTGCGCCGCCGCCTGTTATCGCCGCGGTCGAGGAGTTCGCCGCGCACGGCATCTATGGCTACACGCGGGTTCCGCATTCCTTGGAGGAGGCGGTGTGCGACTTCCTCGCAGTCCGCTATGGCTGGTCGATCGACCCGGAGTGGCTGGTCTTCCTTCCGGGTGTGGTGCCGGCGCTCAACCTGGTATGCCGCGCCTATGCCGCACCGGGAGAGGCCGTCATGACGGTCACACCCGTCTATCCACCGTTCCTCGATGCCCCCGGATTTCAGGGTCGCGTGCTGCAGGCGGTGCCGGCCGTCCTGGAGGAAGGTCGTTGGAGGCTTCCTTTGGCACAGATGGAGGCGGCGGTCACTCCGGCCACTCGGGTGTTCCTCTTCTGCCATCCTCACAACCCCTTCGGTCGGGCGTGGGAGCCGGGTGAGGTGGCCGCCGTCGTGGATTTCTGCCGGCGTCACGAACTCGTGCTTTGCTCCGACGAGATCCACTGCGATCTGGTGCTCGATGCGGTATCTCACCTGCCCGCGGCGACGGTATCGCCGGAGGCGGCGGCCCTGAGCATCACGCTCATGGCGCCGAGCAAGACCTTCAACATGCCGGGGCTGAACTTCGCCTTCGCCGTGATACCCGACCCGGATCTGCGGCGCAGCTTCGTGGCGGAGAGCCGGGGATTCTTCTCGCTTCCTGTGTGCTTCGCGGTGGTGGCTGCCGAGGCGGCCTATCGGGAAGGCGGACCGTGGCTCGAGGGACTTCTCACCTACCTCCGTGGCAACCGCGATGTAGTGGAGGAGTTCGTCGCCACCTCGCTCCCCGCTGTGACCATGACCCATGTGGAGGCTACCTATCTTGCGTGGCTGGATGTACGGGCCTTGGACATCCCGGATCCGGCCGCGGCCTGCGAGCGCGCCGGGCTGGGCCTTAACGACGGCAGGGTGTTCGGGGGAGAGGGGTTCCTCCGCCTCAACTTCGGCTGCCCGCGATCCCTCTTGACCGAGGCGCTCAGCAGATTGCAGGCCGGGTTGGGGACGCTGTAAGCCGATGAAGCTGTATCCTGACGTCCCCTCGCGACGGCGGACAACGATCGTTCGCGATGTGGTCGTCCTTCTCGCGCTCCTGTTCTTCGCCTGGTTCGGCTTCAAGACCTACGAAGCAGTGGATGCGCTCAAGGTGCTGGGTTCGGGGGTGGAGACCGCAGGGACCTCGGTACAGAACGGCTTTGAATCCGTCGCCGGCGTCCTCGGGGGGATACCCTTGGTAGGGGATCAACTGTCCGGCGCCATCCAGGGGGCGGGAGCGGGAACGGGCGGCGAGCTCGCCGATCTGGGTCGCCAGGGAGTCGAGCGGGTACACGATCTCGCGATCATGCTCGGCATCTTCGTCTTCTGTCTGCCGGCGTTCGTCGTGCTGCTGGCGGCCCTGCCTCGTCGTATTCGACAGGTACGTCGGCTGACGGCCGCGAGCGTGGTGTTGGCTAACCCCGACGACGAGGACCGGCGCCGGCTGCTGGCGATGCGGGCGGGTTTCGGACTCCCTTACGGCGTGCTGCTCAGGTATACGCGTGACCCGCTGGGAGACCTCGCCGACGGCCGCCACGATGCGTTAGTGGCGGCTGCGCTCGATGATGCCGGCGTCGTCCCCCGGCAGCGCTGAACCGCACCAACCCCGCCGGGATGCTCAGGCCATCTTGGACAGCCGTCCGGACCGCCTGTTCCTCAGCTGTTGCCGTCGTCGCGGGGTCCTCCGATAAGTGCCGCGATCTTCACATCAACCCCCATGTCTCGCCCGCGTGCGCACGTCACGGCGACGCGGCGGGTTGTCGTACGACCCGCAGTATGCCGCCCGTGACGATCGCCGTGACCATGCTCCACCTGGTACTGTAGCGGAATGACGGCGGTAGGAAACGAGCGGGACGAGATGGGGCCTGGGAGCCCTATTGGCCGAGCAACGCCGCCCACCGCTTCGCGCAACGGGCTCACCAGGATGATAGTCGGGCGGGTCGCCGCGCTCGTCGTTGCGGGCATCGGTCTCTACGCCGTGTGGCCGGCCCTTCTCGAGGTCTTTTCATCGTGGCCGTCGCTGCGCGAACTCGACCCGTTCTGGTTCCTGATCATGCCGCTGTTCGAGGTGTTGAGCCTCGCCTGTTTGTGGGCACTGACGCGACTTGCGCTCCATCGCCGCGGCTGGTTCCTCGCGGTGACAACGCAGCTTGCCTCCAATGCGGTGAGTCGGATCGTGCCCGGTGGGGCGGCGGCCGGAGGAGCACTCCAGTACCGAATGTTCAGGAAGGGCGGGCTGGAGGGCCCGCGCGTCGCGACCGGCCTTACCGCCGTGTCGGCGCTGACTACCACCACCCTGCTGGCCCT